>ERZ1031278.119-NODE-119-length-22387-cov-8.600931_pt1 | contig 22387 bp, 16 predicted proteins | sample MGYA00518738_ERZ1031278 | MGnify/ENA primary metagenome ERZ1031278 (study PRJEB33719, sample SAMN04261329) | wastewater metagenome | biome: periurban shantytown; feature: human; material: feces | host: Homo sapiens | place: Peru: Lima | collected 2012-07-26 ...
CTGTGCGCTACTACATCTCGATCGCCGGACCGGAGACCTCCGACGCCGACTTCACGTGGGCCGAGTTCGTACGCCACAACAACGAGGAGCTGGCCGCGAGCTGGGGCAATCTGGTCAATCGCGTCGCCAACCTGATCAACAAGAACTTCGGCGAGATCCCGGCGCTCGACGAGGACTCGATGACCAACGAGGACCGTGCGCTGCTCAAGGAGACCTCGGACGCGTTCGACGAGATCGGCGCGCTGATCGAGAAGCATCACCAGAAGAACGCGCTGGTCGCCGCGATGCGCGTGGTCGGCGACATCAACAAGTACATCTCCGCCGAGGAGCCGTGGAAGATCAAGGACGACGAGGCTCGTCTGGGCACGGTGCTGCATGTGGCAGCGCAGGCGGTGTACGACGCGAACCACCTTCTGGCGCCGTTCCTGCCGCACGCGTCGCAGAAGGTCTACGAGGCGCTGGGCGGCTCAGGCGTATTCTCGCCGCTGCCGCGCCTTGAAGAGGTCGAAGACCTCGACAAGCCGGGCTTCACGTACCCGATCATCACCGGCGACTACAAGCTCGGTGAGACTGTGCACCCGTGGGAGAGCGAGCGTCTGGTGGCCGGCACTCCGGTGCCGAAGCCGCATCCGATTTTCGCGAAAATTCCGCCTGAGGCTGTGGCCGAGGAGCTCACCCGCTTCGACACCGAGCTCGCCGCCCGCAAGAAGGCCGAGGCTGAGCGGTTCGCCGCGGCCCAAGCCGAACTCAAGCAGTGAAATCTAGGCGCTGACAAGGGCCGTTGACTGTTGAGGCTTTGTTGTAATCCCCCTGACATATGAATGTCAGGGGGATTTTTCGTCCGATGCGTGAGCAACGGTAGAAAATAGGAAATATTTTTCGTATATCATGCTCGACTGACAGTCATACAAGGAAGTGACGCCGCGCTTTGGCGGCTATCGCATGTGTTGCGATGACCGGCATCATGCAAGTACCGGCTGCGTCGGCCGCCACCGGTACCGGTTTCACGGCCGGCGAGCAAGTCGACCTGACCGATGTGGCACCCTTTGGTGCCAAACAGTCGTTCGCGCCCGCCGCGGAATCCTTCAGCATGGCCGTTAGCGAGCAAGCCATGCGCATGAGGGTCATGGACGGGGTGCTCAAGGCGCTGCGCATGCGCATCAACGGTGCCATGGAAGCTGGCGCGGCCATACCCCTCGCTGAGAGACGTCGGCAATTCCCCTTCACGCCGATGACCACCGGGACGCTGCTGCTGACCCGTGACGAGCTCATGGACGTGCAGCAGCGTATCAATGAATACCTGCGGCTGAGCGAGCATCGGCGCGGCAGCGATTATGAGTATCAGGTGTCGTATGCGTGGTCGCTGCTGCCATCGAACCCGGCTGCGGTAGTTGGGGAGGATGTGGATGCGGTGGGTCCGCAGAGGATGATTGCGACGACCGGTGACCACCCCCAGTCGCTACGCGACAGCCATTCGGGCCCTGCAATTGGGGACGGCCTTCGGCCGCAGCCCACTTGCTCGCCTGTCGGATCGCCTTCGTCTACAAACAGCTCTGCCGTTTGCTCAGCCCGCCGCAAAGTGACGGAGGGTTGTTACCGGTGAAGAACGGCCATGTTCCTTGCCTATTGGCCGGTTTTCCGTACATTGTGTCGGGATGTGACTACATGCTCACAAGTCGGGCACACATCTCACAGATAATTCCGAGGAACATGCATCATTCCTCCAAGCATGATGCGGTTATATAGAACATGTCAGCGGTTGTTACAACGTTGGCGAGGTTGTTGAAACCCCATAATTGAACCCCTTCTTCTCTCTCTTCTCTCACCCGGCGGCTTCCCCGCCGGGTTCTTCTTTTCCGGTGTGTGGTTGCGCCTATCGGATAGGAGCGTGAGGGCCTTTCATCCAACCCCTGATGCGACACGCCCGGATTGCGTAGCACAATCGTCTATCTGCGTTCACAGGGTCGCGGCATTCCGCCATTCTCCGGAATGCCGTGCTTCAATTGTGCGAAGCAATCCGGGCGTGTCGCATCAGGGGTTGGATGTCGGACTGCCGCGCACGGCGGATTATGAAGGGATTTCGATCGTGCGGGCGGCACGACCACAACAGTTGCATGATGTTCCTTTCATTGTTCGGGTCGGCACCCGGCCTACCGTACGGTGAAGCCTTACTCTTCTCCATATTTCTTGAGCGATTCGCCCCACTGCTGCAGGGCCTCGTGCAAGGTGAGTTTGCCGTGGTATGACTGGCCGATGGAATCCACGGCGATCGAGTTCGCGTACGCCGTGTACGACAGATACGTGAAGTCGGTGCGCACGTCCTTGGACGCCTGGGCGATGACGGCGTGGGGCTTCTGCCCTCCGAAGAAATCATCGGTCTGGGCCGCGGGTCGCCGAGCGTCGATTTCAGCGGAGGAATGCCCTCCTGCGCAAGATTCCCCTTCACGCCGTCGCCGTGCGCGAACGTGTAGGCGGCCTTGGCCTCGCGGTCGTCTGTGCCGGTCGGCAGTGCGAGCGCACCGCCTCCGTTCTCCCCGTTCGGGGCCTCCCCGGCAGCATCATCGCGCTGGTGGTCAAGGACACTGCCGACGGCGTCTCGTCGCAGATCCTCAAAGGGGCGCAGGTCACGGCCATGGAATCGGACAGCGCGGTGAGCGTCATCGAAACGGGGTCGTCCGGGCAACGCACACAGCAGATGCTCGACCATCTCGCCGACAAGGTGAACGGCGTCATCCTGTCCACCGACGCGCCCGGCATCAGTTTCATCCGCGACTATGCGAAGCGCGTGCCGCTGGTCGTGCTGAACCGTCCTCTCGAAGGCGTGGCCAGCGTTGTGCCCGATCCGCGCATCGGCACCGTGCGCGCTGAGCCTGCTGAAACGCTCGCGGTCACGTACGTCGCCGGCCCGGCCGCGTCATGGGCCAATCAGTCGAGGTGGCCGCGGTGCATGACATCGGGAACCGCATGGGATTCAAGGTCAATCAGATAGGCCCGGTGCACCCCACAGTCGAGGGCGGCTATCAGGCCGCGCTCGCATTGGAGGGCGGGGACACCACCGCCATCATCACCTACAACGATCTGATCGCGGTGGGCATCGTGCTGCGGTTCACCGCCGACGGCGTGAACGTGCCCGGTGACGTGTCGGTGATCGGATTCGACAACACGCTGATCGCCCCGGTGATCATGCCGCCGATCACCTCGATCCGCATTCCGCGCGCCCAGCTGGGGCAGGTGGCCGTACACCGTCTGCTGCTGATGATGATATCGCCGATGATCCTGCTGGGGGTGTTCCTGTGGATTCCGGGGATGCCGTTCGGCATATACGTGTTCGCCTGCTGGCGGTGTACCTGGGAGATGACGCCTGAGACTGCCGGATTCGGCGCGCACGCGCGGGGCGAGAAGCGTGACGGGCACGTCGGCATGGCGGGCTGGCTGCGGCGTGCACGGCTGGTGTTGCGCGAGTATGCGAGCACGCTGCGCGTCAAGGAGTTCCGCAAGCATCTGGCCATCTACCTTCTGGTGCAGGTGACGATGGACGTGTTCGGCCAGACGTTCGTGTTCTTCGTGGTGCACGACTGGAACCATACGGCGGCGTTCGCGTCGCTGCTGCCGGGATGCGCCGCCGTCTCGCTGCCGCTGATGCCGGTGTTCGGCTGGGCGATGACCAAGATAGGCCCGAAACGGCTGTACGCGATCAATTTCATCGGCTGGCTTGGTACGGCCTGGCTGTTCGCGGCGTGGATGCTGGTCGGCACGCTGCCGGAACCGTGGTGGGCGGTGTTCCCGTACATCGCGGACATCGACCAGATCGTGACTCGCCGGTACCGTTCCGCCACGTTCTCCGGCATTCAGGCATCGTTCCGTCAGCTGGGCTCGGGAATAGCGACGATTGCCGCCGGCCTGGTGCTGGGCGCGGTCGGCTTCGACGCGACGCGCGCACGGCAGACGACGGTGGCGGGCATTGGATTGGGAGCCGTGCTGCTGGGCTGGTTTACCGTCTTGCCGTCGCGATGGTCATCTGCTGGATTGTGTCCGCCCATCTCGCCATCAACAAGCGTGCGGACGGCATCGTATTGACAGAGATCACCCGCCTGCGCAACGGCGGCGACAAGGCCGACGTCACGCCCGAAACCCGTCATGTGGTGGAACGACTGACCGGTCTGCCCTACGAGAACTGCTGGCGGTAGCCGGCGAGGCGAGACCCATGAACGGCCGCGCAGCAATGCCGTGCCGCTCGCTACACTGGTGAGACATGAGCAAGCATCATCATCGTGACCGCAGCTGGGCGCCCGCGCCGTCGCCGCTGCCCGACGACGCGCACGTCATCGACAACCATACGCATGTGGCATCCGTCATTCCGTTTGCGCGGGCCATGAGCCACGAAGCCGTCGAAAAAGGACAGCCGGAAGTACCGGTGTACGACGTGGAGCAGCTGCTCGCCCAAGCCGCGGCAGTCGGCGTCACCGGCATCATCGACTGCGGGTGCGAGCTGCCGAACCTCATGACCGCCATCCAGATGGCCGTCGACCATCCCGACTCCGTTCATGCCGCCATCGCAATCCACCCCAATGAAGCCGTGCTCCACGGTCACCGCGGCGTCCCCGGGCCGGACGGTCTGTCGCTGAAATACAAGCCCCACCATGACGTGAGCTTCGACGACGCGCTCGCCGAAGTGCATCGCCTGGCCCTCGCATACCCGCATCAGGTGGTCGCCATCGGCGAGACCGGCATGGACCTGTTTCGCACCGGGGAAGGCGCGAAGGAACTGCAGCGAGACGCCTTCCGCGAGCATATCGCGCTCGCCAAGGAGCTGAACCTGCCCATGCAGATCCACGACCGCGACTCGCACCGGGAGGTCATCGAGACGCTGCTCGCAGACGGCAGCCCAGAGCGAACCGTGTTCCACAGCTACTCCGGCGACGCCGAAATGGGCGAGATCGCGCGCGACAACGGCTGGTATCTGAGCTTCTCCGGCACGGTCAGCTACAAGGGCAACGACGGTATCCGCGAATCAGCCCGGCTGGTCGGACTGGACCACATCATGGTCGAGACGGACGCGCCGTATCTTACGCCGATGCCATACCGCGGGCGCACCAACGCGCCGTACATGATCCCGTACACGCTGACGGCGCTCGCCGACGTGTTCGACCTGCCCGTCGCCGAAGTCGCGCGTGCGACGCGGCGCACGACACGCACGGTATACGGGGTGTGACGAGGGGCGGCAAGGGCGGCCGGCGTCCTCCCCAAGTTGGAAAAAACCGAAAAGGGGCATATACTGACCGCTTGAATTTGAAATACCAAGGTTTCCGTTAGTAGCTGTACCTAGAATATGCGGATATCATGTGCGGATTATCCCCGTCGATGGAGGAAGCATCATGGCTCAAAAGCCCGATGAAACGTTGTTACGTGCCGACACGTTCACCAACGTCCCGAAAGTCTCCCGTCGCACACTGACGAAAGAGGAGCGCGAAGAGCTTGCAAAGCAGCAGGCGGCAGAAACCAAGGAAGCGGAAAAACTCGCCAAGACCGCAAGCAAGGGAGCGATCGGCCGCTGGTGGCGCAGATTGCAGTCCGGCCCCAACAAGATCTCGCTCGGCATGGCCATCGTCGCGCTCGGCGTGGTCTACGGCGACATCGGAACATCGCCCCTGTACACCGCGCAGACGTTCCTTTCCGGCCAGGGCGGCATCGCCAACACCGACCGTGAGGCCGTGCTCGGCATGCTGTCGCTGGTGTTCTGGTCGATAACGCTGATCACCACCGTCAAATACGTGCTCATCGCCATGCGTATCGACAACAAGGGCGAAGGCGGCATCTTCGCCCTGTATTCGCTGATTCGCAGGCATGGCGCATGGCTCGCCATCCCCGCCATGCTCGGCGGCGCGGCGTTCCTCGCCGATTCCGTGCTCACCCCGGCCGTGTCGATCAGCTCCGCGGTCGAAGGCCTGAAGACGCTGCCGCCATTGGAGGCGCTGTTCAAGGAAAACGGCAACCTGACGCTGATGATCACCGTGGTCATCATCGTCGTGCTGTTCTCCGTGCAATCGCGCGGCACCGAAAGCATCGGCCGCGTGTTCGGCTCCGTGGTGCTGGTGTGGTTCACGTTCCTCGCCGTGGTCGGCGCGGTGAACCTCTCCGGCGATTGGTCCGTGCTCGCGGCGCTCAACCCCGTGTACGGCGTGAAATTCCTGTTCAGCCCGCACAATGCGGCCGGCATCGCCGTCATGGGCACCGTGTTCCTGTCGACCACCGGCGCCGAGGCGCTGTACTCCGACATGGGACACGTGGGACGCGGCAACATCTACTTCACGTGGCCGTTCATCAAGGTCGCCCTGGTGTTCAACTACTTCGGTCAGGGCGCGTGGATCCTCAAGAACCAGAACAATCCCGAGTACCAGCACATGGAGGGACTGAACCCGTTCTTCCAGATGATGGATCCGAACGTGCGCTATGTGGCCGTCATCCTGTCGGTCACGGCCGGCATCATCGCCTCGCAGGCGCTGATCACCGGCGCGTTCACGATGGTGTCAGAGGCGACCGGCCTCAACTGGATGCCCCATCTTCAGGTGCGGTATCCGGCGCGCACCCGCGGCCAGCTGTACATTCCCGTCATCAACTGGGTACTGTGCGCGGCCACGCTCATCGTGCTGGGCATATTCCGGGATTCCGAGCATATTTCGGCGGCTTACGGCCTTGCGCTGACGATCACGATGATCACCACTACGATCCTGCTGGCGGTGTACATGTGGTACGACCGCAAGCGGGTGCTGGCGGTCGTGTTTACCATCGTGTTCCTCGCCATCCAGCTGATGTTCTTCATCGCGTCGATGGCGAAGTTCCTGCACGGCGGCTGGTTCACGATGCTGCTGACGTTGGCGATCCTGTTCATCATGTACACGTGGAACGAGGGCACGCGTCTGGAACGCGCGCAGCGCCGCCACATGATGCCGAAGGACTTCCTGCCGGCGCTTGACCGCCTGCACGGCGACTTCCGCATCCCGTATTTCGCCGACAACATCGTGTATCTGACCAGCGATTCGGATATGCGACGACTGGATACGGACATCTTCTTCTCGATCTTCGCGGATCATCCCAAGCGCGCCCGTGCGTGGTGGGCGGTGTCGGTGCAGACCACCGACGAACCGTTCACGCGCGAGTACTCCGTGCAGAATTTCGGCACGAGCTACCTGTTCCGAGTGCGTATCCGTCTGGGATTCAAGGTGTCGCAGTCTATTCCGGTGTACCTGCACCAGATCATGCACGACCTGTCGGATTCCGGTGACCTGCCGCAGCAGAAGTCCGTCTACCCGAAGGTGGACGCCGACCCGGAGATCGGCACCATCCGTTACGTGCTGATTCACAAGGACCTGATGCCGGAATCCAAGATCTCCACGCGAGGCGCGATGTCGTTGCAGGCCAAGTACGCGATTCGTCACGTCGCCGGCTCCCCGATCAAATGGTTCGGCCTGGCGCCGTTCAACCCGTTGGTCGAGGTTCAGCCGCTGTTCATCTCCACTCGCCGACCGCCGCGTCTGAAGCGCGTCGCGTTGCGTTCGCGCACGCCGCGCGTCAACGATATCGTGACCGTCAGCAAACCGGAAGAACGGCCGGCTGCGAAACCGACCGCGAAGAACGGTGGCTCGGGCAGCACGAAGGCTGCGTCCGCGGCGAGGGACGGAAGCAAGACGAAGCCTGCGGGCTCGGCGCAGAAGGCCACCGCTGCGAAGGACGGCGCTGCGAAGCCTGCAGCCGCAGATGCCAAGGGAGGCGCGAAGGTCGACGCGACGAAAAATGATGCCGTGAAGGTCGACGATTCGGCGAAACTCGCTAAGCAGTAGACGCACACGGGCCGCACTGCCGGCTCGCGTGCGCTCCTGATGGACTGATGGACTGCGGAGGCAAAGCGCCCATGCGTTACGGCCTGGGTGCCGCGTATTTGCGCCAGCAGCCGCCTCAGTACGGGCGATGGTCGTCGGATGGCGCAGCCATGACAGGACCGTTGCCGGCTGTCCCGTTTGCGCAATAGTCGCTCTATGCGCCACCGTCGCGGTAGCCGTCCCGCTGGTACTGCCGTTCGGTGCATATCCGGTTATCGCAAGGACGACCTCTACTGTCTGTGACCGGCGAGATGGCATCACGGTCTGCGTTTGGCCGGTCAGCCGGCTGCCGACTTGTCCGGGAAACTTGGTCGAAATGGATATGTGACGCCTGCCAAGTTGTCCGAATCCCCGGCGGATCATACTGCATGGCTGTTCAGCGCTGAAGACAGTGAACAGTTGTCCGGCGATGAGATTGCCTCGTACCTGCTGTCCGGTCTGCTGACGTATGACACCACACAGAACAGATGCGAGATATTGGACACGCAGGCACGTGATTATCAGGTCGCTGAATTATGGATGACGAACGCTGCCGGCTTGCATGAAGACGGCGAGGATGGCCCAGCTGCCGATACTGTGTTTGGCCGCGCAGCTTGTTACGCTGCCATTGGCGTCCATGACGGTTGGATTGCCTGCGCTGGTCGGTTCCGGCGTGAGTCTGCCTCTTGCGACGTTGGCGGCGCTTGTGCCTGCGACGATGATTGCGTGGTCGCTGCCTGGCATGTCTGCGGCTGATGTGGCTGCCGTCAGGAATACGTGGCTGATGGATCGTGCGGCGTTGCTGGTGTTGATTGCGGGAATGATGGCACTGGGTGCGGTGATGATACCGGTATATGGCACGGCCGGGGTCGCGCAGGCGCTATCTGTGGGCGGACTTGGCTGCTTCGGGGTGATATGTGGCCGCCTGTGCGGACTGAGAGTTGGCGCGGCGGCACCTGCCTCATACCTGTTCGTCTGTTGTGCGATTGGCGAGCGGGCAGGTGGACGCTTGTTCTTCTGGCAGTTTCCCCTGATGATGACGCTTGCCTGTCAATCGGCCGTTTGTGTGGCCGTATTGGTCGTATCGGCATGTGTCTGCCGGGTGCCGGACCGCATGCGCATCGCGGCCGTGCGCACGCTATAAGGAACTCCTATAGCCACGCCCGCTTGTCAGCCGCCGCGGCACGATACAGTACCAAGCATGTGCAGATTACTGGGATACGCGACATCGGGATTCAACCTGAGCCTCAACGACGTCCTGGGCATGCACGAGGTGACGGATTTCCGGGATCTCAGCGAGATCCACAATGACGGTTGGGGTGTCGCGTTGCTGTCGAACCCCACTGAGCTGCCGTTTGCCGCCGGCGAGGTACGCAAGCCCGAGACCGGCACGAAACTGTACAAGAGCACACTGGCCGCCCGCCATGACCCGATTTCCCGTGACTTTGCGGACGACCCCGCACGCGGTGGCCTGTGGCACCTGCGTCTCGCCAGCTCCAACCTGCCGCTGATTCTGGAGAACCAGCAGCCGTTCTTCGCGAACGGGCTGAGCTTCATCCACAACGGCGACATCTCCGACGACCGCGGCATCAACATCGTGCTCAACCGTGCGTACCCGATCAATCAGGGTGCGTTCCTGTCGACCGGCGGCCGTTCCGACTCCGCGATCTTCTTCTCGGTCATCCTCGAATACATCGCGTTCGGCTTCGCGCTGGACGAGGCCGTGGCACAGGCGGTACGCCAGCTGCGTCAGGCGTACCCCAAGTCCAGCTACAACTGCATGATCCAAAGCCAGGACCAGCTCGTGGCTTTGTGCGCCGCCGGCCGCGAGAAGACGTCGCCGCGCATCGTCGAGATTTACGACGAGTACGGCAAGGGCGAGAAGGCTCACGATTACCGTGTGATGAGGTACCGTGACGTGCAGGACCGTGACGGCAAGCCGTCCGGTGTGGTCGTGGCGAGTTCCGGCTTCGAGCAGAACGAGTCCGATGGCTGGAAGGTGCTGGAGAACGATCAGATGATCGTGGCGTCCAACCGTACCGGCGAATACCACGTGCGCTCCATCTGAGAGGCGTCTATCGGGCGATTGATGGCACCCGGCATCTGTAACTTGCTCGCAACGCTCTCCTCTTTTCCTCCTCACCGGCGCGACACGCCCGGATTGCGCAGCACAATCGACGTCGCTGTTTATGATGAAGGCCGGAAAATGGCTGATCTGCGGAAATGCACTTTGCGATTGTGTGATGTTATCGGCGTGTCGCGATGGCTACAATGAGCCGTATGACCGGTTATATCCCCACACTCGACCAGATTGACGAGCTGCACAAGAAAATCGCCCCCTCCCAGGCCGCCTATGACCTGGTGCACACGCATTGCGTTGTCGTGGCGACCATCGCCCGCCAGCTCGCACGCCATCAGAACGCGCTGTTCACCAACAAGCTGGGCCAGGGCAGCGGCAACGCGCTTGACGATTCCGCCGGGGCAGCTGAACAAGCCGACCTGCCGTCGGACGGCATCACCGGTGGCCGTGTGCCGAAACGCCTGATCGACGAACATCTGGCGACGATCGGCGGCCTGCTGCACGACATCGGCACGTATCGCGTGCTCAAGCATGACGGCAGTGATGGCGAACCGCTGCAATTCGACGGGAAACGTTACATCCTGCATGGCCTGCTCGGCTACGAGTACTTGCTGGAGCAGGGCGTGGACGAGTCCATCGCCCAGTTCGCGCGCAATCATACTGGGGTCGGCCTGACCCAGCAGATGGTCATCGCGCAGAACCTGCCGCTGCCTCCGGTCGATTACATGCCGGTCAATCTGGAACAGGAAATCGTGATGGTCGCCGACAAATACAACAGCAAGTCGATACCGCCGAAGTTCCTGACCGCGCAAGCCTACGCCAAGCGTGCGGAGCGCTATGGGGAGGCGAACAAGCGGCGCTGGCTGGATCTGGTCGACCAGTACGGCGTCCCCGACGTGCCGGCCCTGGCCGCGAGGTTCCGCATGCGCATGATCTAGGTGGAATCAATGCACCCCCGCTGGGTGGATAGCCCGGTGGACTGCCCACCCAGCGAGGGCGTATCAGATGAGGCCGTTTATAGCTTGATGATGGTTTCGGCTATGTTGGCAACGGCTTCTGATTCGGTGAGGATGATCACGCAGCGTTTGGGGTCGCCGTGGGTGAGCGACGTGAGCAGCTGCAGGATCTCCACGCTGTCGTCATCGTTCAGCCCGCCCGTGGGCTCGTCGGCGATCAGCACCTCGGCCTCGCAGGCGATGGCGCGCGCGATCGCCACGCGACGCTGCTCCACCACGTCCAGCTTGCCAACCGGAGCGTTCGGGGTATCCACATCGAAATGGACCTTGTGCAGCAGCTCGCGTGCGATCACCGGCTTCGGCTTGAGGAACGTGCGCCCGGAGGCATCCATCGCATACACCAGGTTGCGTTCGGCGCTCATGTCGTCTCGTACCGCATACTGCTGCGGCACCAGTCCCAGTCGATGTCCACGGACTTCGCCGGGCTCAAGCTCCAGCAGGTTCGCGCTTTTGTTCATCACATTGCCGTCATGCGGCCGGATGATGCCGCTCATCACGCCCATCAGGGTCTCGTGCAGCACGCGGTCGTTGTCTGGCAGCAGCACCGAGTACACATGCCCGGCGTAGAACGCCTGGTTCATGCGGTCGAGCACGTGACGGCCGGACTTCTTGTCGGTCACTGTGACCTTGTTCATCGAGAACGTCGGGTAGGACTTGAGACGGATGCTGTCCGCCTTGCTGCGCTTGAGCTCCTTGTCGATGCGCGATGACAGACGCATTGCAGGGTCGACGCTGGCCGATGCCACGGTGACCCTGCCGGCCCTGGTCTTCTTCTGGCCATCACCGGCCGTCTTGCCCCCGGTGCTCAGCTTGAGTGTTTCGTTGACCTTGCTGGCGTTGGCCGCTGCCACATCCAAGTTCTCGTCGGCGGTGTCCGCCGCCGTGGTGCCGGTATCAGCATCGCCGGTATCGGCACTGGTGTTATCGGCGGTGTTGTCGGCGCTGGCCGGCTCCTGCGCGGCGGCATCCTGCGTATCATCTCCGGGCTTCTCGTCGTCGGCCGGTGCCTCCTCGGCGGAGCCATCCGTCGCGACCGTCGTATCGGCTTCCGCGGTAGTGTCGATTTCCGCGTCGGCAGCGTCGATCACGATGGCGTCGGAGTCGTCACCGTCGTCGTCGAAGACGATGGAGAACTGCACGCTGTCCGGTACCGTCGTCGAATCGCTCGCTCCGGCGGCATCCGGGGATTCGGTTGCCGTGTCGGCCGTGGCGTCGGCTGCCGCGTCTGATTCGACCGCCGTGTTCTCGCCTTCGGAACCGGTCAGTGTGACGTCGTCCTCGTTCATGTCGTCCGCCTTATTCGTGTTCGTGTCGTTCATGCCTGCTCCTGTGCCGATTCCGCCGTATCGTCGGCGTCTGCCGTATCACTGTCGTTCGCTGCGTTGTCGCTTGTTGCGGTGTCGTCCGTCCCGCCGTCATCCACGACCTCGACCTCATTCGAGGAACGGGCCGCAAACAGCGTCCTGACACGGAACAGCAGCACGCGGATCATGGCGATCACCATCAGGACCACAATCGTGCCGAGACCGCTCCAGATGACAGTCCAGATCAGGTTGCCCGGCACACTGACCGCATTGCCGTCGGCGAGCTTCGTGGCCAGCGGCTTGACCGCGAACGCGCCGACGACCATGCCTACGGCGAATCCGACAAGGTTCAGCAACAGCGTCTCCAGCATGAACTGCCAGGCGATACGCCCACGCGAGACGCCGATGACGATCTGGTTGCCGATTTCACGCCGACGGCCGACCAGCAGGCTCGATCCCCACGAAAGCAGCAACAGTACCGCGCCCACAATCCAGAGGGCGGCGAGCATAGGCTTCATCGAGCTCGCCAGGGAGCGCAGCGGCGCGATCTGCTTCTCGTGCTCGATTAGCGTCGGCGAGGTGAGCTCATGGTTCGCGGGCAGCTTTGCCTTCTTGATGACTTTCTCGAACTTCCGATAGGTCGACATGCTGTCGAGCAGGAACGAGATGTTCAGGTCGGGAATCAGCCAGCCTTTGCCGTCGGCCGCATACAGGCCGTCCATCGCGAAGGTGTAGTACGCGGTGTAGATGACGTTGTCGCGGTTGTCCTTGGCGAGCTTGGCGTCCGAACCCTGCCCCGCGGCGGCCGGCTCCGTGTACTCGTAAATGCCGCGGACGGTCTGCTCGATGGTCTTCTTCGCGTCGTTCGGGAACGCGACGGTGAACTTGTCGCCTACGTCCAGGCCGTTCTTCTTCGCGAACGCCTGTGAAATCAGCACGCCTGTCTTCGACTGGCTCGAGTAGTCCAGTTGCTTGCCCTTGACGATCTTGTACCGGCCGAGCTCGTTCTCATGCGCGGCCTCCAGCGAAGAGAAGCTGCGGTACAGCATCTCGCCGCCGGTCTTGTCGGCGCTCTGGTCGTCGGTGCCGGCGATGGCCTTGACGTCGCCGCTCTGCCGCACCGGCACGGTGATGGTGAGCGCATAGCTGTACGTCAGGCCGGCGGCCTGCAGCGCAGACGCGTAGTTGTCGTATGCGTCGAACGCCAGGTAGTTCTTCGTATAGGAAGAATCGGCGCCGTTGTAGGCTGCCTTGGTCTTCGCATCCGGGCGGATGACGGCGCTGACCAGCTGGGGGTTGTAGCCATCGGTGGCCGATTCATCGGCGTGCAGGACGGAGAAACCGAACAATGTCCCGAATGTGACGATGATGGCGATGAACATGGTCAACAGCGTGCGCCATTTGCGGCGGACTATGGATGACCATGCGTTCTTGAGAACGAACATGCGTGTACTTCTCCAGTTCTTCCCAGCGGGGGCTGCGATCATGGCAACCGTGCGCCCGCGTTTTCGTGACAGTGGCCGGGACGCCACCCGAAGAACCCCGAAAGGCCCCGTAAAGCACGGCATCCCGTAGGCAACACTATGGTCGCGCTATGTGTATGTTATCTTGCTCCATACTGTTATACCCCTCAATGAAGTCTGAAAGCAGTCTGACAAGGTCGCGGGTGTTGTGCCGGGCCATCCTTCCGGTCCCGGGCAATGGTGAAAAAAACGTCGAAATACAACGGTTCAGAAAGAAGACTTAGCGTGCGGTAAGCATCGCACGGTATCATCTGAGGTTGTATTACGTAGCGTCGAGAGCCGGTCCGCCCGAAAAGACGGTGTGACGGCAGGCCATCGAACCCGACGGAACGATAACGGTCGTCGCGTGGAACGACGGACGCGACAAAACGGAATGTAACGCGAAGCAAACGAGGTTAACCCATGCGCCGATCCCCCCAGCACATCGGACGAAAAGGACATCAATTCCTGTCTCAAGCGCTGCGTCCGCGGCGCATCGTGCTGTATGTGGTGTTCGTGCTACTAGGAGCCGTGTTGTCGGTCGTCGGTATCTACGGAATCTCCGCGCTCAAACTGTACACGGAGGCGAACCGCTTCATCTCCGCTTCCGAAAACCTCGCCAACACCGCGCTCGGCTGCGGTGGCGGAGGTAACATCGGCACGTCCGCACGTGAGATGGTGACGTCCACGCGGGCGCTGCGCGACGAACTGGACAAGCCGCAGTGGACGTTCCTGCGCGACCATACGGCGTACGGGAACGACATCACCGCCGCGCGCACGATGCTGGACGCCATGGGAAACCTGGTGGACGGGCCGTTCACCGATTTGATGGACCTGAGCAAGCAGCTGTCCGGCTTCTCCATGAAAGACAAATCCGTCGACCTGAGCGCGGTGACGGCCATGCCGGGCATCGTCAAGCAGGCCCGAGCCGACATCAAAGTCGAGACGCGGCGGCTGGAGAAGCTGGCGCCTCCGAAGAGCTCGAGCATCGCCTCCATGGTGAAGACCGGCGTCTCCGGCCTGAAATCCGTGGACAAGATGCTCGACGAATACGACGAGCTGATCAACCTGCTGCCGCAGCTGCTGGGCGAGAACGGTGAGCGCACGTACCTGGTCGCGATCTACAATCCGGCCGAGCTGCGGTCCGGCGGCGGCATGGTCGGCAACATCGCGCCGGTGACCGCCGACCACGGCAAGGTCACGATCGGCGACTTCATCGCCACCACCGACATCACCTATGGCACGCAGCCGTACGATGCCGAGAACGTCAAGGAAGCCGCGGTGTTCGGCGACCAGGTGTGGAAATACCCGCAGACGACCACCGTCAACCCGAACTTCCAGCGGGCTGCGGTCACATTGAAGAACATGTGGCTCGCGCAGCCGGGCAATGAGAACCAGGAGATCGCCGGCGTGTTCGCGCTTGACCCCGTGTTCCTGCAGTCGCTGATTGGTGCGACGGGATCGGTCAAGCTCAGTGACGGCAAGGTACTGGACGGCACGAACACGGTCAAGTTCTTCCTCAACGAGCTGTACGTGGACCACCCGATCTACAAGGAGCAGAACGCCTACACCAACAAGGCGTCGAAGACGATCATGACCCACGTGTTCTCGGGCGCGGGCACGTCGACGCTGTCGCCGATGCTCAAGGCGCTGCGGCAGACGTCCGCGAACGGCCATTTCAAGCTGTGGATGGCGCAGGAGGAGGAGCTGGCGGCGCTCGTCCAGACCAAGGTCTTCGACGCGAACGTCGCGGGCATGATTCCCGGCAGTGTGGAACAGCCGAAGGCCGGCGTCTACGTGACCGAGGCGAAGCCCAGCAAGCTCAGCTGGTATCTTGAGCCGAGCATCACCGTCAAGAAGACGTGCGGCAGCGATTTCGCCGCGAACTCGTACCGCATCAGCGACGAAGTGGACGCGCCCGCCCGAGCCACCAACCCCATGACCATCGCGAGCGCCGGTCTCGGCGACGAATACACGGTGACGGTACGGTTGAAGAACACGATGACCGAGGAGCAGGCGAAGTCATTGCCGGCGTTCATTACCGGCAATACGGAGAAGGGCACGATGCAGCCGCGACTGTTCCTGATGGCGCCCGAAGGCGGCGCGATCACGTCGCTCGCCTACGAAGCCGGCGAAATGGTGTCGAACGGCACCGTGGAGGACCGCCAGTTCATCAACCTGCGTCTGACCCAGGGCATCAAGCCGGGTGAGACGGTGACCATCGCGTTCACCGTGCGGGCGGCGGAGAAGGCGAAGTCGACGCTGGACGTCGTCACCACGCCGATTATCAACGAGAAGGGCATCTACACGGGCACCAACGGCAAGGTCACCGACACGTGCGGCGCTGATGTGCCGGATGCGGTGGAGGACCAGTGGGCGGGAACTGGCAGCGACGGTTCCGCGAACGGTGACGGCAGCTCGAACGGCACCGACGGCACCGACGGTGGTAAATCCTCCGGCAAGACCTCATCGAAGCCCGCCGACGAGAACAAGAACTCCACCGACTCCTCCAATGGAGGTGTGCTGGACAAGCTCAGCAGCATCAAGGATGGCCTGAGCTGTCCGGTGGATCTGAAGAAATTCATGTAGCCACGGACGGCCGCGCGGGCACAGCTGTGCGTGTCCGCGCGGGCACCTTACGTAGGCTGACGGTTGCTGGCGAACTCGCGGATTTCGTCGCGGGTCGAATCCTTCGACCCGTCGTCCACGAACAGGAAGCGATAGTCGATGCGATCGTCATCGTCCGGTGCCAGCTGGGCGTTCTCAGAGAGCGTGGTGAGCCGGGCGAACAGCATCGGCAGCGACTCCTCCTCGTTGTAACAGGGTATGAGAATCGTCACGGTGCGTTTGTTTTCGTTCGTTGTCTCTTCCCTTTGATGCCTGATCTGGTGTGACGGCCTGCGGCATGTAATCGACTTCCGCTAGCCATGATAGTGGAAGTCGATTATGCGCGTGGTGTTCCATTCTGGCATTTTCGTATGGTTTCACCGGTCTGATGGCCGGGCTGGCCGGTTCCGCCGGCAATGTGGACAACTGTGGATAAGGGGTGAGTTATCCACTTATCCACAGATTTTCGAGGGTGGGTGGCGCCGGGAGCCTTGGGTGTGCCATGGTGTGCCTATGCGCGAGGACGCGGAGGGACCGTGACGGCAATGGCGCATACGAAAAGGAGCGATCATGGCGACATCATTCTCGATGGATACCATCGGATTTCTGCAGGCTATCAACAAGTTGGAGCGGCGATTCGAGGAACTCGTCTCTCCGGAGACTATGCGCAAGGTGTGCGAAGACTATGACAGGGACGGCACGCCCACGCCATGGGATCACCGGCTGTACGCGCTGGCGCGCGACGTGTTCGCGTGCGGCAGCTGGACGACGAACCTGTGCGCGGCGGCGATGTCATTCAACGGGCGGCTGGTGGGCGAGTGCCGGAGGTTTCTTCACGGCTGCTCCGAAACGGTGCGCAAGTACGGCATCTCGGTGTGGCTGTACGAGCTGCTGAACGATTCCACGCTGGCTCTGTTTCGCGACGACCCGTCCGATTACATGCCGTCGCTGATTCGTATGACGACCGTCGAGGAACTGATGCGACGGCCTCGCGGCAGGAAGCGGTTCGGCAACCGCAAGCAGCGCGGGCTCGCCATGGAGGAGCATTCGACGCAGATGCACCGGCTGGCGGCATACACCCTGCTCAATTGGGGTGCCGATGAGCGGCGCAGCCTCGACATCGCTCGGATGCTGCTGCTGTACCCCGGCATCGGCATGTGCATGCTGCGCGAGGACGGAGACGTGTTGCGCTTCGGTGCGGCGCCGGACATGCGGTATCGGCGCGTGGTCGACTATCTGCACGAGCGGCGGGCGCAGGCCGATGCGGAATACGAGCTGCATGGCAATCAGTGGATGAGTGAGTATATGGGTCGTCATGACGATGAGGAACCGGCTGTCGGAGAGATTGCGACGGCAGATCGCGACGCGGGCGGATGCTCGTCGAAGCGAGATGGCGTTCGCGGATATGCCGAGGTGGGCGACGAGTCGCTGTGCGACTGCGAGAGCTGCGCCCGCATCGACATGGAGGATAGGCTGGATCTGCTGAAATGCGAGCGGCGATACATGTACGATGTCGTCCGGCTGATTGATGCATACGAGAAGATGTGGGACGATGAACCAATAGATGTCGATGACCGCATGCTCGCGCTGGAACACAATCGGGATGTGCCGGGAGAACCACTATGGCAGGATGTGGCGTTCCTGAACGATCTGGCATACTCGCTGATGGGCGACGTGATGGCCCATGACCTTATCCTCGGATTCGAGCGGCGAGACCGCAAGCGGTTCGACCGAGGCGTCGAGCAGCTGGAACTGCTTACGGAGACGCTCGTCCGGTTCGGTCTGCTGTCATTGCCGATAATCGCGTTCATGAACGGATTCGATGAATTCTCACGGGGACTTGATGACGACTACGCGACGGACGGCACGCTTTACAGTACGTCCGATGCGGACATACAGCGTCTCACACGCCGCATGCAGAAACGTCTCGACAAGCTGAGCGAGGAGGAAATGAACGCGAAGGCACATTTGGGCGAGTCCTTGGCGAACATCGTATTGGCACGGTTCCCGGATGAGCGCCTGGCGCGGGGGTGCGCTTTGGCGTTGTTCCGCGGCAATCCGGATCAATATGATGAGGTCGTGGAATCGATGCTGATGCGCCCTGATGACGATCCCGGTGACATGGGCCCCGGCGACGGTGATGATGCGCCCCTTGGCGATGTTCCCAATGACGACGTGCTCAGGAAGCTCGACTTCGATGTCGAGGAACTGGACGACGACCTGGAGCTGGCGATGGCCGTTGACCTGTGATTGCGGGGTCTCGGGCCGCGGGGCTGGGCGTCATCGCGAGATTAAGGTACACCCGGCATCGTGCCCCACGTATGGGTGCACGCTGCCGGGCGGCGACGTGAGTAGGCGACTCAGTACGGGTGGCTCAGTGCAGGTAGTCGGCGGCGTTCGTCGGGCTGGACGGCACGGCGTGGCCCTCCGTCACCGTGCCCAGACCGGACAGGTATGCCTCGCGGCCGGATTCGATGGCGTGCTTGAACGCGCGGGCCATCAGCGGGATGTTGCCGGCGCTCGCGATGGCCGTGTACGCCATCACCGCGTCCGCGCCCATCTCCATGGCCTCGGCGGCCTGGCTGGGACGCCCGATGCCCGCGTCGATGATCACCGGCACGTGCGTGTTCGCGATGATAACCTCGATGAAGTCGCGCATGCGCAGTCCCTTGTTGGAGCCGATAAGCGAGCCGAGCGGCATCACGCAGGCGGCGCCGGCCTCCTCAAGCCGCTTGGCCGCGATCGGATCGGGGAACATGTACGGCATCACCACGAAGCCCTCCTTGGCGAGCATCTCGGTGGCGCGAATCGTCTCCTCGTTGTCGGGCAGCAGGTACTTCGTCTCGTGCTCGATCTCGACCTTGACGAAGTCCGTCTGGCAGACCTCGCGGGCGAGACGCGCAATGCGCACGGCCTCCTCCGCGTTACGCGCGCCGGACGTGTTCGGCAGCATCGTGATGCCCTTGGGGATGTAGTCGAGCAGGTTGTTCTCGGTCGTGCGGCAGCGACGCAACGCCATCGTCACGATCTGCGTGCCGGCGTTCTCTATGGTCGCCTTGATGAGGTTCAGGTCGTAGCGCCCCGAGCCGAGGATGAAGCGGCTGGTGAACTTGTGCCCGCCGAGCACCAGCGGGTCGGCGTCGCCGGTCGCGATGTCGTCGTAGGCGTGCGCGTCCGGTTCGGGGAGCAGCGCGGTGTTCGTCGCCGTGCCGATGAGTTCGTCGAGCACCGGGTCGTCCGATTGGGCGGCCGGTGTGGTTGATGCGATGGTCATGATGGTACCTTTCTTTGAGGTATATGACGCTTGATGCGTGCGGTATTCGGGTCGGAGTGCGGTTCGCTGGCCGGCATCGGCATGAGCCCGTGCCGATGCCTTGCCGCGTGTTTGCCGGGCTCTCAGCCGCCCTGCACGAACGTGACGATTTCGACGGTGTCGGTGCCGCTCAGCATGGTCTGTGCGCGCTTGTCGCGCGGCACGATGGCACCGTTCACCTCGACCGCCACGCGTCCCGCGTTAAGGCCCTTGCGCGCGATGAGCTCGTCGACGCTGAGCGGCGTGGCGATGTCCTCCTGCTGCCCGTTGATGATCATGTGTCCCTCCTCGGTCGCTGGCGTGATTCCCATATCGGCGACATTGCACTGCCGGCCGTTGCCGGTCGATCTCCGATCGGGCACGCCGGCGTCCGCCGATATGAAAAACGGGTCGCTGGAGCAAGCCGTACCCTGTGAGGTGGTGCGCCCCTCCATGACCCGAATCATGCGTTTTTTCGTTATGCCTGTTCTGTTATATGCCGGGATGCCCGGTGCGTTTGGCTGGGAACCGTCCGCCATCGGTTGGCGGATGCCGATTGTTGCTGCGCTGCGACTGGACAACTCGTCCCTACGGCGGCATTACCCGCATCAAGTTGACGGTCGAAGCGTCGCTTCCTCTCAGCCTTGCGGCTCCCGTTCGGTTGCGCCTTCATCATAGCCCAGACCGCGTGACATCGCGCCCGGCCGCAGGGCTTCGCGGCCTTTCAAAATCCCTCGAATTGGTTATGATTGTCGTAACGAAGAGACAGGGGATGATGATGGCCAGATGCGCTCGATGCGGTAATGAAATTCCAGCGGGATCGGCGTTCTGCACATACTGCGGCATTCCGGTCGCAAGCGGTGCCGCCGCAGCGCCCGGTAGCGGGGCGCAGATGCCTCAACCTGGTACAGCCGCGTCCGGCTTCGCTCCGAACACAGTACCCGGTACGGGGACGTTGCCGCCTGTCCCGCAGCCAGCGGGCCCCGCGGATAACGGCGGCAGCGCACCCCAAGGTCAGCCCGGGTCGCAATCCCAACCCGGCAAGAAGCCACCACTTACGCCCGCGCAACGCAAGAAGCGCAAGATCATCATCGCCATCATCGCGGCCATCGTCGTCGTGGCGATCGTCGTCGGCGGAGTTGCCGCATTCCTCATCCTTCACGGCAAGAAGAACGCGGCCGCGGGCCCCGTGCAGACCAGCGACACGACTGATGCAACGCCGAAGAAAACGCAAAAGCAATCCCCGACGCAGATCGAAGGCAAAAAGCGGTCAGCGAAGTCACCATGACCAACTTCGTCTGCAACTACGACACCTCCGACTGGGGGTGGGACGGCGGCGCAGTGCTTTCCGACGTAATGCCCTGCGCCAACGGCGATGCGAGCTCCAGCAGCGATTCCGACTATGGCAGTTCCAGCCAATCCGCCGATGACGGGCAATATGCGTTCGGCGTCTGGACGCCGGCAATGGACGAATCGAAGGTGATCTACTTCTCGGCTCTGAAATCCGGGGAGAAGATGTACTCCGATCCGGTCGTCGCCGCCACATACGGTCCCAACCCGGCCGTGTTCGTGATCTACGCGGTCAAGACCAAGGCGGTCGGCACCACGCCGGAAACCGTGCACCTGTTCGCCCATCAGGTCGATTTGAAATCCGGCGAATTGTCCGATCGTATCGATCTGCGCACCGAGGAAGACAATCTGATCAACCTGCAGCAGGATTACGAATTCGATGTGCTCGCGCAATCCAACAATCGCGTCGCCATCGAGAAAAGCTGGAAGACGACAGAGAAGAGGACTGTCAACGACGATCAGCGTGAGGTCGAAATCGGCCACAAGCAGATCATGGGATTGAGCGGCGGCGCGAAGCAGGCCGAGACCTTGCAGACGTTCAAGGACAGCGTGAGCATCAGCAAGGACAGCGGCGGATACCAGTCGTTGAACACTACTGAAGTCGATGTGGACGATTACCACGTGTTCGACACATATGTGGTCAAGGACAGCGCATACCACCTGTATTCCATCGACAGCAACAAGGAAATCGTGAAGCTTCCTTCGGACTACTGCTCGCCTGGCGACACCTACCGATGCGACTTGCAGGGCCTGTATCGGTTCGGCGCGAATCAGTACGTGCTCAATCCCTCTGAAAGCTATAACGGCAACAAGCTGCTGATTCTGGATGCAGGCACGGGCAAGACCAAAAAAGTCACCGACCTGCTGAACATCAACACGAAGGATGACCAGTACGTGAACTTCACGGACTTCGGCCAGTTCTCGGACGGTTCCCTGTATTTCCAGTGGGATGAGTCGAGCGACAGCAAGCGTGTGTTTATCCTCTCGCGCGACCTGAAGGTCACCGAGGTGCTGGACGGCGGGCGGTGGGCCCGCCTGATGCTGAACTCCGGTGAGTTCGAAGGAGCCAACTATCTGCTGAAGCAGTTCTACGTCAAAACCACGGACGAGAACATCATCGTCGACGAGAAGGGCGAGACGGTCGGCAGCTACACGTTGACCCCGTCGGGCGATGACGCGGACGACTACGACCATACGGCCGTGGACTGGATTATGTGGAGGGATGGCTCCGAGAACACGGTGACGGTCACGCGCGGGCAGGCGCCCGGCGAGCCGGCCCCGGACTCGTCCGACGGCAGCGGGTCGAGCAGCGGCGACGGCAGCGCCGGTGAAAGCAGCTCCGGCGACTGACCACGCGCCGGGCGGTGCCGCCCTCATGAC
>ERZ1031278.128-NODE-128-length-21150-cov-5.827068_pt1 | contig 21150 bp, 8 predicted proteins | sample MGYA00518738_ERZ1031278 | MGnify/ENA primary metagenome ERZ1031278 (study PRJEB33719, sample SAMN04261329) | wastewater metagenome | biome: periurban shantytown; feature: human; material: feces | host: Homo sapiens | place: Peru: Lima | collected 2012-07-26 ...
ACGCGCTCCGCGTTCGGGCAGTATCCGGCGACGGACGAGTCGATCCACCTGGCGCCGTCGCCGGTGACGATCCTGATGGAGGCGCGCTGCTCCGGCGTCAATTCTTCGAAGAACAGGGCGAGGACCTGTTTGCCGTATCCGTCGTGCGCCCAAATCACCCGCTTGCGTTCGTGGTCGACGACGACGGTGATGTACGTGTGGCCCTTCCTGTGGCTGGTCTCGTCCACGCCGATCGCCGTGAGCCCGTCGAACATGCATGGCATGCCGGATTCCAGCCGGCCGGCGACCCGTCCGGCGATGTCGCCCGCGGTCCTCCACGCGACATGCAGGAAACCGCTCACGGTCTTCCTGTTGGCGACCGTCATCAGCCACGTGCATTCCATCTCGAAGTCGCGCGTGAACCGGATGCCCGGCTCCGCCCACGGAACCCGCGACACCACCACGCCATGCACACGGCATTCCACACGCGGAGCCGGACCCACGAGCTCGACCCGATAGCAGCCGAAGTCCTGGCGCCGCCAACGCCTTTCGCCGCCCCCGTCGTCGTATTTCGGGCATATTTGCGCCCGCAGCGCGAGCAACGCAACGCGGCCTTCCTGCACCTGACGCGCGCCACCAGGACCGGAGCGTCGCGCAGTGGGGAATCGTCGATGGACACGTCCTCGACGACCATGCCCTTGACGTTGAGCAAACGTTTGAATATGTTCTTCATAAGGCGTTTTCTGTGGTTCTTTTTCTTGGTCGAAAAACAAACCTACAGGAAACGCCCCTCACACCCTCATAATCAACGGCTCAACGACGAGACGACACCCACGAAAACAACACAAGAGCCAGAAATGGTGACTCTGCATCTTGAAGAACTTCTTCCAATGTGTAATTCTTCAAAGCGGTTTCCACGGCGATGATCCGAGGGTAAATTAAAGATTTCAACGCCATATCAAAAGAATTCAATGATGAAATTTGCTCGAAGGACTGCAAGTGAAGACGATTCTTTGCAATGTCAGCGAATCGGCACCCCTTATAGCCGTGATAATACCCCAGGTTTTTCAATTCTCTTTTTTGCAATTCGCCAGAGCATGCGATGCCGTTATCGTATAGATGCTGCATAAGTTCATCCAGTGTTTTCATTGCATCCTTATTCGCTGAAGTTATAAGGGTTAATTGTAACTTGAAGCATGCCTTAACAGTGTGGTGTCTGCCGGCTCATGGTGTTGGAAGAATCTTTTTCATTACGGTTATGGTTTTCGGACACTACCCGATTGCGACGCGATTATGACGGGATTACGACGCGATTCGGTTTCTGACGACGCGATTGCATCTTGCTTATTCCCCGGTTCCATACCTTGTTGGGTGTCTTGCTGCCAAGGAGCTTCATGGGGCATCGTTGATTTCCTTGGCGATTACGTTGAACCCATCCCGCATGAGCGTGAAGTGTGTGATTGGAATCTGGGTGCGTGCAAGTGCGTGAAAATGCGCGGAAGTGCGCGAGAGAAGTGCTCGAATCTGCTTTGACAGGCTGCTGCTTTTATGCAGTCTCTATCTGTTGAAAGTCTCTCGCGCTCGCGAAGAAAACATGGCTCATGGTGAATGCGGATCGCCCGCATGTTATCCATCGAACAAATAAAGGAGCGAATACCATGGGCGTTAAGCGCAGTGTGTCTTATCAGAGTGGAGAGAACATGGCTAAGAAAACCGACGAAGAGCTTTACGATGTGGCGATAAATATGATTGGAAGCGTTGCGAAGCTTCCGGTTATTAGGGTTGATAGGGAAGCGTTTCTGCGGCAGCAATTCGCCGATTCAGAATATCTTGACGAGATTTTGGAGCATGGCCCGCAGCATGTGTATACGGCGGAGTCGTTGCGAAGAAAAGTGGATGGGGTGATTAAGAAGTCGACGAATCAGACCACTCTTGCCGCCTTCGTAGCAGGAATCCCTGGCGGCCCTATGGCCGTTGCAGCCGGAAGCGCTGACGTGGCTCAATATTTTGGTGTTGCGATCAACCTGGCGCAGAAAATCGCCTATCTTTTTGGTGAGGATGATCTGTTATCCGACGAGTCGGAGCTGAGCGAAGATGCTAAAGTGCGCATTCTCGTCTATTTGGGCGTAATGTTCGGTGCGTCGGGTGCGGCGATGCTGATAGGAAAAGTCGCCAGGGAAGTCGGCAAGAATATGGGCAAGAAGGTCGCTCAGCAGGCTCTGATGAAAACGGCCTGGTATCCACTGCTCAAGAAAATCGGTGCACTGGTCGGCAAACAGGTGGTGAAGGAATCGGTCGGGAAGGTCGTGGCCAAGGTTGTGCCCGTTGTCGGCGGCGCCATTTCCGGGGCGATAACCTATGCGACGTTCAAACCCATGGGTGGCCGATTGGCCGATGTGCTGGTGCGCAACTTGAACGGTGAGTTCGACCAGGATGGTATGGAACTACGCCCGGAATTCAAGAAGGCCAATGCCTTGGAAAATGACGAAGTCACGATTCATGCGATTGAGATAGACGACTGAAAGTGGTGGGTTGGGTGGTTAGCAGATGATTTATCTGCTAACCACCCAACCCACCATCCATCTTCGTTATACGCTAAGGGTTGCAAGATTATTCACCCTGCTTGAAGAATCCATTCCAGAGCTTCTGGTCTCGTTTAATTTTGATTGAATCTCCCTCATTGATTTCTTCAGTCTGCGATATGAGTTCCGGCTTCCAATTGCGTAGGGTCTTGATGATTTGTCGATTTTCTATAGTGTTTGGAAGGTTGATGCATTTGCTATTAGGGTTAATGAATTTCAGATATTCGTCTCCAAGTTTTTGGAAAATTTGCTTCATATTTCTAACAATGTCGTTTTCGGTCTGTCCATGCGTAACTGCATATTCAAGAGCATCGGCAAACATGGCGATTGCTGACTGACGTTCAGGTTCGGCATCGAGAGGGGAACGGGTATTGTCTAATCCATCGTCATGTTCGGCATCGAGAAGGGAACGGGTATTGTCTAATCCATCGTCATGTTCGGCAAGATCCTGACGTGTTGCTTCGTCGATGTTCTTTCCTTTCCTGATTAGCGCAGCGGATGCATTGAGAAGCTCTGTCTCGTTGGCTCCTTCCGTGTAGTCGCGGAAATTGTCCATAATAATTCCTGCGAATCTCTGTAATTGTGGATCCTCAGCGCAGACGATATGGCACGCCTCATTGGGGTGGAGCTTTACATCACCAAGATAGTCGCCGAATTTCTGCGATTCCTTGATCCAAGCTTCCCGCACGGGCCAGGGTTGTCCCTCTAAGGATTCAAAGGATTCTGCCATGTCGGCAACAAGGCCATTCTTGAGGAGCTGAGCATATATCTCAGGGTAATGCTCAAGGTCTTGATGATCCAGCTCGATGGATGAGGCGGGGATAGGACTGTCGAGTTCGAGTTCTTGGAGAAGTCGTATTTTCTTGTCGCTTTTCAGAATGGTGGGTGGAAGATTGATTGTATCTTCAGCGAGTTTTTCTTTATCAAGTTTCTCGTCTGTATCGCCCTGTTCGAAAGAGTCATGTTTTTGGATCCACGTAGTCATTGAGGATTCATGTTCGGTGAGCACGTCATGGGTGAAAGCCCACTGTAGGTTCGTCGGAGTGAAATGAACTGCATCGCATTCCATGAGTGCATCGGTATAATCCTCAAAACGATCATCAAAAAGGGGAAGACGGGCAGATGACGAGCACCTATTCAGCAGCGTAAGGATAAGCTTTTCTGTATCCTCTTCTTCATTGGCTTGTTGACGAATATCGTCAAGGATGTGGAGCAGGTCATCGGCGATATTCTGATTGGAAGAACAATCCAATGCATATTCATCTTTGGTCAGAAGATCAAAATATTTCTCAAGGTGCCCAAGCGCATTCGCATACACTGTTCTGCTGATATGCATAATCATGTTGAGCGCAGGAAGTCTATTGCAGACGCTATATGAACCATCCTGATTATTATCTGATTGGCTTATGGTGTCCAACGCGGTTTCAAGATTACCTCTTGAAAATACGTATAGGTTCTGTTCCACGCAGGGGTATCGCAATCCAGAACTTGAATCCTTATAACCCAGCTCGGAGAGGGAGCCTATTCTGACTTTCCCATCGTTGAGAATCTGGACTATAGGTTCAACGAGTGCCGGAGCGATATTGGAATCCCTGAAGATTGAGATGCTTCGCCAATGGCTCTGAAGAAAATCAGCTAGGTTACCGTCTACGGTGTATTGGATTTCTCTTGATAGATGATGGAACGCCACATCAAGATGCTGGCAAAGCATGTCAGTGCCTGTTGTTCCTCGTTGAGCTAGGAAGCTAAGTAACTTCTGACTGTGGCTTGCCATCTTGATGAGCAATGGATTGGCATCATCGGCAAGACGGTCCAGATATGCTGAAACGAATTCAGAGGTTTCGCTATCCAACGGGGATAGCATCTCGATGATTTGGTTGGTATTCTGGTCGGTCTCCGAATCATCGCAGTGCGATAACATGTAATGCAGCAAATCAATGTTCAGTATTCTTTGCTGGCCAAAAATCGTTTTGTCTCGTTTTCTTATTCGACGGAGGACGTCTTTGGAATCCCCACCGTCAAGTTTGAATTGATAGTCCGGATCGTTGCCATCAATATGATGAAGAATGAAGTTCAATGCGTTTCTAGTTATACCTTCATCCGTATATATCGTGGAATAAAGCATATAGTCCTGACCGATCCATCCGTGAGAGATAAGTCGGTATAACAAGGAATCATCACCATCCAATAAGGTGCAGAGTTCCCCATCGGTTTGTGATTTTTCGTGTTCGACGATGAATGCCCAATCACCAGAACGTAGGCTCTCGATTGTTTGAATTTTCTCATTCATCTTTTCTGTGAAGCATGCTCTTTGTTCTGCTTCCCATCTGCTGATATCAGGTGATTTCCCTATGATTCTCTTAAAGGTCTTTATTGTGGGAGCGATATCAACTGAACTATCGGGGTAGGGATAGGGATTACGGAAGACAGCTTCGATTTTGATTCGATCGGTTTCTTTGCAGTGGGAAATATTTTCCCAGAGCTTTGGGTCGCCAGCATCGGTTACGCTTTGGCTGTCAGATGCAATACGAATACTAATTGAATTACAATTCTCGGCTGTTTGCTGATTTAAATCAGCAAGTATCTCAATCAGGGTTGTTTTAAGTTTATGAGCATAGTTTTCGGCGGTTTCAACACTTGTAAATTCGTTGATTTTTGATTCTAAATCTCTGATTTCAGAGTTTAGAAGAGGAATTTCATTCTGTATTATTTCTCTTATTTTCTTATAGATATAGTCAAGACTACTTCGCCCATTTTGCAACTTTGCGGCATCATCAAGGTAATAGTTTTTGTATACAAGGACTGCAAGAAGATTGACAGGATTAAGCCCGAGATTCGTCCTTTTTGGATTAAGCAGTTGCTCCTTGTAGACAATGAACTCATTGCGAATATTAATCCAAGTGCGTTTATCGGGAACTGCATCTGCAACGAGCTCAAGAAGGTTGATCATTTGAGGGTCATTCGCATCAAGAACATCTTCCAATGTTTCTAATGCGATTTGATATGAATTGCTTGCCGAAACGAATGGCATCACTGGAATGATAAGGTCAAAGAACTTTGCACGGGAGAAGGAATGAGCCAAAGATTCTTGATTGGCCATTTGTGCGTCAGCTGAAACATATTGATTGCTGAATATCGCATCATGAATAGCGTATACGAACTGTATAGGTATACTGGACTGAGAATTCTTTTCTTCTGCGGAAGGAGAGAAATGCAATCGTTGACTGATTTTCTGGATTGTCGATTCTGTGCGTTGCATCTTTGGATCATTATTGAGAATCTGATTTAATTCACGTAATGAATCAAATATTTGAGCATCTTGAAAACGATCAAGATCTTCGAAAAATACAGTTCGGATTCCTGTCTTTTCAAAGATATATATGATCTCATCAAGATACTGATCAAAGTAAGAATCCGAGTTCTCTCCAAGGGTAATGCCTGCTGTTCCGACATCTATTTTGGCTAGATGGATGCGGGTGTCGAAATAATGGAATAGTGCGAACGTTGCTATTAGTAGCAGGCCAATTATGACGATTTCAGCAAGAATTTTGGTAATGCTTGTTGGGATTGGTAGCCAAGTCAAAAGTTCTTGAATACGATTATAAGGCCATTTATGGATATCAAGAATAAACAGTAAAAGTGTTCCGCAAGCAAGAGAGGAAAGCAGCTGCTTGCCTAGTCCGATTTCATTTATCCTATGGAAATGCGATGCCGGAATCTTTCCGGGGTCTGTTCCATATAGAAGTTGCTTAATGATCTCTTTTTGAATGAGATTGGTTACGGATGAAGGTTTGGAAGATTTTGGGGGAAGTGCCCCGGGTGCTTCTCTCGAAGCGGAATTACCTTCATTTGAGACGGAATTGACCTTCCTATCATCCTGCTTCTTAAGCTGTGCAGCCAAAGGCGCCAGTGAGATTGTCCTAGTTGTATGAGGGCGCTCTTCCTCAAGGTCTTTAACGACTTTCTCAAGAATGCTGCTTTTTCCGGAACCGTAGACACCTGATAAAGCTATGTTGTGTATCTTCGTATCCTCGCCCTGCAACGCCTTTTCAAGCCTCTTCACATAGGGTGAGTGGCTCGATTCGTCATATTGGGGGTATAGAGGCTTGAGCTCTGCCGTTTTGCTCGTAGAGTCGGTCGTGTTCGTGGAGTTGTCTGTGAAGTCCGCCTTGCTCTTCTCGGTCATACTGAGTCAGTGTAGTCCGGTGTAGTAGTTGTTTCCTGACAACAATTGTTGGAAGCACTGCTCCGAGTTAAGTATGAACAACATTTACGGGGAAAATACGAATATCCGTTTAATGCGGCGGTAAAATGGTATCCATCCGTTTCGACGGAGATCAGAAGGGCGAAGAACGGGGGATTGATGCGCAAAAGCGTTGAGCCGGCAGGGGTTCCGACATTGCCCGAAGTGGGCAGCATCGTTGAGGTACGTGGTGCGACCTGGGCTGTTACCGATGTGCGAGGGCAGGGGATCTCCCGCAGTCCTGCCGATGAGAGCCGTGGCAACCGGCAGCATGTCGTGTCTCTGCAGTCGCTTGAGGAAGACCGCATGGGTGAAGAGCTCTCGGTCATTTGGGAGTTGGAGGTAGGCCAGACCGTTCTTCCGGACCAGGGGCTTCCCGACATCATCAATGCCAATTCCTTCGATGATCCGAATCGTCTGGGTGCGTTTGTGGACGCGATGCGTTGGGGCGCGGTCACCAGCGCCGATGCGAAGAAATTTCAGGCACCGTTCCGTACGGGTGCGAATCTCGAGCCATATCAGCTCGAGCCGTTGCGCCGTGCACTTTCCGCTCCACGTACCAATCTGCTGTTGGCCGATGACGTTGGTCTGGGTAAGACCATCGAGGCCGGCATGGTGGTGGAGGAGCTGCTGCTGCGGCATCGTGCACGTACGGCGATCATCGTCTGCCCGCCCTCACTGTGCGTGAAATGGCGTGAGGAGCTGCTGGAGAAGTTCGGCTTGGATTTCGTTATCGTGAATTCCGAGACGTTGGCGGAATCCCGCCGTAAATATGGCCTGGGTGCGAACCCGTTCCGCTTATATCCCCGTGTGATCGTCTCGATGGCATGGGTCCCCTCGATACGTGCGCAGCGATTGCTGGAGGAAGCTTATTCCGATACGGGTGGCACGAATTCCGCACGCCAGTACTCCTTCGACATCCTTGTCGTGGACGAGGCCCATCATGTCGCACCGGCCGCACCTGCTTCATCGGGCAGGGTGCGTGGCTATGCAGTGGATTCGAAGCGTACGGAAACAATCCGTCGGCTTGCCGAACACTGCGAGCATCGACTGTTCCTGTCGGCGACCCCGCACAATGGCTACTCCGAATCGTTTACGGCTCTGCTTGAGATGGTCGATTCCCGCCGATTCACCAGAGGTGCCGCAATCGATGAGAAGGCTTTGGAGGAAGTCACCGTTCGGCGTTTGAAGACCAACATTGCCAGCCTGCATTTCAAGGAACGTCATATCGAGACCATTCCATTCACGCCGGGCGATGATGAGGAGCAGCATTACGCTATGCTCGTCAAGATTCTCGCCAAGACAGCCAAGGAACATAGCGATCGTGACCGGGCCTTGGGCGTTACGGCACTGCTGTTCAAGAAGCGCCTGCTGTCGAGTCCATGGGCATTTGCCAGAACGCTGTCCCGCTATCGCGATCTTTCCGAAGATGACGGATATGACTCCTGGATGGATGACGATTATTATTCCGAGGTCATGGGTTCAGGCCAATCCGATGAGGAGGAGGGGCGCGAGGAACAGCCCGAGTTCGAGACGCTGGCGAAGGGCAGGAAGGATAATCCGCTTGCCGCTGCCGAGGAAGGCCAGCTGGACGAGCTTGAAGATTGGGCGGATCGCTTTGAGGGGCGCCCCAACTCGCGTCTTGAAGCGTTGGTCGAATGGCTCAACTCGATATGCCGCCCCGGTGGCAGGAACGCCTGGTCCGATGAGCGCGTGGTCGTGTTTACCGAATATGCGGATACTCTTGACTGGATCCAGCGGATCCTCGAATCACGCGGCTACACGAAGGATCGTCTTTCCGTGATCGATGGGCAAACCGACGCGGAGGAACGCGAATTGATCCGTGCACGGTTCAATGCCAATCCGAAGGACGAGCCGATTCGTGTGTTGCTGGCTACGGATGCCGCCGGCGAAGGCATCGATCTGCAGACATACTGCCATCGTCTGGTGAATTTCGATGTGCCGTTCAATCCTTCGAGGCTTGAACAGCGCATCGGCCGCATCGATCGTTACGGGCAGACCCAGACTCCTGAGATCTATTATTTCCGTCCGTCGCAGAAGGGCTCTTTGCTGGAAGGCAATCTTGAGTTCATGAACAGGCTCGCCCAGAAAGTGTCCGTTGAGGTCGAGGATCTCAAGACCGTTAATCCCCTGATCGATCGGGAGATATCCGACCATTTTCTTGGAGGTAACGGGAAGCCGCAGGTTCGTGCGGCAGATGAAATGGGACGGCAGGCGAACGAGATCATCAACAAGACGCTTGCGGGCAGCGTCGCATTGAACCGTCAGCTCACCGAGCTTGCCGATGAATACGAGACCAGCAAGCGGATGATGCATCTGACCGAGCAGGCGGAGAAGCGGGTCGTGGACGTCTCGCTTGATCTGACGAATCAGCCGCCTCTGATCACGACCGATGATCCCAAGGTCTATCGTCTCCCGGATCTCAATCCCGGGTGGCGGCCGATTGAGGATGGGCTGCGTACTGTCCTCGATCCCGATAGGGTTCGCCCGATCACATTTGATGCTGATGTGGCTCGTCACAACCCGGATGTGGCGTATATGCATCTCGGCAGCGCTCTGATGAGCAAGGCTTCGCGTACGTTACGTGGCAATCTGTACGGGCAGGAGTCGAAACTGCATCGTGTGACCGCGGTTGTCGTGCCCGGTCTTGATTCCACCTGTGCGGCGGCCATGTCCCGCCTTGTACTGGTAGGTAGGGGAGGCCTGCGTGTGCACGAGGAGATGTTCGTGACCGGTTTGCGATTCCGTGCGCAGAATCTTGCCGAGGAAAAGGTGCAGACGCTGCTTGCGGATGCGCTGGATGCGTCCAAGACGCTTCAGCTGGCCGATCCGAAGATTCTGGAACGGCTTGAACGTGAGTGGGATGCGAACAACGGCCGACTGCGTTCCCGCTTGGAGGATGCCATCGGCAAGCGTGCGGAAACACGCAAGCAGCTTGTCGAGTCGAATCTTGAAGAGCGCAGGGAATCCGATCTGGACAGGGCCAAGGGGATTTTCGAACAGTTCCGCAGGAACCTGCGGGATTCCCTGGCCGCCTTGCGCAGGCAGGATGAGGACGATGCGGTGCAGCTCTCCCTGTGGGAGGATGAGGAGCAGAAACAGCGTAAACGGGATATCCGCAAGATGGAACAGCGTCTGGACGATCTCGATTCCGAGGAAAGCAGGGAACTCGACATGATCCGTCTGCGCTACAAGGATGTGAAGCCGTATGTATCCATTGCGGCATTGGTGTTTGCGGTCAGTGAGCAGGATGCGGAACAGTGGAGGGCCGAATGATGGTGAGGAATAGGCGGAGCAATCAACGCATGAGGAGCAAGTCCCCGGAGCAAATGCACCGGGAATGGCTTGAGCTGGTGGACACGGATGGCCCGTTCCTTGCCGCTCCCGTATTGAAACGAGCATGGCCACAGGGAATGCCGCTTCTGAAGAATCTGGAAAACGGCCAGCAGCGTGCAGTCGAGCTGAGGCAGGAAAAGGCCGCGTTCGAGGCCGCATGGGATGAATGGCACAGGGTAAGAGCCGGCTCCGACGACGATAAGGCAGTGGCGGATGCGACACGGAAATACCGTGAGCAGGAGAACGCCTGGGTCACATTCGTTGTGCGCCGCTTGCTGGACTGGCGTGAGGATTATCGTTTGGCCGAGGACGATGCCGCCGAAGCTGCGGCATATGATGCGGAGTCGCCGAATGGCGCGATTCGGGTGAGCCCAAGCGGATTGCTGAAGCTGAACGATACGGTGGGAGCCGTGGTGCTTATGGTGGACCCGGTTGTGGAAAACCTGACCGAGATTCCGGATGATGGATGGAATGCCAGCGCGATCGATCGTATGCAGCATATGCTTCGCACGAAACAGTCGACATGTTCCATCGGATTAGTGACGGATGGCCGTTGGTGGGCGTTGGTCAGCGCGCCGAAAGGCAAATCGGCGGCATGGGGACAATTCGATTCCCAGATGTGGATTGATACGCCGCAGGTGCTGAATGCGTTCGTCAACCTGTTGTCCATTCGTTCGTTGGTTACCGATACGGAGAAGAACCGGCTTCCTGCACTGTTTGCTGAATCGGTGACCGCTGCCGAAGACATAACCGAGGCGTTGGGTGGTCAGGTGCGCCAGGCGGTGGAGCTCATCGTCGCCGCGTTCAACGAGTCGTCCGCAAGGGCGCGGAATGCGGGGCGCCCTGATCCGCTGCCGGATGATGGTGAGAAGATCTACGAGGCCGCAGTCACCGTGATGATGCGCGTGGTGTTCCTCCTGTTCGCGCAGGAACGCGGCCTACTGCCGCGCAGCGGTCTGTTCGAGAACGCGTATGGTCTCGCCGGCATGCTCGACATGCTTGAGGAGCGGGCTCGTGATGAGGGCGAGGAGGCGATGGACGGCACCAGCATGGTCTGGCATCGGCTGCTCGCGACATCGCAGGCGCTCTACGGCGGCGTCAATTTTGAGGACATGCGTCTGCCCGCCTATGGAGGTTCGGTGTTCGACCCGCAGCGCGCTCCGTTCCTTGTCGCGACCGATGAGCATGGGGAATTGACCGTGGTGGTTTCCGACCGTGTGATGCATCATGTGCTCAGATCCGTGCAGATCGCCGTGGTCGGGAGGGAATCCCGCCGCATCTCGTTCAGAGATATCGACGTGGAGCAGATCGGCTATATCTATGAGGGTCTGCTGGGCTACACCTGCTTGCGGAGCAAGGAAGTGGTCCTGGGTTTGGAAGGTGCGAAGAGCCAGGAGCCGGAGGTCCCACTCCCTGTGCTGGAGCAGATCGCCGCGGATAGTGCGGACGATGCCAGCGGGGCGAAACGCGCAAAGGCCATTGAGGAGTGGGTGAAGGCGAATGCTTCCGCGTCCAAGACGCCAAGCCGTTCGAAGATGGGCAAGTTGCTGACGGGATCGTCTCCGGAAGATGTGGAGCGTGCGCTCCTGTCCGTCACCCATGACAAGGCCATGCAGGACAGATTGCGCCCGTGGATGGGACTTATCCGCAGGGATCTTCGAGGTAAGCCTGTGGTGTTTCTCGCCGGTGATTTGTATGTGACGGAGACATCCTCAAGGAAGGATGCGGGCGCGCACTACACGCCTCGCGCCTTAGCCGAGGAGGTGGTGGTTCATGCACTTGAGCCGTTGATTTATCAGCCTGGCCCGTTGCAGACCAATGACCGTTCGCAATGGCGGCATATCTCGTCCACCGATCTGCTCAACCTGCATGTGGCCGATATCGCTTGCGGCTCGGGCGCGTTTCTGGTCGCTGCCGCAAGGTATCTGTCCGCGGAATTGGTCGAGGCGTGGCGCCTCGAGCACGCATTGCTCTATGACGGCACACCTGAGCAGACGCGCCTCAAGGCCATACGAATGGTTGTGGCCCGTTGCCTGTACGGCGTGGACATCAACGAGATGGCCGTGGAGATGTGCAAACTGTCGCTGTGGCTTGTCTCCCTGGATAAGAACCAACCGTTCAGCTTTGTGGACAACAAGATCCTCCATGGCAATTCACTGCTTGGCGTGACCAATCTGGCACAAGTCGAATATAAGCGTATCGACGCGAAGCCGCGCTGGCAGATACAGCTGTTCGAAATCAATGACCTTAATCAGACTGCAGGCGTTGTTGATGTATCTCCTGTGATTCGCCGTGTGCGGAATATCAGGGAGCAGCTGTCGTCGGAAATCAGTGCGGACGATCCGCAGCGTTCCGCGGTGGCAAAACATCGTCAGATGCATGAGATGGATGAGGCGCTGACTCAGCTTCGCAAGATCGCGGATGGCGTCGTTGCCGCCGGTCTACGCAGCGGCAGCGTGCCTGGCAAACAAATGGACGAGGAATACGATAATCTCGCTGTGGCCGTGGGGCGGGCCTTCCCCTCCGAGGGAGAGGGCGATTCCAGGATGCTTGACGATATCATCGATTCCGGTTTGAAGCCCACCGTTCCTACTGATTATGAGCACTGGCGGTGCGTTCATTGGCCGTTGGAGATTCCGGAGGTCATGGAGAACGGTGGATTCGATGCCATCATCGGCAATCCGCCGTTCCTTGGTGGAAAGAAGCTCACTGGCACCGTGGGCGAAAATGTACGCAAATGGTATATCAATATATTGGCTGGTGGCAATCGTGGTAGTGCTGACTTGTGTGCGTACTTTTATTTGAGGTCGTATTCTTTGATGAGGAAAGGTGGCACACTGGGACTGCTGGCCACCAATACGATCGCCCAAGGAGATACGCGAGAGGTCGGTCTCGATAGTATGACGGACAACGGCCTCACTATTGTCCGTTCGGTTCAATCCAAGCCATGGCCAGTGAGCAGTGCGAATCTGGAGTATGCCGCCGTATGGGGAGTGAAAGGCGCAGTGTCTGATGACGTTGCGAAGGATTGTGACGGTATGAAGGTGAGTTGTATTTCAACCTTGCTTGAGCCGCAAGGTAGAGCATCAGGGCAGCCTAATGCTCTGAAAGATAATAAGGACGTTTCATTCATTGGCTGCTATGTTCTTGGTAAAGGTTTCATCATTTCGCAGGAGCAAGCTGCGGAATGGATTGAAGCCGATTCGAAGAACAAGGAAGTACTGTTCCCGTATCTGAATGGCGAGGATCTTAACTCACGTCTGGATTGTTCTGCCTCCCGATGGGTTATTGATTTCAATGATTGGAATGAAGAAAAGGCTAAAAAATATGCGCTCCCATATAAGCATTTGCTGAAATATGTTAAGCCAGAGAGACAGCGTAAAAAGCCCGATGGTTCATATCAGTTACGTAAACCTTTGCCTGAGCGATGGTGGCAATATGGGGATAAGCGTCCAGCCCTTCGCAAAGCGATTTTCCCTATGAACGATGTTCTTGTGATTGCGCTTGTGAGTAAAATTTTGATGCCTCTTCGTGTTCCTACGGGTCAGATTTTTAGCCATGCTTTAGGGGTTTTTGCTACAAGTTCGTACGCTGATCAAGCGGTGTTGTCATCTTCAATACATCAATATTGGGCGATTAGTCGAGGTTCAAGTCTTGAATCTCGACTGAGATACACACCTTCAGACGTGTTTGAGACGTTCCCAAGGCCTCAGAACACTGATGCGCTTGCAGCAATCGGCAAGACCCTGGATGAGGAACGTCGCGAGATCATGATGCGTCGTCAGCTGGGTCTGACCAAGCTGTACAACCTGGTCAACGATCCGGACATCTCGGATTCGTCTGATGCGGATGTTGCCCGCCTTCGCGAGATCCACCGCCAATTGGATGAGACGGTGATGGCGGCATACGGGTGGTCCGATGTGCGGCTGAACCATGGCTTCTATGAATACCGGAAGATGATACGGTGGACGGTGTGCCCGGAGGCGCGCATCGAGATACTGGATCGTCTGCTGGAAGAGAACCACCGCCGTGCCAAGCTCGAAGTCACCCAGGGAGGGGAACATGAGTGAGCAAACAACCGAAGCCACTAATCCGGAGAGCAAGGTCTATGAATTGGGGTACCCGCTGGACGGGTCGTCCTACGCATGCCGGGAGAATCTTCAGGACATCCTTCGCCGTGAGATGATGGGACCGTCCAACGGCGAGAACGAAGTGCTTGAGGTATCGCCCAAGGCGAAGTACATTCTCGGACGAATCGCCCCCACCAAGATCATGGACGCTGATGAGATCGCTCATCATGGCATGAGGGAAAATACCGATGCCGATCCGAACGAGGAACCGGACGAGGATCTGGATGACGACGCGGAGAGCTTCGATGATGAGCTGCATGATGCCCCGCAACGTCGTGGCCTGCTGATCCCATCCTCGATGGGCATGCGTTTCCAAGTGCCGGATGATCTTGAATCGTTCACTGTGCATTGCTCCTGGGGCCGGTATATTCCGGTGAAAACCGGAAAGCAGGACAATCGCGGCAATGATGTGCGCGCGTACCAGCGCACGCCTGTGGCACATTCGGTCAGGGTGCGGCTGTCCGATCTGGTCAACGACCGTACTACGATCAGGGTCGAGGACACCGTCGAGCTGTGCGTCGACCGTTACGATGACCCGGCACTGCACCGGTGCTTCATCGAGGTCGCCCTATGCAACGATACGGAATCGGAAAAGCCGATTCCGGTATCGAAATGGCTGTTCCAGACACAGCTGGACGTCGATGCCGACGGCAAGGCCGTATTCCTCCCTGTTCATGATTGGAATGAGGACCCCTCCTTCGAGAAGGAACAGGACTTCGAGCAGAAGAAGCTCCGTCTCCAATACCGCAATCGCTTGGAATTCGCGGTAGGCCGTACCTGTTCCGTGGATTGGACGATATCTGCGGAGAACAGTCGTCGTGCGGTATCGGTGCGTACCACATGGCTTCCCACCGCGGATATTCCTCAGACCATCGCACAAAATGTCGAGGGTGCGGAACTCGACATGACAGCCTTGGCCGTTATGGGCCCTGAAGAGCTTCGCAAGGCACTTACCCCCATTTCGGACGGGTACCGTTCATGGCTGGATGAACAGGAAGCATCCATTGCGGCACTGCCCGAGCACTTACGGAAAACCGCCAGGGGCACAGTGCAATTAGCGCGGATAGTGAGCAAACAGCTGGCTGATGGCATTGATTTTCTGTGCTCCGACGAGGAGGCGTTGCGCTGCTTCCACTTTATGAACACCGTAATGGCCGAGCAGCGTGTCCATACGCAAGTCAATGCGTTGCGCGGAACGAACGGCGATCTTTCCTTGAAAGAAGCGGAGAAACGTGTGCTGTCCGGCAGTTACCCACACCATTGGCGTGTGTTCCAGCTGGCGTTCATCCTCATGCAGATTCACGCCCTGACCGACCCCGCTGTGGAAGTGCGCTCCGACGAAAGCGCGAAGGCAAAGACACAGCTGCTGTTCTTCCCAACCGGCGGTGGCAAGACGGAGGCATATCTTGGTCTCGCCGCCTACACGTTCGCGATACGCCGCAGGCAGGGGATCGTCAAAAGCCCTGATGGTAATCTCAACGGCAACGAGGGCGTGGCAGTACTGATGCGCTACACGCTTCGGCTGCTTACCTCTCAGCAGTTCCAGCGTGCGTCGACGTTGATATGCGCCGCCGAACTGGAACGTAGGAAGAACCCCGAGTTATGGGGCGATGAGCCATGCCGCATCGGCTTGTGGGTCGGCACAAACGTGACGCCGAAGAAGGTCTCTGAGGCAGCGAGGGAAATCGAGCAGACCAGATTGCGTGCCAGCAACCGCAACCCCGATGTGCTGCAGATCGTTTCCTGCCCGTGGTGCGGAAAGCCTCTGGGCAGCGGGGATCTGGATGTGGACAAGGTCCGTGGCAGGGTATTCGTCCACTGCCCGGATATGCGGGGGGAGTGCCCCTTTGCGAAGGGAGGCGAAGTAACCGAAGGAATACCGGTGCTGACGACCGATGAGGAGATCTATCGGCTGGTGCCGTCGTTCGTGATCGCCACAGTGGACAAATTCGCGCGATTGGCTCGAGAGGGAGCGGCATCCGCATTGTTCGGCTATGTGGGTCGCAAATGCGACAGGCACGGATATGTGCCGAATCTCGATATCGAGGGGAACTCCGATTACGATGATTGCTCCATTAAGGACGATTCCGCTCATCCGGCGAAGAGGAACTGTCCAGCGGCGCATATTCACCCGGCCATGCGCTTGCGCCCGCCAGATCTGATCATTCAGGACGAGCTGCATCTGATCTCGGGTGCGTTGGGTACCACCGTCGGCCTGTTCGAATCCGCCATCGACGTGATGTGCACGTGGAAGGATCAGAATGGTCGTGACATCCGCCCGATGATCGTGGCATCGTCTGCGACCATGCGCAATGCCGCTGATCAGATCAGAAAGCTCTATGGGCGTGGCGTCACCGTATTCCCACCGCAGGTGCTTGACGTTTCCGATACATTCTTCTCCAAGGAACAGCAATGCGATGAAGACACTCCTGGGCGCAGATATATAGGAATATCGACCACGGGCGTGAGGCTGAGCAATGCCGAGATCCAAACCGCCGAGACGTTGCTCAAGGGAGCCCAGCGATTGATGAACGACCCCAAGGGAGGGAACGCGGCCGACCCGTACATGACCTTGGTCGGATATTTCTCCACCATCAGGGAGCTCGCCGGCATGGCCCGTTTCATGCAGGACGATATCAGCACGCATGTCAGGCGTGGGCGTCTGGGCAGCAATCTTCCTCGTCGTTATGGGGTGCAATTCGGTGATTTGAACGTCGGCGAGCTTACGTCGCGTATTTCGTCGACGGACATCGTTACAACGCTTGACCACATGAACAATACGTTTGATGAGGACCATGATTCCCAGCAGGCCTGGCATCGCAATGCGGAATTGAGGAAGCAGGGAAAGCGGACTAATAATCGCGACAGCGCGGACATTCCCTTTGACGCCGTGCTCGCGACCTCCATGCTGCAGGTTGGCGTCGATGTATCAAGGCTGGGACTGATGATGATCGTCGGTCAGCCGAAGAATACCGCGGAATACATTCAGGCATCGTCCCGTGTGGGGCGTGATGCGAAGCGACCGGGTCTTGTCGTGACCGTTGGTAATTGGGCTCGTCCCCGAGATCTGGCGCATTTCGAGCAGTTCAAGGCCTACCATGATTCGTTCTATGCCAGGGTGGAACCACTGTCGGTGACGCCGTTCTCCGTCACTGCTCTGGAACACGGTGTGGAAGGCCTGCTGGTCAGTGCGGTGCGGGTCATGCAGGCGAACCAGAAGACGGGGCTTAACCCGGAGCGTAACGCTGGCCTGGCTGCACAGGAGCATGGCGTCCTGGATGCAATCGTGACTCGGCTCATCGAGCGAATCCACATTGCCGGCGGAGATGATGCGGCCAAGGAAGCGGATAGTCGTCTACGTAATCGTATGGATACTTGGGAAAACCTCGCAAGGAGCGCCTCCGGTAATGGCCGCACTCTGGTGTATGAGCGTGCTCCCAAGGACGATTCCGATTACCAGCGTCTGATTCATTCCGCGGAGGAACTGGGGAATCGGGAGGCGCTGACCAGCAGGTGCTTCGTCATTGCCAATTCGATGCGTGAGGTGCAGCCAGAGATCAATATCCTGGTCTCACCTAATCCGGAAAAGCTTGGATTCACGGAGCCGGATGGGGTTCCGACCTGGCAATCCCAGCAAGCTACCAATACTGCAAAGCAGGAGACGGAACATGAGTGATACGAAAGCCTCGGACGACGGACTGATTTATGATTCTCAGCTTGATGTAGACCCACTGGGCGATCAGGATGAGCTCGAAGAAAACAACACGGCGAAGAATTACGCCAAGGTCGGTTCATCCAGAGGATCGACGCTGATGTATACCTATGGGCCCGGATCGATTATGGATCTGCCGCATTTCACCGTTATGCCCATGGGCTTGGACGCTTGGGACAAGATATGGAAACGCCGACCCGGTACATCCAAGATCATGGCGCCACGCCTTTTGGAGAATGTGCAGCTCATGCTCGGCAACCAGGTCAAAGAGCTTCGTCCGTTCCCGTGGCAACCCAACCAGACTGGCGCATTCCGCGAGGGTGCCGATCTCGGCATCCCTGCGCGCGTGTTTCCGCAGTGGCTGCGCTGCACGGGATGCAACAAGCTTGCTCCGGTCTCGGATTTCGTGAATGGGTATTCGAACAGGAACCCCTACAGGCCTGATCAGGCGGAGTTCATGCATAAAGGATGCCGTGGCAGTGGTAAGGGCGCTAAAAAATATGATCGTCCCTGCGTCCCCGCGCGCTACCTTCTGGTGTGCGAGGATGGGCATGTGGATGAATTCCCCTATGACTGGTGGGCCCATAATGGCGGTCATTGCCCGAATGCATCAAAGCCGCAGCTGAAGATGATCGAAAGCAGTGCCGGTGTTTCGGGGTCCTTCATTGAATGCGTAAGCTGTGGTGCAAAACGTTCCATGTTGGAAGCGCAGAGCCTTGAGAATCGTTCCAAACTGCCGCGCTGCCGCGGACGATTTGCGCACTTGGATTCCTTCCAGGCGAAGCCGTGCGACAAGCCTGTTCGATTGATGCTCATCGGTGCCTCGAACCTGTGGTTCCCCGTGGTACAGAGCATCATCGACATGCCTCGTCTGGATGAGAAGGCCATCATCCTGGACGAATACAACATGATCAAGATCGCGCTCGGTGATAACGACTGGATGTTGGAAGAAGATCTGGACGACAATCTGAAGAGCATTCGGAAAACGGTTCAGCGTAGCGCCAAGACCGATGATGAATTAAAGCAGAAAAGCGAAGTCGAGCTGCGCCTCCTCATCATCCAAGCCCAGCAAAGTGAAATGAACGAGGATGAACGGCAGCGGGCCCGCGAACAATGGGAACCCTCCGATTTGCTGGTCCCCGAATGGAAGTACTTGGTCAGGGATTTCCCAGACACCAAGCATGTCGATCGCAAGAGCGGTCTGACCGTACATGTGCAGCAGGTGCATGGCATCGTTGCCGATCTGGGAGTGAAGCGGATTCTTGCCGTCGACAAGTTGAAGAAGGTCAATGCCCTCATCGGATTCACCCGAGTCGATGATTTCGACCGGGTCAATGATCTCGGCTCCAGACTGGTCAGACTCAATCGCGATGGCAGACCCACGTGGGTTCCAGCTACCGAGGATTACGGCGAGGGCATTTTCATCCAATTCGACGAAGAACGAATTGAGAAGTGGGAAAATGCCGTGCTGGCTAATCCGTTGTGGGACAGCCATGTGATGGCGCATAGGCGTAATTTCCGCAATCGTCTGTCCGAAACGGCGGCGGAGGTCGATCCGGATACCCGTTTGCCGAAGCCGCGATACTGGCTCATGCACACGCTGTCCCATGCGCTTATCAAGCGTATGGCGATGTCGGCCGGATATGGCATCGCAAGCCTGAGCGAACGCATTTATGCATGGCAAGGTAGCGAGGATCGTCCCGCCGCAGCCGGTGTTCTTATCGAGACCACGGCGTCGGGATCCGATGGCACTTTGGGCGGATTGGTCGATTTGAGCAATACGGACAAATTCGAGCAGATTATGACAAGCGCGTTGCAGGAGATGAAACGCTGCTCTTCCGATCCGGTGTGCGCGCGTCGAATCCCCAAGGATCCCGAGGACTTCCTGCATGGCGCGGCATGCCATTGCTGTTGCATGCTTTCCGAAACATCCTGTGAGAGGGCGAATCGTTTTCTGGACAGACGATTCCTGGTTCCGTTGCCAGGGCAGGACGCCTCCTTGGCGTTCTTCAAGGATTGAATATGGATAAGATCCAGACGGACGCGCTCATCGAATTGGGCGCGTCCATGACCGGCCTTGAAGCGAGCGACATAGCGAATTATCTAGAGGACGGATATCCTCTGGAGGAGGCTTTCTCCAACGTGCAGGAATTCCATCGGAAGCGGATTTGCGAATTGTTCGAGATAGCCGGATTCGGCGATGATGATGAGCAGCAGGTACAGGAGACCATTAAGGAGCTGAGAGGAATTCAAGGTGCCTATCGGGATCCGGAACAGACTACGGCAGTTTGGACGTCGCCGCATGGATTGGTCAGGGAGGGCGACCTGAACTCCTCACGAAGCCATATGATCGAGGCAGCCACGTCGTCGATCGTATGCTCCACTTTTAATTTTCAACGTTCCTCGGCATTGTGGGAATCGTTGAAGAAAGCGGCGACGCTTCCTGGAATGTCGGTCAAGATATACGTCGACACTTCGGCCAACAGCGCTGATGACACGACGCGGAAGGGGAAGGGGGTCACAAGCCCGACACCTGAGGAAATCGCGAAGGAGATAGTCGGGGCGAAGGTCTTTTGCACCGCGAAAAGTGACAAAGGTTACTATTACCGTAACCATGCCAAATTCATTTCAGTGGATCATCAGGATCTTCTTGTGACCAGTGCGAACTTCTCCTATAGTGCCGAAGAGCTCAACATCGAACTCGGTTTGCGTATTCATGATGAGGCATTGGCTGAATCCATCGAACGTCAGATGGCCAATATGGAATCGAGACTGTACAGGAGGGTAGGAGTCAGAGAAGAACCAGACGAATAGATGGATTATTGTTGTAGCCAACCGAAAAGAGGCCGCCATGAAATACGGAATGAGGAAACCCAGCTGGAAGAAGAGCCTGTCCGCGCGCACGAAAGGCCGTACCACCCGCGCGGTCAAGAAAGCGTTGATCCCTGGCTATACGGCAAGAAGGGCATGGGCTGGCTGCACACCAAGCGCAAGCTGTACAACACCGTCTACAAGAAGACCACGTTCAGCCTGTTCGACCTGTTCAAGTAACCAGGGCTAAAGGGGGAAATCACATGTGTTCCAATCCAGACACATACGAGTTCCGACTTTCATTAGACCTTCCTCAACAAAGCGCCGTTCCTACTG
>ERZ1031278.135-NODE-135-length-20517-cov-6.266152_pt1 | contig 20517 bp, 16 predicted proteins | sample MGYA00518738_ERZ1031278 | MGnify/ENA primary metagenome ERZ1031278 (study PRJEB33719, sample SAMN04261329) | wastewater metagenome | biome: periurban shantytown; feature: human; material: feces | host: Homo sapiens | place: Peru: Lima | collected 2012-07-26 ...
ACGGCGATGGTACTGCACTCGAGAGGGTGTGGGAGAGTAGCGCGCCGCCGCATTCTTTCGTTGGGGGTTCCCGTCGAGCTTCGGCTCCGGGAACCCCTTTTTTTGTTTGTTGTGCCGGCCCGCCGGCCGGAGCACGTTGCCCGGGGGCCGGAAGGCTTGTCCTGTTCCCGGTCGGCTCGGTCTGTTTCGGGCTTCCAAAGGGAATTTTTGTTATTCCACAAAGACTTCTGGTGAACAGATATTTTTTCGGAACGTGCTTTTGACACGGTATATGATACGGTTTGCTGAATACGGTTTGTGGAACGGAATCGGTAAGGATGGTAACGATGTTCCTGAACATCGATCAGCAGCTTGCACGATGTGAACGAGTTATTCGGCAACGTGTCCGCCCACACATTCATCGCACCATAGAGCCTCTCTCCATTGAAGCCTTTGACATTCCCGGAGAGCCTATGCCTGCGACAGATTTTTTCGTACATGAATCCAAAGGCGATGTGCCATTCCGACCGTTCGCTGTAGGTTCCGTATGGGGAACCACTTGGGGTACCACTTGGTTTCGGCTGAGAGGAAAACTGCCAATGGGATATCCGAAAAGCAAGCCCTTGGAACTGTCTATTGATTTAGGTTGGCTTGATCATTCGGTAGGCGGACATGTTGAAGGCATGGTCTATCGGTCAGATGGCACGGTTCTCAAAGCATTGCATCCGCGCAATCGTTGGGTGCCGTTCATTGATGCCGATGGAACGTGTCATATGGCAATCGGGAACGATGGCATGTTCACCGTGTATATTGAAGCGGCCTGCAATCCGCTGATACTTGGCATCACCACTTTCGATGAAACCGGGCTGGGGGATCATGCCACTGGAAAACCTGAGACGCAATATGTATTCCGAACCGCTGAACTAACCGAATACGATGAACGCTTCGAAGAATACCACTTGGATTTAGATGCTATCCAAGGATTGATGAAAACTTTGCCGGATAAGGAATCCACACGCTATTACCAGCTAGCCAAGGCTTTGCAACGTTCTTTGAACATCTTTGATGAACAGCATCCGGATACCGTTGTCGAAGCACGTGAAGCGTTGTCTGAAGTGCTGTCTAGGCCGGCTAACGCTTCCGCTTTGCATGTCGGTGCTGTTGGCCATGCTCATATCGATTCCGCATGGTTGTGGCCGGTGCGTGAGACCCGCCGCAAAGTGGCACGCACCGTATCGAATGTGCTCGCATTGATGGATAAGTATCCTGATTTCACATACGCGATGAGTTCGGCGCAACAGTACGCCTGGCTTGAACAGGACCATCCGGACCTATTCGTCCGCATGCTGCAACGTATTAAACAGGGACGGTTCATTCCCGTGGGCGGCATGTGGGTTGAGTCTGATGGCAATCTCCCAGCCGGAGAATCATTGATTCGCCAGATTGCCTATGGCAAACGGTATTTCCGTGAACATCTGGGAGTTGAACCACATGGCATCTGGTTGCCAGATAGTTTCGGTTATACGGGTGCATGGCCTCAGATCGCGCGAAGGGCCGGATACGACTGGTTTCTTACGCAGAAAATTTCATGGAACGATACCACTGAGTTTCCACATCACTCCTTCCAATGGGAGGGCATCGATGGTACGCGTATCCTTACGCATTTCCCGCCTTCTGATACTTATTCGGCTTGTGTAACTGCGGAAGAACTTATGTATACGGAACACAATTTCCGTGATAAGGATCTTTCCGATTGCGCCCTTATGTTGTTCGGTTATGGTGACGGTGGCGGCGGTCCCACGCGTGAGATGTTGGGCCGTCTGAAACGCTTTCATGATCTTGAGGGTTTACCTAAAGTCGAAACCAGTGGGCCTGACGAACTTTTCGATATGATACGCAAGCAGATTGTAGACGAGGCAGGTGAAGAAAGTCCAATATGGCATGGTGAGCTTTATCTGGAGCTGCATCGAGGCACGCTTACCTCCCAGCAAGAGATGAAGCGCGGATGTCGTAACGAGGAAACGTGGCTACGGGCGGTGGAGTATTTGTGCGCCGCCGCGGCCATTGCCGACTCATCCTACACGTATCCAACCGACGAACTTGACGATATTTGGAAAACGCTGCTGCTCAACCAGTTCCATGACATCCTTCCCGGCTCCGCAATCGCATGGGTGCATCGTGAAGCCCGTGCGGATTATGCGCGTGATATCAAACGACTTGAAATGATTGCTGATTCGGCATGTGCGGTACTGCGTTGCGCCAGACCGGACGCTCCTGTGCTGGAACGTGCGCGAATCGCAGAATATCGGGTCGATGGCAACGCATGGAGGGCGGTTCCCGCCGAACCTGTGGTTGGTACGCAAGTTTCGTTGACCCATACCGCTACAGGAGGTGTCATCCTGTCCAATGGTTTTGTCGAGACCGTCATCGAGCCTGACGGCACCGTTTCATCTTTGAAGGATGTTCAGGCTGGCCGTGAGCTCGTCCCCGATGGCATGAGGCTTGGCTCTTACGAATTGCTGAAAGACGAGCCGTCCGTTTGGGATGCTTGGGAGATTGAGCGCGATGCGTTTCTTCGTTATGAAACCTTGGTGAGTGGCTGCATCATTTCCGCGGAAACGGGGGATGACGAGGCCTATGTGGTTGTGCGCACCAAATTTGGTCAGAGCCGTATCGACACTACGATAACGTTGCGTAGTGAAGCCAAACAGCTTGATTTTGCCGCTCACGTCGACTGGCACGAGCGGGAGCGTTTCCTCAAAGTCGGTTTTCCGTTGTCTGTTGTTGCGTCCATCGCGCAGTACGATTGCCAATATGGTCTGATTGAGCGGCCGATACATCGCAACACTCCTTCCGACGAAGCGAAATACGAAAGCTGCACGCGTCGTTTTGTACGTTTCAACGAGCCGGGCTATTCCGTAGCGATTGCCAACGGTTCCATATATGGTTCCGATGTGACGTCCATCGCCACAAATGGATCTACCGGTCGTGTGAACGGTACGATGTTCCGACTGTCGTTACTATCCTCACCGGTGTTTCCGGATCCAAAAGAGGATATCGGACCGCATGATTTTCAATGGTCCGTCATACTTGACGCGAGTCTGGCCCGTACCCTTCACGCAGCAGCGGAGCTTAATGCGCCGATAATTGGCAATGTTCCTGTATTCGATCCTTTAGTATCTTTGGAAACCGTGTCTGGCATGCCAATCATCGATTGGGTGAAATTGGCTGATGATGGTTCGGGAGATCTTGTAATACGACTGTATGAGGCCGCGGGAGGCCATGCCGAAGCCATACTGCATCTGACGGAAGCGATTGGTGGCGGCCTGATAAGAGAAACCGATGTTATGGAAGGCGACGGATTGCCCGAGGATTTGCCGATTTGTCTCGAATCCCGCGAACCGGTGCCTGCCCAAGGCGCCCATATTCATCTCGCCCCGTTCCAGTTGGCCACGCTGCGTATCTCGCACTACTGACTCCGGTGTTTGACTCGATCCTGAGGCATCGAATGCGAAGCGATGATACGCAATGATCCATTCATCGGTTCCCGGAATGTTTACGATATTGTGGTGTCCGGTGGCGTAAAGGCCTCGTTCGGGAGCAGGCGTGACCAGTGGAATCGGGGGTGACCCATGGTTCGTCGATGGATTTGGCCATGGCATATTTGACATAATTGATATATAACCTTTCTGATCATCCATGACCATTACAAAAGGAGTAATTACATGCAATATCGCAATGTGGGCGGGTCGGGACTCAAGGTTTCTGAGATCGCGCTAGGCAGCTGGATGACTCGACTCGAGGACGCCGCGGCAGTGGACATTGCCATGGATATCGCGCATAAGGCGTTTGATGCCGGAGTGAATTTCTTTGACTGCGCTGACGCTTATTCCGGAGGCGATGCGGAAGTGTTCCTTGGCAGGTTCATCAAAGATCTGCCTCGCGAAGACGTGGTGATTTCATCGAAGGTGTTTTTCAAAACCGGCAATTCGGTCAATGGCGGTGGTCTGAGTCGCAAACATATTCTCAATAATTGTGAGCGAAGCCTGAAGAATCTTGGCACTGATTACATTGATTTATACTATTGCCATCGCTTTGATCCGGATACGCCGATGGAGGAGACTCTGCAGACGCTAAGTGACCTTGTGGATCAAGGCAAGATTCTTTATTACGGTGTGAGCGAGGAATGGAGCGCGGCACGTTTGGAACGCGCTCAGCGTATCATTTCCGAACGGGGATTGCATCCGTTGACCGTTGTCCAGCCGGAATACAACATGATGGACCGGTATATCGAGCATGAGATTGTGGATGTGTGCGACTACTATAACATTGGCATTACGCCGTTTTCCCCGCTTGCGCAGGGCTTGCTCACTGGCAAGTATCGAAAAGGGCAGCCGCTACCGGCTGGATCACGCGCTACATGGCAGTCCGATCATCAGATCAATGATCTGCTTACTGATGAGAACCTGGACAAGGTTGAGGCTCTGAGAGGGATCGCCGATGGTTTGGGTGTGAAAATGGCTACGCTGTCCTTGTCTTGGATTCTTCGTTTGCCTACTGTCAGTTCGGTGATCGTCGGTGCGTCCAAGCCTTCGCAGCTGGACGCCAGTCTTGCCGCGTCTGGAGTGGAATTGCCTGACGATGTATTGCAGCAGATTGACGGAATTCTGGGATTCCGCCGGTTTGAACGGCATATCGGCTGAACGTAGGATGCGTATGGCTGAGGGCTGAGGTGAGTTTCTTTGCCTTATCTCTCAGCCTTGTTGGCTCTTAGCTCTTAGTCTTGCCATGCCTGAAGTTTCAGATGATTGAGTGCAGTGTTGGGGTCATATGTGTCATCTAAACGTTCCTGATACATCGCAATCAATTCGTCGCGACGTCCTAGTGCTTCCAAAGCGGCCTCTCGAATCGTCTCCCACTCGTAGGGCACCACTTCTTCGGGGAACATCACCGTGGTTTGGTTCGGCGTGTCGCGTTCCACCAAGTCGACGAAATTCAGTAGATCCTGCCACCGTTCCGAAGCGATCAATCGCGCCGCATATGCATCGGCGAGCGGTTCGGAAGTATGATTGTCACGTAGGAAACGATCAGCCTCATCAATGTCACCGCTAATCCGCAGCAAGTCATGCCGCAAAAACTGCACGGCATGATCGAATTGATTCTGCGCGGCCTGCGCAATCTCCTTTTCCGAAAGCAAAGCAGGATCAAGCATCGCGAGATTATTCAAATCTTCTGCGGATAAGGAATCATCGTCTTCAAACAAACTCGAATCGGTTTTCGCTTGCGCAACAGGCTGCGAATCAGTTTGTATGTCGCGGCTGTTGGAATCATCTGCCGAGTTTGACAACGTCGAAGCAGACGAGGCGAAATCACTCATCGTGGCAATGCCCTTATTCAACGCATCGTAAGCGAACATGCGAGTATCATCCCACTGTGCGAACGACAATCCGCACGAGAGCAGTTCAACCATTTGCATGGCGTTGAGTCGAAAATCCTCATTGCAAGCCACCTGCGTGATGATATTCAGCGCCTGCTCGCCGGTCATGGGGTCCGCATTGCATGCCACCGCATCCATGTATACGCGCACTGTCTGAATCAGATCCTTCAGATAGTCGAAACCCTCATTATCACGGTCGGCCACATTGCCAACGAAGCGAGCCGTCATCTCCACGGCTTTGGCGAGATTGCCGACCGCATCAAGCCAACGTGTGCTGGACACTGCATTGCCGACCACCGCGTCCACACCGGACAATGCCTGCGAATCCAGTGAAAACGTCGGCATGTCGATGCGTGGGATTTCCACGCCAGTGTCAGTGCGTTCCGCGGTAGGCACCATGGATGCGAGAGCGTCGAAATACCATTGCATAGGCATATTGATGACCGTGTCCGCGTCGGAAAGATTGGCGACCGGCACATCGTTACGTTGGCCGGAGCCTTCTCGACTGGCTTCGCGTATCATGTGGTTCCACAGGAAGGTCGGTCCGTCGAATTCGTTGGAACTGAGCCATCCGTTGTTGACGTAATCGGTGAGATCGTCGGCATCCTGCCTGCGATTGAAGCTGCCCTGTCCAGAATCCATTGCATGCCTTTCCATTGCGCATCTAGGTGAGGCGGTGTTGCTGGTTGAATATGTCTTATCGGTTCGCTACTGACATCCAAGCCTATAGCATGATATGGCGCTTGTGCCGAAAGTTCCAGTTTCGATGCGTGAAACATTCTGTGAAACACTTCTGCGCGCTTATTATGAGCTCTTGGTCGTGATTGCGATTCGTGCCGTTGCCGCTGTCTCCGTGATTCGAGATAAGTTGGGTGTCCTGGCCGGTAGAATTGCGATTGTTGTTGCATACGTCACGTAGTCGCGGCGTATTCCGGGGACTTGGGCGGGTCCATAAAGGCCCGTTATGGTCAGGTAAGAAAGAGAATTACCTATGAAGGTTGCAAGTGGCAATGTCCTGTGGCGGCAGCGTAAGCGTAATTGGTGCCGTACGCCATTCACATTCACCGTATACACGCTTACCGATCGGGAATTGAGCGTCAAAACCGGTATCTTGAATGAGAGATTCAATCTGATCAAGCTGTTTCGTATCGTTGACATCAGTGTGGAGCGTACGTTCCTGCAGCGTATCTTCGGTATGAGCACGCTTGTGCTGGATACGCGTGACCAGTCGTCTGGCAACGGCGTGGTGGCACTGAAGAACGTGATTAACGGTTTCGAGGTGCGTCAGGTGCTGCAGGAGGCTGTGGATGCGTCCCGGAAGGAGAATGGCATGTCCGCTCGTGAGTTCCTCGGAGGACCGGGTGGACGGGAATTTGGTCCTGGTTCAGATGGTCTGGATGTCGACGGTTTTGATGCGAGTGCCTATACGGACGGTCAGTAAGCTGTAGCGGCGCGAAATGAGTCGATGAAGGTGGTTTGCGCATATGTCCGATATATGTGCAAACCACCTTGTTGTTTGGGCTGTCTGTTTCGGAATGGTTTTGTGCACGAGAACTATTCGGGCGATCCCGATCAGTACTTGTTGGCGCCGGAGCCGATGAAGTTCACTTGGAAGCCACGGTGGTAGTGCAGGAACATATCCGCGCCGTAGCGATCGACCGGACGATGCGTGAATAGCATGCGGATGGCGAAGGCGGTCTGCACGTCTTCGGGTAGATTCATGAATTCCTTATGCGCGTCCCAATAGGGATTCATGGTGATGGCCGCGTCCGGTACGTAGGCGTAGCCGTAGCCGTCCTCGTTCACGTAGCCCATGAACGGCAGATCCCAAGCGTTATGCTCGGTAAGCGCTTGTTTGAAGTCTTCGACTTTGGCGAGTGCCTCGTCGCTGATGCCGAGGCTCTTGGCGACTTTGTTGGCTTCGGTGGTTTTCGCCTCGGCGTCTTGGCTGAACATGTTGAGATCTACGGTGATGATGGGGTTCTTATCGGCCATGGCTTTATCCTTTTACCTTGTATTTGTGAACATGAGTAATGTTTGTTTTCGTGTTCTCTTTAGATGAAAAGCGAACATGTGTAGCGGATAGTTTTTCTGTCCATGAATAACGATATCACGATTAATGGGCGTTGAAATCGCTGAAAATAAGCTATATTTGTGGTTGCGTGCGTTAATTCGTTGCAATATAGGCAATCTGCCATGGGGTAAAAGAAATGAAAAAATATAACATTGAGCGTGTTCTTTTTATTTTGGAAATTCGTGTTGCTCTAGTGTTCATATGAACATGTGTAGTTGATTATGGTCTGTGTGAATGCGTCTGATTTTGATAGGTTGTGTTTTGGGCGCCGATGATGGACGACTCGCTTGTGCCTGGCGTATCCGACTCGAGATAGGCAAAAGGAATTGCAAAACGACCGCGGATTACAGCGCGGACTTGCCGGTGAGATGGCGGTAGAGCTCCGGATCGACCGGCTTGATGAGTTTGAGCGTGGAAACGACCACCTTTGACTCTCTGCCGTCCTCGCTGCGGTTCACCGATTCGCGCACATCATCCAATGCAACCGCGCTGCCGATGAAATAATAGGATTTCTCCTGCTCCTCGGCTTTACGACGGATGAAAACCGGCACAAAATGGCGATTCTGCCATTCCGGAGTATCTTCTGTTCCGTTCAACGGCCATCGGAATTCATTGGTTTTACTGTTTCGAATCGTTGTCTTCGGCGATGATTTTGCCGATACGGTGTGGGATTTCCGTAACGAGGGCATTGCCCATGCAGAAGGCACGATGTCCATCGGTCATTCCGTCGTTGGTCCAGCCTTTCGGGAAGCACTGAAGCTGGTCCAGCTCGTCGGGGACAAGCCTCCTTAGGCGCCCGTTCTGCATCACCACGTGTTTCGTGCGACTCGCGCCGCGTCCACCTTCTCCGGTGAGAATGGTGCGGCTCGGCTTATCCAGTGGATCGGGGAAGGCGACGGGGCCTTCGGAATAGATGTATTCATGTCCGTTGCTGGCGGTGCGCTTCTCGTGTTTACCGCCTTTGAGATATTCCCAAGACTTGAGATTGTCTCCAGTGATGAAGAATTCTTCCGGAACCTGCTCGATTGGTATGAGGAATTCACCCAACGTACGCTGTGGTCCGTTGTAGACGGGCTCGACTCGGCGTGTAAGCACCTTGCCGTCCTGCATTACGCCGGCTTCCTTGAATCGTGAGATTTTGTCTCCGAGGCCGAATTCTTTCGTGGAATTATAAGGGTCTTTGCTGATGGAGAAGTTTTCAGCTCCGAATCGCTCATCCGGTTCGATGGGGAAAGCTCGTGCTTCGACCCCCACATGGAAGAGCTGATTTTCCAAATCCCACTTCGGGGCGTCGTATTCGGCGTAAATATATACGCGGCGACGGCGTTGTGGCATGCCGTAATCGGCGGCGTTCACCACGTGCCATTCCACAGAATAGCCCAAACGATATAGGCATGAAAGGATGATTGCGAAATCACGGCCACGTTGTGCGGTAGGAGATTTCAGAAGTCGGTCGACGTTCTCAAGAAGTACATACTTCGGGTGGCGCATTTCAAGAATGGCGTTGATGCTCCACCAAAGCACGCCTTTTTTACCTTCAATGCCAGATGCAAGACTTGCGGGCTTCGCGACCGAATAATCTTGGCAGGGGAAGCCTCCAACGAGCATGTCGAATTCCGGCAATTCACGTTCGCCATTTTTGATTTGCTCGACAACGACTGCGATATCTTCATTGACGCAGCTTCCTTCGCCAAAGCGCTTTTCGTAGCAGCGCCATGCGAATTGTTTGGTGGGTCGCCCATCTGGCTCCCAATTATTGGCCCAGACGGTGTGGAAATTGCCGGCTGGCTTCATCTCGAAATCAGGATACTTGGGATTGCTGTAACCATCAAGTCCAAGTCGGAATCCGCCAACGCCGGCGAATAGTTCAACGACTTTGATTTCCTTGCTCATTACAGCTCTCGCGCTCCTTTAACTCTTGCGATCCGAACGATCGTTCGAGATACTACTGGCCAATACCTTATCTAATCATGAGGAATCGATCAAATTCAGTGTGTCGTGTTTATAAAAGGGGCTTACGGTGGTTAAATGCAAAAGAGTTGGGGCTGAATTGGAATGGCCTCGAAAGAGATGTGGGAGCTAGTTCGATGTTGAACGAAGAGCGTAGTTTTTCATCATTGGAAGAAGTCACGAAACTGTTGATTGCAGCTGAGGGGAAGACTTTTCGAGAACTTGACGAAACAGGTCGTGGCGATTCGGCGGGAAACAAGGGCTCGCTTGGCAATATCATTGAGGAATCCGTTCTGCATTATCCTGTCAACTCAGATGCTGAGGCTGATATCCTCGTTGGCGATACGCGTTATGAGCTTAAAGTGACCCCACTGAAGCATTCCGGCAAGGGCAAACGTACGAAGACAGTTGCCAAGGAGAGACTTGTCCTTGACATCATCAATTACGAGAATCTGCCTAAGGAAAATTTTGAAGATTCCCGGTTTTGGAATAAGTCGAAGAACATCATCATGGTGTACTACTACGATGACCGCGAAGACAAGAAAACCCAATCACGCTTGGACTGCAAGGTCTTGAAATCTGTTGTCTTGCATTATGACGAAAACGATTTGGCGACGATTCGAGATGATTGGGAGACGATTCACGAGAAAGTTGCCTCGGGGCATGCAGATCAGCTTTCGGAATCGGACACAAACTATCTTGCCGCGTGCACGAAGGGTGCGAATGCTTCCAGTATGAGAGATGCTCCCGCGCCAGCCGGCTCTGGTAAGGCGCGGATACGTGCGAAACAGCGTGCGTTCAGTTTCAAATCATCTTTCATGACGTCGATTGCCGAACGTGCTTTGGTAAGCCGCATTGAGGAATACAGTTTGCCGATTCCGTCGAACCAGACGCTTTCTGAATTCCTGTGGCAACAAATGAGCCCGTACATCGGGAGAAGTGTTGATGACATCGCTCTTCGATTGGGCATTTCGAAATCGGATTCGAAAGCCAGCAAGAGCCGGCTCGTCATGAAAATGGTTGGTGCGGAAGGGCGTAGCGTCGATACGATTGAACAATTCCGCAAGGCCAATGTGACCAAGCTGAAGACTGTCGTATTGTATCCGGATGGGCTCCCGAAGGAAAACATGTCTTTTCGCCAGATTACAGAGGAAGAGTGGCAGGGACTAGCATCCTTTGATGCGAAATGGGAAGACTCGTTCCTGTACGAGTATTTCGAAGAGAACAAGTTCTTTATTGTCTCATTTAAATCTCCGGTACCGTATTCGCAACATGTGGCCGGTAATGACCGTCTTGTTGGAGGATTCCTTTGGAATATGCCGGAAAAGGATATCGAACAGTATGTCCGTCCGGTCTGGGAGCGGCTGCATGAATTGATGCTGAGCGGTGGATCGGTACATTACGGACGAGGAACCAATTTACTTCCTGGAGCGAGCTTCAACGGAGTCTGCCATTTAAGGCCGAAGGGGCAGAACAGCGATGACGTGGTGCGTCTGCCTAATGGCGAATCGATTACCAAGCAATGCTTCTGGCTCGATCGACATTATGTGGCCGAACTGATTCGTGAGAATCAAAAAGTGAACGGCAATGTGAAATGAAATTGGTGCAAGCAGGCGAAGCATTGTCTTGAAGACATTCATGCTAGTCATGATTCGAGTATTTGATGATATTCCTCTATCAAATTCTTGGCCATAGTATATTTGATTGAATATTTATGGCTTGCTTTGCGAAAGCAATAGGAAAAAAGTATTGGAAAAAGGGAAGGGCCTGCGATGATTTCGTTGAAGAAGCTCGCTGCTGATGGACTGATTAAATTGACCGACGCGAGACGTAAGTACACGATAGATGGAGTGCAGCGGCTTGAGGCCATATATCGTATTCCCCTTAAATACCTTTATTACAACAATCAAAATGGGCGAATTAGTACAGCTCTTCAAAAATACGTTAGTGGGCATCCAGAGGTGGTCTTGAACCCCGCCTTGGATGATGAAAATCCTGAGTATAACGATTTGTTTGAGAGTTTTATCTTTAAATCGAATGAACAGCGCATGAAGGCGACCCAGGAATCGATTTCAGATAGAGGTCAAGAGGAGCCTGGTGTCGTGCTGGATGACGGCCGTGTGATTGATGGCAATCGCCGGTTTACGGCATTGCGCCGAATTCAAAAGAGCAAAGGCATAGAACAATACTTTGAAGCTGCGATTCTTGATTTTGATATCACCAATTCTGTTGATAAAAAAACAATCAAGCAGCTTGAGCTTGATTTGCAGATGGGAAAAGAAGACCGACAGGACTATGATCCAATCGATCGAATTTTCGATGTGTATAACACCGTTTACGTCGAAAAAATAATGACTCCTCAGGAGTATGCGAAAAGTATCGGCAAAGAACGAGCAAGGGGAATAAACAACGATATTAAGGAAGCGAAGCTGATTTCTTCGTATCTTGAATTTATTGGTGCTCCGAGGGACGCTTATTACATTGCCAAAGAGCTTCGGCTTGACGGACCGATGAATGAGGTGAGAAGGGTTCTCGACAAAAATAAGCTACTTGACGATGGGGAAGTCAAGAGTGCGGTTTTCGCTTTGCTGTCGATGCATTATTCTGGGACGGATGCGAATGAGGGTGGAGATATCACACGTCTTGTTCGTAAAGAGCTTCAATCCATGGTTTCCAAGAAGGATGATTGGGTTTGTCTTACGGAAGACAATGTTGACACGATATATGATGCTTTCCAGGATACACCTGTCTCTGATGCATCTCAGATTTCGCAGATTCTGAATTCGAGCGAAGGGATTAAGGCTGCGTCGAATGATTTTATGCGGTCTAGTCGACGTTTGGGAAAGATGAACGAGTACAGAGGCGAGCTTCAAAAAGTAGTCGAAACTGTAAGTGCGTGTGTGGAATCGCTTGAAAGCATTGATACTGCTACTTTGGAAAGCCTTACGGTGGAGCAATCCAAGGACGTGGCTGCGGATTTGGAGAAAATCGGAATGATTGTTCGTAAGGATTATGATGTTTTATCTCAGACGGGTAATCTGCTATGAGCTTCTTGTCTCTGAAAATTGATACGCAGTATCAGACAACGGATCAACAGGTGGTTGACTCTTTTCTGATTCCAACGTTGTCTGAGGCGAAACGATATTGCAGGGTATCGGCATATTTTTCTCTTAAAGGGATTCAGCTACTTGCCGCCGGGCTGGAGCAATTGGCTTGTAATGATGGTCGTTATCAGCTGTTGCTATCCAGTCACATCAGCGAGACCGATTTTGATGAAATAAAACAAGGATATGAGTGGCGTAATCGTCTTAGGGAAAAACTGCAATGTCAGGATGCCGATGATATTGATCAAAAGCATTTAGGGTTGTTGGCAAAACTGATTGCAGAAGAAAAAGCGGATGTGAAAATTGCCTTTTTGAAGGAGGGCAAAGGAATCTTCCACGACAAATTCGGGTTACTGGAGGATTCGGAAGGAAATAAAGTTCTTTTTTCGGGATCCGCGAATGAATCGACAGGCGGACTCAGTTCGAATTATGAGTCGATTATTGTGGATGTAAGTTGGGATGAGAGCAGTCGTGTCAGGCAGCGTCTGCAAGCGGAGGTTAATCGGTTTGATCGGCTATGGTCTTCTCGCGAAGATGGGGTGATTACCGAAGACGTGAGTGATTTGGTATATGAACAACTCGCTCAATATCAGGGAATGGAGGATTGTCCCGGCATGGTTGATCAGAAGGAAGATTCGCAGTTGCCTGAAGGTTTTGAGGGATGGGCTTTTATCTATAAGGACGGAGACGTCTGGTTCATTGATACCACAGAAGAGCAGAGATCCGAACGAGACAGACATTTGAGAATAGGAGGAGATTGGGGAGGGAAATATTTTAAAGAGCATTCGCATCAAATGCTTGATGATCTTCCCTATGCTGTGGTTGAACAATGTCTAGAGAAAACTCGGAAAAGAGCGGAAGGCAAAGTTGCCTTCTGGATTGATCCGCGCATAGAACAAGATTTGAAACAGCAACGATATTCAATTGAACAGTATCGATACATGGGCGTTGCTCTTAAGGAAAATGTTAATCGATTCGAAGATGAGTTCGCACTTTTCCGTAATGTTATTTCAGAATCAGTAAGTCGTCCATTGAAGACTTTGCATTTGCAGTCGGCTTTCTATATGTACAAGATGGCACGAGCAGCTAATTTTTCGGTTCCCGGCGCCGGTAAAACGGCAATGGTCTTGGGCGTATTCGCTTATCTCAATAGCGGTAAGGCTAAGTTTGGTGAATTCGTTAGCAGGATTTTGGTGGTTTCTCGAATCAACGCCTTCGAATCCTGGAAAAGCGAATTTCAAAAGACCTTTGGTCCTAAGAAAAAGCTGCGAGTCGTTGATGTTCAGGATGGAAATTTTGACGGCGATTTACGTAGACGATGGGCGGTTTCGAATTTGGTCCTTGTCAATTATGAATCCCTCCCGAAATACCATGACCAGCTTATCGATTTGATTGATGGGCAAACAATGATTGTTTTTGACGAGGTCCATAGGATTAAAGGCGTTAATGCAACTAGAGCAACTGCCGCCATGGATTTGTGCGATAAAGCATTTTTCCGATATGTATTGACAGGTACGCCTATCCCTAATTCGTATTGTGATATCTATAACTTCTTGCATCTTTTGTACAAAAAAGAATATCCGGTTTTCTTTGGCTGGGACGTTCCGGAATTATCGAAAGCAAATCAGTATTTAGTCGATCGGATTAATGAAAAGCTGTACCCATTCTTCTGGAGAACGAATAAGGGCCAACTTGGGGTACCGCCCGCTGACCCTGATGACATTATTGAAGCTCCCGCTTCATCTGGACAACTTGAGTTGGCGCTCGCGATTTGGACGCAGGAAAAATCCAGTTTGGCAAAGTTGATTAGGCTCATGCAAGCGTCAACAAATCCTTCTTTACTGAAAGAGAAGATTGATTTCCGAACTCTGGGTTTGGAATCCAATGGAGAGTATTCTGAAGAAATAGATGAGAAGACCTTCAATCGGGCATTAATGCATGAAGAAACGGCCGTCACTCCGATTCTTTCGAATAAGTGTTATGAAGATTTTGATTTGGATAATATGAAATCGCCGAAGTTCGAAGAAGGACTGAAGCTGATTCGAGATCTTGTAAATCAGGGTAAGAAGGTTATTGTTTGGGGGTTGTTCGTCAATACTTTGCAAAAGATTTCCTCGCGTCTCGATGATTCCGATATAGATAATCGTTTGATTTATGGCGAGACTCCAGTGGATGTCCGTAAAGATTTTATTGCTGATTTCCGTAACCCGAATGGGCCTGCGGTGCTTGTATCCAATCCTCAGACGTTGGGCGAATCGGTTTCGTTGCAAGATGTTGTGCATGATGCCGTTTATTTTGAATTTAATTTCAATCTGACGTATATGTTGCAGTCGAGAGATCGCATCCATCGTTTGGGTTTACCGGATGGTCAATATACGCGCTATCACATCATGGAAACCATTAATGATCCGACGGAATATGGTTTTATCGATAGCCGGGTATACAAACGTTTGAAATACAAAGAACGAAGGATGCGTGAAGCCATCGATGGTGATGTCCTGAAGCCTGAGGTGACAGATGATTTGCTTGCGGACGTTCGATCTATTATCGAAAATGAGCGACGTAGCATAGCGAAAGCCCATGCAAAGACGGTTAATGTCGAAATCGAATGAAAGATTGGAATCCAAAGGTTTCCGGGCTTATGGTTCTCGGTAGGAACGGGTGTTTGGCGGACTTTGCCATGCAAGGGCAGTGTCCGTCAAACGCTTATAGTCTGTCTTTTATTTGGCTATAGAGATAAGCTCCGTTAATCCACCAAGCCTGCTTGGTCATATATTCTTCCGAATAGCGTTCATGGTTGGCGGGTCTATTTATCCAGTGTGCTTTTGCGGGCAGTTTACGGGAATTCTGCGCATTGGGTGCCGGCTTGCTGTACTGCGATTTGTGCGCATCCGGGCGCATGTGAATCACGCGATGCGCAGAGGCTTTAACGAAGTTGTTGTAAACTCGATTGCCTTTGTAATGAAGAGTCACTCCGTTTCTGAGTTTTTCAACGTCTTCCTTCCAAACTTGTTCGGCTATGTCGATATCGGATGCCGGCATATACCAGAATGCGGCACCTTTAAAGTAGATGTTTTCTGGATTCTTGTCTTTTTCATTGGGATTTTGGTTGTCAAAAACAAAGACGAGGAATTTTGTGGTTTCCAGAAGGTGATGCAGGGCGCAGTTATCGGTATCCCATTTTTGATTGATTAGATCGTTGAAATCGGGAATGGATTGGATCTTAAATTGCTCGGAAGGTTTTCCATGGAAAAGCGGCAGCGTTTTGACTCGAATGCCTTTAAGCTCTTCGGCGTCAAACGATACGTAATCATCATTGGGGTCTTTGGAAATACTGGTATTTGAACCAAGCATATGGTCAACCAGCATGAAATTAGTTTGTTTGGGAGATATGTTTTTAGGTATGGTGAAATGGAATTGTTCCGCGATTTCCGTAAATGATTTTCCTTTAAAAGGGTTGAAATAATCCAGAATAATGCTATCGCAGCTTCTGTTTTGCAGCTGCTTTATATCTTTGATGAGAGAAGTCGTTTCGTGGACGTCAGATGCATAGTTTTGTAAAAGTGACGTCATGAAACTTTGTTTGAAACAGTAAGCTCTGGATTTTGCTCTTGCGCCATTGCTCTGCCTGCTTTTCTGTTTGTTATTCGCTCCTTTAGTGCATGCTGCAAGGGTGTCGGTCATACCTTCGGTCAGTTCATCCGCCCGGTTTTCGACTATGAACTGATGAATCGTGTTCCAATCCTGTTCGATTCTGAGCATGGTCGCTTCGCTGAGAGGCAGGAGACTGTTTTGCGGAAAATTGGGTTCTGCAAAATCGTCCATAGCTAAAAGGTGGGCATATTCGATCTTATATTTGCGCTTATCTTCAGACTGCCCTTTTTCTGAGGCGATTCGACGCAGATACTGCATTAATTCAATGAATCTGTTTTTCTTCCAAAACGAACTTGTCTTGAAATCGGCAGTGCTTTCTTTGGCGTAATTGATGGTATTGAGTACTAGCCTTTCTCCTGCAATGCAAGAAGGACCATCCTTGCTTTTCTTGATATCGATTGGGGAGACTTTAAGCTCGACTTCAGCCTCGGGGAAATCGGGGGCAGAAATGTTGTCGGCGGGATGGTCGAACCAGACATGTTCAATTACATTGCCTGGATAGCTTTTATTCCCTTGTTTTTCGGTGTTGTTGAAATCGATTTCTTCCAATGTTCTGCCAACCGCATCATTGGCTCGTAACTGGACTGCTGTCTTCGTTGTATAGGGACTTTTTTCGAAAAGCGGAGACATGACAAGGTCTGCCATCTTCTGGTCTTCCGGAATCCACTTGTGGTATGCCATCTCTTGCTGAGTGAGCCAGATGGCACACTGTCCGTTGGCAAGGAAGTTGATTTCGTAATCGCAATAGCAAAGATAATAACGTGGATTCGTGCTTTGTCCCTTGGCGAGCTGCCTGCTGATTGCGAGCTCGTCATTATTTGTGATTTCCAAAAGCTTTTCCAGCGCCTGTTCTATATCGGGCTTGCGAAAGCTGGAAACTGCAATCGATGGGAAAAACAGTGCATTTGAGTCCGGGGATTCGACGCATAGGAACTTATCGTTTTTCCTGCAAATCGCTTTGACTGATTTCGCTGTTTTAGACATATTCCTCCTCGTCGGGGATTACTGTGATAGCTAATTGTAGGGGTGCTTCGGAATCAAAGTTGATAAATATGCTCTCGATGGAATTCGAGGAATTCTCGGGATGGGCTGCAGACGACAGGTAGGGAGATGCGCTGTCCGTCGTAACGGTACAGCCATTCGTCGTTGATTTCCGTGTGCTCGACGTGCGGCGAGACATGAATCGCGAAATCGTTGTCGAGGGTGATCAGACCTTGGTCGAAAGCCCTGTCGTGGAACGCGTTCAGCAGCAGGCCGTTCGAGGCGGCCACTTTCTCCGTCGGCGACGAATCCTTCCATGGTTTGATATGACTGGCTACCAATAGCGGATCGATCGCGATTCCCGTGATGCAACAGTGGTCATGGTAGTTATGGATGAGCGTGTTGCGGAAATACTGCTGGTTGACGCGTTGTGTGACCAAGGCCGGACGGTCGTATCCGATCTGCGGCGCGACAATCTGCTCCACGACGGAATCGCCGTTCGCGGCTGGACGGTCGTCGGGGCCGTTCAACGCCGATGCCAGCAGTTGGGATGATTCGAAACCAGGGCGTCGCCGCGTTCCGCGTACTCCTCCCATATTTCCCTGTCCAGCCTGCTGCAGTTGGTCAGTCCCTTGGTCGTTCTGTTCTCGTCGAGGGAGGCCAGGTTGCCGAGTTTGAGCGCCACCGCCGAAGGCGCGCGGCGGATGTGGTCCGCGAGTCTCTGGACGGTCGGATTGCGTTTGTCCCATTTTCCGGAAGGCAGGATTCGGTACAGTGCGAACGCCATCATGGTCTGTTCGCGTGTCCAGTTGTTTCGTCCTGCCATATGCTCACCGTCCTGTTGAATCCAGGATAGACGTTGTTGGATTGAAAAGAGAGTTAGCGTGGCGGACGTCCGCGGTCGATTTTAAGTCGACTGTTTTATGAGAAGGTGGCAGGCGATGGCGTGGTGCACGGTTTTCCCCGCGAAAGCACCGCACGATTTTAAAAAAGGACAAATTGCCGGAAAAAGAGGACGTTTGTAATGAGCGTCCTCTTTTTTGGTGTTCGGCGGGTGCCGAGGTATGAAAAAGGATTGGTTTTCGGGGCTTTGGCTGGATGGTGGTTTGCTAGGCAAGGCGGGGCCGGCCGCGTGCTGCTGGGGCGCGGCCTGATAAAAAAGGACAAATTTCGAAGTTGGGAGCATCGGATTCGTCGTCCCGAAAAAAACCGCGCGATTACCGGCATTCCCGGGTGTATCGGCAATTTGGAAAACCGGTGCAACCGTAGAACTTGCGCGACGGGTCGGAGCCGGCATGCCGCAATCGCAAGGCTTCTCCGCAATTCGGGCACTGCGGAGGCAACTTCACGCCACGGAAGATGTTCGGGCAGATCCTGTCATGCAATTCGTACATAAACCGCGATGGACGCGACTGGTCGACCACGAAAAACAGTTTCTTCCTGCAGCGCGTCATCGCCACATAAAATAGGCGACGTTCCTCCGCATGCGGCATCCGTTCCACTTCCGGCAGCAGCAGACCGAGCAGCGGCTCTTCGGGAATCGCACTCGGGAAGCCTTTCAAACCGCCGGAACAGCACAGCAGAAAAACGAAGTCGCGTTGCAGACCCTTGGATTTATGCGCGGTCATGAACTCGATATCCATCTTTGGCTTCTCAAGGAACACAATGCCACCAGTGTGCTCGTCAATCTGGAACAATCCGTCGCGATCGTTGCGTGACAGCAGATTCAGATCGCTTTTGTAACGTCCCAGCATAAGTACCGACGCGGTTTTCGGCAGCTTGCGTAACTGCTCGATGATCGCGTCGAAGCGCTCCTCCTGCGTGGCGCCGCCAAGCGCCTTCAGCGAATAATCCTTCTTATCGGATGGATTGTGCAAATGCTTGACATACAGTCTTTTGTCCTGCATGACGAACGCGCCGCTCGCGTCGATGAGACTCTGTCGGAATCGTCGCGTGGTGGTGATCTGGAACATGCGCGTCGGGCCCCAAGTGCGCCAAATTTCGGCGAAATCAAGGATGAGATGAATGTCGCTGCCGGCGAAACGGTAGATTGACTGCCAGTCGTCGCCCACGCAGAACAGCGTGAAATCGCTCTGCTCGCGCAATGCGCGGATCAGTTCGTAGCGCGGTCGCGACATGTCCTGGTATTCGTCGATGAGCACGTACTTGTATGGGTGACGGTAGGCGCCGCGCTGTATGCAGCGGATGGCGTCGGTGATCATGCCGGGAAAATCAATGCCATGCGTCGTGCGGAAATTGCTGATGTACGCGTTGTAGAGGGGCTCGATGAGTTGCAACATCTCGCGATTGCGTCCGACGTTTTTGCCGCCGCTGCGTTCGTTGAGCTCGCGCATACCGTCGATACCGATGCTGTTCTGACGCATATGCTGGATGATGGTCTGCGCGTTTTCGATGAGATTCTGCTTGTACTGGTTGAAGCCGTAATCATCCGTCGGCAGCTGGAAATCCTCGCTTTTCGCGGCTTTGCCGTATTTGCCGAGCAGTTCCTTCGACATGAGTTTGAATGCCAACAGACGGTAGCCGATGTTTTTCGAAAGCAGTTGCTCGAATGTGTTGCGGACCACCGTGTTCGACGTGTGCCCGTCGATGATGGGACGGTTGGCGATGGTGGCCGCGCGGCAGATTTCCAAGCCGAGACTGTGGAACGTGCATGCGCGGATCGTTTTGCCGGTGTTTGTCATGATACGTTGCGACATGTCACCCGCGGACACCTTGGTGAACGACAGTACGAGAATTTCTTCAGGGGCGGCGCGCTTCGTGGCGAGCAGCCATGCGATATATCCGATGATGGTGGTGGTTTTGCCTGTTCCCGCGCCCGCGAGCACGAGGGTATTGTGGCCCGCTCCTGCGATTGCACTGATTTGCTCGTCGCTCAAATCATGCTTTTCGATTTTGCCGATGATATTCTGCGTCCGCTCAATCTGATCGGCGGGAAGCAACGGTTGCGGCATAAGCTTCTGCGCCGGTTGTGAATTGGCATGAGATTGCGCTCGCGAACGATTCGTTGTGACGGAAGTATTGCGAGCTGTGGTTTGTGTTTGCGTGCGGTATGACGATCGCGCCAATTGTGATGATTGGGATGGCTGCGTAGGCTGTTGCGCTTGACGTGATTGTGCAGTGGACTTGTGTTGCGTCGTCTGCTGTTGCGTGGGCTTGGGAACGTTTTGCTGCGCGGTCCTGAGGACGGGCTGAGTCGCCGGTTTGGAGACAGGCGGTTCTCCACCAAGTGCGTTCATGAACTTGCTCAGCAATCCCATAATGCTCCTCCTCAACCAGTGCAAGGAGAAATTATATGTGCTGCCAATGAATGCTTCAGC
>ERZ1031278.139-NODE-139-length-20248-cov-8.028426_pt1 | contig 20248 bp, 20 predicted proteins | sample MGYA00518738_ERZ1031278 | MGnify/ENA primary metagenome ERZ1031278 (study PRJEB33719, sample SAMN04261329) | wastewater metagenome | biome: periurban shantytown; feature: human; material: feces | host: Homo sapiens | place: Peru: Lima | collected 2012-07-26 ...
GGCCTGGAATCCTTGGCTGCCACCATTGGCGAAGAGGCTGTGACCCTGGAAGACGTATATGAACCCTACCTGATGCAGCTGGGCTTCCTGACCCGGACCCCCCGGGGCCGCTGCGTTACCCGTAAGGCATACGAGCACCTGCACATGGACTTTATGGGCCAGGAACAGCTGGAATTATAACGAATAGGAGAATCGGAATATGGGAAAACTCTTTGGCACCGACGGCATCCGCGGCATAGCGGGGCAGACCCTGACGGCGGAGCTGGCATTTCATGTGGGACAGGCGGTGGCCGCCGTCCTGACGGAGGAGAAGGGCAGCCGTCCTCTCATCACCATTGGCAAGGACACCCGCATTTCCTCCGATATGCTGGAGGCGGCCCTGATGGCCGGTATCTGCTCCGTAGGCGGCGACGTGATGCCCCTGGGCACCATCCCCACCCCGGCGGTGGCCTTTCTGACGGTGCAGCAGCAGGCGGACGCCGGTATCGTCATCTCCGCCTCCCACAACCCCTATGCCTACAACGGCATCAAGGTCTTCAACGCCCAGGGCTATAAGCTCTCCGATGAGATGGAGCAGCGTGTGGAGGACCTGATCCTGAACCATGCGGAGCTTCCGGCCGCCGTGGACGGCGCCGTGGGCCGCCGCCACCACGGTATGCATGCCTTGCACAGCGCCTATGTGCAGCATCTGCTGGGCAGCATCGACTGCGACCTGACCGGCCTGCGGGTGCTGGTGGACTGCGCCAACGGCGCGGCCAGCGCCACTGCGCCGGACCTGTTCCGGGCGCTTCCGCTTCAGGCGGACTTCATCCATACGGAGCCCGACGGCGTCAATATCAACAACGGCTGCGGCTCTACCCACCTGGAGTCCCTGGCCCAGGGCGTCGTCTCCGGCGGGTATGATCTGGGCATCGCCTTCGACGGCGACGCCGACCGCTGCCTGCTGGTGGACGAGCAGGGGAATACCATCGACGGCGACAAGGTCATGGCCGTCTGCGCCTCCGAGCTCAAGCGCCGGGGGAAGCTCTCCGGCAACACCGTGGTGGCCACCGTTATGTCCAACCTGGGTCTGCACGAGTACTGCCGGGAAAACGGCCTGGACCTGGTGTGCACCGCCGTGGGCGACCGCCATGTGCTGGAGCGGATGCTGGCCGACGGCTTCGCCATCGGCGGCGAGCAGTCGGGCCACACCATCTTCCGGGCGTATGCCACCACCGGCGACGGCGAGCTGACGGCTCTGCAATTTTTGCAGACCCTCCGCCGCAGCGGCGTCCCCGCCTCCCAGCTGGCCGCCCGCTGCCCCCAGTATCCCCAGGAGCTCATCAACGTGGAGGTCCCCCACACCCCCGGGGTCAAGGAGCGCATCATGGCCGATGAATCCCTGCGGCAGGAGACCCGCCGCTGGGAGGAAAAACTGGGCGGCCAGGGCCGCATTCTCATCCGTCCCTCCGGCACCGAGGCCCTGATCCGGGTGATGGTGGAGGCGAAAACCACGGAAATTGCCCATCAGGTGGCCTCTGTTTTGGCTGATTTCATAAAAAAACTGTGATTTTCATCACAGGATACACAAATTTCCCAAGAAGGCTTGACAAATTATTTAGTGAAAAGGTATAATGTCTATGGTTTTGGATACTGGACTTCGCTATGACCAATTAGAAAACCTGTCCGACGAGGAACTTTGTTTCTTGAGTCGTGCAGGGCAGCGTCAGGCGGAGGACGTTTTAGCCACCCGGTATCATTGGCTGGTCCGTTCCTGCGCCCGCCCGTATTTTCTCATCGGCGGCGACAGCGAGGACCTGATGCAGGAGGGGATGTTCGGCCTGATCAAGGCCATGCGGGAGTTTGATCCCCAGCGCTCCCCACTGTTCCGGCCCTTCGCCGGGCTCTGCATCCATCAGCAGGTGTGTTCCGCGCTCCGGCGGGATGCCAGCCAGAAGAACGCACCGCTTAACCAATCCGTCCCCTTGAATCCCTCGCTTCTGAACGCAAATCCCATCTTCGTGCAGGTCGATCCCGAGCGTTTGCTGATCGACAGAGAAAAGGCTGCCAGTCTGCTGGAGAATACCCGCAAACAGTTGTCCGCTTTCGAGGAAAAGATTTTAGGGTTATTTTTGGACGGTCTTGCTTATGGCGAGATCGCGGAAACCGTTGGCAAGCCCATCAAATCGGTGGACAACGCCGTGCAGCGGATTCGCCGCAAAGTGGCGCGGCAGCTTTCATCCGGCGATATCAGCAACAGCTGAACGCAATATATTTCATCTCAAAGAGAGGGTAAAATCATGTACGAAGACAAGACTTTGGTTTGCAAGGAGTGCGGCAAGGAGTTCGTGTTCACCGCCGGTGAGCAGGAGTTCTATGCTGAGCGCGGCTTCCAGAACGAGCCCCAGCGCTGCAAGGCCTGCCGCGACGCTCGCAAGAACGCCGCCCGCGGCCCCCGGGAGTTCTTCACCGCCACCTGCGCTGCCTGCGGCGGCGAGGCCCGCGTGCCCTTCGAGCCCAAGAGCGACCGTCCTGTTTATTGCAGCGACTGCTTCGCCAAGATGCGCGAGAACGGCTAATCGCTGATTCAGTAGATTGCAAAAGCGGCTGTCCACCTCGGTGGACAGCCGCTTTTTACTTCAAGTCGGGTATCAGCCCTCCCGCACATAGTCATAGGCCGTGCGCAGGGTGCCGCTGGAGGCGTAGATATTCCCGCATTTCCGGAAGCCGTAGCCCTCAATGGCGGCCTGCATGGCGCGGTTATCCGCGTGGGTGTCCACCCGCACATAGTCGGAAAGGCCGGTGCAAAAGTCGAAACAGGCCCGGGACACCCCGCGGACTGTACCGTTTGAGGCCAGGCGGTGGATGGTGCCGTAGGGCCGGTCCGCGTGCCACCGTCCGTTCAGCAGCACCTGATAGGTGGGCTCGTCGCCGATGATGAAGGAAAAGGTCCCCACAACGGTTCCGTTCTCCGTGAGCACATAGCTGTCGCCCCGGGCAATGTCCGGCAGCAGCTCGGGAAGCCCCGGATAGTCGCCGCCCCACTGGGTGGGGTTGCCGTGGGCGGCCATGTACGCCTTGGCGGCCCGGAAGATCTCCAGAATGGCGGGGACGTCATCGGTCGTGCTCTTTCGGATCTCCATGGCGTTATTGCTCCGTGCTCTTGTTGGCGAAAATGACGCCCAGGGTGATCAGCACCGCCCCCAGGATGCTCATCCAGCTGATTTTCTCGTCCAGCAGCAGCCAGCCCACCACCACGGTGACAAAGGGGGAGGCGTACAGGTAGTTGTTGGTGACTACCACGCCCAGGCGCTTGAAGGCGATGTTCCAGATGGCGAAGCACACGGCGTTGCCGAATACGCCCAGAAACAGCCAGGAGATCAGGATATTGGGCTGGGTGAACAGGGGCGTCAGACTGGGCAGACCGTCCGTCAGCAGCACCAGAGGCAGGGAGGTCAGGAAGGCCCACAGGAACACCCGGCGGGTCACCAGGAAGTTGTCATACCGCTCGGTATATTTCTTCACCAGGATGGAGTATACCGCCCACATCAGGGCGGCGGCCAGGGCCAGCAGGTCCCCCAGGGGGCTCAGATGGAAGGACAGGGTGCCGTTGAGCACCACCAGCACCACGCCGGCAATGGCCACCACCGCGCCGATGTACACCAGCTTCCCCAGCTTTTCGCCCTTCCGGGAGAACAGCTGGGCCAGGATCACCGTCAGGATGGGGGACATGGACACCAGAATGCTGACGTTGGCGGCAGAGGTGTGGGCCGAGGCAGTATTTTGCAGGAAAAAGTAGAAGCTGCCGCCGGTGATGCCGATGAGGATGAACATCAGCTCATCCTTCCAGGGGAGCTTCATGGTTTTGGGCCGCAGGGCCCACAGGGTCAGGTATGCAAGCCCCATCCGCAGGGGGATGATCTGGGTGGGGGTGTAGGCCGTCAGCATGACCTTGGTCAGCACGAAGCAGCTGCCCCAGACCAGGATGGTGAACAGGGCATAAATATGCCCCAGGGTTTTCTTTTTCATGGTTCTTCTCTCCTCTTTCTATCCTCGCGTTTGGTTTGCGGACCCGCAAAATGCCCGGCACTGCCGGGCATTTTGCTTGGGTTTAGATTACCTGTGTCAATCCTGGGGCAGGGTGGGGGTCTCGCCGTTCAAAACCTGCTGGATCAGGCCCTTGGCGGTGTTGATCTGTGTGGCGTCGGGCCACATGACCCACAGCTCCTCGCCTCCGGCGGAATAGCACGGCTCCATGCCGCCCTCGCCGCTGACAGAGTAGCTGGTGATGTTCCAGTGAACGTTGTCCCGCAGCTGCATCTGCACCAGGCTGCTGATGTCCTCATAGGTCAGGCTGGTGATGAAGGAGGTGGACACGGCGTCCAGCACCTTCTGATAGCCCTTGAGGATGGCGGGGGAGGAGGCCTTATCCACGATGGCACGGATCACGGCCATCTGGTTCTTGCCCCGCTGGTTGTCGCCGTCGTCAAAGGCGTGGCGCTCCCGGGCGAAGCACAGGGCCTGCTCGCCGTTGAGGTGGTTGATGCCCTTGGTAAAGGTGTAGCCCGCCATGTGGATGCCGTCGCCGTTTTCGTTGGGCACCTCCATGCCCACGGTGGTGAACTCATAGTCGGAGTTCACGTCCACGCCGCCCAGGGCGTCCACGATCTTCTTCAGCCCAGCGAAGTTCACCCGGGCGTAGTAGTCCGCCTTCACGCCGTAGAGATTCCCCAGAACGGCGGCGGACTCGTCGATGCCGTACATACCGGCGTGGGTCAGCTTGTCCCGCTGGCCGTTGCGGGCCAGGGGCACATAATAATCCCGGGGGGTATTGATCAGCAGGATCTGGTGGGTCCGGGGATGGATCACCGCCAGAATGTTCACGTCGCTGAGGCTCTGGATATTGATGTCCGAGCTGCGGGCGTCGATGCCGCTGCAATAGACGACGAAGGGCTGGGAGGTGATGGAAGCGTTGGGCTTGATGGGCTCCAGCTCCTTGGTGGTGCTGAACTCATAGATGATGCGGGTGTCCTGGGTGAAGGTGCTGTAATCGTCCAGCGAATCCAGGGCGGTGAGATAGCCGGAATTGAGGATGATGGCCCCTGCGTTTCCGTCGTACAGGGCGTCCGCCAGGGAGGTCAGGTCTGCGTAGGTGCTGGTATCCACACGGCCGCCTAGGCCGTCCTTGATGTCGTCCAGCAGGGCACTGGTGTTGTCGGCGCTGATGTCGGCGTCCTGGCTGAGAATGCCGAAGGTGTAGCCCACGGTGTCGCCGATGCTGCGGGCGGGATCATCCGCCATGACCACCACATAGGAGGTAGTTTTTTGCAGGTTCTTGCCGGCGATGGCCAGCAGGGCACTTTTGCCGGAGGCGGCGGCCACAGAGCCATACAGCATCAGACCCGAAAGGATCACCGCCAGCAGGCCGCACACCAGCTTGCTGGTCTTGACCCGGCGGATGGGCAGCTGGATGATCACATGGCCCGCGTTGATCAGAAGCAGCACGATCTCGATGAGAATCAGATAGAGGTCCGTCAGCAGCTTGGTGGACATCAGCTGCACCAGCAGCACCAGGCTGCAGATCATCAGCAGGCCCATGGCCGCTATACCGAACCAGTCGGCACTGGTGCGGTATAGCCGGTGCCGTCTGCGGCGGGGCTGTTCTTGTTCGTTCATAAGCGTTTCGTCCTTTCTGTGTTACGGGTTCACAACAGGCGTCTCGCCCCGGAGAACCTGCTGGATCAGGTCCTGGGCAGTGGCGACCATCCGTTCATTGGGCAGGACCACGGCGTACCGGGCGTCATTTCCCAGACTGTAGCAATAGTCGGCGCTGTTTTCGCCGGCAAGGCCGTATGTAGTGATGTTCCAGCCGGACATATCCTGTAGCTGCATCTTCACCAGGGAGATGATGTCCTCCTTGGGCATATTGGTGGCGATGGAGTCGGAGGCGGCGGCCAGAACGTCCTGATAACTCTTGAGAATGGCCGGGGAGGCGGCCTTATTGACGATGCCCTGGATCACCAGCATCTGGTTGCGGCCCCGCTGCATATCGCCGTCGTCAAAGGCGTCCCGCTCCCGGGCGAAGGCCAGGGCCTGACGGCCGTCCAGGTGGTTCAGCCCCTGCTGGAAGGAGTAGGCGGCGAAGTGGAAGTTGCCGCTGCCGTCTTCGTCGGGCACCTCCATGCCCACAGTGTTGAAGGCCACGTCCGAGTTCACGTCGATGCCGCCCAGGGCGTCGATAACGCCCACCAGCCCCGCAAAGTGGACCCGGGCGTAATAATCCACATCCACGTTATACAGCTGCTCCAGGCCCTTGATGGACTCCTCGATGCCGTACAGGCCGAAGTGGGTGAGCTTATCCTTCTGGCCCTTGGAGGGGAGGGTCAGGTAGTAGTCCCGGGGGGTGCTGACCAGCAGGATCTGGTGGGTGGAGGGGTTCACAACAGCCAGAATATTGGTATCGCTGCGGCTGTTCAGGGGAATATAATCCACCCGCTCATCGGTGCCGCTGCAATACACCACGAAGGGCTCCCGGGAAATGTTGGCGTTGGGGGCAATGGGCTCTGCATCCGGGTTGTCAATGGAGAACCGGTAAATGACCTTGGTGTCCTTGGAGAAATTCTGATACCCCTCCGTGCCCTTCAGAACGGAGAAATAGCTGTTGTTGAGGATGATGGCGTCCACCTGCTTATTCAGCAGAGCATCGGCCAGCTGGGGCAGGGTGCCGAAGGTTTCGGTCTGCACCTGGCCCAGGCCGTCCTCGATGTGGGACAGCAGGGCGTCGGTGTTCTCCCGGTCCATGGCCTCCAGGATTCCATAGGTATAGCCGAAGGTATCGTTGACGGTTTCGGCCTTGTCATCCGCCCGGACCACCACGGAAACGGTGGTCTTGGCGGAGCCGCCGGAGGTAATGTTGGACAGGAACTTCATAAAGGAGCCGGCGGCGGTGGAGGTGAAGATCATGGCGGCAGACAGCGCCAGGGCCACCACGGAGCAGACCAGCTTCCCGGCCACGCTGCGGCGCACCGGCAGCTGCACAAAGGCGTGCAGTCCGTTGAGAAGCACCAGCACCAGGATGAACACGACAGTCAGCGCCGTGGTCAGCACTCCGGCGTCCAGCACCCGCACCAGCAGGATCACGCTGCACACCAGCATACACACCAGGGCCAGCAGTCCCAGCCAATCTGCCGGGCCCCGGCTTCCGCCCCGGGAACCGTAATAGGATGAATAGGCATTTCTGCGACGATAACTCATGGGTTTTCTCCTTGTTTTTTCTCTATATCTTTTTGCGTGTGCCGCTCAGGGGATCTGAGGCGTTTCGCCGGACATGACCTGGCGGATGAGCTCTTTTGCGGTATTGACGGTGTCCATATTGGGGCGCATGACCCAGGCGGCATCGCCCAGAGCATAGCAATACGAGGTATCGCCGGAGCCGGAGACGGCGTAGCTGGTGACGTGCCAGCCGGACATATCCTGCAGCTGCATCTGCACCAGGGAGGCGATGTCGTCATAGCTCAGACTGGTGATGAACGCATCGGACAGGGAGGACAGCAGCGTCTGATAATTTTTCAGCACGGCAGGGGAGGAGGCCTTGCTGATAATGGCCTGAATCACGGCCATCTGGTTTTTGCCCCGCTGGTTGTCGCCGTCGGCGAAGGCGTACCGCTCCCGGGAGAAGCACAGGGCCGCCTCACCGTTCAGATGATTGACACCCTCGGTGAAGTTATAGCCACCCATGGAGAAGGTCTTGGTGGAATATACGTCCACGCCGCCCAGAGCGTCCACGATCTTGGTGAGACCGGCGAAGTTCACCCGCATATAGAAGGACGTGTGGGTGCCGTAGAGATTGTCCAGGGTCTGCATGGACTCGCCGGTGCCGTAGATCCCGGCGTGGGTCAGCTTGTCCAGCTGGCCGTTGTGGGCCAGGGGCAGATAGTAGTCCCGGGGGGTGTTCACCAATAGGATCTGCCGGGTGGTGGGGTTCACCACCGCCAGAATGTTCACATCGCTGCGGCTGGTGATGTTGATGTTGCTGCTGCGGGCGTCGATGCCGCTGCAATAGACCACGAAGGGGTCCTTGGTCACGTCCACCTGGGCGTTGGTATCCGCCGGGGCGGGCTCCACGGTCTTGGTGGTGGTGTATTCATACAGAATCCGGGTGCGGTCGGAGAAGTCGGCATAGCCCTCCTGCTCCTCCAGCAGGGGGATATACCCCTTGTTCAGCAGGATGGCCCCCACCTGGTCGTCGTACAGAGCGTCGGTCAGCAGGGCAGGGGAGGCGTAGGCCGTGTGGTTCGCCGAGCCCAGCTTCTCCTGCAGCTGCTGCAGCAGGGACTGAGTGTTCTCGGTATCCCGGTCCTCCAGAATGCCGAACCGGTAGCCCTTGACGTCGTCCAGACTCTGGGCCGGGTCATCGGCGTTGACGATGACGCAGGTGATGTCCGTCTCCACGGACTTGTCCGCCACATCGGTGATGGCGTGCTGCACGGAACCAAGAGCCACCGCGCCATAGAGCATGGCGGCGGCCAGCACCAGGGCCACGATGCCGCAGGCGATCTTTCCGCCGGTTTTCTCCCGGTGGGGCAGCTGGACCCAGCCGTGCAGACCGCTGAGCACCAGAAGCGCCCCAACTGCCAGCAGCAGCTGGCCGGTGGGCAGGAACTTGGTGGATATCAGCCGCACCACCAGCACCGCGCTGCAGATCACCAGCACGGCGAAGGCGATCAAGCCGAACCAATCCGCCCCGCTGCGGCGGGGGGAGGAGGTCTTTTCGGTTGTCATAGCGTGTCTCCTTTGCAATGGGATAAGTCGCCGGTGCGCCGCTTCGCAAAGCACACCTATTATAACAGTCTCCTATTATATATCCTGCGGCCGCAAATTTCCATCCCAAATTGTAACAATTTTATGAATTTCCCCATATTTACCAGCCTGCTCCCCGGTTTCATACGGTAAAACGGTTGAAGCGGCGGAAAAAATGTGGTATGATGAACTACAATGTCGGATCCGGCGCGGAACACCGGGTCCGGAATATGAGGAGGAAAACAGATATGAAGGCAGCTCTTGTTATCATGGCGGCCGGGCTTGGCTCCCGCTATGGCGGAAATAAACAGGTGGACGGCGTAGGCCCCGGCGGCGAAATTCTGATGGAATACTCCATTCATGACGCTATCCGGGCGGGCTTCACCAAGATCGTGTTCATTATCAAAAACGATATGCAGGACCTGATGCGCAGCCTCTGCGGCGACCGGATTGCCGGGCTGACGGCCCGGGACGGGGAGCCGGTGGAGGTATGCTACGCCGTGCAGGATTATTCCAGTCTGCCGGCCTTCTATACCGTGCCCGCCGGGCGTACCAAGCCCTTCGGCACCACCCACGCCGTGCTGTGCGCCCGGCCCTATGTGCAGGAGCCTTTCTGCGTCATCAACGCCGACGACTATTACGGCGTGGACGCCTACCGGGCCATCTATGAGGAGCTGGGCCGTCTGCCGCAGCAGGGGAAGGCCACCATGGTGGGCTATCTGCTGCGCAACACCGTCAGCGCCCACGGTACCGTGTCCCGGGGCGTGTGCCAGGTGGAAAACGGCCATCTGGCCGGGATTCACGAGGCCCTGAAAATCCAGCTGTTCCCCGACGGCAGCATTGCCGACGTGGCCGACGGCCAGCGCCGTGAGCTGGCGGCGGATACGCCGGTGTCCATGAACTTCTGGGGCTTCATGCCGTCGATCTTTGACCAGATGGAGACTTATCTGGAGGACTTCCTCCGCGCCCTGCCGCCGGAGGAGCTGAAGGCCGAGTGCCTGCTGCCCAACATGGTAGGGGACCTGCTGAAGAAGGGGCAGCTGTCCGTGTCCGTGCTGCACTCGGCGGACCGCTGGTTCGGCATGACCTATCACGAGGACCGCCAGGCCGTGGCCCAGGAGCTGGCCCGGCTCCACGAAAACGGTACATATCCCGCTACGCTGCGGAACTGAAAAGGAGAATCACTTCATATGCAAAGCAGCAGAAAACAGCCGTCCCGGCGACTGGAAAAGCGAGAAGACAGCCGCCATTGGCTACTGATCCCGGCCCTGTGCGCCGCCGTCATTCTGGCGGTGGTGCTGATCGTGGAGCTGAACAAACAGCCCCAGGTGCTGCCGGACAACTCCAACACCACTCCCGTTTCCCATGACCAGCCCACGACTCCGGACCCCGAGCCTATACCGGAGCTTCTGACTCTGGTGAACCCCTGGAATCAGGTGCCGGAGGACTGGACGGTGGACCTGGTGACCCTGCCCAACGGCCTTGAGATCGACAAGCGCTGCTATGACGCGCTGATGGACATGATCGACGGATGCTACGACGCCGGTCTGACGCCGGTGATCTGCTCTGCCTACCGGACTCAGGACTTCCAGCAGACCCTGTATGACAACAAGGTGTCCGAGTGGATGGAGCAGGGCTATAGCCGGGAGGAGGCCCGGGAGAAGGCCGGGCATCAGGTGGCGGTCCCCGGCACCAGCGAGCACCAGCTGGGGCTGGCGGTGGACATTGTGGACGTCAATTATCAGCTGCTGGACACCAACCAGGAGAACACCGCCGTGCAGAAGTGGCTGCTGGAAAACAGCTGGCGCTATGGCTTCATCCTGCGCTATCCTACGGACCAGACGGATGTCACTGGAATCGTGTATGAGCCGTGGCATTATCGGTATGTCGGTAAGGAGTACGCCCAGGACATCTACAAGAAGGGTCTCTGCCTGGAGCAGTATCTGGAGCAATGGGGAAAGTAAGACACTGGCTCATGCGGCAAGAGTGGAAAAAACAATGGACAAACACCTATGATCGCTTCAGGTACCGGATACAATAATAACGGCGGCCCGGGTGGCTTGTGCGCTGACTGCAAACGCAGCCGGTACACGCTACCCGGGCCGGAATTGTTTTCAAATAGGTGCAGTACTGACTCATACTGAGCGCGCACGCACAGCGTGCGTAAACACACTGTGACTAAAACCCGCAAACTCTGCACCGGGGCCGCACAGGGGACCCCGGAAGCGCAATCTTTGATCCGGATGCCCATTCAGTCCAAATGCGCTCTACGTCTACTCTCAATTGAACAAAATTTACATGCTTCTCCAATCATGCACCAAGTACGGGAGGACCTCCAGCGTTGCCGCCGGAGGTCTTTCCATTTTTTTCTTTCCATTCCGGCCTTTCCCGATGACCAGCGCCGCAGGCGCGTGTGTCACTCTGCATTGGGAAGGCCGTAACGGCTGCCGTCGCGCTCTGGGTGCGGCCTGGTATCCTCATCGCCTCAGCGATCAAAAAGCCGCCATCAGAGCGCCGCCTTTTGGGATGAAATCCCCCCTGTATAATATGGGGGATTTCATATGCATTTTTGTAGGTAATGCACCTTATCCCCGTGGCCATTCAAGCCCCCTCGGAAGCCCTAAAATATAGTCTGCGCTGACGTGGTAATGTTCGCAGAATTTTACCAGGTATTGAATGGGTGGTGTGTTCTCTCCGGTTTCATATCGTGCAATCTGCACTTGATGATATCCGATTGCTTTTGCTAACTCACGCTGTGTTTCATCGTGGTCGGTTCTTACGTCTATCATTTTTTGTATCATTTTCTGCCCTCCTTCCTTGACAGCTTATAACAAATCTGTTATCATCGTTTGTGTGATAACAAGTTTGTTATCACAACCCAAATTACAGATCACCTGGGAACGGGTGTACAGTCGGGAAAATGATATGGAAGAAAGAAGGTATGTGTTGTGTTATGAATGTGAAAGAAGTAGGCAAGGTCCGTGAACAGCTGGTAGCCCGGCGCTTCCGGGAATACCGTGTGACCCGCAATCTGACGCAGAAGGAAGTAGCAACCTCGATTGGCTGTAATCTTCTGACGTACTGCGGCTATGAGCATGGCAGGTCGTTCCCTCGTCTGGAAACCCTGATCCGGCTGGCGGACCTGTACGGCGTTTCCCTGGATGTCCTTTTGTGCAGAAATCAGATTTTTCGATTCAGAGATTTTTAGGAGGTAATGTTATGATCGTTGAAATCATTGGCAAGCAGCACCGTGAGGGTGTGTCCCAGAAAACCGGCAAAGAGTATAACTTCAATGTCGCCCACTATATCGGCCCGGATCGCGGCGTGATCGGCGCCAAGGGCCTGGAAGTCATCCTTGAGCCTGATCTGTACCCGCTGGAGAGTATCGAAGTGGGCGCCCGGTATGATATCCAGTTCGGCCCTCGCGGCGTTGTGCAGAATTTTTCCAAGGTCAAGTGATGGATTCCCCGGATGTATCCCGCGCGGCCTTAGAACGGCTTCTGACGCCGCCTGAGGGTGATCGTATGGAATTGATCGTTACATATCGCCGGTATGATGACTATGAAGCTTATGAGCGTGAAATAGCCGATCTGCGGCAGCGCTATCAACGTGTACAGGATGAGGTGTACCGCTGGCAGCTGATGGGCAGCAGATTTCTTGAGACGTTCGATGAGATCAATCGCCTGGAGGAGCTTCTTCGGCGTCACCACATATCTTTTTGACAGAAAAGGGGGTAGGTTATTATGGCGGTCATGAAAAGACCTGTGCCAAAAGATAACCCTGCCCCCTTATCTGCTATCTCTTACGGTGATTCCGTAACCGTTGGCGAATTAGTTTATTCCCTGGATAAGTTCCGGCCCCGGTTTCCTTTGCGCTGGCAGGCTATCCGGCTGAAGCAGGGTGACGAGTTCTTACCCCTGACCGATGACAATATGCAGAAGGCTGTCTTTGACAGTATCATCTATCCGCTGTATCCGCTGGTTGATTACGTTCCTACAGGCGGCCCTGGTAAATTCGGCGGTAACCTCTATTGGTGGTCCTTCGCTGGTGTCCTGATCACGCTGCATAAGTTCAAGCCCTTCAATTCCAAGGACTTCAATTACTCCCTGCTGTTGGAGTTCAACCCCAATAAGCACATGGGCAATCCGGTGATTCGCGCTCTGATCTCCCGTCTCCGGGAAATCTTTGGTGAATACTTCTGCTGGAATAATACCCGCATGGACTATACTCTGGATGTTCCGCACTCTATAACGGATATCCGGCTTCTGAGCCGTAAACAGGGCAGTAATTACCTGGGTACATACTACTTCGGCGTTCGCGGCCAGTCCGGATATACGCGCGTGTATGACAAACGGAAAGAGCTGTTGGAAAAGCAGCATATTGATATCGGCAGGGAAGTGACCCGTATTGAGTGGGAGTCCCGTTCCGGTGATCTGGTGACAATGGATCCTCCGTTCCTGCTGGGGAATCTTGGATCACATGAAGTGCTCCGTTTTGTGCCTATGAATGATTGGCCCGCCGCGCTTCGGACATATGACCCTCGGACAGCTGCCAAGATCAAAAAGAACTGCCTTCGGCTTCTGCCCTTTGACCCGAATATCTATGATGGCCTGCGGGATCGGCTGCTTAGTGTCCTCGATCTGACTGCGGCTGAGAATATGGATCACTATGACAAGCGTCAGATGGAACAGGTAAATGCCCAGGCTCAGGAGCTTGAAAAAATGATGGCTTCTCTTCGTAAGTTTGCCCAGGTAGAAGATTAATATTTTGCGGGTTGGTGTAATGGTTAACATACCGGATTTGTGTTCCGGCGCTGTAGGTTCGATTCCTGCACCCGCATCCAGATAGGAGGTAAAAATGTGGTTAAAAAGATGTTGCGCAATGGCTGCTATAGTCTTGCTGCTTTTTTCCGTTTCCTTGCAACCTTGTTACGCTGAAGCTACAGATACCGGGTCCCCGCTGTATCTGTATATTAACCCCAATTCCGCCGCTTATGATCCGATTACGGAATGCACGGCTTATCCCGTTCCTTGGAATAAATTCGAGATCGGGAAAACGGTCAATGTGGTATCGGAATATATTGACTATCATTTCGGTGTTCAGTCCTCGCTGTTCCGCCCTCTGACGACTTCCGGCACACAGCCTACTATCTACTATGCGTATGGCGTGGTGTCCAGTGATGGTGTTCCACAGCCTGCCTATAGTACAGAAGTAACAGGAGAGTTCAGTTTTACAACTTATGATCCTGCTGTTATAAATCCAATTTCACCAAAAGATATCTATCATTTCAATTTTCCGGAACGTTCTGCAATCTTTATTGATGAGGTTTCATTGATCTGGGACAATCGCAATTTTAAGAATATGGATCCTAAAGTTGTCGAGTGGTTTCGTTACCAGCGTCATCATAAGTGCCGGGTATATCTGTTTTCTCAGTCCTTCGACATTGATAAGAAGCTCCGCGATCTCTGTGATGAAATGTACATTGTCGGAAAGTTCGCCCGCGTCCTGGTTCGTGCGAAGCGGATCATCCGGAAGCCGGTGGTTGTGCATCCGTCTCCGGAAGCTCCGGCCCGCATTGATGAAGATCTGATTGTGGATGGTCCATTGATGGCTTTCTTCGGTGGCCGTATCTATGCATGGATTCCGTATTGGGCCAAGACGTTCAACAGCTTCAAGAAGGTGTAGCGTGTCCCCGATTGAACAAAATTTACATTTTGTTCAATCATGATTGCACCCCAAAAATGCCCCCCCTTCCTGCCTGGTCCCGTGAATGACAAAAGCACCGGGAGTATCTTCTCTCCGGTGCTCCTGCCCTTGCTATTTTTTCGCGCCTGTGGTATCGTATCAGACGCCGGGCCGTTGTCCGGCTATGCCATTCAATAAGGAGACTCCCATGAAAATCGCTTCCTGGTGCCGGGCCAACGCCATGCCCCTGATTGCTGTGCTGTCGGCGGCGGTCACGGCCTGTTTTGTGCCGCCGGACGCGGCCTATGCCGGATATTTCGACTGGAAAACCCTATCCTGCCTGTTCTGCGTGCTGGCGGTGGTGTGCGCCCTGCGCAGTGTGGGCCTGTTCCCGGTGATCGCCCGGCAGCTGCTGCAGCTGTTCGGAACCGCCCGCAGCGTGGGCACGGCCCTGGTGCTCATCACGCTGGTGGGCTCCATGCTGCTGACCAACGACACGGCCCTGCTGACCTTTCTGCCTCTGAGCTGGATGGTCCTACAGGAGGCGGGACAGGAAAAGCTGACCGCCTATGTCTTTATCCTGCAAAACTGCGCCGCCAACTTAGGCGGTATGCTGACCCCCTTCGGGAATCCCCAGAACCTGTACCTGTTCGACCACTATCACATTCCTGTCGGTGAGTTTCTGTCCATTATGCTGCTGCCGTTTGCCCTGTCCACGGGGCTGATCCTGCTGTGCTGCCTTCTGATTCCCCGGCAGGTGCTGGCGGTGCCCCAGCGGGAGCTGACGCTGGACAAGCCCCGGGCCATCGCATACGGACTGCTGTTCTGTCTGGCCGTGGGGATGGTCCTGCGGGCGGTCCCCTACCCGGTGGGCCTGGCGGTCATCGCAGCGTCGCTGGCCGTTATGGATCCTCGGGCGCTGAAAAGCGTGGACTGGGGGCTGCTGGTGACCTTTGCCGCGTTTTTCGTGTTCTCCGGCAACATGGCCCGGATCCAGCCGGTGCGGGAGCTGTTCGGCCGACTGCTGGCCCATGGCGTCCTGCCGGTATCGGCGCTGACGTGCCAGGTGATCAGCAACGTCCCCGCCGCCATTCTGCTGAGCCAGTTCACGGACCGCTTTCGGGAGCTGCTGATCGGCGTCAACATCGGCGGCGCCGGAACGCTGATTGCGTCCCTGGCCAGCCTCATCACCTTCCGGGAATACACCCGCCGCTGCCCGGAGCAGACCGTCCGGTTCCTGGGCCTGTTTACCCTGATCAGCTTCAGCTTCCTGGCGATTCTGCTGGCGGCGCTGAGCCTGTAGGGGGTTTACAGCCGGGCCGGAATGCGGTATGATTAAGCCATAGAAAGCGAGGTGCGAAGCCATGGACTACCGGGAGGATTCCCCGGAAATTCTGCTGGATTTCCTGTCGTATCATGAGACCATCAAGGCCCACTCCCAGCGGACGGTGGACGAATATTATCTGGACCTGCGGAATTTTTTCCGCTATCTGAAATGGACCCGGGATTCGGCGCTGCAGGAGCAGCCCATGGAGTCCGTGGACATCCGGGACGTGGACCTGACCTTCGTGGGCTCCGTGACCCTGACGGAAATCTACGCCTACATGTCCTACCTCAGCCGGGACCGGGTGCTTCACCCCAACAGCGACCGGTCCGCCAAGGGACTGAACCCCACCTCCCGGGCCAGGAAGCTGGCCACCATCCGCTCCTTTTATGGGTATCTGTGCAACAAGGTCCACAAACTGGACCGCAACCCGGTGAAGGACATCGACGCGCCCAAGCTGAAAAAGACCCTGCCCCGCTATCTGACGCTGGATGAGAGCATTTCCCTGCTGGAATCCGTGGACGGGCCCAACCGGGAGCGGGATCTGTGCATCCTGACGCTGTTTCTCAACTGCGGGCTGCGGATTTCGGAGCTCATCGGGCTGAACCTGTCGGACGTTCACGAGGATGCCCTGCGGGTCCTGGGCAAGGGCAACAAGGTGCGCATGGTGTACCTGAACCAGGCGTGCCTGGACACGCTGCGGGACTATCTGGCGGTGCGGCGGCCCATTACCGGGCCGGACCGGGATGCCCTGTTCCTGTCGGCCCGCAACCAACGGATCAGCCGCTCCATGGTCAACGCCCTGGTGAAAAAGCACCTGTCCCAGGCGGGGCTGGACAGCACCCAGTATTCCTCCCACAAGCTGCGCCACACCGCCGCCACCCTGATGCTGCAAAACGGCGTGGACGTGCGGGCGGTGCAGGAGGTCTTGGGCCACGAGCACCTGAATACCACGGAAATATACACCCATATCGACAACGAGGCCCTGCGGGTGGCTGCAAAGGCAAATCCCTTGTCACAGGTGAAGACCAAAGGGAAAATCAAGGATGACGACAACTGAGAGGGTCCGTGTGGACCCTCTCCCCTTTTTGCGGCAATTTCCGGGGAGAACCGGGAATTTTTCCGGCCAGGCCATTGACATTCTGCCCGGAATGCTATACCCTAACGAGAGGTAATTATTTTATATGGAGGTTTCTCATGAATACGGCAGAGCTTTCCAGCATGAGCAAGCAGGTCCGGCGGGATATCATCAACATGACCGCCAACGCCGGCAGCGGCCACCCCGGTGGTTCCCTGTCTGCGGCAGACCTGATGACTTGCCTGTTTTTCAACCACATGCATGTGGATCCTAAGCACCCGGACGACCCCGATCGGGACCGTTTCGTGCTGAGCAAGGGCCACGCGGCCCCCTGCTACTATGCGGTCCTGGCGGAGATGGGCTTCATCAGCCGGGATGAGTTCAAGAATTTCCGCCAGCTCCACAGCATTCTCCAGGGTCACCCCGACAGCAAGAAGGTCCCCGGCGTGGACGCCGCCACCGGCTCCCTGGGCCAGGGCTGTTCCATCGCCGTGGGCATGGCCCTGGGTGCCAAGGTGCAGCATAAGGACTGCAAGGTCTATACCCTGCTGGGCGACGGCGAGTGCCAGGAGGGCCAGATTTGGGAGTCCTTCATGGCAGCGGCCCACTATCATCTGGATAACCTGGCCATCATCATCGACAACAACGGCCTGCAGATCGACGGCACCAACGATGAGGTCATGTCCCTGGGCGACCTGCCCGCCAAGCTCCGGGCCTTCGGCCTGGACCTGCATGAGATCGACGGCCACGACATGGACACCATTGAGGCGGCCCTCAGCGCCCCCGCCGTCCCCGGCAAGCCCAAGTGCATCCTGGCCCACACCGTCAAGGGCAAGGGTGTCTCCTTCATGGAGAACCAGGTGGGCTGGCACGGCAAGGCCCCCAACGAGGAGCAGCGCCGGCAGGCTTTGAAGGAATTGGAGGACTGAGACCATGAGTGAAAAAATCGCAACCCGTGAAGCCTACGGCAAGGCTCTGGTAGAGCTGGGCGCCGCCAATGAGCAGGTGGTGGTGCTGGACGCCGACCTGGCCGGCGCCACCATGACCAAGCATTTCAAGGCCGCCTATCCCCAGCGCTTCTTCGACTGCGGCATTGCCGAGGCGGACATGATGAACATCGCCGCAGGCCTGTCTACCATGGGGCTGGTTCCCTTCTGCTCTACGTTTGCTATGTTCGGCGCAGGACGGGCCTATGAACAGATCCGCAACTCCATCGCCTATCCCAAGTTCAACGTGAAGATCTGCTGCTCCCACGCCGGCGTGTCCGTGGGCGAGGACGGCGGCAGCCACCAGGCCATCGAGGACATCGGTCTTATGCGCCTGATCCCCGGCATGACCGTCATCGTTCCCGCCGATGCCAAGGAGGCCCGGAAGGCCACCCTGGCCCTGGCGGAGTTCCGGGGTCCGGCCTATATGCGTCTGGCCCGTCTGGCCACCCCCGTGTTCGAGGAGGATTATCCCTTTGAGATCGGCAAGGCCAACGTCCTGCGGGAGGGCACCGACGCCGCCGTGTTTGCCTGCGGCCTGATGGTCAGCGAGACGTTGGCGGCCGCCAGGCTGCTGGAGGCCCAGGGCATCCACATCGCGGTCATCAACGTCCACACCATCAAGCCCATTGACGCCGCCTGCGTCACCCAGTGGGCCGAAAAGTGCGGCAATGTGGTCACCGTGGAGGAGCACAGCGTCATCGGCGGCCTGGGCGACGCCGTGGCCGACGTGCTCATGGGCAAGGTCAGCTGCAAGTTCCGCAAGATCGGCGTCAACGATCAGTTCGGCCAGTCCGGCAAGGCTGCCGACGTTCTGCGGGAGTATGGACTCACCGCCGACCAGATCGCCGACCGCATCCGGGAGACTCTGTAACCTCATTCGATGCAAAAATCGGGAGAAATCGTCTGATTTCTCCCGATTTTTCTGTCCTGATATGATTATTGGGGAATGACCTGCACGATTCCCCGGGCGCAGTCCACGGACACGAAGGTGCCGTCCTTCAGGCGGCGGGTGGCGTCCGAGGCCGCCACGATGACGGGCTTATTCAGCAGCAGTCCCACGGTGGCCGTGTGACAGTCGGCGCTGGCCTCCTCACTGACGATGGCCGCAGCCTGCCGCAGCCAGGGCAGTACCTCGTTGTTGGTATAGGGCACCACCAGCACGTCGCCGGGGTGGAACTTCTCCGGAATATCCTCCAGTGTCCGGCAGATACACAGCGGACCGGAGGCGATCTGGCTGCCCACGCCGATGGCGTTGACCAGGGAGCCGCCCACCTGGGCGATGCGGATCATATTGGTGGTGCCAGAAATTCCCACCGGCACGCCTGCGGTGACCACCACCAGATCCCCGTGCTTCACCAGCCCCGCCTCCTGGGCGGACTGGATGGCCAGGTCTACCAGCTGATCGGTGCTGCTGGCCCGGGGCATGGTAATGGGCACCAGGCCCCAGTACAGGGCCATCTGGCGCTGGACCTGGGGGTCCAGCAGCAGGGCCACCACCGTGGCGGCAGGCCGGAAGCGGCTGACCATCTGGGCGGTAATGCCCCGCTGGCTGACGGTCAGGATGGCGTCCGCGCCGATGTCCTCCGCCGTGGTGCAGGCGGCGTGGGCCGTGGCGGCGGTGATGGACAGTCGGGTGCGCTTGGGCGTCTTGGCGGGACAGATGCGGTCGATGTTGCTTTCGGTTTTCCGGGCGATGGCGTCCATGGTCTGAACGGCCTCCACCGGGTACTTCCCTGCCGCCGTCTCGCCGGAGAGCATAATGGCGCTGGTGCCGTCATAGATGGCGTTGGCCACGTCGGTGATCTCCGCCCGGGTGGGCCGGGGATTCTCAATCATGGAGTCCAGCATCTGGGTGGCGGTGATCACGGGCTTCCCGGCGGCCACGCACTGGGCAATGATGTTCTTCTGGATAGCGGGAATCTCCGTGAAGTCGATCTCCACGCCCATGTCCCCCCGGGCCACCATGATGCCGTCAGCCACGGACAGGATGTCCGCCAGATTGCTGACGCCCTCCTGGTTCTCGATTTTGGCGATGATCCGGATCCTGGAGTAATTCTTATCCAGAATGTGCCGGATCTCCCGGATATCGGCGGCAGACCGGACAAAGCTGGCGGCGATGAAATCGAACCCCTGCCGGATACCGAACAGGATATCCTCCCGGTCCCGCTGGTTCATATACGGCATGGACAGGGACACGCCGGGAACGTTGACGCCCTTCTTGTCCTTCATCACGCCGTCGTTCTCCACCCGGCACCGGATCTCCCGTTCGGTGGTCTCCAGCACCGTCAGCCGCACCAGTCCGTCGTCCAGCAGGATGGTGTCCCCGGGCTTCACGTCCTGGGGCAGCTGGGCATAGGTGATGGAGCACCGGCTCTCGTCGCCGGGAACGTCGTC
>ERZ1031278.149-NODE-149-length-19343-cov-6.456553_pt1 | contig 19343 bp, 18 predicted proteins | sample MGYA00518738_ERZ1031278 | MGnify/ENA primary metagenome ERZ1031278 (study PRJEB33719, sample SAMN04261329) | wastewater metagenome | biome: periurban shantytown; feature: human; material: feces | host: Homo sapiens | place: Peru: Lima | collected 2012-07-26 ...
GCTCACCATAGTCTCCTGTCACTCGCGTTTACGCACAACTTTATCGCAGACACGCCGTGATACGCGCGCTTTTCGTCGTGTGTAACGACGTTTTTTCACTTTTTTATTGCTAACGTGTTCATTTCGCCTGAGATGTATCTTCTTTCGGCGCCCCCACACAATTTAACCACATCAGCATGTCATGTTCAATAACTGGCATCCATAGGATCGTCACCGAACAGCGCCTGGCGTTCATCGTGCGTCGTTTCCCGTGATTCCAACCACCCGTAAGGCAAATGCACTTTCTTTGCGAAGCGTACGCGCCCCCTTGGCTTGTCGGCCACTCGTTCGGGGAAACGGGTGTCTGGATCCAGCTTGCCTATTTCGGTTCTGACATCCTCAAGATTTTCACATTCCATGAACGCGCGACGGGTGGAGCCCCCAACGGGGAATCCCTTGAGATACCACGCGATATGCTTACGCAGATCATGCACGGCCATCTGCTCATCGCCATCATAGAATTCAGTCAACAATTCCGCATGACGTTCAACTACACGGCACACGTCTCCCAGCGTAGGGTCAACACGCTTCTCACTGCCAGCGAACGCGTTCTTAATATCGGCAAACAGCCACGGCCTGCCTTGGCAGCCACGGCCGATCGCAACGCCAGCGCAACCGGTTTCGGCAACCATGGCAAGCGCATCGTTCGCGCCCCAAATGTCACCGTTACCGAACACTGGAATATCAAGCGCCTCGACCAATTCGCCGATTCTGCTCCAGTCGGAATGCCCACCGTAATATTCGGCGGTAGTACGCGCGTGCAAGGTAACAGCCTTGCAACCTTCCTCCTGCGCGATATGCCCGGCTTCAAGGAACGTCTCATGCTCGTGGTCGATGCCGACACGAATCTTCGCCGTAACGGGCACATTGGCCGCGTCGCAGACCTTGACTACGCGTTGGATGATCTCGCGGAACAGATCCATCTTCCATGGCAACGCCGAACCGCCGCCGCGTCTGGTCACTTTGGGCACGGGACATCCGAAATTCAGGTCGACATGGTCAGCCATATTTTCATCGATGACGATTTTCGCAGCCTGTTCCACGATTGCTGGATTCACGCCATACAGTTGCAGCGAGCGGATATTCTCACTGGGAGCGAAATGACATAACCGCAATGCTTTGGGATTGCGGGCAACCAACGCGCGTGCGGTAATCATTTCAGCCACGTACAGACCGTCCGGCCCGTAGCTTTCGCAAATCACGCGGAACGGCCAGTTGGTCACTCCCGCCATAGGCGAAAGAACCACCGGCGTTTCAACATGCACCGGCCCTAAATCAACAGGCTTAATAATCGGAGGAACCGACGGCCTCACCGCGTCGGTACGCGGGTCGAGCACGTCGGATTCCTCGCAAGCAGTCACAATGCTATCTGGCATAAGAACGCTATGGTAACCAGTAACCAGCTTTAGTACAAGCCACCGGCTTCGGCGATCTTAACGGACTCAGGCCAAGCCTCGCCGCCCATCTCAACCGGTAGCTGCGGATAGCGCACATGCTTCTCGCCAATGCGTGCAGCCACATAATCGGCCACTTTGTCGAGTGCGACGCGCTCCTGCTGCATGGTGTCACGTTCACGAATGGTGACGGCCTGATCGTCGAGCGTGTCGAAATCGACAGTGATGCACAGTGGGGTGCCGATTTCGTCTTCACGGCGGTAGCGACGGCCGATCGCACCGGCTTCGTCGTAGTCGATCATCCAGTCATGCTGACGCAGGTCGGCTGCCAGATCATGTGCCACGGTCTGCAGTTCCGGCTTCTTGCTCAACGGCAGCACGGCGGCCTTGACCGGAGCCAGGCGAGGATCAAGGCGAAGCACAGTACGCTTGTCGACGCCGCCCTTGGTGTTCGGTGCCTCGTCAACGTCGTAGGCGTCAACGAGGAAGGCCATGAGAGAGCGGGTCAGGCCTGCGGCCGGCTCGATGACGTACGGCACGTACTTTTCGCCGGTGGCCTGATTGAAGTAGCTCAGATCCTCGCCGGAGTGCTTGGCATGCGCGGAAAGGTCGAAGTCGGTACGGTTGGCTACACCTTCGAGTTCGCCCCAATCGGATCCCTGGAAGCCGAACTTGTATTCAATGTCGACGGTGCGCTTCGAATAGTGAGCCAGTTTCTCCTTCGGATGCTCATAATGGCGCAGGTTTTCCGGCTTCACGCCAAGATCGATGTACCACTGGGTGCGTGCATCGATCCAGTACTGGTGCCATTCCTCATCTGTGCCCGGAGCCACGAAGAATTCCATTTCCATCTGTTCGAACTCGCGGGTACGGAAGATGAAGTTGCCCGGGGTGATTTCATTACGGAAGGACTTGCCCATGTTGGCGATGCCGAACGGCGGCTTGGAACGCGAAGAAGTCATCACGTTCTTGAAGTCCACGAAAATGCCCTGTGCGGTTTCCGGACGCAGGTAGTGCAGCGAGTTCTCGTCTTCGACCGGTCCGAGGTGGGTGCGCAGCATCATGTTGAAGTCGCGCGGTTCGGTCCAGTTGCCACGGGTGCCGCAATCCGGGCACACAATGTCTTTCAGGCCGTTTTCCGGCAGCTTGTCGCCATGCTTTTCGGCATAGGATTCCTCAAGCTTGTCTGCACGGTGGCGCTTGTGGCAGTTGAGGCATTCGATCAGTGGATCGTTGAACACGGACACGTGGCCGGAAGCCACCCACACGTCCGACGGAAGAATGATGGACGTGTCAACGCCCACCACATCGCCACGGGTGACGACCATGGAACGCCACCATTCACGCTTGATATTGTCTTTCAGCGCGACGCCGAGCGGACCGTAATCCCACGCGGAACGGGTTCCGCCGTAGATTTCACCGGCAGGAAAAACAAAGCCACGACGCTTGGCGAGGGATACGACTTCATCGAGTTTGGATACAGCCACAATGCACCTTCTGGTTTGAACGGTTTGGGGTCTTTACAAGCGCACAGCCTACCGTCACATGCTGACAGTCTCGTCCTATGGTTCCATACCAAGTTCCACGATATGGATTCCCAGCGCAGTCAAGGTTGGTCAGATATGGAAAGCGGAGATGAAGTCCGGGGAATCGATGGTGAAGCCCACGGAAACCACGCCGTTGCCCGACCATACGGTGGCAGTGTTGGAGTCGGATGAGCCGTTCGCCCCGGAGATCTGGTAGCTTTTCAGTTCCAGATTCGTATACTGGCCACCTGCCGGCAACGCGCCATTGAGCGCATGGCCACCTTCATCCAGTCCATCTCGTCATACAGCATGGCGATTTTCGCCTTCTGTGAGTCGTCCAGCGAATTCAACGTGTCTTCTACTTCTTTGAACTGGGCCTTTTCCTTTTGCAGGGATATGGTCTTCTCCTGGGCCACTTCCACACGGTGGTCGGCAAGTCCGGCTTGGATAGCCATGAACACGCTGATAGCGATGGCCACGGCCGTTACGAAGATCAGCACATAAGTGAGCAGGTATTTGATGGCTCGGTCTCGATTGAGCGCCACGATGGAGCTCGGAATCAGGTTGGCGCGCATGGTCCAATCGGATGGATTCTCCGGCTTGCCGGAACGTCCTACACCGCCGGCCTTGAGCGCTTTGCTGATATCCGACACGTTCATGGACAGCAACGAGGTCTTGTCTCCATCAGACGTGTTCGCTTGGATGAGCTCCTTGGCCATGGCCTTGTTGCGGACACCGACGATCAGCTGTGCCGTGGTTTCACGGATCGCTTCCTCGGCTTTTTCGAGACGTTCGTCTCCGGTCACGTTCTGCAGGCCGATCTGGTTTTTGATGCGTTCCGTATCTTCGAAGGAGATGCTCAGCGCGTTGGCCACGAGTATGCCATGCAGCTGTTTGCCGTTCTGTTCGTCATCCAGCACGGACAGCGGTACGAAGTCAAGTTCCGATTCCTCGATGGGCAGCGGAATCATGCCTTTGGACTGGAACGGCAGAGTGGACCGCAGATCCGACAGGGACATGTAGGGGAAGTCGGCTTCGCGGAACACCATTCGGCGGCTGGAATAAACGAGCGCAGTATCTTCCCGCGGGAATTTGAACCGCTTGACGAGGGTACCGAGCAGTCCGGTGACCACATCGGAATCCACCACCTCGCCATCCACCACGGCTCCACTCGGTAACGGCAGCACTTGGAAATGCCTGATGGATGGAGCTTGGGAACAGGGGTCGGCTATGACCGCCGCTCGTATGACGTCGTTCCCAATCGACAGCGCCGTTATTGCTCTCATGGTCTCTCCCTATATATATGGGTCTCGAATGCGGCCGCGTTACGCAAGCCCGGTGCATTGCAGATACAAGGTGGCCAGTGGAGCTCCGGCGAAGATGCCGAGCTACGCGCCGAGCAGCATGGAAGGTCCGAATGGGATGCCGCCATGCAAGTCGACCTTTTTGACGGCCAGCAACATCAGGCTGATCGCCCCGCCGATGAAGAACGCGGCGAACGCGCCGACAACGAACTGTGGCCATCCCAACCAGCCGAGCAGCAGTCCCAGAATGAACGCAAGCTTGATGTCTCCATCCCCCATACCGCCTTTCCAGATGAGGGACAGTACGAAGTAGAACACGAACAGAATCAGCGCGCACAGGACTCCGCATCCAAGCCGTACCCACTCCCCCGTGCCCAGCGAGGCCACGGCCAGCAGCATTACGGTGGCGATCAACGTGGGCAGGAGCACCACGTTGAGGATGAGATGGTGGTCCAGATCGATGAACGCTATGACTATGGACACGCATGCGAACGCATACAGTTCCGTCAACGCCCACGCCGGGTAGGCACCGAACAACCCGCCCGCGGTCACGGCCAGAAAAGCCAGTCAGCCGAGCGATTCGACCAGCGGATAGCGTGCGGCGATCGGCTCCTTGCAGTGCCGGCATTTCGCGCCAAGCACCAGCCAGGAGATGATCGGAATGTTGTCATACCATGCGATCTGCGCTTCGCATTTCGGACAGAAGCTGCGTTTCGGATTGGTGATGCTGATGTGGTTTGGCACGCGCCAGATCACCGCATTCAGGAACGATCCGAAGATGCCGCCGACGAGTAGCGAAGCCACAAACCTTCCAGACCTCGGATGGCATCAACATCGTTGCAACCAGACACCTGCTTTAGATATCCAGACAGAGCCTGGTTTTGACCGCTAAGCCTTTCAACATTGACGCGTAAGTTATGGTCACGTTTGGTATGCTCCAGCACCCAACGACTGTTGAAAATCTTTCCAATGACAAAAGAACGAGCGAATCTAGCTGAGGAATCTGTATCATCGGCAAAACGGTACTGAGAACGCCGCAGCAACACATTACGATTATTCCCACCGAGAATCGAACAAAGGTATCTGCCTCTCGGAGTATAAAAAGACAATCCCGTGCCGGTCTGCGCACATTGGCCCAATACCGCACCGTCGTTCAATAAGGATCCACGCAAGGGACGCCATTGGTCTTCCGATAATGCGATCGATGCCAATGACGAGGGCATCAAAAGCATTTTCGACTCGCTGAAATCGATGCCCACGCTCAAAGACGTGCCAGTGGATGTTCCCGAACCACTACCTGCGGAACAGCAGAAGCCGGCAGCACAGGATCCGCAGCCGTTCGTGGCACAGAATCCGACGATGCAGCAATCGCGCGTATTTCGAACGCAACGGGAAACAGGAAACATGAGTTCTGCAACAGTAGCAGCCACAGACAGCAGAACACGATGCGACACAATTCGGCATTGGCTCACGCCACATCGTTTGCACTGCATCGTGCTTGCGGCGTATGTCATCGTGGTGGGCACGGTGATGTGCTTCCACGAACCATGGTTCGACGAGGCACAAGCCTGGCTCATCGCGCGCGACTGCTCGTGGCGGGAGATGATTCTGGAACGTCCACACTATGAGGGGCATCCGCCACTGTGGTGGATGATGCTCGCCGACCTGCAATCGCTGCACAAGCTACGCTCGGACGTGAAACAGCAGGTCTCGGCCGCGGTCAGCAATTTGCATAACGCGGAAGCCGTGGCGGCTGCGATCGCAGCCGACCGTACGGAGGCGGTGACGAATTCCTATTCGGTGCCGTTTTTCGGGGCCGACCGCGACCGCATCACGAATCAGCAGCAGGGTGTCGCCAAATACGCAACGGACGCGCACAGCGATCAGCTGGCCACCGCCATCCACGATGGCAATTGCGGGTGAGTCTTAGATACGCCAGCATGACATGATTGGCCACCACGAGAATTCAGTGTCATACAACATGGACCTCGTCTGGGATTGCTGGGCCGAAATGGTTTGGCCTCACAATCCCAGACGAGGTCCAGACACAATCCAAGGAGTCCGTACTCACGATCTGCGAGGAAACTGGATTACTCCTGCTCAGGCGATTGTGCGAGCATACGTAAGGAATTCTCCTTACGGCGGCTCAGGAATCGTTTGATGGCTATTACTTCAAGGACAACCAGCATCACGCCAAGCATCCCGACGACAATCCACGCTATGGTCTGCCAGATTGGAATGCTGACCGAAGGCTCCCCATGCTCGTAATGGTAACCATTCACCGCCGTGTAGAGAATATTATGGGCAGCGTTGCGCATAGCCCGTACCGACGTGGCGGAACGATCGGTGACATGATTGGTCACATCCGTTGTGGACAGCATGCTGTCATTGCCGGAGCGAATCATCTGATCGGCGTTTTGAAAACCGAAACCTGCGAAATAGTCGGATAGCACCATACCCCGGAATCCCCATTCATCACGCAATACAGTGTTGAGTAGGGCATAATCAGCACCGGCATACGTGGTACCGATGTAATTGTAGGAACTCATCACCGCTTGCGCGCCGCCGTCTTTGACCGCCATTTCGAATGGTTTGAGATAAGTTTCTCTGATGGCCTGCTCATTGGACCAAGTAGTGAGCATGGACCAACGATTTGTCTCCTGCTCATTCAGAGCGAAATGCTTCATAAAGGCGTAAACGCCGCGGTCTTTCGCACCAGAAATCTCCGAAGAGGCCAACGTACCAGTCAGGAACGGGTCTTCTGAATAATACTCGAAGTTACGGCCGCCGAAGGGACTGCGATGAAGATTCATTGATGGCGCATACCATCCTGACGCATCCATATCGTGCGCCATATCGCCGATGATATTGCCGAATTCCTTCGTCAAATCGACATTCCAAGTGCAGGCGAACGCAGTAGAGGATGGGAAACCGACCGATCCGACACCTGTGAAATTGTTGTTCAACGCGGCGGGACCGTCAAGGTCGGTCAATGCGATTTTGCCGATACGACGCACAGCTTGAGTGCCGTACCCTCCCAACGCGATGAGATTATCCATATCGTCTACCGTCAGCTCATCCAGCAGCTGATTCCAACGCGAATCATCATACTTGGCTCCATACAAATCCGCCAAACGCACTTGGTTTCTCGCACCAGTGGTTGGCATGGTGTCTGAACCCTTGTCGTAGCTCTTGGGCTTGTAACTGCCGTTGTTTGAGAACGTGGCCTTGAGCTCATCGTTCATGGTGAAATTCGAAGGCGCTGCGGTAGCCTGCTCGAGATTGCCGAAATGATTGGCACGGCTCAGATACGTCACGTCACCGGCCGCATTGTCGAACGCATTAGTGGCCACGGTCTTATCTCCATTATGGGTATTGTTCCGCGAACCGTAGATGACATCATCATCCACGGTCAAGGTCCGGGAGTCAATCACCGTATGAGAGTCTGAATTAGTGGAGATGACATAGTCGCCCGCTTCCAGCACCCATGCCTTGGCATGGCGATAATCGTAGGATGCCAGATCTTCGACGTTGAACTCAATCGGAACCGTCTGGGATTCATTCGTCTTCAGCAGCCGGGTCTTCTTGAATGCGATGAGATTCGAAGACGCCTTTTCGATGCCCCCATTGGTATATGGCGGATTATCATAGATTTCAACCACGTCTTTACCTGCCGTGGTTCCCGTATTGGTCACGGTGACGTTGAATTTCACCGTACCGGTCTTCTTGTTATAGGAGATATCGCCCATACGCTGGTCGAACGTCGTATAGCTCAGACCGTATCCGAACGGATACTGCACCACGTCATCGTAATCGATCGCCCCTTCCACTGCGGCGGTCTCATAGTATTTGTATCCGACGTAGATGCCTTCCACATAGTTGACAAATGTCGGAAGCGCATTTGCCGCGAAGGCGTCATTTTTGGAAATCCGGAATTCTTTCATGTTGTTCCATGTGAAAGAACCGAAATTGTTGAATGACGGATTGCGTTTCAAATCAGTGGCGAACGTATCGGATGTCTTGCCGGAAGGATTCGTCTCGCCGGACAGTACCTCACCAAGCGCGGTGAAGCCAGCTTGACCTGCAGGAGGACACCACAGCACCGATTTGATTTGGGGATATTGTTTCACGAAGCTCATTTCAAAAGTGTTCGCGCCGTTGTAAACCACTGTCACATTGTCGAAATTCTTCGTGACCATATCAATCATGTCACGTTCCGTCTTGCTGAGTTCAAGAAAATGCTGACCAGCGGAGAAATCGTCATAATCCTTGGAATTATTGGTATAAGTCAAACCTTTGGCTTTCATATTCGCCGGCAGATCCGCACCCTCACCACCGACGCGGGCAATTACCACCACCGCCTCGTCGGAGAAATCGCGCGCATCGGAAAGCAGTTTGTTGGAGTATTGGGTCTCCGGAACTTCAGGCAACGTCCAATCTTGAGAGAATAGGCTCACTTCCGGACGGTCAGCCCGATACGAGGTATACAGTTTGGTCAATTCGTTATTAACCCTGAATCCCGCCTTGCGCAAGCCGTCCAGCAACGACACGGTCGGATACGTATCCGACAACGCGCCGGAACCGGTACCTCCGTACACCGGGTTCGTCGAAGCCCATCCGAACACGTTAAGCTTCTTCCCATCCAAGGGCAGATGCCCGTCATGATTCTGCAGCAGGGTTATGGCTTCACGCTGAATATCGGGGCCAAGCTCATCAGCCTTCTGAATGGTGCTTTCCTGCAGCATGCGACGCTCCAGTGTCGCATTGTTGAGAAGCCCGTATAGTGGCCCATACAACATGAGCATAATAGCCACCACAGAGGCGACCAAAGCCATAAGCCATGTTTCGCTATGCGCCAGTTTGCGCACGGCAACCGCCTTCACCGTACGCTTGTTCACCGCGACCGTGACGGCGATCGCAACGACAAGGACAATGCCTATCGCAATGAGATACGGAGCTATCGATGTGATTACATTGACCACATCACTCCAATTGATGTCGAGCATCGTATTGTTCCTCCTCTTCGAGCAATGATTCATTCCGCCGCAGGAGCGGGCAACACATCCACCCTAGTTTGGAGTCGTCGAGACAGTTACTGAATACGCATGACTGGCCATACATCCTGTGCATAGGCCTATACGGCAATGGCATTACATATCAGACAGTGTCGCATCCCCATGGAATCAATGCGATGCATTCTTGAAAGATACCGATGAGTAAGACCTCATGCCACCGAGGAGATATCCATGAACAAGCAACATGCCAGAAGCAAAATGAAAATGATCATATTGACGGTTCTTGCGATATTTGTCATCGCCATACTTATGGCCGGACTGTTGTTCCGCCAAGCCTTCCCAGCCGCACCCAGATTCAAGGATCTGCCCGTATCCGGCGACAGCACAGTGTCCACGGATTCCGGGCTCATCCGGGGAGCCCATCAAGACGGCGTATACCGGTATCTTGGCGTGCCATACGCTCATGCGAACAAACGCTTTATGGATGCGGAACCGATAAAACCTTGGAAAGGCGTGTTTACCGCAAACGCATATGGCCCCACCTCACCTCAGGGATCGATGCTCGGCATGAGTGCGGCAACCGACACCAAAGGAACCAGTAATGACTGCCAAAATCTCAATGTCTGGACTCCAAAAGTGAGCAAGCAGAATGATCTTCCCGTAATGGTCTGGCTGCATGGTGGCGGATTCTCCACCGGTTCCGCCAACGAACGCTCCTATGACGGAGCGAATCTAAGCCGTTCCCATAATGTGGTGGTGGTATCCGTAAACCACAGACTCAACGTGTTCGGGCATCTGGACCTCTCCTCATACGGCGAAGAATACCGAGATTCCGGCAATGTCGGCTTGACTGACATCATTATGGCGTTGCAGTGGATTAAGGCCAATATCGGGGCATTCGGAGGAGATCCGAACAATGTGACCCTGTTTGGGCAGTCCGGCGGAGGTGCCAAAGCACTGGCCCTGATGACCAGCCCCCAAGCGAAAGGTCTGTTCAACAAAGCCATAGTCGAGTCCGGTGCTACGGAGACCATGGGCGTGTCCTTCGCAACACAAGAACAGAGCCAATCACTCACCAAGCATCTGCTCGACCAGCTCGGCATCGACACCAACCATATCGGCGACTTGCAAAACGTATCGGTGGACAAGCTGCAGGAGGCATCCACGCAGGCGCTGCAGGAGACCGCGAACGAATACCATATTCCCGCTCCTTTGGGCGGAGGCTACCAGATGGAATGGGGTCCCGTGGTGGATGGCGATGTGCTGCCCTCCAATCCGGTCACGGATGACGCATTCGCCGAAGCCGGCAAAAACGTCACGCTGCTCATCGGCAGCAATCTCAACGAATGGACAGGTATGTCAGCTCCGACCACCGTGCCGGACGGAACTGACCGCCAAGCGTTAGCTGCCGCTTTGCAAGAGGCATATCCGGATAAGAGGGGATTAAAAGCCAGCCGTGTGGATACTCTCATTCGTCTACCGATGCTGAAAATCATGTCTCATAAAGCTGATCAGCATGGGGCCTCCGTATACTCCTATGTGTTCACGCATAGCAGCGGAGTCGCCGGCTCATACCATGGTTCGGAAATACCGTACGTATTCGACAATGTCTCCGGGAAGCTGGCCGACCACATCAGCCAAGCATGGGTGAGCTTCGCGAAAACAGGCAGACCATCCGCGGACGGATTGCCGCAGTGGAAACCGTATACAAGGGAGAACGGAGCCACGATGATTCTGGATGATCATTCCAAGCTGGTGCATCACCACGACAGGGAACTCATGCGTCTGCTGTCCCCCAAACTACTCGTACTGACATTCCGAATTGACCAGTTTTCAATGTCAGCAGGTGCCCCCTACGGCACACATCCGGCATGAACAAGGGAAGGAAACATGAAAAAAGCATTATTCGCGGCAATCGTCTCCATCACCATTGCATCTCTTGCCGCATGCGGCACCACCTCGACCAACGATTCCAAACAAACCGCAACAAGCGGGTCCTCATCGACGCAAGAATCCACACAATCGCAGCAATCCAGCCCATCCGATGGCCAGGTATCCGAGGGGACGAGGAAATACCGAGGCTTCACACTGGACAACGTGCTTCACTCACCCACACAGGGTGACATTCATTTCAATCTTTATGTGCCCGACTCATACGACGGAAGCAAACCTTATGCGCTATTCGTCACGCTTCCCGGCTATCAAGGCTTGCACTTTCAAGGTGTTGGCGTCAATCTCGAAACCGAGGAATTCGGATTTACAGCGCAGCAATACAACAAGAACATGATCATCGCCGCGCCACAGCTTGATGATTGGAACGACACGAGTACCAGGCAAACCATCGAGCTGACCGAACACCTGCTCAACACGTACAATATCGACGCCAACAAAGTGTACAGTGAAGGATATTCCGGCGGAGGCGAGACGATGTCCCGAGTGATGGGCATGCACCCCGAATTGTTTACCGCCTATCTGCAATGCGCCTCCCAATTCGACGGCGATATCAACGTGCTTGCCGAAACGCGCACGCCAATCCGATTGGTGGTGGGCGCACATGATGAATATTACGGGGACCGACCGTCGCGCGAGACATATGATCGTCTTCACGCTCTGTATAGCAATCAAGGTCTGTCCGATGCCCAAATCGACCGAATCCTCATTCTTGACGTCAAACCCGACTCATATTTCAGTTCCCAAGACATCAGCAACCAGCACGGTCAAGGAGGGCATCTCTTCGCCAATGATCCCGACATCATGGGCTGGTTGTTCCGACAGTAGCCGATCAGTTCCATTCCATGCCGCGGAACGGTCAATCGTCACTGAATGCCGAATCTGCCAAGCTCCTCCATCAATGCTGTCAGCGATGGACTCCGACCGATGCGGCACACGGCGTAATACGTGGCGGTGGCTTCGCTATCCACAATCGGTATGAAGGTACGCCTGGCATCGGATCTCAGTACCTTAGCGGCGTAATCACGAGACTGCGATGTGCTGAAGTAGAAGATATCCGAATTCTCGGCGATCACGCCAAAAGCGTCACTCGTCCGTTGTACGAGCAGGTGCGAAGCCGGCAAATGCCTACGACACACATCCATCCAAAAGCCGATATCTGGATTCAGCACGATGTTATAGCCGTTGAAATCCGAGAAATGAAGCGTTTCGAAACGTTCCAGAATGTGTCCTTTGGGCACCGCAAGAGTCAGACTTTCACGCATGAATGGCACGCATGTCAGTCCCTTGTCCGATATGGGATGATTGAGAACGATGAGCTGACAATCACCGGAAACCAGCATCCGCATCAGCAAAGCATCGTCGCCGTCAAGTATCTGCCGGACCGACACCGAAGGATACAGACGTTCAATCATCCGCCGTATGACGAGCATAGGCACCGGAGCGCATGCGGCGATGACAATGGATCGATGACGCGCATCAAATTGGCGCACCGAAGCGAGCATACTGTCATACTGTTCAATGACGTGGCGTGCAAGAGTTACGGCCAAATGTCCATTATCGTTCAACGCTATGCCGTTATTGCTTCGATCGAAAAGATCCACCTTAAATTCGGTCTCCAACCGTTGCATCGTTCGGGACACTGCCGGTTGGGACATGTGCAGTTCCCTGGCCGTACCGGACAATGTACCCTTGTCCGCAAAAGCAACCAATTGGCGAAGATGATCGATGTCGGGCATTATGCCCTCCTTCCAGGCGAATTGCCTAGCATGTATGACATCCGTATAACCATTTTCGGTAAATGCCCCAGAATGGGACGACCATCATGCATGGCTAGGCATGGATGAAATACCGTCGAACAGCACGGTTCCAGTTGAGACGCCCATGCGCGGCACAACGACGTCAATGCCAGCGTAGCTCGCAGCGAGGCACCAAGCGCCAAGCCGGGCTGCTCGCGTGTGGCACGCACGGCATCCACTATGTAACCGGCAACGGCATCAGCGACATGCACCCGCATGACCTCATGCGGCCATGGTCGCGACGGTGAGCTTCACCGCCTTCTCAGGCACGGCCAAAGCCGATGAAATCGCCACACACATTTCATTAATCATCGCGTCTCTCCATTTTTTTGAAGATATTGCCTTTACCTACCGTCAGCCAAAGCAGCGTCAGAGGCGCATCCCGGCAAGACCTGTGGGAACAACCGCCAACCCTATGGCAACGCTTGACCCTATCAAGCCTTCCCGGCGATGCGCGTAACATCCCTTCCTCATTCCCAGGCTGGCGTATGGAGGCCTGCTCGCGTTACGTGTTCGACTATTTGTCCATGCCGTTCTTGGTCTGGCTCAGCCAATCGGTCACATCCTTCTCGGAAACCGAACCCAAGAAGCGGTGCCCGGTCAGCCAAGTACCGGTGCCCGCCAACTTCTGGAGCGTGGATGCGCTGCTGCCGATATCGGAACTGGCGGAAGTGCAGAACGGAATGATCGTCTTGCCCGTGAAATCGTTGGACTTGACGAAGTCGTTCACCGGCCAGGCGGGCGCCATCCACCAAATCGGAAAGCCAAGGTATACGGTGCCGTAGGTATCCCAATCGGGAACTTTCGTGTCGGCGAGCTTGACGTCCTGCAGGGATTCGTTCTCATGTTCCCTGATGACGCGGCTATCCGGATCGGTCCAATCAAGGTCGTCGTCGGTGTATGGCTGCTGCGGGGTGAGTTCGAAAGTCGGGGCGTCAAGTTCCTCGGCGATGGCCTCGGCAGCCCTCTTGGTGTTGCCGGACGCCGAGAAATACACTACAACGGCCTTGCCATTCGACGCGGACGACGAGCTCGATGAAGATCCGCCCCTTGCAGCCGAGGAAGCATCGTTCGTCGAGGAGCCGCCGGCGCCACTACCACATGCGGCAAGACCCATCATGCCCAACCCGACGACGCATGCCAGCACTTTTTTGATCAATACGCTTGCGCTACGCATCAGTTGTCCTTCCTATTCCCTTACCGAATCCAATGCGTTTGCCAGCTTCTTGGCTTCCGCGGCATTGTGGGCCATGCCCTCGTAAGTCATGCCGTACATTCCGGCAAAACGCTCGACGGAATACACGCCGGCATCAAGCATCCACTGTTCCGGACCGGCACCTTGGAAGACCAGGAACAGTCTGCCGCCAAGTCGATCTACCTTGGGATTCATATAGCAGCGTTCCATGAGGGTACGCACCGAGGCGCACAGGCTATGCCAATAGACGGGCGAGCCGAGCACCACGACGTCGGCCTGTTTGATGCGTTCGATGACTTCGTCGAACTGATCGCCGGGCAGCGTCTGTCCAAAGGCGTTGATGCGGTAATCAGTAAGATTCAGGGTTCCGTAATCATGGCCGGCGAGCAGCGTTGCGGCCAGATGAGCGGTGTTGCCGTTGCTGTTCGGGCTGCCGTTGATGAAAAGAATGGTCATAATCGTATTCCTTTCCGGAAAAGGGGTATTCACAGGCTGCGATCACTCGCGGCCGGCACGATCCTTGACATAGCCGACAAAGCGATCAACCGCATCGGGGGTGTCGTGGCGGAAGAACATGCTGGTCTTGGTGTCAAGACCCGCGATGGTTGCCATCTCATCGTCAGAGAGCTGGAAATCGAAGATGTCCAGGTTTTCTTCCATGCGCTCCTTGTGCGTGGACTTGGGCAGAGCGACGATGTCACGCTGGGTGAGCCAACGCAGGATCACCTGTGCGACGGACTTGCCGTGAGCCTCGCCGATCTTGTCCAAGGTGGGATTGGAGAACATGTTCTGCATGCCCTCACCGAACGGAGCCCATGCTTCCTGCACCACTCCGCGCTTGACCATGTTCTCGTGGGCCTCGATCTGCTGGTTGATCGGATTGGTCTCGACCTGATTGACCATCGGGGCGATCTCGTTGAAAGCAACCATGTCGGCCAGACGGTCCGGATAGAAGTTGCTCACGCCAATTGCGCGGATCACACCGTCCTTGTAGAGCTTTTCGAGCGCGCGCCATGCACCGTAGGTATCGGAGAACGGCTGGTGCAGCAGCACGAGGTCGAGATAGTCAGTGCCGAGCTTCTTCAAGGACACGTCGACGGACTTCAGCGTGTTCTCATAGCCGTAGTTGCTGATCCAGATCTTGGTGGTGAGGAACAGTTCCTTGCGATCGATGCCGGAATCCTTGATGCCCTGACCGACTTCGGTCTCATTGAAATATGACTGCGCGGTGTCGATATGGCGGTATCCGGTCTCGATGGCCTCACGTACGCAGCGCGGAGCATCACCCTTGCTGATCTGGAAGACGCCATAACCGATCTTCGGGATTTCGACGCCATTGACGAGCTTCACATATTCCATGTTTTTCCTTCCATGAATTCGTTGATATCAAATGCCGGCACATATGCCGGCACATATGCCGTCCACAGCCACAAAGATAAAATCCGGTAGTTACAACCGGTCAAATTGCGACACGCCGGTACTATCTACCGGTAAATACAACCGAAAGTGTGGCATGATGGGTACCAGCAAAAAGAACAATGCGCGACCCAATCCCGACTTCATCCATCGGCATCAGCCGAACGTCCTGCCGCGCAGCATCCGAAAGGAGCCACGCATGGCAATCACGGCGGTGCCACTCCATGAGAACATGAAAACCTATACGATGAAGCAGGCCTGTGAGCTGACCGGCATGAATTACGAAGCATTGAAGTTCTATTGCAACTCGGGACTCGTGCCGGGCCTCAAACGAGACCAGAACAACCGACGCGTCTTCGACGAGCGATGCATCGCATGGATCAACGGACTGACATGCCTCAAACGCTGCGGCCTGGGCATCAAGGAGATGCGGCACTACACGCAACTCTGTCTTGAAGGTGAGTCATCGATACCGGAACGTCAGAAAATCCTTGCCGAAAAACGCGAGCATCTAGAGACACAACTGGAAGAACTGCGTAAAGCCATCGCCTACATCGATGAAAAACAGCGCTTCTACGCCGACGTGACTGCCGGCAGGACGACATACTGCAGCAATGTCATCGACACGACGCAAGGCGACTGACTGCGTTCCGTAGGCGGTCAGCTTCAAATCCGGACACGAGCAAACGCCTAATTCCAGGCATCTCGCCGACGCTTATCCGGCAGCAACCACCTACGGAAGCCCAAAATCACCTACAGAATCGCGCCTGTCAAGGGACACAGATAGATTAAGCACTGTTTTGAACATGCAGGGGTGCTGCCGGCCGGTCCGGAAGCTGAGATAGGCACAAACGCCTGACCCTTTGAACCTGTTGGTTAGGACCAACGTAGGGAGCAGATCATGAGCGATGACTCATTTTCGGCAACGTTGCGCAAACAGATTGTGCAGGCAGTCAGCAAAGTACGAGAGACCACGCCTTTGGCGCAGTCGTTTACCAATTTCGTTACGATGAATCTTGTGGCCAACGCGCAGCTTGCCGCCGGAGGTACTGCCGCCATGAGCTTTCTGCCGGACGATGTAATCGACACTGCGGAAATCGCCGGATCGAACTACATCAATGTGGGCACGCTGCTGCCGTTCTTCAAAGATGCGCTGCCAGAAATCGCATACAAACTGCACAAGAACGGCAAGACGTGGGTCCTAGATCCGGTCGCCGCGGGCATCGGCAAAACCCGTACCGTCATCCTCGAATCGTTCCGCGACTACCCGCCGACCATCGTACGCGGCAATGCGAGCGAGATCATCGCACTTGACTCGATGTGGGGTCTCACCGACACCGACAGCACCGTTCCAGCCACCCGTCCGGCAGGCGTGGAGGCTGTGGACGAGGTCGATGCAGCCGTTGATGCGGCCAAGAGGCTGGCCCGCCATCTTGTGAAACGCTCCCCCATCGGCGCTGGTGCAGTGGCTGTTTCCGGTGCGGTTGATTTGGTGACCGACGGCGAGCATGTGTTCCGTCTGCCAGGCGGCAGCGCGATGATGACGAAGATCACCGGCGCTGGCTGCTCACTTGGCGGCGTGACCGCAACATATTTAGCCATAGCGGAACCGCTGGTGGCTACGATTTCCGCTTCGCTGCTGTACAACAGAGCTTCCGAAATCGCCGAAGCCAAATCTTCAGGCCCGGGATCCTTCCAAGTGGCGCTGCTTGATGCGCTTTGGAACGTCACCGCCGAGGAAGTCGCCGCCTCCGAAATCATCGTCGACTAGACTTTGCCGCTGCCCTGCATACCATGCGGCATGTTATGCAGAGTTCGGCAATTGCGTATGCGGAAAAACGGACGAATGCCGGTTTCACATTGTAGGCTTTCCGAACCACTTACCGAGAAGGGTGATTATATGAACAATTATCCATATGCATCGATGCGCGATACATTCGATATGAGCGCCTACTTTGTGGTCGGCCCGCAGGATTGCAAAGGACGACCGATTACCAGCGTGGTTGAGGACGCGCTGCGCGGGGGCGCAACGTTCATCCAGCTGAGGGCCAAAGATACCGACGCGAAAGATATCACCAGCATGGCACGCGATATCGCACAGGTTATCGAACACAACAGCAAATCCGATTCCGTAGCGTTCGTGATCGACGACCGTGTGGACGTAGTCTGGCAAGCACGGCACAAGGGCATCAAGGTTGACGGCGTGCATATTGGGCAAACTGATTTGGAACCGCAGGAAGCCCGCGCGCTACTTGGGGAAGATGCCATTGTTGGCTTGTCTGCCGAAACAGAAAGCTTGGTGAAGCTCATCAACGAACTGCCTGCCGGCTGCATCGACTACATCGGGGCAGGTCCGTTGCATGTGTCCACCACCAAGCCGGAAGCTTCCGTGGGCGGCAACGACGGTTCCGGACATACGCTCGACGAGGCACAGATCAATGCGATCTGCGATGCGAGCGATTTTCCGGTTGTGGTCGGCGGTGGTGTGAGCGCCGACGATATGGAGATGCTCGCGCATTCGAAGGCAGCCGGTTGGTTCGTTGTGTCGGCAATCGCCGGCGCAAGCGATCCGGAAGAAGCGACCCGCAATATGGTTTCGCGATGGAAGGCCGTGCGCGGCGACGCAAAGCACGGGCACGTGCCGCGCAAGTAAGAATCACGGATCACAAGTATTTCAAAACTTCAGATCATAAGTAAGCAAGAGCAAGTAAGGAGTCTCATTCATGACCAGCACATTGCCACCGGTATTGAGCATCGCGGGATCGGATTCCTCCGGCGGCGCCGGTATCCAGGCGGACTTGAAAACCATGCTCGCCAATGGCGTATTCGGCATGACCGCCATTGCGGCGCTGACCGCGCAGAATACCACAGGCGTGACGATGGTTACGAACACGCCTGTGGAAATGCTGGCCACGCAGATCGACGCCGTGTTTGACGATATTCCGCCGGTCGCGGTGAAGATTGGCATGGTGTCGAGCGCTGAGCTCATCAATGTGATTGCCGACCGTTTGACCGCTCATGATGCCGAGAATATTGTGCTTGATCCAGTGATGGTGGCAACGTCCGGTGCGAAGCTCATCGAAGATGACGCGATCGCCGCATTGACTTCCAAGCTGTTCCCGCTCGCCACCGTAATCACGCCAAACATGCCGGAAACCCAAGCATTGTGTGAGCTGGCTGTTGAGCAGGGTGCCGATGCGATCGACTATGAGAATGGCGAAAGCATCTCCAGCGAAAACGACATGGTGACGGCAGGCCATCTGCTTGCCGGCCATTTCGGCTGTGCGGTGCTCGTCAAGGGCGGCCATGGTACGCAGGATGCCAGCGATGTGCTCGTCGAACCGAGCGGCAAAGTCACTTGGTTCCGCGCGCGCCGCATCGACAATCCGAACACGCATGGCACCGGATGCACGCTGTCGTCGGCGATCGCATCGCACCTGGCACTCGGCGAGACGTTGCCGGAAGCCGTCAATAGTGCCAAACTGTATCTGACGGGCGCTTTGGAAGCACAGCTTGACCTCGGACACGGATCCGGACCGATGGACCACGCTTGGAAATGGCGCTGATCGCCGCTCAACAATCCAAGCCATATCAAGCCGATAGAAACGCAACGAAAGGAATGCACATGACCCTTGATCGCAATGCGGAAAAGCAGGAAGTGCCGATCAACCCGGAAACCGGCAAACCGTATATCAACACGCTTGC
>ERZ1031278.155-NODE-155-length-18857-cov-6.914637_pt1 | contig 18857 bp, 18 predicted proteins | sample MGYA00518738_ERZ1031278 | MGnify/ENA primary metagenome ERZ1031278 (study PRJEB33719, sample SAMN04261329) | wastewater metagenome | biome: periurban shantytown; feature: human; material: feces | host: Homo sapiens | place: Peru: Lima | collected 2012-07-26 ...
ATAGGTTGCAAATACGTTGATGGTCGGAGGGGCGATGTCGGGGTATTGTTCCACCGGCAAGGAAAACATGGAAATCATGCCCAACAGTACAATCACCACCGAGATAACGCCCGAAAACACCGGGCGGTCTATAAAAAATCGTAGGTTCATTTCACTTCGTTTTTAGGGGTTATGCTCATGCCTTCTCTCACCAGCCCCACGCCTTCGGCGACAATGGTGTCACCGACCGAGAGCCCTTCTCTTACGATAAACCGATTGCCGTCGTTCAGGCGGTCCACCGTAAGATAGGCAGCTTCTGCCTGTCCGTTTTTCAGGCGGTAAGCGATAATCTTGTCTTGCAGTTCCACGGTGGCGGTCATGGGGATGGTTACGGCATCCGTTTTCGGGTTTTGAAAGATGACATTGCCGATGCTGCCGCTCAACAGTTCACGGTCGGGATTGGGGAACAGGGCTTTGATCTGTACCGTTCCGGTAACCGGATCCACCACGCCGCTTACGGTTTCGATACGTCCTTTCGCCTTGTACAGGTTGCCGTCGTTGAGTTGCAGGCGCACTTCCGGCGACCCGGCTATCATGCTGTCAATTGAGCCATAGCGAGCCGAATATCGCCGTAGCATATTCTCCGAAATGGAGAAATAGGCATACATCTCCGCATTGTCGGACACGACCGTGAAAGGCTGCGCCATATTGGGACCAACAAGTGCACCGATACGATAGGGCAATGTGCCTACCACTCCGTTGCTCGGACTTTTGATTTCCGTATAGGAGAGATTGTTGCGTGCATCCGCTTCTTGTGCCTTTGCCTGTTCGAGTTCGGCAAGCGACACTGCCAATTGATTCCGGGCGAGAGAAAGCTCGTAGTCGGATATGACCTTCTCGTCAAACAACGCCTGCTTGCCCTGCAGCTCGATTCGTGCCGTTTCCGCTTTTGCCTGTGCCGCGCTGACATTTGCCGAAGCCGTGCGCAATGCAGCCAGATAGGGAGCTTGGTCGATTACTGCCAATACTTGTCCGGTTTTCACCCGTTCACCCTCTTTCACGCACAGCCGGATGATGCGCCCGGATATTTGAGGCATAATGTCCACATCCTGCCGTCCGTGTATAGCGGCGGAATAGGATTCGGATATTTCCACCGGACTCGATGAGACCTTTATAACCTGATAACTCTGCACCGCATCCTGCTTGCCGTCCTCCTGCCTGCATCCGGCCGACAGGAACAGCATGAGGGCAAATGCGGCGAAATTCGTGATAATGAATTGCTTGTTCATATTTTCTTCTTGTTTTGTATTAATTCATAATAGGTTTGGTGTGTCACCACTGACGGATGGTATTCCACTCTTTTTCGAGAATGGCATAAACACAGGTATCTTCATATTTGGGGGAGCCGTCAGGATTGTTTACGAATGTCACAAACTCCTTGAAGCATCCTTCGCGGCGCATACCAAGGCGTTCGCATAAGCGTTTGGAGCGGATATTGTCATCTTCCACAAATCCATAGATACGCCGTGCGCCCGCCTCCCGAAAAAGATAATCCAACAATCCGGTAGCCGCTTCACAAGCGAACCCCTTGCCTTCAAAACGTTTGTTGAAATGCCAGCCCACATTATAAGTGTCTTCATTCTCACGCGAAGCGAACATGTCACCGATAATAAAGTCATCTTTTTTCAGGCTCACGGCATAGCGTTGCATATCTTTTTGGGAATACTGTATATATGCCCATGCCGCCTCTTCGGAACAAAGGCGGTCTCCGGCAAAGCAATTCACACGAGGATTAGAAAGATATTCCAAAAGTCCGGCTGCGTCTTTTTTCTGAAATTCTCTGATTACAGTTCTGTTTCAATGTTCATACTCTTTTTAGGGTGCAAAATTATCTCCCGATAAAGGTTCTTGCAATTCAATGAGTATCGAAACGGATAAATTAACGCCCGAACCGCCCAAAACGGGCAGTCAAGACCTAAAAAGGATGGTTTTCCTATGATGAATTCCCTTTAACAAACACGATGTGCATTTCAACAATAATTATTATCGTTTCAAGAGCAATTTTATCCGTTTCAGTCGGTTTTATCTATTAGCAAAAGATGTAAAGCCTTATTTTTGCGGAATATAAAGTAACTTTGCATCCGCTATGACCCAAGAAAAAATGAAAATAATGAATTGGAAGAACGGTCTGTTATTATCAACCGTTTCCTATATGCTCTACCTCATTCTGTGGTTTATACTCGATGATGAAACCGCCGACCAATTGCCAAAGATGACGGTAGCCGATTATATCATCGATTATCTGTTGTGTATGCTATTTACCTACATCTCTTTAGGATTTTCCTTTTTGGTCTTTAGGATATTGCCATTTAGGACATCCTACGTGTGGGTGATTGTCTATGCATCCTGCCTTTTTACCCAGAACAACATTGTTGCATTCGGCATGATTTCTTTGTTCAATTTCCTATGGGGTGAAAATGGCAATGGGCTTCTTGACGAACTCCTCAACATGAAAGGCGCATATACTTTTGCCATGATTTCCACATTCTTGTCAAGCGTCTATGCCAACACGTTCTATCTTCAGTCTTACATCAAGGCACGCGACGAGAAACAGACACTTGAAATGGCTCTGATGAAGGAAAAGGAGATAGCTTTGCGGTCACAGCTCAATTCCCTGAAACTGCAAATCAATCCGCATTTCATGTTCAACAACTTCAACAACCTGCTGGAGCTGATTGAGGAGGATAGCAGACTTGCCGGAAAATTCCTGAGCCATTTGTCGAAAGTGTATAGATACATCATCACCAATCTGGACAGGAATCTGATACTTGTCGCGGACGAAATCAAGTTTCTTGATTCATATTTGTACTTGATGAAGGTGCGCCACGACGAAGGTGTCATTGCAAAAGTCAGTCCGGGCGTCAGACAATGCAAAGGTTTTCTTCCTCCGGCTGTATTGCAGCTTCTTGTGGAAAACGCAATAAAGCACAACAGCTTTTCATCTGAACATCCGCTGGTCATCGACATAAAGCTGTCCGATGATTACATAACCGTCTGCAACCTGAAACTACCTTTGATGTCCCCAATCGAATCAACCGGTTTAGGACTTAAAAATATCACAGAACGATATGCTTTGCTTTGTGATAAAAAGGTCAAGATAGAGAATGCCGAAAATTTCTATTCAGTAAGTCTGCCCATTATAAAAAATTCCATCCCCTATGAACATACTGATTCTTGAAGACGAACCACGCAATGCCAAACGTCTCATAAGGTTGCTGAACGACATAGACAGAACGTTTGTTATCGAAGGTCCGCTTGCCAGCATCAAAGAGACGGTCGAATTCTTTCAATCCGGCAAAACCACAGACCTCATCCTTGCGGATATCCGTCTGACTGACGGTTTGAGTTTCGAGGCTCTCAAATATGCTCCGGCAACCGTACCCATCATATTTACTACCGCATACGATGAATATGCGGTACAGGCATTCAAGTTCAACAGTTTCGACTATCTCTTGAAACCATTGGACCCGGATGAACTTGAAACGGCCATCGACAAGGCGACCAAAGCTGGTAAAAATTATACTGACGAAAACCTGCAACAACTTTTTGACGCCTTACAGAAGAACAAGTTCCGTTATCGGGAGCGTTTCCTACTTCCTTACCGTGACGGATATAAAACCGTGCGAGTTTCGGACATCAACCACATCGAAACAGAAAACAAGACGGTATATCTCCGTCTCAACAACGGCACTTCCGAAGTGGTCAATGTATCAATGGACGAACTTGAACACCAACTGAATCCTGACTATTTCTTCCGGGCAAACCGCCAATATATTATCAATGTAGAGCACGTTTTGTTCCTCGGTAATTATTTTGGAGGAAAGTTGATTGTCCGTTTGAAAGGTTATCCGAAGACGGAAATACAAGTGAGTAAGGAAAAGGCACAGAGGCTTAAGGAATGGATTGACAGGTAGACTATTCTTGCAAAAAGAGTATCAAATATATTTAGTTTGTAAATCCAGATACTTGATTCTACTATATTTTCATCCTTTTCAGTTAGTTCTTATTCTTAACAGACGTCCGACCATGACATGGTCAGCAATGAAGTTGCCCATAGGACTTCGTTCACTTGCCAGACTGCGAACCAAAGGAACATCCTGCTATACCATAGATTCATCCCGTCTTTGTTGCCATTTAGCCTCCATTTCTCTTGAAAGCTCCACAATCTCACGGCTCAACTTCACGAGGTCGATGGTACATTTTTCCAGCTTGTAGAGCAACGCCATCGCCTTCTTCTCCGAGAAGTGGATGCGTAGCTCTTTTACAACCTGATTGTAGTTTGTGCCGATGGCACGGAACTGGGCGTGGAAGTCCGACAGTTTGGTGTAGTAATCCACTAACGTCTTGTCCACCTTCAGCACCTTGAACTTCTGACCGAAGAAGTGTGCCTTGAGAAAGACGGCTTTCGCATACACGTTGGATTCCTCGTACATCGTCAGGAATCGGTTCCATTCCACATCGTCGAAGCGCACCATCACGCAGTGCGTCTTCGGGTTCAACTTGGGATTTCTCCCGTACTTGCTCTTCTTTTTCATGCTTCTTATTTTTTCAATTTTATGGCTTGTCCATTGTTTAATCTTTGATTAATGAACCCCGAAATTATCCGACTGCGGAGGATAATTCTGCCCACGGCAGTGAAGGCATTTTCAGTTACTTAGAATTATTCGGGTAACTGAAAATATATCTTGCTGTGTCTTTGAGGACACAAAAATCCTCCGCCTGTCGGATTGGGTTCCGAGTGTAGTCACTCATCTTGGATATCGGTTAAGCCGATGAAGTGTATTCACCGGCCTGACCGACTTTCTGTAATCCTGTCAAAGCTTGCGCCACTGCTCGATGTCGTTCCGGTAGGTGTCGAGGTGCAGGCGGACGAGGTTCTCGATCAACCCCGATGCGCTCATGCCCTTTCCTCCGAGGAAGCGGACAACCCTGTCAAGTTCGTCACGCACCGTCTCGCTGACGAACACGGGCTTGCGGTTGACAATCTTGGGAACTTGGAGATAGGTGGTGCGGTACTCCTCCAGCGACAGCCTGCGCTGCTTGCTGCTGACACGCTTCTGCGGCATTGCCGTTTCCCCGACCACCTCACCTGACGGTTCATCCGTCACTGCGGCATCTATTTCCTCCGTGACGGTCTTGCCGGGCTGTTCCGGTTCATCAGGCTCCAGACCGATACGCCTGTAGAAGTCATCCATAAACTTGGAATTGTGGGATTCCCTGTGTCCCATTTTTTCCACGATTTCACGAGCCTCCTGCTCTGTAATGTTTGGTTCTCTCTTCATTGTAAAAACAAATTAATTAAGTTATTAACTGTGGTCTTGGTAAGCACCTCGACCGATTATCGGGAGCAAAGTAAGCGGCTTCAGTGCAGTATGTCAAGCACTTGGGTTCGCTTCGGCAATTTTGTATGGTTTTGCTTTATGGCAGTTGATAAAACGGTGAGGACTTCACCATTTTGCCGGATATATATGACCGAAAGGGGAAAGGCTCAATTACGGTCAATCTTGAATTAAGCCCTTATTTTGGTTGTGGCTTCCTTATTAAATATGGAATTAAGGGCTAAGGTCTGAACGGATTGGGTAATCGGTGAACCATACTTGTGCCAACCTCTACCACCCTGTGCCACTTGCTGCCAGACCTGATTGAATCCATTGCCGGATGCCGGATTATGTATTTCTTTGCCCACAAAGGAATGATTATGGTTAAAGGAAAGACGGCATCCCGGACAGAGGCTGCCTATTGGCGCAACACGCTGCCACTTTCGGAAAATCCATTGTCGGATAACAGATTATATATTCCTTTGCGGCAGAAGAAACAGTAACAACTAAAAAATAGACATTATGGAAATCGTATCAATCGAGAGAAAGACTTTTGAAGAGCTGGTCGCCAAGTTCGACCGCTTCGTCAGCCGTATGGATGCCATCTGCCATCGGCACGGCGAAAAGAAAATGAGCGAGTGGATGGACAATCAGGATGTGTGCCGGATGCTCGACATCAGCCCACGAACCTTGCAGACACTTCGGGACAACGGGACTTTAGCATACAGCCAAATCAATCACAAGACCTATTACCGTCCCGAAGATGTGCAGCGCATTGTCTCCATCGTGGAAGACAGACGAAAGGAAGCAAGGTTCAAAGGCAGAACCATATAAACCAAGTATAGTATATAACTGATAATACCCACTAAAATCCAAAGCGTATGAATGAACTGATTAACAAAGAAAACGAGTGGATAATCCACTTCATGGGCAGCCTTGACCGTCTGCTGGACAACGTAGAGCATCTGACCGCCAACTACCGCCCGACACTGAACGGGGAGCGCTTCTTCACCGACAAGGAGGTGTCGGCACGGTTGAAGGTGAGCCGCCGGACACTTCAGGACTACCGCAACGAGGGACGGATAGCCTACATCCAGTTGGGCGGCAAAATCCTCTACCGTGAATCCGACATCGAAAGGATGCTGGCTGACGGCTACAAATCAGCTTACCGACTGGCGGCAACCTGATTTTCTTGAAGGAGTGCAGTTTGCCGTCTGCCCAATACTTGCGGCAGCAATGGTACAACTAAAAAAGAAAAAGGAACGGCTTACGGATGAAGCATCACTGTTCAGCTTCGTCCGTAAGCCGTTCCTCTGTTTCTTCTGATTTCCCGTCAGTCGCTTGTTTCCGTTGCCGGATGCTCCAAATGCGTGTGGTTGGCAGTGGCAAGGTTTTCGGGCTGAATACGCTCAAACCCGTTTGAGGAAGATTCTGCCCGAAACGGCTCTGCCACCTGACCTTGCCAATGCCGTCAGAGCCACACGCTACCTTTGCATCCGTGCATCGGGAATAGGCGGCTGACGGGATGAACCTCAGCTATACCATAGGTTGCCACCCTTGCCACAAGAGAAGAACAACGTAACCGAGTTTCTTTTCTTAGTGGCGCAAATTTCATTTATTACATACCGTCTGAACAGGACACTCTCTTTACTGCATATCCTGAATGCAACGGCTATAATCATTTCAAGGCTATACACATCATAACTGATACCATCGGATTGCCTGATATACCGCATTGTATCGGCTTCATTCAGTTCCTTGTTCTTGTGGATTACCCGTATCGCCTTGCGGATGTCGCACGAGAATACCCCGAACAAGTCGGCTATCTCAAACTGGGTCATCCATACGGGTGCGGTTGGGATTGTAATTGTGCCTGTTTCACTGATTGTTATTATTCCTCTGTTCATAATTCCCTTATCTTATGATGATTATTTATGATTTTTTCTTTTCGCCAGCCGATATTTTCTTTCTTCGCTCCATCAGTTTGTCCATGTCTTTGGAGATTTTATCATCGGTTATTTTTGCATAGATTTGAGAACTGACGATATTCGTGTGCCCCATCATCTTGGCAATGCTCTCTATTGAAATGCCCGCGGAAATCAACAGGGTTCCGAATGTGTGCCGGGCTTGGTGATGAGAGAGATTTTCCTCGAATTCCAATGCGTTGCCTATGGAATGTACCTCATGCCAGAGTATGTCACGGATGGGTAGTGGGAAAACGGGCTTGGTTTCATCAGTTGTGTTATAGAGCGACAATATACGTTCTGCCACGGGATGCAACGGGACAAACGCTTCCACATTGGTCTTGCCCCTCTTTTGGCGGATATACTTCCTGCCGTCAGCCGCCTCCCCGACATGGTGCGGATAGAGCCTGTGTATATCCACATACGCCAGACCGCAAAAACTCGAAAAGATGAACATACGCCGTGCCAGTTCCATGTTCCCGTCCTCAAACGGTGTAGCCATCAGGCGTTTCAACTCGTTACGGCTGATATGTTTCAGTCTGGGCGGGTTCTTCTTCTCGTATTCGACTTCCTCGATAGGGTTGGCGCGTATAATCTCCCTGTCCACGGCAAGGTACAGCAGCCTGTTGAGCCAGCACAGGCACTTGTTCATCTTGTCCGTGCTGCATTCCAAATCTTTCAGTAGGAAAGTCTTGTAGTCCCTGCCGAACTGTTCCGTCACATCCTCCAACGGTATGTCCGGCATATCATATACCGATTCAATGTACCGCCTGATACTGTCTTGGAAAATAATGGATTGCCGATAGGTGGAGCGTGACCGGATTTCAACGGAGCGTTTCTTCAGCCGTTCCAATTCTTGTTCGCCCGTCTGCAACAATGTGGTGGGCAGGGAACTTTCCGCCACTATGATATTCTTCAACAGTTCCGCACTGACCACGCCCTGTTCCTTCAGTATGGAATTATATGTATCCTCGATATGTTGGCGGTATTGGCTCAACCGTCCGTTTGTGCGAATATCCTTGACCTCGCCTTTCTTGCTGTTCCAATTATCGGGATTGCAATAGATGCCCGTGGAAAGCACCGCCTGTTTGCCGTCTATGGTGATTCTGCACCAGATGGCGGTCGTGCCGTCAGCCTTTACCTTGCTGCGGTTGATATAGTAGAGTTGCTTGAATGTGCTGCGCATGATGATTCGTTTTTGAATGGTTATAATTGAATGGTTGTTTATCATAGGACAAGTTGCAAGTCTTTGGTCGCTTCGACAAACCTGTCCATGTCCTCGAAGAGCTTTTTGGGGGTCACACGGGCGTAAATCTGCGTTGTCTGGATATTGGTGTGTCCCAGCATCCGGCTGATGGTCTCGATAGGCACACCCTCTTCAAGCGTTATCAGGCTTGCAAAACTATGACGTCCGACATGATAGACGATGTCGGTCTTGATTCCTGCCAGCACTCGGAGGCTTTTCATGTTGGCTCTCAGCACACGGTAGTCCTGCACAGGCAGGAGCGTTTCCCGTGAATCGTCCTTGTATTTCTCCAACAGGGCAATCGCTTCGGGGAGCAGCTTCACCCGTGCGAGGTATTCGTTCTTCTTGCGGTGGTATTTCAGCCACAGGTCGCCTTCATCATCGGTAAAGAGGTTGTCACGGGTGATGGAAACGGTGTCTGCATAGGCTGTCCCGACATAACAGGCGAACAGGAACAGGTCACGGGTGAGGGCAAGCGACGGTCTGCGCTTCACAGAGATTTCCACGTCACGCACTTTTACGAACTCCTCCCGTGTGAGTGCCTTCGGTGCACTGATTTCCTGTTTCGGCAGTTTGAAGTTGCAGAAGAAGTAACGCTCGGAATGCCCGTCCTTGTAGGCGATGCGACACACCTTCTTCAAGAGGGCGAGATAGTGGCGCACGGATTGCAGGGATTGTTTCTTAACATCCAGCACATAATCCTGAAAGTCCCATATGAAACGCTCGTAAAGCTGCCCGAAGGCGATGTCCTCTGTTTTGAACCTGTTTCGGATGAACTCTGCGAGAATCTGTCGTGTATAGCATTGCTTGGAGTAAGTCCCCTCTGCCCGGTCGATGCCGACACGCGATTTCAGTTCCTCGTTGATACGGTCAAACTGCCTTAACAGGGTCATTTGCTTTTCCATGCTTCCCTGAACCATGTCCTTGACCGCTGTAGCGTCAAACTCCTGCCTGCGCTCCAGCAAGGAATCGAATGCCGAATTGACGGCAAGCAACAGTTTTTCAATCTTGGCATTGGTTTCCACCGCCTCCCTGCTCTTGCCGTTCAGACGGCTTTCACGGGGATTCCATAGTTCGGGGGTGCATGACAGCTTGCATCCGAACTGCGCCATCGTGCGGTTCACGGTGATGCGCCCCATGATGGGAGCCTTGCCCGACTTGTCCAGTCCGCTCTTTTTGAGGTAGAGCAGTACCTTGAATTTTTCTACTTTCATACGCTTATATTTTTTAAGTGCAAATTTACTTGCCATATAAGCGTTCCTTGATACGCAAAACATTGTGTATTAGCGCAAACAAAACGGTGAGGATTTCTTTTTATCGCTTGCCGTTACCTATTTCCGTTTCGGTAACTGCCCGGCTAACGGTTTGGTAACTGAACAACCTCAATATTCCGTTGCCGTTTGCATTTTCTCAACTTCGCAAAATACTGAAACATCGCTTATTTCTAACGGTTTACGTTTAATCTATACCTGTTCGCTGTCGCTTGCTTTGCCGTGTATATTCCATCAAAGGAGACATACTTTTGCGACTTTACTTTTATACCGTGGTGTCTCAATTACTACTGTGCAAAAACTATTAGGACATAGAAGTGTAAAAACAACTCAAATATATAGTGCAGTTACAGATTTGACGATTGAAAGAGAACTGCGGAAGAGTAACAAAGCAGCTCAAAAATGTTAGATAGCAAAACCGGGAAATAGCCCGGTTTTGCTGAAAGGATTTTAATTGTCTTCTCGACCAACATTAGATTCTATCACATAGTCATAGTTATCATCAGAATCTTTGTTCGCCTTAATTTGCCATTGAATACTAGTAATCCTAGAGCCGGTATCTATTCCTGGAAGATACTCAACTTTCCATTCTTTTTGACCGGCAACCAGTCTTAGAGTCTGACCACCAAGATCGTCATAGTAGGGATATACTTCAAAACGACCATCAACTTCCATTTCATAGTCGCCTTGAGATTCTATGTTAACATAAAGATCTTTGGTGGTTGTATAAGTAGATTTAAAAGTGAAGATTGCTCCGGCTAAGCGCCAGCCACTTAGATATCCGCTTATGTAATTTGTTGACTTTTGTTTTTTGAATTTCGCAGTTAATGTTCTGTTAGAACTAACCGCTTATCTTCTTCTTCTTCTGATTTTATACCTTTCCGTATTGATGCCCGTACAGTTCTTCTTCTTCCTCCTGAGAAGCTTACGGAAGAGTATTTGTCAAAGAAACGTGCTCAACTCTCCAGATGTACTGGTCGCTGTTCTTTATCCGATTTTTATTAATGTCTTTTTAGTGATTATATATTTAGTTAATTGAAGTTTGGCTTCCCTCGTGATTTATCACGGGGGTAGCTTCATTTACTTACCAATCTTATGTGTAGATATCGTTTTTTATTTATTTGCCTTTTTTCTCTTTTAAGTTTAAAAGGCTTTAGCCAGTTTTATTCAGCTCGTACCAACCTGATCGGGCTTGGTACCGGCAATCTCAATGTTGAATTTGGTATGACTTTGAATAAGAAGTTCTCTGTCCATCTTCCTGTTCAGTATAACCCTTTTATTTATAATAAGAGCCGTAATACTAAGTTTCAGAACCTCACAGTAATGCCGAGTGGCCGTTATTGGTTTCGCGAAAGTTTCATGGACCAGTTTATTGGCTTTTCTTTGGTTGGTAGCCGTTTTCACATAGGCAATCTGTTTGATAAGTATCGTTATGATGGTTATGGTTTTGGTGCCGGTGTTTCTTTTGGTTGGACTTATCCTATGGCTTCCCGTTGGAATTTTGAATGGGAAGTTGGCGTTGCGGGCCTTTGGACTTCTTACGACAAGTCTGTATGTAAAGCTTGTGGTTATACTTATGGTCGTGAACATAAATGGTATCTAGTTCCCCACAAGGTTGCTGTAAATCTTATCTACCTTTTTTAAACACCCTGTTTCCCGATGAAATCATTCAGAAACTTCATATTGACTTATAGCAAACGTGAATACTATGCCAATCTCTGGCGTAGGGTTTGTCAGTCTGATTTGTCTAATACATTTATAGGTGCCTGGAATACGCCTTCCGCATGGCAATGTCGGGTTGTTGATGGTAAGTTTGGTCTGATAGTTCCTCTGTGCAAAATAAGTCAAAATGATAAGAACTATCAGTTTATGGTAGAGTGCATCCCCTCTGTGCAGTATGGTGAATTTGATGTTTTTTTTCTAGAAAATTGTGAATGTTGGTATGCTGTTTTTCATTCAGATTCTTATTATGCTTTTCATGTAGACCAACTTTTTTCACTTTTGAAACGTATGGGAACAGATGAAGATCTTTCTCAGCCATATTCATCTCAATCGAATCAGGCAACAGATAAGCGTGAATGGCTGATTAAGCTTTTGCGTATCTTGGGTGATGCCGGTTATTTCATCGACTTTTCTTCCTCTTTTAAATATTGTAATTAATTCTTTTCTTATATGGATTCAATAATAAAACATTTCTTCTGGAAAGACTTAAATCATACTATTGTATGTGGTGACCATAATTTGGGACAACTGGATTTGGTCTTGGCTATCTATTATTCTACTCATAATAGCTTTTCACTTGATGGCCGTTATAATTTTCCGCTATCAGAAAAATCTCTTCAAGTAGCAAAAGAATGCGCACTCTTAGTGGTCAATGATCTTCCTACAATGGAAATGAATACTGATTTTGTGAAGGTTCTTGAAATTTTGGAATATAGGGTAGAACATCAGGGTAAAATACTCTTTGCTGGTGACCTTGACTACTTTAGATCATCGAAGGAGGCCGTTATACAAAAAATTTATTCAGAGGCTTATATTATTAATTTATCCCTTGGTGGAGTGACTGTCGACCAGCATGAGATGAGACGGATCGACTTTACTCGGCCAATAACTATTGAAGGCGGAAAAGAAGAAATGATAACCTCTTGTTACCTGTTGGAAAAAGACATGGAGGCTTTTTTCTCGCGTACAGATATAAGTGGCTTCCTGGAAAATACCTGTAATATACAATCACTAAGTAATGATGAAGAAGGGAATCCTTTGCTTACAGGTTTTTGTAAGATATCTACTGCATTCGTTTTCTTTAGCTCCATACATGTGACTTTATTGGAGGCGCCTATTGTTCAAAAGCTGACCTCTTTTTTAAAGAAGCTTTATTTAGAGCATCCTTCGGCTACTGTATTTTTTCATTTTTACGAAAAAAATTGAATGCTATGAAAAAAATTTCACAGATAAAATAATGTAACTTTCCAATGAGTATAAGAAGTAAATCTATATTTTTAATTACCATTTCCATATTGGTTTTTAGTTGTGCTTCTCCTTTGGTTTCTGTACTTGAGAAGGAAAATGAACGGGTGAGGTTGAGTCAGGTGTCCCGTAAAAAAACTGATGCTGATAAGATTGACTCTACCCGTGTATATAGTGCTGAAACAGAGAAAATATTGAAGGAGAAATATACAAGTTACGGTAAGGATGAAGCAACGGGGGAGAATATCATGGATATATCACTCGCTGACATTACAATTGTTGCCAAAAGTAAAAATATACCAGAGCGTGCGGGTAAGATTAGTCTTGATTTCAAAGTGGAAGTGCCTGCCAGTTTGATTAATAATAAGTGGCAAGTCCGGTTAACCCCCTATGCAGACAAGAATGGGCGTATAATAGAGTTTGATAAGATATTGCTTTCTGGTGCCCAATTCATAAAGCAGCAGGCTAAAGGGTATCAGATGTATCAGAACTTTATAAATTCGATTATACCGGATAGTGCTTATATGCAGTATCTTTTCGATTCCAAGGGATACCAGAAAGCCCTTTTGGATATTGAAGAGCAGTTTTATTACTCTTGGCAAAAAGAGTTATTATCGCAACAACGATTTGTCGATTGGCGAAGTATCCGGAATAAACGACATTTGTTGTTTAACGGACTGATGGAACGTAACCGTGCAACGGTAAATCCTAAGAGTTGGAAGGCAGTACTACCTGCTTATTGGCTTGAACGTGATTTATCGGGAGCACCAGGTAAATGGAATAATTTTCTTTCACCGGAGTACAATCTCATGCAGAAGACTATTACTCCAGAGGATTCAATTGAGATTTCCAAACGTTTCTTCGACTATAAAAAGATGATGGAGAACGAGCGTAAGAAAGCTCTTATAGATGATAAATATAAAGAGTATATCCGCTTCCCCAGAGAAAGTTGCAAGCTAGATACTGTAATACAGGTTGGAGATAAATTCGAGTACTATTATTCCCAAAAGATTGATGCTGATGAAGCGATTAAGAAAATCAATGTGATGATTAATGGTGAGGTGATTGCACTGGACGAAAGTCGGTATAAACTTCCGCAAACCGATACCTTGACTTACTATATTTCCAGCATGGTCCAATTTTTAGACCGATCTCCTAAATATAAACGAATTATTATTTCCCGGCATGCCCAGACCAACATGACAGCTTACATAACTTATGGTGTTGGATCTACCAAGTTCATAGAATCAATAGGGAAAAATAAAGCTGAAATAGATCGTGTCTTGGAGACTTTGCATTCTCTGACTTATAGTGGTGAGTTGGTTCTTGATAGTGTGAACATGATTGCTACTGCATCACCGGAAGGAGATAACTTCGCAAATAAAAAATTGTCCGGACTTAGAGCTGATGAGTTGAAACAGTATTTAATGAAGCGTACTGATGATACGGAGAGCTTGGCCCTATTTAAACCTTATGCTCTTGGAGAAGATTGGGACAAACTTACAGAGTTAATTCGTATGGATGCTAATATTCGCAATCGGTCGGAAATACTGGCCGCTATCTCTTCAACAGGAAGTAATGACCTAAAAGAAAGTTTGCTACGGAAGTATCCTGATTATCCTTATATCAGGAAAGAGCTATATCCCCAGTTGCGTGCTGTAAACTTCAAATTTCATCTTCATCGTAAGGAGATGATAAAAGATACTATCCATACTAGTGTGATAGATACGGCTTATATGGACGCTATAAAACTCTTGGAGAACCGGAAATACAGTGCAGCTCTAGCTACATTGGATGAATATAGGGATTATAATACCGGGGTTTGTCTAATGAGCCTTGGTTATGATCAACGTGCCATTGAGGTTTTACAGGCCCTTCCGCAGAATGACAACACATATTACCTCTTGGCTATTCTTTATGTTCGTGAGAAACGCATAAAAGATGCTGTTGAAGCTTTTGAGAAGGCTTGTCAACTTGAACCTAGCAAATGGTATCGTGGGCAACTTGATCCAGAGATCAATCAAATAATAAAAGATTTTAAATTAAATTTTGAACAATGAAAGTAAAAACTATCATGTTAGCTTCATGTTTGCTACTGCTACTGGGAGCCTGTAATATGTTCCAGGAAGATTGTGGTATGAAGGGCTATTTGAGAGCTTATGTTTCTGATAATGTAGCTCCTCCAACAACGGAGGATATACAGGTTCGGTATTACGATTACTATTCAGGAGCAGAGTATACAGAGAAGCTTGGAGAACCTGACTATTTTGAGGTCAATAATCAGTTTCTAAGCCGAATTGCTACCGGTGAGTATAAGTTTCTGGCCTATAGTTTATTTAATAACAAGGTAAGAAATGTGGAGGAGCTTTCTGCTATTGAAATCTATGCCGATACGGTAAGTTCCGTAAAATATGGTATCCCCATAATAGCTAATTCACAGAAGTTGGTGTATACTGATTCTAGCGAAGGAAGTATTCTTCCGGAAGATACTCTTAAAAGGGTGTTTAATTTACGTCCTCTGGTCCAGAAGATTGTCATCAACATCACTCTGAAAGGATTATCACAAACACATCAGATCACCTCTCTTGAAGCCATGTTATCCGGGGTTATTACAGGGCGTAAAATATATACTAATCAGCCCATAGCAGATTATGCGGGGCTTGTATTCCCTTTCTCTCCGACTGAGGTTGATAATCGGTTTACCTCTAGTGCTTTCGTTTTCGGCATTTCTAACGCTATTCCTAATACACTGAAAATTGAATGTTTGGGCGAGACTTTTAAACAGTACTCTCAGGTTGATTTGTCTTCTGTACTTAAAGACTTTACTGTTGATGGTATGGTGATAGACTTAGTCGTTGAGATTGGTGAAAACATGCTATTTGACAATATCTATATTGAAAAATGGCAGGACATGGAACAAAATGATATAAACTTTAATAAATAACGAATCATGAATATGAAAAAATTATCTACCGCATTTTTATGCTTATTTACTGTTTTTGTTTCTTCTTGTACATCTAACGAAGAGATTAATGGCCTTCCTGGTTTGTCCATTAACGCTTATATTGGAGGTCCTCAAAGCCGGGCTGAGAAAGTGGACTGGGAAGAGAATGATGCTATTGGCGTTTTTGTCTGTAATGGTACTATTGATAAACCTTACCTTGGAAATGTGGATCGTTATACCAATGTAGCTTTCCGTCATAATGGGAAAGGTTTTGTTGCTCAGAACATTTATTTAGATGAGAATCAGGCCGAAGTTTTTGCTTACTATCCTTATTCGGGTACCAGCAACAATGGAATGGCTGTGCCTGTCGAGTCAAATACTCAGACTGACTATTTGTATGGGCATGCAGAAACCCCAGCTTCTATTACACAGAAGAATGTGAATATAGAGATGAAGCATGCGCTTAGTCAAGTGGTATTTAAGATCCGGAAATCGGCAAGCTATAATGAAGGGCCAGGATTAATATCTGCACTGAAAATCGAGAATAATGATGCTGATAATGTGTTTAAAACAACAGGAACTATTGACTTAAGCACGGGACAAATTACTGGAACTTCTACCGATGGGGTATTGGCTCTTATGCCCGGTAAGCAGTTGTTGTTAACGGATACGTACCAGACAGTGAGCAGTATTTGTTTGCCAGTGAGTGCTACTGTTGGGAAGAATATAAGAGCTGTGTTTACGATTGATGATCGTCAATTTCGCTATGAATTTCCTGTTGGTACAACTTGGAAACCGGCTTTCAGGAATATTTATACTCTTACCGTTGAAAATAGTAGTTTGGAGATCGGTGGTGGCGGTACAGGTGATGGCGATGGTGGCAATGACGACGGTATAACAATTGAACCGTGGGGAGCTAATTCAGATAGTGACATTTCTTTAGTGCCAATCCTTTAATAAGACTTATGAGATATTTTATACTAACAATGCTTAGTGTTCTTCTTCTCTCGTGCAATAGAGATGAGGAAGATGCCAAACAAGGTCCTAAAGAAGTAATATTCTACCAAGAACAGACCCAGACGAGAGCGAATGAAGTTCTTGATTTTGAAGATGGGGATGCAATCGGTATCTATGTATTGGATAAATCTTCTAACGCTACGCTACAGCCTGTTGGGAACTATGCGGACAATAAGAAATACGTCTTTAATAGTACCAAAAAAGCTTTTGTCGCTGCGGATTTAGACAATCTGATATTCAATTCTCCTGACAGGAGGCTGGAGTTCTATGTGTACTATCCTTGGTACAGCCAGATTACTGATGCTACCGCTTTATTGCATGTAGTTAAGGGGACTGGTCGAGAGGATGATTTTCTGTATGCCGTAAATAGTGATATGGATGGATCTCAGTACATTCCTCTTTCTTTTAGACATTTACTTTCAAAGGTCAATGTGAAATATACCGCAACGGAGAATAGAGAAAACGCTCAAATATCGGTGCATACCTATACGGACACGAAGATAAATCTTGCTATGGGGGAGGTTACAACGATATCCAATAAACGGGTGGATCTTCCGCTAGAAAAAGTATCTCTTCCAGATCAACTTTGCTTTAAAGGGGTTATAGTACCGCAGACTTGGAAGGCAAATGAAAAGTTTAGTACATTGACCTATTCTGGTGGTGCCTCTCATCCATTTTCTTTTGCAGAAGATAGAACCTTTGCTTCAGGAGAAGAAAATGAAGTTTATTTTATGCCTAAAATGCCGGCTTATGATTTTACTGTAAGTCCGACTACATTATCTGTGCCTGCATTGGATAAGTCGGCTCATCCGTTTGTGGTCACTTCTCAAAAGAGTGACGCTATAAATGGAGTGAAGTTACCTAATACAACAGTGGATATAGCCTATGATTTGACAAGTAAACCTGATTGGGCAACGGTGGCCAATGGGAATATTGTTTTCTCGGAGAATCGTGTAACCACCCCTCGTACTGGTACAATTACATTTACGCAAACAGAGTCTAACCTAACAACTTCTATTGATGTTCAGCAGGACGCAGGTGTAATAACAAACAATTATACATTTGCTCTGAATGATGGCTCTGCAACAGCATCATGGACTGGTGTTGCAGCTAAGGGAGCTACTAATACCTATACGATCGTTTCCATTAAGGATATTATAGTCAACGGGGTTAAGGACAAGAGTGAGAATATGTCCTATACTGCTTCAAGCAATGCTAACTGGATTACTGTTAGTGGATCTACATTGACTGTGGCGGAGAATCGGGTTGCATCTGCTCGTGCAGGTACTGTTACTTTTACTCAGGCGGAGTCCGGCAAGAAGATTACGGTGACTGTCCAACAGGTTGCAGGTATAATTACTAATGATTATAAATTTACATTAAGTGATGGTTCTATAACTACCTCTTGGACGGGTATTGGCGCAGGTGCTACCTCTAAGAATTTTGCGATCGTGTCTAATAAAGATATCATAATCAATGGTACAAAAGATCGTACTGAGGATGTAAGCTATAGTGCTTCAAGCAGTGCCGGTTGGATTACGGTCAGTGGATCTACCATTTCTGTATCGGAGAATCGTGGAGCTGCTCGTACGGGTACAGTTACGTTTACCCAGGCAGAATCCGGCAAGAAGATTACGGTGACTGTCCAACAGGTTGCAGGCGTTGTAAGCTATAATTATAAGTTCACATTGAATGATGGCTCTACAAGTGCTTCGTGGACTGGTGTTTCCGCAAGTGGTTCTTCTAAAGGTTATTCAATCGTTTCTAATAAAGATGTCCTGATCAATGGTACAAAGGATCGTACTGAGAACGTAAGCTATAGTGCTTCAAGCAGTGCCGGTTGGATTACAGTCAGTGGATCTACTATTTCCGTTTCGGAGAATCGTGGTGCAGCTCGTACGGGTACTGTCACCTTTACTCAGGCAGAGTCCGGTAAAAGGATTACTGTAACTGTTCAACAGGTTGCAGGTGTTGTGAGCTATAATTATAAGTTCACATTGAATGATGGCTCTACAAGTGCTTCTTGGAGCGGTATCTCCGCAAGTGGTTCTTCTAAAGGTTATTCAATCGTTTCTAATAAAGATGTCCTGA
>ERZ1031278.159-NODE-159-length-18543-cov-8.610450_pt1 | contig 18543 bp, 18 predicted proteins | sample MGYA00518738_ERZ1031278 | MGnify/ENA primary metagenome ERZ1031278 (study PRJEB33719, sample SAMN04261329) | wastewater metagenome | biome: periurban shantytown; feature: human; material: feces | host: Homo sapiens | place: Peru: Lima | collected 2012-07-26 ...
CACGTATTGCCGGTATTGACCTGCCCAAGGATAAGCGAATCGAAATCGGTTTGACCTATATCTATGGTATTGGCAGAAAGAGCGCCCAGGACATCCTGGCGCAGACTGGGATCAACCCCGACACCCGCGTGAAGGATCTGACCGAGGCCGACGAGGCGAAGCTTCGTGAAGCCATCGACCAGAGCTACGTGGTGGAAGGCGACCTGCGCCGTCAGGTTGCCCTGGATATCAAGCGGCTGACCGAGATCGGCTGCTACCGCGGCACCCGTCATCGCCGCGGCCTGCCCGTGCGCGGCCAGCGCAGCAAGACCAACGCCCGCACCCGCAAGGGCCCCAAGAAGACCATCGCCAACAAGAAGAAGTAAGGAGGGAAGATAGAATATGGCTAATCCTAAGACCGGTAAGAAGGTCATCCGCCGCCGTCGTGAAAAGAAGAACGTCGAGAAGGGCCAGGTCCATATCCGTTCTTCCTTCAACAACACCATGGTCACCGTGACCGACAGCCAGGGCAACGCACTGTCCTGGGCTTCCTCCGGCGGCCTGGGCTTCCGCGGCAGCAAGAAGTCCACCCCCTTCGCCGCACAGAGCGCCGCCGAGACCGCCGCCAAGGCCGCCATGGAGCATGGCCTGAAGACCGTTGAGGTCTTCGTGAAGGGTCCTGGCCAGGGTCGTGAGGCCGCCATCCGCGCCCTGCAGGCCGTGGGCCTGGAAGTGACCATGATCAAGGACGTCACTCCCATCCCCCACAATGGCTGCCGTCCCCCCAAGCGTCGGCGTGTGTAATCGGAACAAGGAGGATAAGTAAGATATGGCTAAGAATATGCAGCCTATTGCCAAGCGCTGCAAGGCGCTGGGCATTTCTCCTACCGTCATGGGTTACTCCAAGAAGGAGACCAAGCGCAACCCCGGCGGCCAGATGAGAAAGAAGAAGAGCGAGTATGCCATCCAGCTCAACGAGAAGCAGAAGGTGAAGTTCGTCTACGGCATCCTGGAGAAGCAGTTCCATATGTACTATGAGAAGGCTTCCCGCATGCCTGGCAAGACCGGCGAGAACCTGCTGACCCTGGTGGAGCGCCGCCTGGACAACGTGGTGTATCGTCTGGGCTTTGCCATGACCCGCCGCGAGGCCCGTCAGCTGGTGAACCATGCGCATTTCACCGTCAACGGCCAGAAGGTGAACATCCCCTCCTATCTGGTTCGCGTTGGCGATGTCATCGAGGTCCGCGAGAGCAGCCGCTCCTCCGTGGCCTTCAAGCGCCTGACCGGCGAGGACGCCCCGCTGGTCACCGTCCCCCAGTGGCTGGAGCGTGACAAGAATGCCCTGAAGGGCACCGTCACCAAGATGCCCGCCCGCGAGGACATTGATATGCCCATTGAGGAACACCTCATCGTCGAGTTGTACTCCAAGTAATAGGGTCGAGACCCTCATAAAGCAAAGGAATCCAAGTAAGTGCGGACTTGTCCGCACCGTAACGAGAATGAAGGAGGGTACTGCATGATCGAAATTGAGAAGCCCCAGATCGAGTGTATCGAAACGCCCGGCGATGCTTCCTATGGAAAATATGTGATCGAACCCCTGGAGCGCGGTTACGGAACGACCCTGGGCAATGCGCTGCGGCGCATCATGCTCTCCTCTCTGCCCGGCACGGCGGCCACCAGCATCAAGATCGCCGGCGTGCAGCATGAGTTTTCCACCATCCCCGGTGTGAAAGAGGACGTGACCGAGATCGTTCTGAACGTGAAAAGTCTGCTGACCAAGCTGCACTGCGAGGGCACCAAGACCGTCTATATCGAGGCGACTGGTCCCTGCGAGGTGACGGCCGGCGACATCAAGAGCGACGGTGAGGTCGAGGTCCTGAACCCCGAGCTGCACCTGGCCACCCTGGATGTGGGTGCCACCCTGAGCATGGAAATCACCCTGAGCCACGGCCGGGGCTATGTGTCCGCCGACCGGAACAAGGCCCAGCGGCCCGGCGTCATCGGCGTGATTCCCATCGACTCCATCTATACCCCCGTGTACAAGGTGAATTACACGGTGGAAAACACCCGCGTCGGCAGCATGAGCGACTTCGACAAGCTGACGCTGGAGGTCTGGACGGATTCCACCATTTCCGCCCGCGACGCCGTATCCCTGGGCGCGAAGATCCTGTGCGATCACTTTGCCCTGTTCACCGATCTGTCCGACACGCTGGACGGCCGCCCCATCGTGGTGGAGAAGTCCGCCGATCCCCAGAGCACGGTGCTGGATATGACCATCGAAGAGCTGGACCTGTCCGTCCGCAGCTTCAACTGCCTCAAGCGCGCCAACATCAACACGGTGGCGGATCTGATCTCCAAGACCGAGGACGAGATGATGAAGGTGCGCAACCTGGGCCGCAAGTCCCTGGAGGAGGTCATCGGCAAGCTGGAGGCAATGGGCCTGTCCCTGGCCGACGAAGAGAACAACTAACGCGCCCCTGTGCGCATATCCTTACAAGGAGGAAACTGAAATGCCCGGAACTCGTAAGCTCGGTAAGACTACCGATCAGCGTATGGCGATGCTCCGTCAGCAGGTCACCGATTTCCTGGACAATGGCCGGATGGAGACCACCGTCACCCGCGCCAAGGAGATCAAGCCCCTGGCTGAAAAGATGATTACCCTGGGCAAGAAGGGTGATCTGGCTGCCTATCGTCAGGCACTGAGCTTCATTACCAGAGAGACCGTCGCTCACAAGCTGTTCAAGGAGATCGCTCCTGAATATGCCCAGCGCAACGGCGGCTATACCCGCATCATCCGCACCGGCATCCGCCGCGGCGATGCTGCCGAGACCGCTATCATCGAACTGGTGAAGTAAAAAACCCCAAACCGCAAATGAGCTCTTTTGTATGGCACAGCCGCCATACAAAAGAGCTCATTTTTGTGCCTTCTCCGCCGCCGTCCCCTTGACAGGGCGGATTATGTATGGTAGACTAAAACCGGTTTACGATACATAACTCGAAAGGAGATGCTCTGATGAATCCCATGCACCAGTTGACCCGGCGGCCGGTGAAGGCGGCCTTCGGCGCACTGCTGCTGGCCCTGGCGGGGGTGATCCTGGCTCTGTCCGGGGGCCAGTTCTGGGCGGCGGCACGGACCCGGGCCGGGGTGGAGGCGACCTACACCACCGTGGCGGTGGTTACCGGACGGATATCCTCGGATGAGGTTCTTACTCCCTCCGCTGAGGGGGGGAGCAACGCGGAGAGCCTCCGCAAGGAGAGCGCCATGGCCGCCGCCATCTTCCTGGCGGAGCCGGAACAGCAGAACTGGAGCATCATCCGTTCCCGGCCCAGAGTGGGCCTGGTCAGCGGGTACAGCCCCGGCCTGAAGCCTGCCATCTCCCTCTACACCGGCCATAGCAGCAGCGATGCGCCCTATGAATACTCCATTGTCGAGATCCGAGCGGACGCGGTCACGGAAGTAAACAACGATTGGTTCGGCGAATCCGGCGGGGCCAATTGGCAGCTGGACGGCCAGGTGCTGGGGATCTATGGCCTGAACGATGCTTTTCGGGACCCCTCCGGCCAGCGGGCCTCCGTGTCGCTGCACCAGGAGTATGACGACCCGGCGGAGCTGCTGCATCCGGAGGCGGGAAAGCGCTATCTGCTGCTGTCCCACAGTTACGGAGACAGTGAGTGGTCCCTGCGGCGGAACGTAGCCGACTGGGTTTTCATGGAAACCAACGTCCAATTGGACCCTTGGTCCCTGGACATCCCCGGGAATCTGATCCGCTATGACCAGCGCAAGAACCAGAGTGAGCACTGGTATCACACAGCGGGCGGCGATGCTGCGGAGGAACCTGTGGAATTTGCCCCGGACGAGCTGATCTACAGTGACCCTGCCACCGGCATAGAGGTCACGAACATCGATCCGGACGCCTTCGGCCAATTCAGCTTTGCCGTCGATGCGCTCAAGGACACCGGGGAGATCATGGTGGAGGACCCCCAGCAGCCGGGGAACTGGCGCCCGGAGACGGTGGACTATACCCAGTATAACCTGCCCAGCATCCAGGAGCTGCCCGACGGTGTCACCGCCCAGGAGGTCATTGACAACACCTCCAGCTGGCGCATGGCCATGGAGTCCATCCGGGTCAATAACCACAGCGTGCCGGTGCTGGCGGTGGATTCCGTGGAGGGCATGCTGGAATTTGCCTCCGGAAGGACCCAGATCACCCAGGGCCGCAGCATCAGCCAGGAGGAGTACCGCGACGGCGCGGCGGTGTGCCTGATCTCCGAGACCCTGGCCCGGGAAAACGGCCTGGACGTGGGGGATACCCTGCCGCTGTCCCTGTACGAAAAGGAAAAAAACCTGATGCCGACCACGGTTGGAGACAGCGACCCGACGGCATCCTATTACCTGCCGCAAAGGGGCTTCCAGCAGGAGACGGAGTATACCGTCATCGGTCTGTATCGCCAGAGCAACGAATGGAGCCAGGGCGTGGCCAGTTTTACGCCCAACACCGTGCTGGTGCCGCGAAAGAGCGTCACCTGCGCCGTGGAGACCGGCGAAACGGGGCTGGGGGTCAGCTCCGGCTGTCTTTGGGAGACGATGGTTCTGCAAAACGGTACCATCGACCAGATGGAGGCCCGACTGAAGGAAAATGGCCTGGGCGGCACGGTGACTTATTACGACCAGGGGTACAGCGACATTGTGGAGAGCCTGGACGGCTATACCCGGGTGTCCCGGACGGTGCTTCTGGTGGGTCTGGCCCTGTGGGCGGTGGTTTTAGCGGCGTACTGCGTACTGCTTCCCATGCAGGAAGGGAAAACCGCCCTGCGCATGTGGACACTGGGCGCAAAACGCCGGGATATTGCGGGACAAATCTGGACGCCCTCGGCCCTGATGGCCCTGGCGGGGACAATCATCGCCCTGGCCGTCAGCATCCCCGGTATGTCCTGGGCCACGGACAAAATCCAGGCCCTGACCGGCTCTGATCTGACGCTGAAGGTATCTACCGGCCAGACCGTGGCCCTGTGCGCCGGGGCCCTGGCCATCGCCCTGGCGGTGCTCGCCCTGGTCAGCACCCTCACCGCCCGCCGGGGTATCCGCAAGGCGGAATAAGAAAGGAGCTGTTTCCATGAATCCCATGCACCAGTTGACCCGGCGGCCAGTGAAGGCGGCCTTCGGCGCACTGCTGCTGGCCCTGGCCGGGGTGATTCTGGCCCTGTCCGGGGGACAGTTCTGGGCGGCGGCATGGACCCGGGCCGGGGTGGAGGCGACCTACACCACCGTGGCGGTGGTCACCGGTGGGGCCGAGCAGGCGGGGGATTCCGACCCATCCCTCGCAAGTGCCTCCGCCGCATGGGAAGCGGCCCGGTTCCTGGCGGAGCCGGAACAGCAGAACTGGAGCATCATTCGGTCCCGGCCCAGGGTGGGGCTGGTCAGCGGCTATGCGTCCAATCTGATGCCCTTGCTGGATCTGTACAATTTCCGCAGTTACAATGGCGGCGAGACAATGGACTCTGCCCCGGACGCTCCGTATACATACTTTATTCTGGAGGTTCTGGTAACGGACGCTCTGGAGCGCCATGACCGGCCACAGGAGGGGGCATCCTACTCCGAGTCCACATGGTCCATATCCGGGCAGGTGCTGGGGGTGTACGGCTTGCAGCAGGGGCTGCGGGACCCCACCGGATGGCAGGCGGATATCCGATTCACCCAGTATTACAGCGATGGGGACGCCCCCATGCGGCCGGAGGCGGGGAAGCGATATCTGCTGCTGGCCTGCACCTATGACGACACGGAGTGGGAGGAGCGATGCGGAATCGCCGCCGAAATTCTGTGGGACACCAACGTGCAGCTGGACCCCTGGTCCCTGGACATTGAGAACAACCTGATCCGCTATGACCAGAGGACCCGCCAGGAGGAGCAGGTTTTGGACGAGACGCTTCAGGAGCTGCCCCCGGACGCCCCGGGTTATCGGGACCCTACCACCGGGGCGGAGGTGTTCAGCCTGTCCATGAACGCGGCGGACCACCTGCGCACCAATGTGGTCCGGTATTCCGGGATGATGGAAACCCTGGCCCCGGACGGGGATTCCGGCCTGTGGACGATGCAGACGGTGGACTATGGCCGCTATGACCTGCCGTCCATCCAGGAGCTGCCGGAGGGCGTCACCGCCCAGGAGGTCATAGACAGCACCTCCAGCTGGCGCATGGCCATGGAATCCATCCGGGTCAACAACCACAGCGTGCCGGTGCTGACGGTGGAAAAGGTAGAGGCCCTGGCGGATTTCGCCGCCGGGAACGCCATGGTCACCCAGGGCCGCAGCTTCTCCCAATCGGAGTATGACTCCGGAGCAGCGGTGTGCCTGATTTCCGAGTCCCTGGCCCGGGAAAACGGTCTGAACGTAGGGGATTCCCTGCCCCTGTCCCTGTATGAGGATGACCCGGGGCTTCCTCCGATCTATGCCCGGTTTCAGGAGTCCTGCAATCCCCGGGCGTCTGTGTTCGTGACCCAGGAGGGCTTCCGGCAGGAGACGGAATATACCATCATCGGCCTGTACCGCCAGAGCAGCGAGTGGGTGACCACCCCCACCAGCTTTACCCCCAACAGCGTGTTCGTGCCGGAGAAAAGCGTCACCTGCCGGACGGTAACCGGCAGTTGCGGCGTGTGGTCCAGCCTGATTCTGCAAAACGGCACCATCGACCAGATGGAGGCCCGACTGAAGGAAAATGGCCTGGGCGGCACGGTCACCTACTACGACCAGGGGTACAGCGACATTGTGGAGAGCCTGGACGGCTACACGCGAGTGTCCCGGACGGTGCTTCTGGTGGGTTTAGCCCTTTGGGCGGTGGTGCTGGCGGCGTACTGCGTACTGCTTCCCATGCAGGAGAGCAAAACCGCCCTGCGTATGTGGACACTGGGTGCAAAACGCCGGGATATTGCGGGACAAATCTGGACGCCCTCGGCCCTGATGGCCCTGGCGGGGACAATCATCGCCCTGGCCGTCAGCATCCCCGGTATGTCCTGGGCCACGGACAAAATCCAGGCCCTGACCGGCTCTGATCTGACGCTGACCGTTTCCACCGGCCAGACCGTCGCCCTGTGCGCCGGGGCCCTGGCCATCGCATTGGCAGTGATTGCCCTGGTCAGCGTATCCACCGCACAGCGGGGCATCCGAAAGGCGGAATAAAAAGCAAAGGCGGGCCGCTGGCCCGCCTTTGCTTTGAAAAAATCTGTTTTAAAACGCCGGTTTACTTCGTTTCGGGGGTCAGATCCCACTTCCACTCCCGGACCTCCGGCAGGTCCACGCCGTTGTCCCGGATATACTGCCGGTGCTCCACCAGCTTATCCTGCATCTTCTGGACCAGGTATGCGCCCCGGTTGCCCAGCTGGGGCAGGCGGCGAACCGTGTCGATGACCAGGTCAAAGCGGTCGATGTCGTTGAGCACGCGCATGTCGAAGGGGGTGGTGATGGTGCCCTCCTCCTTATAGCCCCGGACGTGGAGGTTCTTGTTGTGGCGGCGATAGGTCAGCTCATGGACCAGGGTGGGATAGCCGTGATAGGCGAAGATGATGGGCTTATCCTTGGTGAACAGGCCGTCATACTCCTCGTCGGTGAGGCCGTGGGGATGCTCGGTGTGGGGCTGCAGCTTCATCAGGTCCACCACGTTCACCACACGGATCTTCAGCTCCGGCAGCTCCCGGCGCAGGATGCTGACGGCAGCCAGCGTCTCCAGGGTGGGGGTGTCGCCGCAGCAGGCCATCACCACGTCCGGCTCGCACCCGGCGTCGTTGGAGGCCCAATCCCAGATGCCGATGCCCTGGGTGCAGTGCTTCACCGCCTGCTCCATGGTCAGCCACTGGGGCCGGGGGTGCTTGCTGGCCACCATCACGTTGACATAGTTGCGGCTCTTGATGCAGTGGTCGAAGCAGGAGAGCAGGCAGTTGGCATCCGGCGGCAGATAGATGCGCACCACGTCGGCCTTCTTGTTGGCCACATGGTCCAGGAAGCCGGGGTCCTGATGGGTGAAGCCGTTGTGGTCCTGCTGCCACACGTTGGAGGCCAGGATATAGTTCAGGGAGGCAATGTCGTGCCGCCAGGGCAGCTCGCTGCACATCTTCAGCCACTTGGCGTGCTGGGCGAACATGGAGTCCACGATGCGGATGAAGGCCTCATAGCTGTCGAAGAAGCCGTGGCGTCCGGTGAGCAGGTAGCCCTCCAGGAAGCCCTCGCAGAAGTGCTCGGAGAGCATGGAGTCCATGACCCGGCCGTCGGGGTCCAGGTGGTCGTCGATGCCCGGGATCTGCTGGTCCAGGAAGCGGCGGCCGGTGACCTCAAACACCGCCTGCAAGCGGTTGGAGGCCGTTTCGTCCGGGGCAAAGATCCGGAAGTTCCGGGCGTCCATGTTCAGCTTCATCACGTCCCGGACATAGGTGCCCAGAACGTACATATCCTGGGCCTCCACGCCGCCGGGAACCGTGACGTCCACGGCATAGTCCCGGAAATCGGGAGTACGCAGATCCCGCAGCAGCAGACCGCCGTTGGCGTGGGGGTTTGCACCCATGCGTCGGTTGCCCGCAGGGGGGAAGGACGCTACCAGCTCCACGGGCGTACCGTCGGAGTTGAACAGCTCCTCCGGCTTATAGGAGCGCAGCCACTGCTCCAGCTGGGCCAGGTGCCGGTCAGCGTCGGCGCCCATGGAGATGGGCACCTGGTGCGCCCGCCAGCAGCCCTCCACCGGCAGGTCGTCCACCTCCTTGGGCCCGGTCCAGCCCTTGGGGGTGCGCAGCACCAGCATGGGCCAGCGGGGCCGCTTGGCCTGGCCGCTCTTGCGGGCCTCCCGCTGGATGCGCTTGATCTCGCGGATGGCCCAGTCCAGAGCCGCCGCCATCTGCTGGTGCATGGGCATGGGCTCGTCGCCCTCCACAAAGCGGGGCTCCCAGCCGCAGCCCCGGAAGAAGCTCTCCACCTCCTCGTGGCTCATGCGGGAGAAGATGGTGGGGTTGGCGATCTTGAAGCCGTTCAGGTGCAGAATGGGCAGCACCGCGCCATCGGTGATGGGGTTCATGAACTTGTTGCCATGCCAGGAGGTGGCCAGGGGGCCGGTCTCGGCCTCGCCGTCGCCCACCACGCAGGCGGCGATCAGGTCGGGATTGTCCGCCACGGCGCCGAAGGCGTGGGCCAGGGAATAGCCCAGCTCGCCGCCCTCATGGATGGAGCCGGGAGTCTCCGGCGCCACATGGCTGGGGATGCCGCCGGGGAAGGAGAAGCGCTTGAACAGCTTCTGCATGCCGTCCTTGTCCCGGGTGATGTTGGGATAGACCTCGGTATAGCTGCCGTCCAGCCAGTCCTGGGCCACCATGGCGTTGCCGCCGTGGCCGGGGCCGGAGAGATAGATCATGTCCAGGTCGCTGCGCTTGATGACCCGGTCCAGATGGGTATAGATAAAGTTCTGGCCCGGGCAGGTGCCCCAGTGGCCCACGATGGTCTGCTTGAGGTCGCTCTTGCGCAGCGGACGCTCCAGCAGCGGGTTATCCAGCAGATACAGCTGGCATGCGGTCAGGTAATTGGCGGCGCGCCAGTAGGCGTCGATCTGATAGAGCTCCTGCTCGTTCAGCGGCGGCTTCTTGGACAGCCGCGCACCGGGCTTGAATTCGGGCATGATGATTCCTCCTTGTGCAATTGCCTGGGCTTGTGTGTGCCGCAAGCGGAATTAAGATTCGGGTTAATTTGAACTTTGACCTGAAATCTTAGGTTAGCATTAGCATAACACATAAATTACAAAAATAGAAGCATAAATTTGTAAATATTTCTTGAAGAATCAAATTTAAGTTTGGAGTTAATGCACGAATGGCGGATGATAAGAACGGGACGGCTGCTCTTCGTTCCGCTGCGGGGAAATGGAGCTGTAGGTTTCTTCGGCTGCAAATTTCCTGTTGCCAACCGAGGGGAAATGTGATAAGATATCTTCATGACGACTCCTCCGCCGCCAGCTGCGGAGCCGGTCTCGCGCAATGGATACCCACGAATCATGTCAGGCGGGGAACCGAGCAGCATTAAGAGGGATCATCCATGTGCCGCGAGTCCACCGGCCCCGTGGCTGGCAGCGGAGGAGTTTGTTCTGTTCTGATTTTTCGGCCGAAGGGAGGGCTGGTTCATGTATCAGGCACTGTATCGGAAATGGCGGCCCAAAACCTTTTCCCAGGTGGTGGGCCAGGACCACATCACCGGCACCCTCCAGCGGCAGGTGGCCGAGGGCCGCACGGCCCACGCCTATCTGTTCACCGGCACCCGGGGCACCGGCAAAACCACCTGCGCCCGGATTCTGGCCAAGGCCGTCAACTGCCTGCACCCGGAGGACGGGGCCCCCTGCAACCAGTGCGAGGCCTGCCGGGGCATCGACAGCGGCTCCCTGCTGGACGTGACGGAGCTGGACGCCGCCAGCAACAGCCGGGTGGACGACATCCGGGAGCTGCTCAGCGAGTCGGTATACACCCCCACGGTGCTGAAAAAGCGGGTCTACATCATCGACGAGGTCCACATGCTGTCCACCCAGGCCTTCAACGCCCTGCTGAAAACCATTGAGGAGCCGCCGGAGCACCTGATGTTCATCCTGGCCACCACGGAGCTGCACAAGGTCCCGGCCACCATTCTCTCCCGGTGCCAGCGCTTCACCTTCAAGCGCATTCTGCCCCGGGATATGGAAAAGCACCTGCTGGGAATCGCCCAGGCGGAGCAGATCGACCTGACTCCCGACGGGGCGGAGATCCTGGCCCGGATGGCCAACGGCGCCCTGCGGGACGCCCTGAGCCTGCTGGATCAGTGCCGGGTGGCCCAGGGCCAGCTGGACAGCCGGGCGGTGCTGGATATTCTGGGCCTGGCCGGCAGCGTCCAGACGGTGGAGCTGATGGACTGCATCCTGCGGCGGGACGCCGCCGGGGCTCTGACCCGGCTGGACGGGCTGTACCGGGGCGGCAAGGACGTGGCCGCCATGCTGGGGGAGTTGGGGGACCTGGCCCGGGACATGACCATTCTCAAGGCCGCCCCCGACGGGGCCGCCGCCCTGCTGACGGGCATATACGATACCAAGACCCTGAGGTCCCTTTCCGGCAGCCAGCCCATGCGGCGGTTTCTGTATCTGACGGAGACGCTGCAGTCCTGCTGCGCCGGGCTGGGGGACAGCTTCCAGCCCCGGACGGATGCGGAGCTGTGTCTGCTGCGGCTGTGTGACGAAAGTCTGTCCGGCGACCTGACGGCTTTGAGCCAGCGGATCGACCGTCTGGAGGATCGGGTTGCAAACGGAATACCGGTAAAAACTGTCCCGCAAACCGCCGGGACGTCCCCCAAAACCGCCCCTTTGTCCCGGGACAGCGCCGGGACAAGCCGGGACGTGCCAAGCGATGACCGGCCCCCTATGCCGGAGGAGCCGCCCCTGCCGGAGGAACCCGGCGGGCGGGAGCGGGTATACGATATACCGGACGAGGAACCGCCTGCGGCTCGCCCTGCCGCCAGACCGGTCCGGAAGCCTGTGGCGGCAAAGTCTGCCGCCGTGGTGGGCGACACCGGCAAGTGGGACGCCATGAAGGAGCACTGCAAGGGCCGCCTGGCGGTGAACCACCGGGTGTTTCTGAACATGGTCCAGGGAGCGGTGGACGGCGACTGCCTGACGCTGTACTGCCAGAACGAGTTCGTCCGGGACTCCCTGAACAACAACACGGTGCTGCACGTGCTGCAGGAGGTGGCCTCCGCCACCGAGGGGCAGACCATCCGGGTGGCGCTGACGGTAGGCGGCGCCCCGGCGGGGAAAAAGCCCGCCAAGCCCCGGTCCAAGCCGGAAAAAGTGACAGAAAAAGCGCCGGAGAAGCCCCTGGAGGAAGTCCCGGAGCCGGAGCAGACGCCCCCCTGGGAGGAGCCTCCGGCGGAAAAGGCCCCGGACAAGCTGGACGAGGTGGCCGCCCAGGGCCGCCAGCTGGAAAATTTCAAAATCAAGTGATCGCACGATATTGAATCAGTATTATAAAGGAGATTTCGACCATGGCTAAGGGATACAGCGCCCGCAACGGGTTCGGCGGCAGCGCCGGGATGATGCGCCAGCAGCAGCAGATGCAGCAGAAGCTGGCCAAGATGCAGCAGGAGATGGAAAGCGCCCAGAAGAACGTGGAGGAGAGCAGCTTCACCGCCTCCGTGGGCGGCGGCGCGGTGCAGGCCACCGTGTCCGGCAAGAAGCAGCTGACGGCCCTGGCCATCCAGCCCGACGCCGTGGACCCGGCGGACGTGGAGATGCTGCAGGACCTGGTGATCTCCGCCGTCAACGAGGCCCTGCGCCAGGCGGAGGAGGCCATGGAGTCCGCCATGGGCGCTCTCACCGGCGGGCTGAACATCCCCGGTTTGTTCTGAATTTACATGAGAAATAGCAAAAAAGCAGCCGAAAGGCTGCTTTTTTGCGTTTGGCACGACGGTGGGCAGACATGGGCCCCGCCCATCAGGCCCTCTCTGTCACCTTCGGTGACAGCTCTCCCAGAGGGAGAGCCAAGTCCGTAGGGCCTGCTGCCCTCGGCGGGGCGGCTTGGAGGGAACACCTTCGCAACGGGCAGAACCCCCGCAGCCCACCGGCTGCGGGGGTTCTGCCTATAGGGGGAAAGGAAATCAGTCATCTTTCTTTCTGCGCAGGAGGACCATGCAGGCGGCCGTAGCGCCGCTGAACAGGGTCAGGGCCAGCCAACCGGCAGAGAAGCTGTCGCCGGTGGCGGGCTTGTCGGCCTGCTTGCCATCGTCCGGCTGGTCCGGCTGGTCGGGCTGGTCCGGCTGATCGGGCTGGCCGGGCTCAGGCTGGCCCGGAGTGGTGGACTCGCTGTTCTTGTCATACTGAGCGGTAACGGTGAGGTCGCTGCGGACGTTGGTGAAGGCAGCATCCCAGCCGGAGAAGGTGTAGCCCTCGTGCTGGGGAGCCTGAGGCGCGGCGGCGTCCTTGCCGTAGGCCACGGTCTGGGTGTCCAGAGTCTCGCCGGTGATGCCGTCCACGAAGGTGACGGTGAAGGGGATGGGCTCGAACTCGGCCCGGATGGTGCGGCCGGTGGTCAGCTTGCTGAAGGTGTAGCTGCTGACAGCGCCCACGCTCTGGCCGTCGGCCACATACTGCTCCAGCAGGGTCTCGTGGTTGATATCCTTGTGGACCACCTTGTGGAAGATGGCGGCGGCGAGGGGATAGCCGCATCAGGTGGTTTCCCCTTCCGGGGCCCACTGAGCGGCCAGGGCCGCGTCATAGTACACGGTCATGTCCGCCACCTTGCTGACGAACATCCTGGTGCTGACATTCTCCGGGGGATTGCCCAGGAAGTACACCTGCTCCAGGGCCTTGCAGTTGTCGTTCTCCCACAGGTTCTTGTAGGCGGCGGTGTACTCATTACCTGCGGCGGCGGCCACCACAATGTCCGCCTTCTCCAGGTTGGAGTACACGTTCATGGTGGACAGCATGTCCGGGCGGCTGGTGAAGCCCGCCGGGGAGCCCAGGCTCAGGTTCACGGCGTCCACGCCCAGCTTCACGAGTCCTCCAGGGCGGCCAGGATGTCGTCCTCTGCCGCGCCGGTGGAGTTGTCGCCGAAGACCTTCATGACCACCAGCTGCGCCTGGGGCGCGACGCCGGAGATGGTGCCGTCGGCGGGATTGGCGATGGTTCCGGCCAGCAGGCTGAGGTTGACGCGGTTTTCGGTTCTATCCCTGCCGCCGGGGGCATACACTGCTCCAAAAAGGGGGAATGCGCTATGACAGACAGACCGCGGCCCGCCCGGCGGCACCGGACGCCGCCTCCGCCCCGGGGCAAGCGGGAACAGCCCGCCTCCCGGTCATGGGACCGCCGCCTGGCCCAGCTGGCCGTCAGTGCGGTGCTTCTGCTGGCGGTGGTGGTGGTGAAGATCACGGCCCCGTCGGCTATGGACCGGTACCGGGACAGGCTGCTGGACCTGATGGCCGGGCAGACGGACTTCCGGGCGGCGTTTTCCGCCGTGGGCCGGGCGGTATCCGGCCAGGGCGCCGTGGGGAAGGCGCTGAACGACGCCTACACGGCGGTGTTCGGCCCCCAGGATACCGGGGTCACGGTTCCCCAGGACGCGGCGGACCCGGCGGCCTATACGGCGGAGAACACCCCCGGGGACGTGTGTCTGACTCAGCAGGTGCTGGGCTTTGCCTATGCCAACCCGCTGACCGGACCGGTGACGGACCGGTTCGGCTATCGACAGGACCCCAACGGCGGCGGGCAGCAGTTCCACTACGGCCTGGACATCGCCGCCGACGAGGGGGCGGTGATCACGGCCTTTGCCGCCGGGACCGTCACGGCGGTGGGGGACAGCGCGGAGCTGGGCAATTATGTGACGGTGCAGCACCCCGGGGGCTTTGTCACCCTGTATGCCCACTGCAGCCGCATCAACGCCTCCTCCGGCCAGCAGGTGCGGCCCGGGGACCCCATCGCGGAGGTGGGCCACACCGGCAACGCCACCGGGCCCCATCTGCACTTCGAGCTGATGAAGGACGGGGTGTATGTGAATCCCATCTATTACTATGCGGCCCCCTGAGCGGACCCGGATCCGGGTGTCGCCGGGGGCCCCGGCGCTGTTGGCGGTATTTGTGTGGCTGTCGTCGCCGGAGGTGCTGGGGGCGGTGCTGCTGGCGGCTCTGTGCCACGAGCTGGGCCACTATGCCGCCCTGCGCCGCCAGGGCGGCTGGGTCCGGGCGGTGCGCATCTCCGCCCTGGGGGCGGAGATGCAGGTAGCGGGGCGGATGAGCTACGGCGGCGAGCTGCTGGCGGCCGCCGCCGGACCGGCGGTGAATCTGCTGCTGGCGGCGGCACTGGGACTTCTGGGCCGGTGGTGGGAGCCGCTGTATCTGCTGGCCGGGGCCCAGGCGGTGCTGGGCTGCTTCAACCTGCTGCCCATCCTGCCTCTGGACGGCGGGCGGATGCTGTGGCTGGCCCTGTGCTGGGGGACGGACCCGTTTCTGGCGGACCGGGTGACCCAGGCCGTCAGCCTGGCGGCGGCGGGCCTGCTGACCGCCGCCGGGGCGGCCCTGGCCCGGCGCAGTCCCTTTCTGCTGTGGACGGCGGCGGCTCTGCTGGTCTGCGCGGCGGCGCCGTGTATAAAACGGCGGAGATCGGTCTATGCTTCCCATAAAGGAAGGTGAAGCGCATGAGCGACAGAAAATGGCGCACCTGGGAGGTCCTGGGGCTGATATTCGTGCTGGTGGCGGGGAATCTGCTGCATTTCGTGTATGAGTGGTGCGGCGAAAGCCCCATTGCCGGGGTCCTGGCCTCCGTCAACGAGTCCACCTGGGAGCATATGAAGCTGCTGACCACCCCATGGGGCCTGTGGAGCATCGTGGAGCTGATCGCCCTGCGGCGCACCGGCCTGCCGGTGCTGACGGCCCGGGCGGCGGGCCTGCTGGCAGGGCTGGCGGCTATCCCCCTGCTGTTTTACGGGTATCAGGGGGTTCTGGGCCGGGACATCATGTGGCTGGACGTGGCCATTTTCCAGATAGCCGTGCTGCTGGGCTTCTGGGTGACCTGGGCCATGCTGCGCCGCCTGGCCCTGGCGTCCCCGGTGTGGCAAGTGGCCGGGGCGGCGGTGCTGGCGGCGGTATGGGCGGCGTTTATCCTATGGACCTTCGCCCCGCCGGACCTGCCGCTGTTTGCGGACCCGGAGACGGGCCTGCGTGGGATCCGATAGGGTTCTTTTCCCCCGCCCCGGCGCATAGGGTAGGGCCGGAGGTGGGGGAAATTGAGGCGCTATATCCTGGGATTTTTCACGGCGGCGGCAGCGGCGGCGGCGCTGTGGCTGCTGCACAGGACCTTTCCGTGTCCGCTGACGGCCCTGCTGGCTCCGGCCAACGGCAGTCCCTGGGAAATGGGGAAGCTGCTGTTCTGGCCATATCTTCCGGCGGCTCTGGTGATCTGGCGGCTGGGCCCAGAGGGGGGCTGCCGGGGCGGGCACTGCCTGCTGCTGGCGGCGATGCCCCTGTGCATGGCGGGGCTGTGCTGGCTGCTGCCGGGCCGGTGGCTGCGGCTGTGGAGCCTGGTGCTGGCCGGGGGACTGACCCTCCACGGCACGGTGCTGTCCCGGCGGGTCCCCGGCGGGGAGCTGGTGTGGTATGTGCTGGCCATCCTGGTGGGGATCGCCTATCTCCTGCTGACGGTGGGCGCTCCGGACATCGGGCCCTTTGCCGACCCGGCGGCTGCGGCCATGGGGACCATCCCTTTCTGAAAAACTTTGTGATTTTTTTGACCAACTGTTGCATATGCCGCAGAAATGCGGCGCGAAACCTGCTATAATACGACTATACCAAACGAGGAGGCGCTGCATATGGCGATTTTGCATGTGAACGAGAGCGAGTTTGACCGGGAGGTCCTGCAGGATAGCGGCACGGTGCTGGTGGACTTCTGGGCCACCTGGTGCGGTCCCTGCCGGATGCTGGCCCCGATTTTGGAGGAGCTGTCCGGCCAGCACCCGGAGCTGAAGATCGTCAAGGTGGACGTGGACGAAAACCGGGACCTGGCTTTGCAGTACGGCATCGAGAGCATCCCCACCCTGCTGGTGTTCAAGGGCGGTCAGATGGCGGACCGGTCCGTGGGCCTGGTGTCGCCCCAGGAGATCCTGGACCTGGTGAAATAAACGCAAAAGCAAAATACAGGGACCTGCGAAAATCGCAGGTCCCTGTATTTTGTTATAGCCGTGTGTTTTCCGCCGCCTGGATGGTGTGCTTGCAGAGGACGGCGGAGGTGACGGAGCCCACGCCGCCGGGAACCGGGGTCAGGGCCAGGTCCAGTCCGGCGGCTTCCGGGGCCACGTCGCCGCAGAGGGTCCCGTCCGGCCCGGGATGGACGCCCACGTCCAGCACCGTCTGCCCCGGACGGAGACAGTCCGCCGTGATGAGGCCCGGCCGTCCGGCAGCGGCGATCAGCACGTCCGCCTCCCGGCACAGGGCCGGTATGTCCCGGGTGCCGGTGTGGCACACGGTAACGGTGGCGTTGCGTCGCTGCAGCAGCAGGGCGGCGGGCTGCCCCACCACCAGGCTGCGGCCGATGACCACCGCCCGGCGGCCCGCCGGGTCCACGCCGTAATAGTCCAGCAGCTCCAGGCAGGCCTGGGCCGTGCAGGGGGCGAAGCCGCCCCGGCCGGTCAGCAGTCCCGCCAGGGAGCCGGGGGTCATGCCGTCCACGTCCTTGTCCGGGGACAGAAGCCGCCCGGCGGCTTCCTCCGCCGCCTTGTCCGCCAGGGGACGCAGCAGCAGGCAGCCGTGGATGGCCGGATCATCGTTCACGGACCGGATGACCTCCGGCAGGGAGGCGGCGTCATCCAGGGGGATGCGGCGCAGGTCGATGCCGCACTTGGCGCAGCGGGAGGCTGCGCCCTTTTCATAGGCCAGGCCGCCGGGGTCCCGGCCCACCCGGATGATGGCCAGGGTGGGGACCACGCCCCGCTGCCGCAGGGCGTCGGACCGGGCTTTCAGGTCCTGGGTCAGGCGCTCCGCCACGGGAGCGCCCGGCAGAAATTCAGCCATAGGGGTTCACCTCGCTTCGCTTATTCCCCGGAAAACCGGAGAATGTCCCGGGAGACCGGGGTGTAGAACAGCTTTTCCGCCTGGGCGAAGTCCCGGGTCTGGCCCAGGATCCACATGAGCTTGCACACGGCGGACTCGGTGGTCATGTCATAGGCCTCCAGCACCTGGAGGGTGTGCTTCAGGTGGCCGCCCACATGGTATACCGTCAGGTCGCTGCCCTCGTTGGGCACCTGGGTGGTCATGACGATGAGCTTGCCCGCCTCCGCCGCCTGGCGGACCACGTCGTAAAACCCGTCGTATTCCGGCAGACCGCCTACGCCGAAGCCCTCGATGACCAGGCCGTCATAGTGGTCGGCCATAAAGGCCAGCAGCTCCCGCCGGGTGCCGGGGATCAGCTTCAGCAGGCCCACACTGCCGTCCAGAGCGTCGTAAAACCGGGGGGCGGGGCGGCTGCCGGTGGTGATATATTGCAGCAGGCGCTCGTCCTGGATCAGGGCCAGCTCCGGATAGTTGACGCTGGAGAAGGCCTGGAAGCTCTTGGAGAAGGTCTTGCGGGCCCGGGTGCCCAGAATGACCTTGCCATTGAACACGATCTGCACCCCGCCGCAGCCCCGGCAGGCATACAGGAACGCGTCGGTGAGGTTGCGCTTGGAGTCGGTGCCGTCGTACCAGATGGGCTTCTGGGCCCCGGTGAGGACGATGGGCTTGGGGCAGTCCTGGATGAGATAGCTCAGGGCCGCCGCCGTGTAGGCCATGGTGTCGGTGCCGTGGCTGATGACGAAGCCGTCATACTGGTCGTACCGCTCCCGGATGGCCCGGGCCAGGCCCAGCCAGTGACAGGGGCGGATGTTGGTGCTGTCCAGACTGTACAGCTGCAGGCAGTCCACCCGGCACAGCTGGGCCACCCGGGGGGTGTCCTGCAAAAGGCGGCTGGGGTCCAGCTCGGGAGCAAGACCCTCCGCCGTCTGGCCGGAGGCGATGGTGCCGCCGGTGCCGATCATGAGGATGTTTTTCATATCAAAGCTCCTTGTTGTCC
>ERZ1031278.161-NODE-161-length-18481-cov-8.219310_pt1 | contig 18481 bp, 14 predicted proteins | sample MGYA00518738_ERZ1031278 | MGnify/ENA primary metagenome ERZ1031278 (study PRJEB33719, sample SAMN04261329) | wastewater metagenome | biome: periurban shantytown; feature: human; material: feces | host: Homo sapiens | place: Peru: Lima | collected 2012-07-26 ...
CGCCGGCACTATGTCGGAGTAATCTTCTGTATCGCTTGCTCCGACTTATTTTATAAGTCAGAGCGCGCTCATGCCGCTGCTCCTCCTTTCCAAATCGAACCCGCTGCGCTGGGCTTCGATTTGGGTTTTTTTCTTTCTTTTGCCGTATCGATTCTGTGTCGCCGCCGGCACTATGTCGGAGTAATCTTCTGTATCGCTTGCTCCGACTTATTTTATATCCATATCAGAGATCGCTTATGCCGCTGCGGGTCCGCAGCGGCTTTTTTGACGCGGTGTAGGCCGACGGGCGGGGGATTGAGTGCGGAGGCGGAATGTGGTATAATAGGCGGAAAAACCGGCCCGGACACGGGCAAGGGGGGTGACGGACGCCGTGCTTTCGCTATATCTGGCCGCGCTGGAAAGCGACGGGGACAAGAAACAGTTCCGGGAGCTGTACCGCCGGTATCACCGGGTGATGGAGCGGACAGCCCTGGCCGTGCTGCATGACCCCCACGACGCGGAGGAGGCCGTGCAGGAGGCGTTTCTGCGGGTGATTGAAAATTTTTCAAAAATTTATGAAATTCCTTGTAAGGATTTGGGGGGCTGGCTCGTTATTATAGTGAGGAACGAGGCCATCACCATTCTGCGCAGGCGGCGCTGCCACCTGCCGCTGGAGGAGGGCTGGGCGGATTTTGCCGGGCAAAGCCGGGACCTGCCGGCGTATTCGTCCATGGTGCAGCTGTTTGCCCGGCTGCCGGACACCTATCGGGCGGTGCTGGAGATGAAGCTGGTGCTGGGCTGGTCCACGGCGGAGATCGCCCGGCGGCTGGGCCTGACGGAGAGCGCCGTGAACACCCGGCTGTCCCGGGGGCGGGCGCTGCTGCGGAAAATTTTTGAGGAGGAGGGGATCGAACCATGACCGATCAGGAACTGGACCGGCTGCTGCGCCGGGCGCTGCTGGACGCGGCGGACCAGGAGGCGCAGACGCCGCCGGAGACGGAGACGCCGCTGTCCGAGGGGCACCGCCGCCGTATGCGGGAGATGCTGCGGGACCCGCTGCTGTGGTTCCGGCTGCGAAACCCCTACCCCTGGCGCACCGTGGCCCGGCGGGCGGCGGTGGTGCTGCTGATGCTGTCGCTGTCGGCGGCCATGGTGCTGGCCGTCAGCCCCAAAGCCCGGGCGGATATCATCCGCTGGACCATGCAGCAGGATGGCCGCCGGGTGGAGTTCCGCTATCACGGCGACGGCCCCGCCCAGGCTCTGCCCCAATACCGGATCGCCGCCCTGCCGGAGGGCTATACGGAAACGGAGCGGGCGGCATCGTATGCCGCAGGAGATGTGAAATATACAAACGCCGATGGAGATATGATCCTTCTCAGCTATCTGTACATGAGCGATGGCGTGGTCAGCGGTTTTGAGCTGGACAATGGCGACACCATGACGGACACGCAGGTGAATGGCATACCCGCCACGCTGATCGTCTCGTCGATGGAGGGCAATTTCTCGTCTGTCACCTGGAGAGACACTGCCAGCAATATCGAGTTTACCGTTGCGGCGGTTGCCGATGAATCCGTCATAATTGCCATGGCAGAGAGTGTTTCTTTGTGCAATTCCACAAATTGAAAATTTTGCCGATTTTTGTTGTAAGATTCTGGGGATCTGTTTCGTTATTATAGCAGAAAGCAATATGCTTTACTGAATTTAAATGAAGATCGGAGATTCCCATGAATAAGAAGGTAAGTCGCATTTTGTTGTTACTTCTTGCGCTCCTGTCCGCAGTCTCAATTGCAAACGCAACCGAGCAAAGAGAAGCTCAAAGAAAAACCGGACTTTCTTTCTCCGGTACTACGGCCTATTGTTATGCAAATTGCAAATCGGATAACCATGAAGACAAAGTCACGGCGAACGTGATGTTGTATCAGGGGTCCAATGTCATTGCATCATGGAGTGCTCAGGGTATCGGAAGCGTCACTATTTCTGAAACAGCCCAGGTAAAAAAAGGTTATGAATACACTATGAGTCTCACTTGGTCCGTAGCCGGTCAATGGCAACGCACGGTAATTGTTAAAAAGACTTGTACCGGCTAATGGACGAAACGTGAAACGGAGGTGAGGCCCATGCAGTAAGAAGCGTCCCTACCCGCAGCGAATGATTCAAAAGAAAAATCGAAAGGAGCAAACCCTGTCATGAAAAAATTGGCAAAGATTTTCCTCTGCTTGTCCTTGGCACTGATGATGTCCCTTTCCCTGATGGTTCCCGCATTTGCGGCAGGAACCTGCAATCACTCGTTCAAACGCGTTATTGTCGGAACGTATGTTTGGTATGATAATATTACATCTATGGGGCATCAGTGGAACAAAGGCGATTTACTGCAGTGCTCCAAATGCGGAGCAAAAGTCGGAGTTGCAGCAAACTCCACACTTTCGAGTGGACATCATGAGCGGTCAGAATATAGCAGTGACCACTCCTCAAGCAATCCAGCCAAGCATATGTATGTAAAAATATACCGCTGCAAGGAGTGTTTGTATATTACTGACCGCAAAAGTGGCTTTACCGGTTGCACGGCTTCCGGTTGCCGTGAATACCAGTCTATCAAACCTGTCCCCGTGACGGAATAAAATCGCCATAATTCCCGGGTGCGGGCGGCGAAAGCCGCCCCGCCCACCCTCATAACTTTGAAACTAGGGCTTGACAGGAAGGACTACTTATGATAAACTCCGTATATGATTTATCATAAGTAGTCTTTTCTGCGCCCATTTGACCGATGCGAAAGGAGCTGTTTCTATGAATCCCATGCACCAACTGACCCGGCGGCCGGTGAAGGCGGCCTTCGGCGCACTGCTGCTGGCCTTAGCGGGGGTGATCCTGGCCCTGTCCGGGGGGCAGTTCTGGGCGGCGGTCCAGACCCGGGCCGGGGTGGAGGAGACCTATACCACCGTGGCGGTGGTTACCGGCGGGAAACGGCAGCTGGTGTCCAGCGGCGACATAGTATACGAGGATATTGGCCCCACATACGAAGCCAACGAGTTTCTGAAGGAGGCCGCCCAGAAGGGCTGGAGCATCATCCGCGGTCAGGCCACCATGGGCCTTGCCGGGGGGTACAGTCCGAAGCTCACGCCGCTGACCACATTTTATCAAATGGACGTTGACAGCTCCGACACCCGCATTGATAACGATGAGGACGTCCCCTATAACTTCGCCATCCTGGAGATCGAGATCACGGAGGTGGGGGAGGAGAGGGTCTATTATCCCAGAGAGTATGATACAGGCGCTTTTTTCAACTGGGTCGTCTCCGGCAAGGTGCTGGGAGTGCAAGCCATGAGCGGCGATTGGAACGACCCCACCGGCCGGAACGCAAATTTTTATTTGCAGATCACCGGCGAGTCGGATGCGGCGGGCAAGGCGCTGCAGGCCGGACAGCGGATCCTGGTGTTTACCCACAATTACCGCGACCTGGATTTCGAGCAGCGCTGCCTCATTGCGGAGGACCTGAGACTCAGTGGCTATGAGGTGGACCCCCGGAGCCTGGATATTGAGAACAACCTGATCCGTTATGCCGACCGCACCACCGCCATCACCATAACGGACGGCGAGGGAAATCCCTGGCCGGACGATGCGCCCCTGTATAAGGACCCCGTCACCGGCAATGAGTCCACCATAGACCTTCGGCGACTGAACACCATTGCCTTCAATGTCGATGACTGCTCCCAGCCCTGGACGTTATACGATGAGCAGTGGAATGTGGAGGAACAGAAATGGGAGTGGACCGTTCAGCGGGTCATTGCCTATGACACGGATTATGACCTGGCTTCCTTCACCATTCTGCCGGAGGGCGTCACGGCGGAGGAGATGATCGCCTCCTCCCCCACCTGGCAGAAGGCCATGGAGTCCGTCCGGGTCAACAGCCACAGCGTGCCGGTGCTGGCGGTGAATCACTTAGAGGCTCTGGCGGATTTCGCCGCCGGGACCACCATGGTCACCCAGGGCCGCAGCATCTCCCAGGCGGAGTACGACTCCGGGGCGGCGGTGTGCCTGGTCTCCGAGTCCCTGGCCCGGGAAAACGGCCTGAACGTGGGGGACGTTCTGCCGCTGTCCCTGTATGAATACGACCAGGACCTGCGGTATTCCTACATACACGAATATAACCCCCGGCCCTCCTGCTATCTGCCGGACCAGGGCTTCCGGCAGGAGACGGAATACACCATCATCGGTCTGTATCGCCAGAGCAACGAGTGGGTGACCACCCCCACCAGCTTCACCCCCAACAGCGTGTTCGTGCCGGAGAAAAGCGTTACCTGCCAAACGGTAACCGGCAACTATGGCGTGTGGTCCAGCCTGATTCTGCAAAACGGCACCATCGACCAGATGGAGGCCCGGCTGGCGGAAAACGAGCTGGGCGGCGCGGTGACGTATTACGACCAGGGGTACAGCGACATTGTGGAGAGCCTGGACGGCTATACCCGGGTGTCCCGGACGGTGCTTCTGGTGGGTCTGGCCCTGTGGGCGGTGGTTTTAGCGGCGTACTGCGTACTGCTTCCCATGCAGGAAGGGAAAACCGCCCTGCGCATGTGGACACTGGGCGCAAAACGCCGGGATATTGCGGGACAAATCTGGACGCCCTCGGCCCTGATGGCCCTGGCGGGGACAATCATCGCCCTGGCCGTCAGCATCCCCGGTATGTCCTGGGCCACGGACAAAATCCAGGCCCTGACCGGCTCTGATTTAACGTTGAAGGTATCCACCGGCCAGACTGTGGCCCTGTGCGCCGGGGCCCTGGCCATCGCATTGGCGGTGATCGCCCTGGTCAGCACCCTCACCGCCCGCCGGGGTATCCGCAAGGCGGAATAAGCAAATCAAAAGGCGAAAGGAGGACCGCCTATGACGCCCTATTTTTTCAAGCAGATGCGCAAGCGCACCAGCCTGTGCCTGGTGGTGGTGCTGACGGCCCTGGCGTTTTCCCTGGCCCTGTGTATGCTCCAGCGGTCCCGGGACCAGATGGCCGCACGCATTGAGGAGGTTTATGACAATCTGGAGGTCCGGTGCAGCGTCACCAATCTCACGGGGACCCAGTCGGACCAGCTGAACCTGCCGGATTGGGTGCTGCGGCTGTTCGACGGGGAAAAGACCTACGGCAATTTCCAGGACAACGACCTGTTCGCCCCCTATGTCCGGGATGTGCAGGTGCGGTCCACGGTGTACTGCACCACCCCCGGCGGCCAGGACCGGCTGACCCTCAGCGGCGTCACCGGGTTGAAGGCGGACAGCTCGCTGCTGGCCTCCTCGGGCTGCACCGTCATCTGGCGGGAGGGCTTCGGCGAGGATATGTTCCGGGGGCGGGGCTTCTCCCTGCTGCTGCCGGAGGAGCAGGCGCATCTGGTGGACGGGGACGGCTATGTGACCCTGGAGTTCACCGGGGTGGAGGGGGACAATATCCAGCACCGCTTCCTGGCGGCGGGGACCTATACCGGCGGGTCCGGGCGGCTGTACTGCTCCTGGTGGGTGGTGCGGCAGCTGTGCGAGGAGACCTACGGCGGTCTGACGCTGGACAGTCTGTCCGCCGCCATGGCGGACAACCGGAAGATCGGCGAGTTCTGGGACGGGTACGCCAGCCGCTATTTCGTGGCCCCCACCAAGGACGGCACCCCGGTGCCCTGGGAGGGGTCCCGGCTGTACCGCACCTATCCCTTCGCCCTGGCCATTTATGACGACGTGCTGGTGAAAACCGTGGAGCAATTGCAGCAGAACCAGCGGCTGCTGGGGCTGGTGTCGTGGCTGCTGGGGCTGGCCTCCTTCGGAGTGGGGGCGGTGTTCAGCATCCTGCTGCTGCGCCACCGCAGCCGGGAGCTGAAGCTGCAGTTTATCCTGGGCCAGAGCCGGGGCAGCATCTTAGTGTGGGCCCTGACGGAGCACGGCATCCTCAGTCTGCTGGGGGTGATCATCGGCGCAGGGGGCTTCTGGCTGGCCTTCCGGACGGCCCCGGCCTGGGGGCCGGTGGCCGGCTTCTGGGTGATGAACCTGGCGGGCACGGCTCTGGCATATCTTCTGACCATGCGGCGAAAGTTTCTGGAATCAAATCTGGGGAGGGAATAAATATGAACATCCAGCTGCAAAACGTTACCTATACCTATGCCGGGAAGTATCAGCGGGTCACCGCCGTGGACGGCGTCAGCTATACCTTCCACGACGGGACCCTGTACACCATCATGGGGGCCTCCGGCAGCGGCAAATCCACGCTGCTAAGCCTTTTAGCGGGGCTGAAGCTGCCCACGGAGGGGGAGATCACCCTGGACGAGCAGCCCATCCGGCTCATGGACCGCAGCGCCCTGCGGCGGGACACGGTGTCGGTGATCTATCAGGATTTCAACCTGTTTCCGCTGCTGACGGCGGAGGAAAACGTGTGCTATCCCCTGCGGCTGCAGAAAATGGACAAGGAAAAGGCCCTGGAGCTGGCCCGGCAGCGGCTGACGGATATGGGCATCCGGGAGTCGTATTTCCGGAAGCTGCCCAATCAGCTGTCCGGCGGCGAGCAGCAGCGGGTGGCCATCGCCCGGGCGCTGGCGGCGGGCAGCCGGGTGATCCTGGCCGACGAGCCCACCGGCAGTCTGGACAGCGACAACGGGCGGATGATCGTGGAGACTCTCCAGCGGCTGGCCCACCAGGAGGAGCGCTGCGTCATCGTGGTGACCCACGATCCCAAGGTGGCCGAGGCCGCCGATATCCGGCTGCATATGCAGGACGGAAAGCTCAGCGGAGAAGAAGCATAAAGCCCGGAAGGGCAAAAAATCAGCTGGCTGCGGGGGGCAGCCAGCTGATTTTTTCAGGATTCGCCGAATTCCCGGGTCAGGTCCCGGTCCAGCAGGGTGCGCAGCTCCGCCATGGGGTCCGCGCCGCAGTAGAGGATGCGGTGCACCGCCCGGCAGATGGGCAGCTCCACGCCATAGCGCTCCCCCAGCAGCACCAGGGCCTCCACGGTGTAGTATCCCTCCGCCAGGTCCGTGTAGGTCTCCCCCCGGATGAAGGATTCGCCGAACTGCCGGTTGTGGCTGTACCGGGAGAACACCGTGGCCTCATAGTCACCCAGGTGGCACAGGCCGTAGGCCGACAGCTGGCTGCCGCCCATGGCCTGGATGAGACGGGCTACCTCCCGGGTGCCCCGGCTCATCAGGGCCCCCTTCAGGCTGGACAGGCCCTTGCCGTCTAAAAATCCGGCGGCGATGCCCACCACATTTTTGGCGGCGGCCCCCACCTCGTTGCCGATGAGGTCCTCCCCATAGTAAAAGCGGATCAGGTCGCTGGAGAAGGACCGCACCAGCAGGCGCTTCACGTCCTCCCGGCTGCTGTCGATGACCATGCAGTTGGGGATGCCCCGGTAAAACTCCTGCACATGGCCCGGGCCCAGCCACACCGCCACGGCGTTGGAGGGGTCCAGATTCTCCTGGGCGATCTGGCTCAGGCGGCGGCCCGTCCCCTGCTCCAGGCCCTTCATGCACAAAACGAAGATCTTATCCCCCAGGGCCAGGGGCCGCAGCTGGTCCATCAGGCCCTGGAGCCCCTGGGAGCCGATGGAGATCACCACGATCTCCGCCTGCCGGACGCAGGACAGGTCCGTGGACAGCCGGATGCTTTCCGGCAGCTCCAGCAGGTCGTTGCGGCGGGTGGCAAGAAAGCGCTGCATATGCCGGGAGCCAGGGCGGCCATACAGGGTGACGGCGTGGCCGGTGCGGTCCAGATACCAGGCGATCAGCGAGCCCCAGCGCCCGCAGCCGATGACGGTGATGCGCATATAAAAATCCCTCCTGCGGCATGATAACATCTTGTTTATCATGCCACAGGAGGGGTTCTTTTGCAAGTTAATTTTCTGTGACGCCGGGCTGTTTCAGCTTCCGGGCATAGGCCAGGGTCTGTTTCAGGGCGCTGTCGCGGGGCACCGCCGCCAGGTGGAGCTTGTGGGCATAGGCCAGCAGCTCCCGGAAGCGGCTGTCCGGCGTGAGACCGGCGGCGATGAGGTCCGCCCCGGTGACCTGGGGCCGGGCCATCAGCTCCCGGTACAGGGCCAGCCGCTGCCGCAGCCAGGGCTCCGTATCCTCCCAGGGCCACAGGCTATGGGTGCCCCGGCCGTCTGCCGAGGCCAGAAGGATCAGGTCCTCCGGCTCCAGTGATTGGTCAAACATCCGGTTGCTGGCCTTGACGGAGGCGTCGGCCCCCACCAGGGCGTTGGGCTTCATGTGCAGCTGCACCATGTTCCGCACATAGGCCGCTGCCGCCTTGTCCCCCACGATGCGCCGCACCAGGGCGTCCGCCAGGGGCACCCCCGCCGACTCGTGGTCATAGGCGTGGATGCGGCCCCGGACATACTCGGTGGCGGCCGGTTTGCCCAGATCATGGCACAGGGCCGCCAGCATAAAGGGAAAGGGCTGCCGGGCCCGGCTGCGCAGAGCCGCTGCCTGGTCCAGCACCAGCATGGTGTGGGTCCAGACATCCCCCTCCCGGTGAAATCTTGGCTCCTGGGGCACGCCTATCAGGGCCTCCACCTCCGGAAACCAGTGGGACAGCTGGCCCATGTCCCGCAGAGTCTCGAAAAACAGCGAGGGGCGCTCCGCCTGAAGCAGGGCCTTGCGCAGCTCCCCCTCCACCCGCTCCGGCGGCAGGGCGGACAGGTCGATGCCCCGGCACAGGGCGATGGTCTCCGGGGCCTCGGTGAACCCGAACCGGGCGGCAAACTGGGCCCCCCGCAGCACCCGCAGAGGGTCCTCCGGAAAGGTCCGGTCATCCACGTGCCGCAGCACGCCCCGGCGCAGGTCCCGGAGGCCGCGGAAATGGTCCAGCACCCGGCCCGTCAGCACGTCCTCCATCAGGGCGTTGATGGTGAAGTCCCGCCGCCGGGCGGCCTGCTCCGTGCCCAGAAAGGGGTCCACGGTCACGTCGAAATCCCGGTGGCCCCGGCCAATGGCCCGCTCCCGCCGGGGCATGGCGATGTCCAGGCCATAGCCCTTCAGGCCGTAGATCCCGAAGCTGGCCCCCATCTCCAGGCGGCCTCCCAGGCCGTCTAAGATCTCCTCCAGCTGTTGGGGAGTCAGGCCGTGGACCTCGATGTCCACGTCGGTGTTCTCCCGGCCCAGCAGACGGTCCCGGACGAAGCCCCCCACATAGTAGGCCCGGCCTCCCAGGGCGGCGGCCTGCCGGGCGATGGCCCGGGCGGCCTCCATATCCCGGGCCGGGTCCCGGCGGCCGGTCATCGCTTCTGCCGCCGGGCCAGGAGGTGGTCGATCCACACCAGCACATAGCCCAGGGCCAGGAAGGCTGCGGCCATGGCCAGGAAGATCAGCAGCACCTTGCCCCAGCCCAGAGCGTCCACGTCCATGAAGGGGTAGGGGTACGGCGAGCCGTTGTAAAACCGGAAGCTGCTGACCCGGGCCCGGATCATGGTGTATACGAAGTAGGCCGCCGGGAAAATGCCCCACAGGAAGGGCTCAAACCGGCGATAGTGCCCCTTTTCGTCAAACAGCAGCCAATCCAGCACCGTCAGCAGTGGGGCGGCGGTGTGGAGCAGGTGGTTGGTAATCAGCTGGGTGGGGCCCATGTTAAAGTCCCCGGCGGCCAGGAACAGGTGGAAGGTGATGCCCGTGATGGCCATGGCCATCACCAGGGCTCCCTTGCACACCGGCAGCCAGGTGTCCCCCCGCCGGAGGGTGCGGACGGCGGCTCCGGCAAAATACACGGCGCACAGGATGTTGCTCATCAGGGTGAAGTATTGCAGGGCGGCCAGGTTCAGCCTTCCGCCGAAGAAGCCGCATTGCAGTACCACCCCCACGGCGGCGCACAGGGCGGTCAGGATATGCACGGCCGCAGCAGCGGCCCTGGAACGAATGGGCATAGCAAAATTCTCCTTTTTCGAAAGCGCTGCGGGCCGGTACAGGCAGCGCCTATACCGGTCCGGGAACAGATGGGGTCACTGCTGGCTCTGCTGCCAGCGCCAGGAATCCCGGCACATATCCGCCAGGTCCTTTTCCGCGTGCCAGTGCAGCAGGCGGGCGGCCTTGTCCGTGGCGGCATAGCAGGTGGGCAGGTCCCCGGGGCGGCGGGGGCCGATGCGGTGGGGCACCGCCACGCCGTTGACCCGCTGGAAGGTCTCCACGATCTCCAGCACGCTGCTGCCCCGGCCGGTGCCCAGGTTGATGGCCTCCCAGCCCGGATGGGTCCGGGAGTAGTCCAGAGCCGCCGCATGGCCCCGGGCCAGGTCCACCACATGGATATAGTCCCGGACGCCGGTGCCGTCAGGGGTGGGATAGTCGTTGCCGAACACCGTCAGCTCCCGGCGGATGCCGGCGGCGGTCTGGGTGATATAGGGCATGAGGTTGTTGGGGATGCCGTTGGGCAGCTCGCCGATGAGGCCGCTTTCGTGGGCCCCCACGGGGTTAAAATACCGCAGGCACACCGCCGCAAGAGAAAGGTCCGCCTTGGCGGCGTCCCGCAGGATCTGCTCGATCATCAGCTTGGTCCAGGCGTAGGGATTGGTGCAGCCGCCGGTGGACATATCCTCCCGGCAGGGGGCCTCCGCATTGCCGTACACCGTGGCGGAGGAGCTGAAGATCAGCCGGTGGACCCCGTGGTCCGCCATCACCTCCAGCAGGGCCAGGGTGGTGTCCAGGTTGTTGCGGTAATAGGCCAGGGGCTTCTGCACGGACTCGCCCACGGCCTTGTATCCGGCCAGGTGCACCGCCGCGGCGATGTCATGGGCCCGGAACACCCGGTCCAGGGCCTGCCGGTCCGACACGTCCATCCGATAGAACACCGGGGCCCGGCCGGTGATTTTTTCGATGCGCTCCGGCACGTCCGGGCGGCTGTTGGACAGGTCGTCGGCGATGACCACGTCATAGTCCCGCTGCAGCAGCTCCACCGCGATGTGGGACCCGATGAACCCGGCTCCGCCGGTAAGCAGTACGGTTTCCTTCATGATGCTTCCTCCCGAATCCTGTGGTTTACTGCGGCGTCTGGCGCACAACGGCGGAGAACCGGTACACGCCGGTGCCGTCGTACAGCGGGGCCGTCAGCTGCTGGGCCAGGCCGCTGTGACGGTGGACATAGTACAGGGGGATGACCCAGCCGTCCTCCACCAGCATGGCCTCGGCGTCCTCCAGATAGGCGTCCCGGACCTCCACATGGCCGGAGGCGTCCGCCGCCCGCAGCAGCATGTCATAGGCGGTGGAATAGAAGTACCCATTGCCGCTTTCCCACAGGGACAGCAGGCCCGAGGCATCGCCCCGGTCGGCGGTGACGGTGGTCAGGGCCACCATAAACTCACCCTGGTTCAGGGCGTCCGCCAGCTCCTGGGCCGTGGCCCCCCGCAGGATGGCGATGAGCCCCAGCTTCTGCTTCCAGGCGTCCTGGACGGCGGCGGCGGTCCGGGCCGCCGTCTCGTCGGTGCTGTCATACAGCAGGGTGATCTGCCCGGCGGCCTTCACGCCGCCTGCCTCCTCCAGCAGGGTCCTGGCCTGCTGGCACAGGGCCTCGTAGTTATCAGGCTCATTGTCGATGAGACTGCCGCTGCCCTGGCGGAAATCGCCGCCCATGGTGTTGCGCAGCCCCGGAGGGACAATGCCCTGGGCGGGGTCCAGAGGCTGGTCCTCCGTCAGCGCGTTCCGGTCGATGGCCAGGGCCAGGGCCCGGCGCAGGGACTCGCTTTCCAGGCTGCCGGTCCGCTGGTTCAGCAGCAGCAGGGTGGTCTGGGGATAGGGATCGGAGGTGTCGCCCTCCGGCAGGTTCATGGCAAAGTCCACGTCGCCGCCGGACAGCAGGTCCGCCCGGGCCTGGCCGTCCGTCTCGAACCGGAACTCCAGCACGTCCGGCCCCAGGCGGCGGGCGTCATAGTACCCGTCGGCCGCCTGGGCGGTGAGGCCCGTCTCGTCCCAGCCGGTGGCCCGATAGGGGCCGTCGGTCAGCAGGGTCTCGGAGTGCAGGGACCAGTCCTCCCGCTCCGCCGCGTCGCTGCGCACCGGCATGGTGGCCGTCCCGGCGCAGACATCCGTCAGGAAATAGGCGCACTTGTAGGAGAGCTTCACCACGAAGGTGAAGTCGTCCGGGGCGGATACCTGAAGAAGGCTTCCGTCCTGCTCGGCCTGCACCTGGTCAAAGCCCGCCACCATGTTCAGCAGAGCCGCATGGGGGGAGCCGGTGGCCGGGTCCGCCAGCCGCTGCCAGGCATAGACAAAGTCATGGGCGGTGACGGTCTGCCCGTCGGACCAGCGGACGTTCTGCCGCAGGGTGAAGGTATAGGTCTCGGTGCCGTCCAGGTTGTCCTCCACGGTGTAGGATTTGGCGGCGGCGTAAACCGGCTGGATGCCGCCGTCCTCCCCCCGGGAGAGCTTCATGAGGTTTTCAAACAGGTGGGCCACCACCGTGCGCTCGGCATCGGAGGAGGCCATGGCGGGGTCCAGGGTGGCCGGGGCGGCGTCCAGGCACACCCGCAGGGTCATGGTGTCCCGCGGCTGGGCGCAGCCGGTCAGAGCCAGCATGCACAGCACCAGCAACAGGGCCATGTACCGTATCCGTCGTTTCATAGGGGCCACGCTCCTTACTTTGATTTGGGCTCCGCAGGAGTCACCCGGCCGTCCTCCTCCAGGGTGGCGGGGATGATCTGGCTGCGGGTGTTGCGGGCGATGTCGTCCAGCCGCATGCGGGAGGGGAAGTCCGACAGCAGGGTATAGGCCACGCCGTGCTTCTTGGCCCGGCCGGTGCGGCCGATGCGGTGGATGTAGTACTCATTCTCCTCGGGTACCTCGAAGTTGAACACCGCGTCCACGTCGTCCACGTCGATGCCCCGGCTGGCCACGTCCGTGGCCACGAACACACGGAGCTGTCCATCCCGGAAGCGGGCCATGACCTCCTCCCGCTTGCGCTGGGGAATATCGCCGTGGATGCACTGGGCGTCCAGCCCCCGCAGCTGCAGGAACTTGGTCAGCCGCTCGGTGGAGCCCTTGGTGTTGCAGAAGCAGATGACCCGGTCCAGCTGCTGGGCGCGGATGATGGAGGCGATGGCGTCCACCTTCTTATCGGCGGGCACCTCGATGCGGTATTGCAGGATATCGGGCTTGTTTTCCCGGGTGGCCTGGACGGTGATCTCCTCCGGGTCCCGCTGATACACCCAGGAGATGTCCATGACCTCCCGGGAGATGGTGGCGGAGAACATCCCCAGATTCTTCCGGTGGGGGATCTTGTCCAGAATGCGGGTCACATCGTGGATAAAGCCCATGTCCAGCATACGGTCCGCCTCGTCCAGCACCACGGTCTGCACCTGGCCCAGGGTGACGGTGCGGCGCTTCATATGGTCGGACAGGCGGCCCGGGGTGGCCACCACGATCTGGGGCCGCCGCTTCAGGGCGTTGATCTGCTTGCCGATGGGCTGGCCGCCGTACAGACACACCAGCCGCACCCCCTCATGGCACACGGCGATCTGGCGCATTTCGTCGGTGATCTGCATGGCCAGCTCCCGGGTGGGGGCCAGGATCACCGCCTGGACCTCCTCGCTTTCCGGGTCGATGCGCTCGATGATGGGGATGCCGAAGGCCATGGTCTTGCCGGTGCCGGTGGGGGCCTTGGCGATGACGTCCTTCCCCTCCAGCATGGGGGGGATGCACCCGGCCTGGACGGGGGTGCTGATCTCATATCCCTTGTTCCTTATGGCGCGCATGGTGGCCTCGGACAGGCCGAAGCTGTCAAAGGGCGCGCCCTGTGTAAATTCCATAGCAGTTTCCTCGTTTTCTATATATTCAGCCAGGATACATTATACCATATCTGTCAATATGTCCCCGTACTGCTCCAGCAGCCACCAGGTGATCCGGGCCGTCAGCCCCCACAGGGGATACGGAAGCCCATCGTATACCGGCACCTCCATGTGCCCGGCCTGCCAGGGATAGTCCGCCGCCGCGCCCACCTTGTCATAGGGAAAGTCCGCCCCGATCTCCGGCCGCAGGGGGTAGCGGTAGATCGCGGGCGGGTGAGCCCGCAGAAAGGACAGGGGCATCGTGAATGTGTCCCGCACCTCGTCGGGACTGGGGCGCAGAGGCGCCGCCGGATCCAGCCGGGCCAGCACCGGATACATCAGCCCCTCGGACCGCAGGTACAGAAAGTCCAGGTCCCCGAAAATCTCAATGGCCTCCGCCGGAAGGCCCAGTTCCTCGAAGGTCTCCCGCAGGGCGCACTGCCGGGGCGTCTCCCCGGCCTCCATCCGTCCGCCGGGGAAGCACACCTCACCGCTGTGGTGGTGCAGCTTCGCCGGGCGCACCTCATATAAAAGGCTCAGCCCCCGGGGCGTTTCCACCAGGGGCACCAGCACCGCGTATTCCCCCCGTGCCTGCTGCAGGGTGGTGCGGTGGGCCGCCATTCTGCGCCGCAGCGCCTGTTCATCCATGCTTTCTCCCCCTTTTCACCACCACTATACCACATTCCGGCCCGAAGAAAAAGCAAAATCCATAAAAACAGCCGAATTCGCAAAAAGTTCTTGCAATTGAAAAAATCAGGGCATATAATGTAAAGGTTGAGAGATTTGCTATGCAAAAGCATAGCAAAAAAATAGAATGTGCCATTCCCTCGCCCCTTCGGGGCAACCGGGAATGATGCACAAAACTTCATGCACAGAAGAGTTTGCCTGTTTTCGTGGTGCGCCGCACAGTGCATGAATTTTGCTATGCAAAAGCATAGCAAAACAAGAAATGTGCCATTTCCTCGCCCCTGTGGGGCAACCGGAAATGATGCACAAAAACTTCATGCACTAACATTTGCGCATTTTCGTGGTGCAGTGCTCACGCATGAAGTTTTATACCCAAAAGAAAGGGGTTTTACCTTTGCAGAACGAAAAACTGAGAAACGTAGCCATTATCGCCCACGTGGACCACGGCAAGACCACCCTGGTGGACCAGATGCTCAAGCAGGGCGGCGTGTACCGGGAGAACCAGGAGACGGTGGAGCGGGTCATGGACTCCAACGACCTGGAGCGGGAGCGGGGCATCACCATCCTGGCCAAGAACACCGCCATCCAGTACGGCGACACCAAGATCAACATCGTGGACACCCCGGGCCATGCCGACTTCGGCGGCGAGGTGGAGCGCATCCTGAAGATGGTCAACGGCGTGATCCTGCTGGTGGACGCCGCCGAGGGCCCCATGCCCCAGACCCGCTTCGTCCTCAGCCGGGCGTTGGAGCTGGGCCACCGGGTCATCGTGGTGGTCAACAAGATCGACCGGCCCGACCAGCGCATCCATGAGGTCATCGACGAGGTGCTGGAGCTGCTGCTGGACCTGGACGCCACCCCGGAGCAGCTGGACTCCCCCATGCTGTTCTGTTCCGCCCGCCAGGGCGTCGCGTCCTACTCCCCCGACGTGCCGGGCACGGACCTCAAGCCCCTGTTCGACACCATCCTCAGCTATATTCCCGCTCCCGAGGCGGACCTGGACCAGCCCTTCCAGATGCTGGTGTCCGCCATCGACTATAACGAGTTCGTGGGCCGCATCGCCATCGGCCGGGTGGAGCGCGGCGTCCTGAAGCAGAATCAGGAGATCGCCGTGTGCAACTATCACGACCCCGACGCCCCGGCCAAGAAGGCCAAGGCCGTGTCCATGTACGAGTTCCAGGGTCTGGGCAAGCAGCCCATCACCGAGGCCACCGCCGGCAATATCATCGCCATGTCCGGCATCGGCGACATCACCATCGGCGACACCATCTGCGCCCCGGAGTGCGTGGAGCCTCTGCCCTTTGTGAAGATCTCCGCCCCCACCATGGAGATGACCTTCTCCGTCAACGACTCCCCCTTCGCCGGCCGCGAGGGCAAGTTCGTCACCTCCCGCCAGCTGCGGGACCGCCTGTTCCGGGAGACTCTGAAGGACGTGTCCCTGCGGGTGACGGAGATCGACGGCGCCACCGACGCCTTCAACGTGGCGGGCCGGGGCGAGATGAGCCTGTCCATCCTTATCGAAACCATGCGCCGGGAGGGCTATGAGTTCCAGGTGTCGCCTCCCCGGGTGCTGTACCGCACCATCGACGGCAAGAAGTGCGAGCCCATCGAGCGGCTGGTGGCCGACGTGCCCAGCGAGTCCGTGGGCGCGGTCATCGAGAAGCTGGGCTCCCGCAAGGGCGACCTGATCGAGATGACCCCCGTGGGCAGCCGTATGAAGCTGGAGTTCCTGATCCCCGCCCGGGGCCTGTTCGGCTATCGCAACGAGTTCCTGACGGATACCCGGGGCGAGGGCATCATGGCCTCCGTGTTCGACAGCTACGCCCCCTATAAGGGCGACCTGAGCCGCCGGAACACCGGCTCCCTGGTATCCTTTGAAACCGGCGAGTCCGTCAGCTACGGACTGTTCAACGCCCAGGAGCGGGGCGCCCTGTTCATCGGCCCCGGCGTCAAGGTGTACGAGGGCATGATCGTGGGCGTGTCCCCCAAGCAGGAGGACATTACCGTCAACGTCTGCAAGAAGAAGCAGATGACCAATATGCGGGCCGCCGGGTCCGACGAGGCCCTGCGCCTGGTGCCGCCCCGGAAGCTGAGCCTGGAGCAGTGCCTGGAGTTCCTGGCCGATGACGAGCTGCTGGAGGTCACCCCCGAGAGCCTGCGCATGCGCAAGACCATTCTCAACCACGAAAAGCGCATGAAGGCTACCCACGGCGGCAAGAAAAAGTAAAATATAAACACAAAACCCCGCCCTGCCGGATGGCAGGGCGGGGTTTTATGATTTGCGCATATACTGGAGGTCAGGCGGCCTGGACCTCGAACTTCAGCACGCCCTCGGCGGCGGAGATGCGGGTCATCATGGACTCCAGATCCTCCACCATGTCCCGGGTCTCGGCGGAGATGGTGACGCCGGCGCAGCCGTTGGTGGGGATGGTCTGGTTGATGGTGAGAATATTTGCGCCGGAATTGGCAAAAATAGACAGGAAGTTGGACAGCACGCCGGGGTTGTCCTTCAGCAGGGCGTAAAACGTGATGATGTGGCCGGCCTTCATATCCTGGAAGGGCTGCACCGCGTCCTTATACTTGTAAAAGGCGCTGCGGCTGATGCCCACCATCCGGGCCGCCTCGCCCACGGTGGCCGCCTCGCCCACCTGGAGCATCCGGCGGGCCTCCGCCACCTTGACGAATACCTCCGGCAGGGCTTCTGCCGATACGATGTAATACTTCTGATTGCTCATGGCCGTAAACCTCCGCTGATGTGTCCGGCGGAGACGCGGCCCCGCCGTTTCTTTTGGCCATTATCATACCATGTTGTTTGACAAAACACAACTGTTTTCGTAGGAGGGAGCATACAAAAATGCAGGAAAAGCAGCGGGCTTTTTTGGTGCGGACTGCCTATTGGGCCGTTTGGGCGGTGCTGCTGTGGCTGGGGGTGCGGTATCTGCTGCGGTGGCTGCTGCCGTTTCTGCTGGCCCTGGCCCTGGCGGCTGCGGTGGAGCCGGTGATCGCCTGGTGCCGCCGCCGCATGGGCCTGAAGCGGGGGTTCACGGCGGCGGTGGTGACCATCGCCGTCACCGGGGCCATACTGGCGCTGGCGGCGGTGATCGTGTGGCAGCTGATCCGCCAGGCGGCGGAGCTGCTGGGGCAGCTCCCCGGGCTTCTGGCGGGGCTGCCGGGCATGACGGAGGACCTGCGGCAGCGGCTGGAGGACTTCTGCGCCGCCTGTCCCCAGGGGCTGCGGAGCTGGCTGGAGGAGGTCCCCGCCCTGCTGGGGACCCTGGCGGCGGGAGTGGCCCAGCGGGCCAGCGGGGCCTGCATCACCGCGGCGGCGGCCCTGGCCGCCGCCCCGCCGGGGGTGTTCCTGTTCTGCGGCCCCACGGCCCTGGGGGTGTTCTCCACCGCCGGCAGCTACCCCCGGGTGATGGCCTTTTTCCGGCGGCAGCTGGGGCACCGGCTGGACCGGGCCAGAGGGGTCAAGGCCAATCTGCTGTCCACCCTGGGAAAATGGTGCCGGGCCCAGGCGATTTTGCTGGGGGTCACCTTCTGCCAGCTGCTGGCGGGCTTCCTGCTGATGGGCCAGCGGTATGCCCTGCTGCTGGCCGCCGTTACCGCGCTGGTGGACGCCCTGCCGGTGTTCGGTACCGGCACGGTGCTGCTGCCCTGGGCGGCGGTGTGTCTGCTGGCGGGGCAGGCCCCCCGGGCGGTGGCTCTGGCGGCCCTGTATGCGGTGATCTCCGCCGTGCGCAGCCTTCTGGAGCCCAAGGTCATGGCCGCCCAGGCGGGCCTGCCTCCCCTGGCGGCTCTGGCGGCCATGTACGCCGGGTTCCGGGCTTTGGGCGTGGCGGGGATGATCCTGCTGCCTATGGCGCTGCTGTTTGTCAAGCAGCTCCACGACGAGGGGTATGTGGGCCTGTGGAAATAGCCGCAAAAAGCGAAAAAAGCTGTTTTCTTGCCGGATGATCTGTGGTATAATGGGACGTTAGTGAAGATTTTCGGTAGGAGAGAACACAGACATGAACAAGCAACGCCGCGCCGACCTGCTGCTGGTGATGACCACCT
>ERZ1031278.175-NODE-175-length-17879-cov-8.142897_pt1 | contig 17879 bp, 10 predicted proteins | sample MGYA00518738_ERZ1031278 | MGnify/ENA primary metagenome ERZ1031278 (study PRJEB33719, sample SAMN04261329) | wastewater metagenome | biome: periurban shantytown; feature: human; material: feces | host: Homo sapiens | place: Peru: Lima | collected 2012-07-26 ...
GGCGGCTTCAGCAGAGGGGACTGACTCAGCATGGTCGGGCCGTCGTCATCCGACTGGGCCGGCTGTGCGGGCTGCGGGCCGGCGGACAGCTCGGCACCGCACTGCTGGCAGAACCGCATGCCGGGTTCCGACTGCTGACCGCACACCGGGCACACGGAACCCGCCTGCACGGCTACGGGCGCCCCGCAGTTCTCGCAGAATCTATCGCCCTCAACGACATTCGCACCACAACGGGAACACCGCATAATCTCTCCTCATGACTATCCTGCGCTCAACGTTACACTGCATGACAGCATTCCCCTGCAAATATACTGCGATACGGACCCCAAATGACGTCCGCAACCATTTGACCGAGATGTCTTTCAAATATTAAAATTAAAGATCGATGAAATTTCGAAGAGGAGATTATCATGCAGATCGGAGTAAGAATGGGGCATATTCCGGCATCCCGTCGTACGGTGACGATGGCCATCGCCGTCATCGCCGTCATTACGCTTTCCATTGCGATGCTGTGCGGATGCGGCACGGCACGGAACACGAACCAAGCAACGGATTCCGGCTCGGGCGGGAACCGTCTCGCCTCATCTTTGCAGGCTTATGCGACGCAGCTGCTCGGCCAGGACTACGGAATGGACCCCGCGCAGAAAGCGACACTGCGCAAGGCCGCGACAAGCGGCAAAATAAGTCTGTCCGATTACAAGGCCGCATGGAGCCGATACATCACGTGCGTCCAAGACAAGGGCTATCCGAGGCCGACACTGAAAACTTACTCCAACGGCATCCAGCAGCCGCAGGGAGACATACTTCCTTCAGATAAAGCCGATGACCTTGACTACATCCAAAAAAAGGCCAAGGACTTGAATGCGTGTGGAATCGCCACCGTGGATTCGGTGGACGCGTTGTATATGGCACAAGTCGGCAATCCCAATCTGTATGCGTCTCATAAGGAGGGGGCAGTCGATTGCCTTAAGCGCGCCGGGCTGGTGCCGAAATCCTACACCGTCGAACAATACGAGAAGGAGGCGAACGCAATGGGTCATGCCGCTCCCGGAGAGACCGTCAACACGACGTATGACATGAAGAAACCGGAAGTGCTGGCATGCCTCGCCGCCAACGGCAACGTATTCATGGACAGATGACGCCACAGGCACAGAGAATGCATTGGCATGTTTTCGCCCCTATCGGATATCGGATTACCTGCCCGATGGGGGCGAAAACATACCTTATATGCCCCGCCCAAATACCGCGAATAAGCTGCTGAAGATGACGTGGCGACTGTACAATAAGGAGGGAAGAGCAAACCAAGAAAGGGGCTTGTTATGATATGTCCTCACTGCGGCGCCACGCTGTCCAGCGCCGCACGATTCTGCACGCAATGCGGGCAGACGCTCGCGGTCGCCGCAGCAAACAGCAACGACAACGTCGAAGATTCGACCGTGCTCGGCACCGCTCCACACGGCACCGCAGCCGCGCCTCAGCCGGAAGCACCCGCTCCCGTCGCCGCATTCCCTGAACCCGTACCGGCCCCGCAGGCCGCGGCACCGCAGCCCGAGCCGGCACCCGCATTCCCCGGCGCGGAACAGCCCGCAGCCGAGCCGGCCTTCCCGGCGGTTCCCGAACCAGTCCCCGCACAAGAAGCTCCTGCAGCTCCCGTCCCGGCGGCAGAAGTGCCAGTCGCCGCTCCGGCCGGAGAAGTTCCCGCCGCCGCACCTGTTGCGGCTGCAGCACCTGCTCCCGGCACTTTTGCTGCGCCCGCGCCTGGTGCTCCCGTCCCCGGCGCACCTGTCCCCGTTACCCCCGGCGCACCCGGCGCCCCGGTTCAGCCCGGCGCTCCGCAGCAGTTCGTCCCCAACCCGATGTTCAAGGAGCTGTTCTCCGCGCGTTCGCTGCAGACCGCCGCAATCAGCCTTGCCTTCGGCTTGATCGGCGCGATGGCGCTGGCCCTGATCGGCTCCATCTTCTTCTTGTCGGCCGGCTCATCATGGGCGTCCAAGCTGAGCATGGTCCCCGGCCTGTCCCACATGATGAGTGACGCCAGCGGTTCCGGCACGGTGACGCCGAACTTCTTCCAGTTCCTGATTCTGGTGATGGTTCTGGGCGTATCCGGTCAACTGTCGCCCAACATCACCGGAGGCAACCTCTCCATGTCGTCCTTCGGCGTGTCCGGCCATCTATGGATGCCTGTCGGTCTTTCCGGCGTGGCGCTGGTTCTCGGCACCGCGTTCGGCGCATACTGGTTCGCGCGTAAGTTCGCCATCCGGTTCAAGTGGACCGGCATCGTCAGCAGCGTCATCGTCGGCGTCGTGATGGGATTCGTCTATCTGATTCTCGCCGCGATCTTCCCGCTGACGCTGGGAGCCGGCAGCATGGGCGGCATTCAGGCCAAGGCCATCCTGACCGGCGTCTCCGCCCGTACGTATTTCATGACGCTGCTGCTCGCCGCGATCGGCGCGTTCTTCGGCTATCTGCTCGCCCAGTACGCCTCGGATTCCAACAACGTGTTCACCGCGGCCTGGAAGTGGGCTCACCGCACGCGCGGCTTCGTGCGCACGTTGCTTGACGCGGCGTTCATCTACGCGGTCGTGTTCACGGTGATCGGCTTCATTTGCCTGATCATGCTGTCCAGCAACCTGCACAACGGCCAGATGTTCATGCTGTTCCCGATTCTGCTGCCGTACCTTTCGTTCCTGACGTTCGCGCTCGGCTCGTTCGGCGCGGTCGGCATCACGGCCAGCGGTAATATCGCTAACCTGTCGCTGTTCGGCATCTCGAACCAGTACGTCGGCTCCATCAGCGCACCGTGGCAGCTGCGGCTGGTATTCGTGGCGTTCCTTATCACCACGTTCTACATTGCGTTGCGCGCCGCGGCACGCAACATCTATGATCCGGCATATGCGGGATGGCAGCACTCGTGGAAGTCTCCGGTCGCCACGCTGGTGATCTGGCTGATCGTCACGTTCCTGTTCACGTCCGCGACGCTGGGTTACACCATGCAGTCCGATACCTCTGACGCGTCGCTGAACATCGCGGCATGGTACTTCCTCGTCGCGGCCGTATGGTCGTTCCTGATCGAGGTGGTGGCGCTGACATTCGGCCCGGCCATGGTGCTGTCGATGGGCGGCGCATGGAAGCTGTTCGTCGGCGGCACGGTCCGCCCGACGCCCGCCGAGGTCACCGCGTATGCGGCGGCATGCGGAGCGTACTTCGGTCGCTTCCCGTCACAGGTCGCCGCGGCCGCCGGCTACACCGGCCCGCAGCCGTCCTTCGGCGGACAGCCTGGCGCCGGCACCGGAGCGCCGACCGCGCCCGCAGCTGGCATCCCGGTTCAGGGCGTTCCCGTTCCCGGTGCTCCGGTTCAGGGGGTTCCCGCTGCCGGCACCGACGCCGCGGCCTTTCAGGCCCAAGGTGGTGCCCCGACTGTCCAAGTTCCCGCCGGCGCTCCTGCCGCTCCTGCCGCTCCTGCAGCTGCACCTGTCGCCCCCGCTCCGGTGGCTGCTCCCGCCGCCCCGGCTGCAGCCAAGGCCATGACCCCGCAGCAGAAGAAGCTGGCCATCATCATCAGCTCCATCGTCGGCGTGCTTGCCCTGCTCGGTATCGCTTACGCAGTGGTCAACTCCACCGTGTTCAGCGCCGATAACACCGCGAAGAGCTACCTGTCGGCCATCGCGTCCGGCGACTATGACAAGGCCAACGGCATCTCCGACCCGCAGGTCGCCAACGGCAAGCGCACGCTGCTCACCAATGCGGCTTCCAAGGGCGACAAGACCACGATCAGCAACCAGCGCATCATCTCCGCCACCGACAACGCGGACGGCTCCCGCACGATGCGGATCTCGTACACGCTGGGCGGCAAGTCCATGACCGACACCCTGACGGTCGCTCCGAACGGATCCAAGTTCCTGATCTTCAAGAACTGGAACATCACGACGCCGCTGGTCAAGGAGATCTCCGTCTACGCGTCACCGGCCATCACCAACTTCACCGTCAACGGTGTCAAGGTCGGCGCGAAGAACGCCACAGCATCCGATTCCGGCACCTACACCTTCAAGGTGTATCCGGGCTCGTACACGGTGGAACCGGTCACGTCGAAGTATCTGACCGCGGATTCGACGACGCTGACCACCTCCTCCGAATCCTCCGCCTCGATCTCTGCCGAGCCGACCGACGCTCTGGCAGACGAGATCAACGCGAAGATCAAGGACAAGCTGGATACCTGCGCCAAGTCCACGGATGCACAGCCTGAAGGCTGCCCGTTCAGCATGTACGGTTCCGATGACGACTACCGCAACATCGCATGGAACATCACCGAATACCCGACCGTCACCACTGATGACCTCAGCATCGACTCGGGCAGCTTCTACGTGTACGGCGGCGAAGCCAAGGTGGCGTACGAGTACAAGAACTATGACGACTCCTGGGAGCCGACGGACAGTTCCACCAGCTTCAGCATCAGCGGACAGTTCACGCTGGACGGCGACAAGCTGGACATCACGCTGGACGAGGACTGATCGGAATGATTTCGCCCGGCACGGGGCACCTGCTGCGCGCACCGTGCCGTAAGTGGAAGAATCCGTGAGCATCGCAACCCGCCGTTCCTCTTGGGACGGCGGGTTCTTGTATATTGGATAAGGTTTGTGTACGGCAACGTATCACCACGGTGAACGGTAACGAAACTATCGACGGAAAGAGCGGAAAAACATGTCGGCGATCCTTGAGGGCACACCCGATAAGCGACTGGCCTTGGTGACGGGCCGCGCATATCCTGAGCTTGCCAATGAAGTGGCTCAATATCTCGGCATCAACGTGCTGCCCACCACCGCATACGACTTCGCCAACGGTGAGATGTATGTGCGGTTCGCGGAGCCGGTTCGAGGCGCCGACGTGTTCGTGCTGCAGTGCCACACCAACCCGATCAACAAGTGGGTGATGGAGCAACTGCTGATGATCGACGCCCTCAAGCGCGCCTCCGCCAAGTCCATCACCGTCGTGGCACCGTTCCTCGGCTACTCCCGTCAGGACAAGAAACATCAGGGCCGCGAGCCGATCACCGCACGCCTGATGTTCGACCTGTTCCGCACCGCGGGGGCGAACCGTCTGGTCACCGTCGACCTGCATGCCGCGCAGGAACAGGGCTTTTTCGACGGCCCGGTCGACCATTTGACCGCCATGCCCGTGCTGATCGACTACGTGCGCAGCCACGTGCCTATGGACAAGGCGACGATCGTCTCCCCCGACGCCGGCCGCATCAAGGTTTCCGAGCAGTGGGCCGCCAAGCTGGGCGGGCTCCCGCTCGCGTTCATCCACAAGACTCGCGACATCACGCGCCCGAACCATGCCGAAGCGCATGGCATCATCGGCGACGTGCAGGGGCGCGACTGCGTGGTGGTGGACGACATGATCGACACCGCCGGCACAATCTGCGAGGCCGTGCGCACGCTGCGCAACTCCGGCGCCGCCTCGGTGACTCTGGTCGCCACGCATGGTCTGCTGTCTGGCCCGGCCGTGGAGCGCCTGCGCGATTGCGGCGCCCGCGAAATCATCCTGATGGACACTGTGCCAGTGCCGCAGGAGAAGCGCCTGGATAACATGACCGTGCTGTCGGTGGCGCCGCTGCTGGCCGCCGGCATCCGCTCCGTCTTCGAGGAAGGCTCTGTGGCGACACTGCTGGAGGGCCTGCCGGAGGACATGCGCCCGAGAAACATCTACGCCTGAAATATAAAACAAAGGACTACATATTTGCCCCCGCTGGCGGAGGCAGAATGACGCGGTCCTGGCCATCCATAACGGATTGAATACAAAATAGGGAGGCCGCCACAGGGCGACCTCCCTATTTCTATTTACTTATATCACTCGGCGCGCTTGCGGGCGATGAACACCGCGCCAGCGGCGGCGACCAGCATCATGCCGGCCATGCCGATGACGGCGACGTTCGCACCCGTCTTGGAGATGGCGTTGCCGTTGGCATCGGCCTTCTCCAGTGCGGCGATCGCGTCGGCGAGGGCCTTCTGCGCGGCGTCGATGTCAGCCTGGGTGGCGTTGTCATCGGCGAGGACGCTCTGGGCCTTGGCGAGGGCGTCACGCACGGCCTGGGCGGACTTCTTCGTGTAACCGCTCAGATCCAGGGCCTTGGCCTGATCGATGGTGGCCTGCAACTTGCTCTTGTCGGTCGTCTCCGGGTTCGGAGTCGGCTTGGAGGAGGCGGGCTTCAGGGCCTTCATCGCGGCGTTCAGCGCGTTGTACGCGGCATCGACGTCAGCCTTGGTGGCGTTCGCATTGTTCAGGACGGCCTTGGCGGCATCCAGAGCCTTCTTGAACGCGGCCCACGAATCCTTGGTGTACGCGGATTCCTTGAGCTTCTCGGCATCGGCGACCAGGCCGGCGAGCTTGGAGGTGTCCACGCGCTCTTCCAGGGCGGCGATGGCATCCTTCAGGTTCTGGTAGGCGAGAGCCACGTCGTGCGCGGTGGCGTTCTCGTCGTCCAGCACCTTCTTGGCGGCGTCGCGCTTGGCGACGAGCACCTTCCAGGTGTCGGCGGTGTAGGTGGCCTCGGTCAGGGCGGAAGCGTCATCGTACAGGTTCTGCAGATCGCACTTGTTGACCTTGACCTCGGTGCTCGGCACGTCGCGAACCGTGGTGACACGCAGCTCGGCAGCGGAGGCGTACGTGTTCACCTCGCCCGCGGACTGTCCCGCGGTTTCGAGAGCGGTGATGCGCACCTTGGTGACGTTCTTGACCGCGTCGAACTTGACCTTCTGCCAGACACCGCTGGTCGTGGTGAACGTGCCATTGGTGACGACGTCCTTGGTGGTGCCGTCGGACAGCGTCAGCGTAATCTTGTACTTCTTGATCTTGCCGTTCGCGTTCGCGCCGCCACTGCGGGCCATGTAACGCAGACCGTCGATGGTCGTCGGCTCGTTCAGGTTGAACTGATACCAGGCGGTACCGGCGGACACTGCGTTGGCGCTCCAGGAGGTGTGCCAGTGAGTGCCGGCATTGCCGTCCTGGGCGAGGCTTGCCGGGCCCTCATTGCCGCCCGACAGTGCCTGCTGGCTGCCCGCCTCGACGGTGTAGGCGTCGGTCGCCACGTCGTACGCATCGTTCGAGTCGTCGCCCGGTGCGTTCTTCATGTACTCGGCCAGCGCCACAGCCTTGTTGTAGGCGGTGGTGTAGTCGGGCTTATCCTTGGCGATGAGCGCCTCGATCTCGGCCACCGTGTTCACGTACGTGGTCCAGACTTCGGCGGAGTAGTCGCCGCTCTTGCCGTCGTAGGTGTCCTTGACTTCCTTGAGCTTCGCCTCGGCGTCGGCCTTGGTGTGCTCGGCGGATGCCACGTGCTCGACCTTCAGGTCATCGAGGACGAAGTCCTTGTAGCCACCGAAGTTGGCGGCGGAATCGGACGTGTTCTGCAGGTCGGGAGCGGTGGAGGTCGAGTAGATGCCGAACCAGCTGTCGCCGGTGATGGAACCGGTGATCTCGAACTCGGCCGTGCCGTCCTCGCCCAGGGCCTTCTTCAGGTTGGTGAGCTTGACGGTGCTGGCGTTGTACTCGCCGTCACCGGTGGCGATGGCGTAGATGTCGTCGGAGCCGGACTGGTACTTGAACGACACCTTGTAGGTCTCGCCCGGTTCCAGCTTGACGTTCTGCGGGATCGTCTGGTAGATCAGCGTGCCCTTCTGGATCAGGCCGTTGGCCTTGACGGACCACTTGCCGTCGAGCACGTCGTCCATCTTCTTGACATCCCAGCCGGCCTGCGTGAACGGGTCATGCAGCTCGGACAGGTGGATACGGTTGTCCTCGACGCCTTCGGAGCCGGAGACCACGAACGGCCAGATGCCCTGGGCATTGTCCTCGAAGTCGTTGGTGAGCGTCTTCAGGGTGCCGTCAGCGTTGAGCGTCAGGCCCTTGTAACCGTTCTCAAGCACGCGCACGTCATCGAAGTACACATGGTCGGTGTTGTCGCATGCGCCGGAGTGCGAGAGCGTCACCTTGACGTCGCCGCTTTCCGGAGCCACGAACCACACGTACATGTTCTGGAAGTAGCTGCTGCCGCCTTCAGTGTTCGAGTACGTGTTGTGGCCGTACGCCTTGATGTAGTTCTTGGCGATCGACTTGCCGGTCTCGTTGGTGGCGAGGACCTTGGTGCCGTTGGTCACGGTGATCTTGGCCGGGGAGTTGGTGCGGTTGTCCACGCCCACGTAGATCGCGTAACGCTTGCCCGCGGTCAGGTCGGTGAGCTTCTGGGAGACCTTCACGTCACCGGTCAGGCGCAGCATGGCGTTGTTGGTGCCTTCGACCTCGGCCTTGCCGGTGCCGGAGACGGCCCAGTTGTCCTTGAGGGTGTTCTGGCCGCCGTTGAAGCCGGCGTCCACGACGTGCATGCCTTCGCTCCACTTGACGGAGATCTGCTTCTCGGAGCCCTTGGTCACGACGTACGGGGTCTCGGCCTCGGCGGTCAGCGAGATCTTGCCGCCGGAGACGGCGACGGTCTTCTCGTTGGTCTTGCCCTGGTCGGTGAGCTGGTACACCTTGACGGAGGCGAGGTTCTGCCAATCCTTCGGCAGGGTCCACTCGGTGGTGCCGCCCTGGGTATTCCAGTGGTACAGCTTCTCATCGGAGGACTTGACGAGCTTGCCGGTGTTCACGTCCCACAGCCACGGCAGCAGGTAGGACTCAGTGCCCTTGACGGTGTTGCTGTTGCCCGGGGAGACCGCGCCGGACGCCACGGTGATGCCGTTGAGCGTGATGGTGCGGTTGCGGTACGCGGTGTTGTTGGTGTCGTTGGAGCCACGGGACAGGACGACGACGTTGCCGTGGTCGTCCTTCAGCGTGATCTGCTCGTTGCCGTTGTTGACGGAGGCATCCTTCACGGAGGTGGCGTCGAGCGGGCTGTTGACCCAGCGGACGACCTTGAAGTGCTGGATGAACTTGGTGGACACGTCGTGCGTGTACAGGTTCCTGATGTACGCGGCGTAGTCGTTGCGTCCCTGCCAGCCTTCGAAGTCCTTCATGCTGTAGCCGCCGAGCAGCGGGGCGTTCGCGGCCTGGCCGTACGACGGGTAGTCGCCGACCCAGCTGTCCTTCTGGTGGTTGCGCAGGAAGCGCATGACCTGAGAATTCTCGCCCTTCATGGCGGAACCACCGTAGGTAAGGTCGGCGGCCCAGTGCTGGAAGGTTGCGTCATACTCGTTGCCGGCGCCCCATTCGGTGGTCATACGCCAGCCGTTCTGGTTGATCATTTGGCTCATCTTGCGGGTTTCCCACGAGTCCTCGGCGCCGGAGGTGTTGTTGCCCCACACGTCGAGGTAGATGAAGTCCATGTTGTCGCCGACCTTGCTCTTGAGGTCAGCGAAGCGGGACTTGCGCATGCCGGAGGCGAGATCGTAGATGCCGTCGATGCCGATGCCCTGATCCAGCCAGTTCCAGCCGTAGCTCAGGCCGCCACTGGAGTTGCGACGCACCATGTCCTCGCTGAAGGCCTTGGCTTCCGGGTACATTTCGGACGCGTTGACGTGCACGCCGAAGCGGGCGCCGTACTCGGTGCCCTTCTCCATCAGGGTGTTCATGTCCGCGGCGCCGCCGGCGCGGGTGTTGATGTCGCCGTAGTCCGGATGGCCGGAGTCGTGGCCTTCGTTGCCGTAGCCCTTGAGCAGCACGGACTGGCCGAGGCCGTCGGTGTTGAGGGCGACCTTCTTGACGTTGTCAAGCGTGGTCAGGAACGGGTTCTGCGCCTGGGAGCCGAAGTTCATGGCGATGCGCCATGCGACCAGCTCGGGCACTTCCTCGGACTTGTATGGGTTGTTCATGATGTCGCGGTATGCGATCGCGCCATCTTCCCAGTTGACCGTGCCGTCCTCGTTCTCGTCGCCGGCGATGGCGACGGCCATCTTCGGCATGTCGGTCTCTTCGACGGTGTAGGTGTTCTTCTTCGTGTCGGTCACGACGCGGTGGTAGTACCACGGTGCAGTGCCCAGACCGAAGGAGGTGGCCTTGCCGACCTTCTGGGTGGAGGTGAGCACGCGGGTGTTCCTCGCACCGCCGGCGACGGTGTTGCCGACGGTGGTGCCGTCGTGCTCGGAGTTGGACCACAGGCCGGCGCTCAGGCCATTGCCCGAGACGAAGCCGTAGGTGTAGTCGTTCGCATTGCTGACCGTGGTGTCGGCGGTGATGTCGAAGTTGGTGTCACCGGGCCTGGCAGTGTCGGACGACATGCGGGCGCCGGTGAACTGGGCGCCGTCCTGACCGGAGCGCACGGAGATGAGGCTCTGGTTCGGGAACGCAATCGTCTGGACCGGGTTCTCCTCGGCCTCGGTCTTGGCGTCATCCGCCTTGTTCACGATCTTGGTGACGTTGAGCTTGAGCGTATTGTCGACGACCTTGATCTGCACGGTGACGACCGCGTTGATCTTGTCGCCGCTCTTGACGTTCAGCGTGTACTGGGCCTCGGTCGCGCTGACCTTCTTGAAGGTCACGTCGGAGTCCTTCAGCGTCACGTCGGTGCCGTTAATGGTGATGACGCGCACGTCCTTCGGCTGGCCGTACATGATCTTGCCGTCGAGCTTCTTCATCGTGTAGTCGTACACGGACGGGAAGTTCTTCTTCACGCGCACGTCCATGGCGGCGGTGGAGAGCGTCTCAGTAGCGACTTCGGCCGACTTGTTCAGCGTGATGTTGCCGACTGAGGCATTGCCATCGGCGACGGTGACGGTCTTGGTGGCGTCATCGTAGCCTTCGGCGGACACGGTCAGCGTGTAGTCGCCGGCGGCGAGGCCGGTGAGGGTGAAGGTGCCGTCCGCCGCGGTGGTGGCGGAGTTCTTGCCGGTGACGACTTCGGCGCCGGCGATGGCGGCGCCGCTGGCGTCGACGACCTTGCCGGTCACGTTGTGCTTGGCGACTTCACCCACGGTGAAGTTTTTGAAGTAGACATCAGTGACTTCGCTGGTGCCGGAGTAAGAGCCGGCCTTCATGGCGAGCTTGTCGGTCAGCGCGGTCATCGAGGAGTAATCCACATCGAACGCCTTCTGTCCGTCAATAGTCAGCGTGGCAACCTTGGCGGCAGTCCAGGAGACGTTGACGGTGATTTCAGCGTTCGCGGCAGGGGCAGCGACACGTGTGCCGTTGTACCAATCATCGCCATTGCCTCCGACATACTTCTGCCAGAACCAGCCCCCCTTGTCATAGCCCAGGAACAGGGCGTTGCCCGGATCCTTGTAGCCGAGGTAGAAGCCGAAACGGTTCGCGGAACCAGCCTGCGGGGACTTGACCTTGATGGAGAACTCTCCAGCCCGAGTCAGGTCAATCGTCTTGCCGCTAATGGCGACAGCCGGATAGCCACTGCTGCTGGTGGCATTGCCGTTGGCGGAGGTGGACTTGAAATGAGTCCATCCTGCATAATCGCCAGTGCCGGCTGCAAGAATTTCGCCGCCTTTGGCGGTGTTGCGGTCAATCGTCCAGCCGTTCACGGCAGCATCGTCCGCGACGGTGGCGACATCGTTGGCGTTCGCGTCATTGGAGCTAGCCGCTGAACGGAGCGCGAGAGTCTGCAAATCACTTGCAGAAAGCGGCGCGGCGGACGCTGTGCTGACCACCCCCAGTGGGGCGACAGCGAGCGCAACCGCAAGGGCCACTGAAACCACTCGTTTTCTCATATTTCCTTACCTTCATCATGGAGCACTAAGGCTTAACCTTGAGCGGATACGCATGACGGAAGCCCGACACGCGCACCTCAGTTTTCTATGATAACACTCTTAACAAAATACAAGAACGTGTGTTGTTAACATTATTATTTTCCAAGGAAAATAGAAATTTTCGCCATATATCAATGGGTATGCATGAAAAGACCTGCGCAAATCCCCTCAAAGAACAGCGATTTTTCCCGTCGCGACAACACTGTCTCGCGGAAGTCTTCCGCTATTTGTTAACTTACCTTACTTATTGGAGCGCTGGAAGAGCCAACTGGCCGATGCGATGCTCACCGAAGGTGATTTGCGTTCATATGTTCGCGCCGGAACGACGACTCTGCGCACTTACGGACGCAAATGGGTCTGTTTGCGTCCGTAAGTGCGCGCACTTGTCGTTTCGGCGCACACTTACGGACGCTAATGCCCCCCAGTCGCTTCGCGACGGGGGGGGCATGCACTATATAAAAGGACTATTTGCTATCCGGAACGAACGACTCGAAGATGTGGCGGTCGAAATACTGGTCGCATTCGGCGAGTTCGTCCGCGCTGCGAACCGTCCACGACACCGGTATCGCGCCCATCCAGCGTGCGGCCCGCAGCTGCGGAGAGGGGCCGCCATGCCAGTCGAACGCCACGAAGTCCGGACGGGAGATCCAATCGAACGCCAACAGCCCGGCCAGCCACTCCTTGACCCCGGTACCGGTGAGCGACGCCGGCTCTGCCAACTGGCCGCGGCACACCTCCGGACGGTGCTCCTTGTACCAGTTGACCGCGCCCGGATGGAACGACTCGATCACATACGGGCCGTCATACGCCTGCAGCAGTTGGTCGCCCTTCTCCATCAGCTCGTCCGCCCGCTCGCCCCACGCGGCGTTGTCGGTGAACTTGTACTCCACGATCACCGGTACACGTCCCGCGATCACGCGCAGCACGTCGACGAACAGCGGCACGTGCTGGTAGTAGCCCTGCGGAGCGAACTGTGCGGCGGCCACCGGGTCGGCGACGGGCGCCGCCTCGGCATCCCCCGGCTTCGCGGGCGCGGGGAACAGCGGGATGCGCGACAGCTCCTCATACGTCAGGTCGGCGATCTTGCGCGGATCTCCGGCCACGCGCAACAGGTTATCGTCATGCACGACCACCACGCGGCCGTCCTTGGTGAGCTGCACGTCCAATTCGATGCCGAATCCGGCCTCACAGGCGGCGGCGAACGCAGCCAGCGAATTCTCCGGGGCGATCGAGCCGCTGAAGTCAGCGGTCCCGTATCCCGCGCGCAATGCGCAGCGACGCGCCAGCGCCACATACTCGCCGCTGTGCGCCGCATACTCCGGCGTCAGTCCCGATCCCGCGTCATGCAGGCCACGATGCGCATACCATACGTCCGGAACCGACGGCGCGAAATGACGCTGCTTGTCGCTGAACGAACGCGGCTTGATGGCCCAGACCGCGGCGCCCGCGGCTACGGCTCCGGCAAGCACCAGCTTGCCTCCAACATGTTTTCCCATAGTGTTTCTCCTAACCGTGCCGTCGGTTTCTAGCGCAGCACGCCGTCGATCAGCTTGGTGATCAGCTCGGTATAGCCGATGCCGGTCGCCTCCCATGCCTTCGGATACATGGAGATCGGCGTGAAACCGGGCATCGTGTTGATCTCATTGACCATCACCTCGCCGTCCGGCGTCACGAACGTGTCCACGCGGCTCAGGCCGGCGCCATCCACCGCCTTGAACGCCTTGACCGCGGTCTCGCGCACCTGCTGCAGAGTCTCCTGAGGCAGATTCGCCGGCACCTCCACATGGCTCGCCGACGAATCCATGTACTTGCTGTCGAAGTCGTAGAACTGGTCGTCGCCGCTGTTGCGCTTGTCGAGCACGATCTCGCCCGGCCAGCTGGCCTGCGGCTCACTGCCGGCCTTCGGGCACAGCACCGCGCACTCGATCTCACGCGCGTCGATGCCCTGCTCGATCAGGATTCGCCAATCATGATGGCTCGCCTCGAACACAGCGGCGGCCAGCTCGGCGGCGTCACCGGCATGCTCCACCTTGGTCACGCCGAAGCTCGATCCGGCGCGGGACGGCTTGACGAACAGCGGGTACGCCAGTCCGGCCTCCTCGACCCGAGCGAGCAGACCATCGGCATCAGCGGCGAACCGCGACGCCGCGTCGAAGCCGCGCGCGTCCACGGTGATGCCGGGAGCGACCGGAATGCCGGCGGCGGCCAGCAGCACCTTCGTGTAATGCTTGTCCATGCACGCGGCGGACGCGAGCACGCCGCAACCGACGTACGGCACATCCATCATCTCCAGCAGACCCTGAATCGTGCCGTCCTCGCCATACGGGCCGTGCAGAACCGGCAGCACCGCGTCAACGTGCCCCAGCGAGCTCAGCGTGCCGTCGTCATTGCGGGCGAAGAAGCCATCCTGCCCGAGCACCACGTCCAGCACGACGTCGCGCGAGCCGGGAGTCTTCTCGACGACCGGCAGACCGTCGGCCATATCCCATCCGCGCGGGTCCTCGCCGTCCACGATCCACTGGCCCTGCTTGGTGATGCCCACCGGCACCGGCTCGAACCGGTCGGTGTCAAGCGCGCGCAGCACGCCGGCAGTCGAAATGCAGGAAATCGAATGCTCGTCGGCCTTGCCGCCATACATCACCACAACGCGAATCTTGGCCGTTTCAGCCATGTTTTCCTCCCATGCCATGTTTTGCACATACTGGGTCATAGCCTAATACGTGCGATGGCGCACCGTCCCGTAACAATTCGCCTCTTGCAAAACCCGCCAAACTCAGCAGGGTGGGCACCGGTGATATTAGCTTTGCCGATGGCGCGAACCACCCCGTCTCGCTGCGGGGCATATGCTAACGCCCCCGCTGACGGGGGCTGTCGAGCGCAGCGAGACTGGGGGTGGTTAATGCAGCCTACTCCTCGGTGATCTCGGTGCCGAGTAGTTCGGAGAGCATCTGCTGGCAGGATATGCCTTCGTTCAGCACGCGGCTCATCGCGTAGGCGAGCGGAGTCGGCACGTCGAGCTCGTCGCCGAGCGCGACCACGGCGTCGGTGGTCGGCACGCCCTCGGCGACGCCGTTGCTCACCTTCGTGGCCTCCTCGACGCTCAGGCCCTTGCCCAGATTCGCGCCGAACGTGTAATTGCGGCTCAGGGGCGAGCCGCAGGTGGCGGTCAGATCGCCCACGCCGGCGAGACCGGCGAACGTCTTCGGATCGGCACCTGCGGCCTTGCCAAGCGCGGTCAGCTCCGCCAGTCCACGCGTCTCGATCATCGCGGCGGTGTTCTCGCCGTATCCGGCTCCACGGGCCATGCCGACTGCGAGCGCGACGACGTTCTTCAACGACCCGCACATCTCCAGTCCGATCACGTCGGAAGTGATGAACGCCTTGAAGTAACTGGTCGTGCAGGCGGACGCCACCTTGCGCGCATTGTCCAGATTCTCGCAGGCGACGACCGTGGCGGCCGGCTGACGGTCGGCGATCTCCTTGCTCAGGTTCGGTCCGGAAACCGCGGCGAAACGCTCAGCCGGCAGGTCGAGGGCCTCGCGGACCACTTCATCCATGCGCTTCTTGGTGTTCCGCTCGATGCCCTTCATCAGGCTGACGACGACGGCGGTATCGGGAATCAGGTCCTTGAACTCGGCGAGCGCCACGCGCGCGAACTGGGCGGCGATGGCGACGACGATGATATCGGCGTCCTTGACGGCCTGCGCCCGGTCGCCCGTGGCGGTCATGTTGTCGGGCAGCTTGGCGACGGACGGCAGACGAACGGCATTGTGGTGCCGGTCGCGGATGCCCTCCACGATTTCGGGCTCGATGGCCCACATCGTCACGTCATTGCCCGCGTCCGCCATCACCTGGCCAAAAGTGGTGCCCCATGCGCCGGCACCCAATACAGTACATTTCATAACCCACTACCCTACTCCAGCCCCGGATACGAGACCTCCATGCGCACGTCGCGCAGGTATGAACGCGCCCGCGCGGCATGGCGCTGCGCGGGCGTCTCGGATGTCCGTCGTGTTCGGGAATCAGTCGGTAACGCGGCTCATCGTACGGTAATCCCAGTAGCCGGAGGGAGCACGCTCGCCGCGGATCTCCGCCATGACCTGCGTCATGCGCACACGTACCCGGCGGGTCAGCTCGTCGGCGAGCTCCACGGGCGGCTCATCGCCCCACGACTCGCTGTCGACCAGCAGATCAGCGTAATCCAGCTGCGCGTCGTAGCACATGACGACGTTCTTGCGCGGCCACGGCCACCAGTGGTTGATGCTCGCCGCACCCCACGTCACCGCACAGAACAGCGGCACCTGGTATCCGAGCCGGCGCGATGCCTCCAATGCGATCACGCCGACGCCGTTCTTCATGCTCATCGGCCATTTCTTCGGGTCGCGGGTCACCGTGCCCTCCGGCCAGACGGTCAGCGGGCGGCCGCTCGTCAGAATCTCGACCGAGGTCTCCTCGATGGCCCGTGCCTTGCCGGACCGGCGCTGAACCGGCTGCATGCCTACAATCTGGAACCACTTGCCGATCAGAGGCCAGTGCGCCATCTCGGCCTTCGCCATGTAGCGCGGGCGACGGCCCATGTGGAACAGCGACGCCATCGGCACGAACACGTCGAACATGGTCACATGCGTGGCCGCGGTGATGAACGGGCCGGTTTCAGGGATGTTGTCAAGCCCCCAGGCGTACGTCCTGCAGCTTGCGCGGAACACGACATCGACGCCCTTGAGCAGCCGTGAGGTGCCCTTGGGGTTCTGCGCGGCGATTTCGGCCTCGTTGATCGTGCGATCCGGGCCGGTCGGCAGGTCGTGCATCGGATCGACGAGCGTGTGCGCCTTGGCGAGCCTGCTCACTTGTGCATTGGACAGCGGCTTGACCGCGGAACGCGGTGACGGTTTTCCTTTGGATGCCATGAGAGCCATTGTACGTGCGTGGCATGTCGTGGCACAAATGGTGCCGGCAACGCAAAACGGCGGCCGGAAACCGACCGCCGTTCATGCAAACAACGTCTGACGACTTACTGAAGCTTCTCCACCTGATGGAAGCCGAGTTCCACCGGCGTGTCGCGCCCGAAGATGGAAACCAGCACGGTGAGCTTCTGCGTGGTGGGTTCGACATCGGAGACGACGGCAGCCATCGTGGCGAACGGCCCGTCGATGACGGTGACCTGATCGCCGACGGCGTAAGACACCTCGACAACGCGCTTCTTTGCCGCGGCAGGCTTATCGCCGGCCTTCTTGAGCGCTTCGGAGGCGATCATCGGCGCCAGCATGGCGACGACTTCCTTGCGGGACAGCGGCGCCGGATCCTTGGTCGGGCCGACAAAGCCGGTCACGCCTTCGGTCTCGCGCACGATACGACGGGCATCCTCGTCGGGCCACATGCGGATGAGCACGTAGCCGGGAACGCGGACGCGGGTGATGACCTTCTTGCCCTTGTCGGTGTGCTTGTCGACTTCCTCCATCGGCACTTCGATCTGGAAGATCTTGTCTTCCAGACCAAAGCTGACGACACGGGATTCGACGTTCGTCTTCACGCGCTTCTCGTAACCGGAATAGGTGTGGAGCACATACCACTTGCCTTCCAGGGTGCGCAGCGACTTTGAGAACTCCTCAACGGCCTTTGCGCCCGCGTCGAGTTCTTCGGATTCCTGCTCGTCGGCGTCGCCGGACGCTTCCGCATCGTTTTCGGCGGTGCCGGATTCAACGGCGCCATCAGCCGCGACGGGCTGTTCTTCGGCATTGTCATTGATGGAATCAACCGCCGCGTCCGCAACCGGATCGGCTTCAACGGCCGTGTCGGCCGAATCGGGAAGATCCGCCAGTGCGTCGAGGTTATCGAGATTCACTTCATCAGTCATGCGTAACTTTCACCTTCAGGGTCGATGGATCAGCCGAACACCCACAGCACGAGCTTGCCCAGACCGAAATCCATGCCCGTGACGAGGAGCATCAGCAACACGACAAAGATGAACACGCCAAGAGACCAGAAGAACAGTTCCTTCGCAGTGGGGGTGACCACCTTGCGAAGCTCATCGATAATCTGCTTGATGAACAGGCCGATGCGCATGAATACATTCGGCTTGACCGCTTTCTCCGCCTTGCTTGCCTTCGCCATGTTCATCCTTTTGTGTGTTGGTTGCAAATACTTGGCAGGGAAGGCGGGACTCGAACCCACAACCTACGGTTTTGGAGACCGTTG
>ERZ1031278.180-NODE-180-length-17392-cov-6.783873_pt1 | contig 17392 bp, 16 predicted proteins | sample MGYA00518738_ERZ1031278 | MGnify/ENA primary metagenome ERZ1031278 (study PRJEB33719, sample SAMN04261329) | wastewater metagenome | biome: periurban shantytown; feature: human; material: feces | host: Homo sapiens | place: Peru: Lima | collected 2012-07-26 ...
ACTACCTGCGCATCTCTCCTTCGCGCGCGCTTTGGAGTGTCTGCGCACCGCTGATGGAACCACCCTTTGGCGCGTAAAACAGCATACGCTGCGCAGACGTTCCCGGAGCCGCAACAGGCTTACCCGTTACACCCGCCTGCTCGCCGCCCAGAATATAGCCGGTGCAGGTGGCCATTTCGCTGGAAGTCAGCGTATTGGTCAACGTGTAGGTGACATGGTAGGTTTTCGACCCATCGGCATTCTGACCGGTTTTGGTAATCTGTGCCTTACGGTCGATATACCATCCCAACTTCGACGGATTCTGTTCGTTGAGGTAAATGCCCACTTCCGGATCAGTCTCGCTGTCTGGAGTGCCCTTGGCGAGTCCGGCACCTTGGAAATATTTGGCTTCATCATCATGGAACGTGTATGCGTAGAAATGACGGTTCCTGGTTAATTCGCCGATGCTTTGAGCCACCTTCATCATCTTGGTGATGTCCATGTTGCTGAAGGCGTTGTTCATGATGGTGGAGGCGATGTATTCGAAATACGTGTCTTGTAGAGATACAGGAACTTCCTTATAGATGGTGTTGAGCATGTATTCAGCGGTATTGTTGCCGGTGAGCACAGTACCATCTTCCAGCGTCACATTGCCGTTGATCTCCACCATTTTCTGGATGAACACCGGATCGACAGATACGATACCATCAACATCGCAAGCATATTGGGAACGCTGCCAAGCTTCATTCATCATTTCCGCATTGCGGGCGATGTCTGGCACCGCGAACGTATCGCGAATATCGAAGGAGAATCCCAGAGGCCCCTTGAACACGGCATGTTCCGAAGCATTGCCATTACTGCCGTTAATGAAGTCTCCATTGTGATGGAATTCACCGACCTGAATTTGTCCATGATCGGTCTGCAACGTACCCATGGAGCCCACTAGTCCGCCGCCGGAACGTTGTTCGGAAGTGGTCTGCGCCACCAGCAGATACGTTCGGGCACCGTTCTGTCCCAAGAAGGAGGGGAGCATCTGTAGCGCATTGTTCACTTGCTCCACCATGTCCGTAACCTTGGTGAACTGGCTGCGACTCTGCGAATATGCCTTCTTCACCATGCCGATACGTGGATCAGGCAGATTGCTGAGCTTCGAATTCAACGACTTCACCTGCTTGCTTACCGAAGAGAAGTCGTCTTGCGCATCCACAATGGGCTGAAGATTCAACTGGCCATTCTCACCGCTGATCTGCGCGTTCGCAAGCTGTTGTACCACATCGGTGAGTGACGGCAGTGTTTGTTGCACCAAATCATCCACCACCTGCGTCATGCCCTGCACGTTGGTAACATCACCGCCCACAACCGGCATCTTCGACAGCATGTTCCACAGTGTTCCATTGGTAATATCTCTTGCCGCGGCGGTATGGGTCCGCGCCTGCTTGATTGCGGCATCCGACGCCTGCGCATCCTTCAACGTATTGACGTCGGTGATGGCCGAAAGAGACGAGACCGCCTGCTCCTCGTGAGCTTTGACTTCCTTCGCTTGCTTGTAGAAATTCAGACCGACGACGCCCCCGGCAATGACCAGCAGGATGAGCAGTGCCGCAATAACAAGCAATGTATTGCGAAGCTTGTGAGAACGGGCGGCGTGAGCGCTCGCATGTTGAGACATTAATCCCCCTCTGCTAGGTGTTCCAGCTTTTTATCATGGCACATTCGTATGGATAAATAGTGAAAAAGCGATTGTTGCCTGATAAAACAGACTCTATTTCTAGGGGGTAGAGTAGCATTTCTTAAGGTTTTTGACGTACGGAGATGAGGGGTTCGGTGACTTCCGCAGAGAACACTAACGTCCAGCAGGTTGCCGTTGGAGATGATTCTGAAGACGGCATCACGCTGATGGATTTGATGCGTATCATTCGCAAGCATCTGGTCACCGCGGCCATCATATTTGTGATGGTTTTCGCCGGGGTGACTGCATACACCTTCTTGGTTCCGCCGAAGTATACCGCCACGGCTCAGGCTATGGCTACGTACAATGCATCCCAGGGGGATGATGCGGGCATTAGCCAGCAGTACACGGGCGGCACGTACATCGCCGGCCAGATCACGTCGTATACAACGTTGGCAACCACCGAAACCGTGCTTGAGCCAGTCATCAAGGATCTTGGACTGGATACTTCAGTGAAGAGTCTGGCCGAGCAACTGACTGTCACCAATCCTACGAACACCGCGTTCGTGAACATTTCCGCGGAAGACGGTGACGCGCAGCAGGCATCCGACATTGCCAATGCGGTGGCAGCGTCTATGCAGAACGTGATTCAAAACGATCTGTATTCCGCAGCAGATAAGTCTCCGGTGAAGATCTCCATCGTGCAGAGGGCGCATGTTCCTGAAAGCCCGAGCTCGCCGAATAAGCCGCTGTATCTGGCGGTCGGCGTGGTCGCAGGTCTGGTGCTTGGAGTGTTCGCCGCACTGCTGAAAGACATGCTGAACACTAAGGTCGAGGAGACTTCCGACGTGCGCAGCTTGGTCGGGGCGTCTTCCTTGGGTTCCGTGCCTCAGGATAATTCCCTAGGTGAGAAGCGCCCAGTGCTCGTCAGCCAGCCTAATGGCCCTATCGCTGAGGAATTCCGCCGTATTCACACCAATATCGAATTCTTGCAGACCGATAAGGTTGCGGGCAAGGGGCAGCTACTGGTCATTACCAGTGCGCAGCCTTCTGAGGGCAAGACCACCATGTCAATCAACGTGGCTGCGGCCTTGGCTGAAGATGGTGCTCGCGTGCTGCTGGTCGACGCTGATTTGCGTCATCCTTCCGTTGCTCATCATTTGGGTCTTGAAGGTTCTGCCGGTTTGGCGCACGTGCTTTCTGGTCAGATGTCTCCGAAAGATGTGGTGCAGAACTACTGGAAGCCGAATCTGCATATTCTTCCTGCTGGTAAACGCCCAGCGAATGCTGGCGTGCTCCTTGGATCAGACACCATGCGTATTATGGTCGAGCAGGCTTTGACCCAGTATGATTACGTTATTATTGATACCGCTCCGTTGAGTGTTTCCAACGATGGTGCCGTGTTCGGCCGTTGGGCCAAGGGTCTGGTTCTGGTGACCGGTCGTGGCGTGTGCGAGAAGAAGGAACTCAAGGAGATTTCCGAATCCTTGCATGCAGCCAAGGTCCCGGTGCTTGGTTTTATCTTCAACCATGCCAATCTGAAGAAGACGCATTCCAATTCGAACTATTATTACTACTATGAGGATGCTCCGCGGAAGAAAAGCCACAAAAAGTAGCCGCAAGTAGTGTATAAGGCGTGAACGTGAGACCGGAGCGTGAAGCTTCGGTCTCACGCTGTAATAAGGAATCAACATGGGTGACAACAACAATACTGTGCCGAATCTGTCGCATCTTGTTTCGTCGGGAGACTCTCTGAGCTCTCAAGACAAGCAGCAGGCCAAGGCGCAGTCGGCTTCCGAGCATGATGTGGTGGATACGTTCTGGGATATTCCACCGATCACCTTTTCGGAAGTTGAGTCGGCTGTGGAACGTGGCGAGGCATCTGATGCGGCTTATGCGCAGGTTACAGCCACAAACATGACCACTGCCACATCATCCATGCCGGTGAGTGATGCGCCCACGGTAAACCTTCGTGTTGAGGATTTTCCGAATATTGTAGGAAAGCATATTTCTGGTGCTGAAAACGATTCCGCCTCGTCGTTCGAGTCTGATTCGACGTCTTCTTCGACCGCAACATTCGATTTTATACAGTCTGCTGATGCTTCACCATCTGCCGAGAGAACTGTTTCGTTTGCGTCTCCGGTAGAGTCGGCCTCTTCTGCGGATTCCACTATGCCGCTTTTTGTGGATTCCCCTGCCTCTGCTTCTACTGCCTTCATACCTGAAAGCATGCCCATGCCAGATGATCTGTCTGACATGGAAAATGATGAGCATGATCCATTGAAGCTTGTTCCGGTTCCGCCGAAGAAGTCACATCGCAAGACAATTATTATTACCGTTGCGATTGTAGCCATAGTGGCGTTGGTTGCCACGGGCGTTGGATTCGGTGTTTGGCAACGCCAACAGTATGACCAGGGGCTTGAACGGAACGAACAGCACCGTACCGCGTTGAGCATGTGCAAAAAGTCTTCCAAGGCATATGAGAAGGCTGTGAAGGAATACAAGGCGGCGTTGAAGAACGCTAAATCGTTGCAGAACGTGAAAAGCGATCAGGTTTCGGATGCGAAAACGTTGACCATGTTGCAGTCTGCAGTGAAAGATGCGCAGAATCTTACAACGGTAGGGGAGTGCAGTGCTGATTTGAGCAACGCTGAACTTCGCCAGCGCAGTAAAGCTATGAACAAGCAACTGCCTACGTTGCAAAGCCAGTCCAAGACCTTGAATGATTCTGCAACAGCCGTTACGAACAGTCAGAAGGCTAAGGAGAAGCAAGACAACGCTGATGCGTTGAAGAAGCTTGAAGCAGCCATCAATAATGCGCAGTCACTGCTTGACAATAGCCTGTACCAAGTGGCGGATGATTCCACGCGAGTGATGTTGCAGAGTGCCATTGATCATGCTTTGGAATTGTTCAATGGCAACAGTACCGATACTAATGCCATTAACCAGTCGATAACGGATTTGCAAACCGCATCTGATGATGTGAATGCTTCCATGAACGCGTTGGCTGCGCAGAATCAACAGCAGCAACAGGGCAATACTGGCAATTCGTACAACTACCAGTACACGCGGCAGCCTTCCGTCGGATTGACTCCCTCGGCTCCTATTACACCTGACGATACTCCTAGTTCCGGTAGTAATCCTGGTTCTGATGCCAAGCCTGACAATACTCCTAGTTCCGGTAGTAATCCCGGCAATAACGGTTTTAATTCCGGTTCCGGCAGCGATTCTGGCTCTGGTTCGCAGACTCCAAGCGCTCAGGGTGTGCTCTGAGCTTTTTGGGTTCGCTCTTGTCGAGCTTTTGAATTTTCTTCTGCCCTAAAGTGTTATGCACTGGGAAATAGTGGGGTATGACGCGGTTCATGGGGTGTTTGTATCACCTGGATGGATCGCGTCGTTTTTGCATGCAATACTGACGTATAAGTAAGAAAACTTTTCTATAATATTTGAATTGTGGTGTATCTTTTACTGTTTATTGTCACTCTTTACTTGTATAAAAAATTTCTGGGGAATTGCCGACGTAATTGCAATACTACTGATATAGAGTTAGTTACTCTACTATTTGTCTAATTTCTTTCGGCAGTGAATTTGCTTTTTATGTAGATTATGTGAGATAATTTTTCAACGCTGTAATATTGTTATTTTGCTTTTTCTTTATCCCTCAAAGCTGAGGGTGGTCTACACGCATTTCGGTGCGTTTGAAATAGTTAATCACCGCTCCATGCAAGGAACGATCATGTATAAGCATGAAAAGCAGGCGGTCGAACGCCTGCAATCAAACCACATCCATATGTTGTCAACGCTTTCGACGGCGATTATCGCGTTTTTCTTGATTATCTCATTGTCGAGAACGCTGTTGTTTCCCGTGATGGCGTTTGCAGATGAGCCGCAGCCGGTCGCTCAAGTGGGCAACACGACCTATATGAGCGTGCAAGACGCGATTGGCCATACGTCGATGAAGAACAATACGGTCACATTGCTTACCGATACTACGGAAAGCATCGCCGTCACCCCATCGAAAGTGGTGCGCGGGATCACGCTCGAATTGAACGGACATGCGCTCAACGCCAGCAATACCACGGCAATCACCGTTCCTGCCCACATGCAGCTCACCATCACCGGATCGGGCACGGTTGTCGGCGGAGATAATCCCGCAATCGACTGCCGTGGAGCGTTGCGGATTCAAGGTGGTAACTTCACATCGAACACCACGCTCATGCGGTTCGCGGAAACAGGCAGCACCTCTGCCGAGGCCAGTATTTCCGCAGGAACATTCACCGCACCAACACTGATCGGCATGTTGAACGATGCAGAACACCTCGGCCATGTGAGCATTCGCGGCGGTGAGTACCATGGCGCAATCCCCGCCGGTCTTGACACGCTCGTGCTCATGGGCGGCTCATTCTCCACTACGGAGAATCTCACACCCTACTTGGCCGACATGGCAGGCCTGATTCCAAATAGTGGCGACGGCATGTTTAATATCAGTGAGCTGGCTATCTCAAGTGATTACCCCACGGTGGAACTTGAGCAAGGCTCAACCTTGCAGAAGCTAACCAACGACAGTCTGCTAGACCTCACCAGAACCAAACTGAACGGTATTTCCGACTATCGTCTCGTAGTGGATGTCGAGCAACTGCAAGCTCTAAACAAGCAGATCGAGCTCGCGCTGCAGGCAGTCGCCAAGCGAAAAGCATTTGATGCGGTAGGCCAAACCGTCACCATCACTGCAACACGCAATGCTGAAATCGCCGATGGGGGAGAGGACCCGCAATTCCGTACCTCCGGCCATGATGAAATCAGCACGCAAGTAACAGTGAACATCAAATCCATCGCCAAGCCAGAAGAGCCGGTCAAGCCAGACAAGCCAGATGAGCCTGGTAAGCCCGCCGAGCCCAAGCAGCCAGACATGCCCCGTACCGGCTCCGCAATCCAAGCGCTCGCCGTCGCATCGCTTCTGTTGCTGGTCGCTGCCGCCGTCTGCGCATTCGTAACGAGCCGACTGCGGTCTTCATAACTGCACAAGCTCGCATCTGCCATATATAGGCGAGACATGGGCAAGAATCCGGATGTTATTGAGTCGGCGCACATGGCATTGCATCTAATGAAAGCCGGCATGGCGATCTACGGTTATCCGGCGGTAGCGATAATGTCCGAATTCTTGCGCGCTTTGGGTTTCCGTCTTTGATGTGAAAGGCATGGCCCGCGTCCCGCGCACGATTTCTTCATTCGTCAAAACGAAAGAACCGCGGTTGGAAACCAGGAGACGGAACCATGCCCGAGAATACCGTGCGGTTTGAATCGTCTGCGCGTGTACGCGCTCGTCATGCCCTGTTCGCGCATGATGTTGCCGATGCGTCTCCTGGACGCGGTGACGCCCTTCCTTTCCAAGGTGGCCTTGATCTTCCTGGCGCCGTAGCGTTCGCGGCTGTCGCGCCAGATCGCGCGCACGTCGCCGGCGATCGAATCCACACGCTCCGTCTCGGGATGCCCGGTCATCCAGTAGTAGGTGGAGCGGGGAACGTCCGGTATCCTGCATTGCGCTGATATCGGGTAGCGTGCGGCGTTGGCCCGTATCACGTCTACTTTCGGGCACTGTCCTTATCCTTATAGCTTTGTATATGAGTTCGTGTACCCTCGTTTATTGCCCCTTGAAATATCGGGGGGGGGTAGTTGTGGAGAGAAGAATGTTCCAAGGCGGTAGTGCTGAAACGAATCTGAGTGAAACCTCCCGTAACCGGGTGCTTAGCGTCGCTTATTGGCGTTTTTTCGTCAATGCTCTTTTGATTCTGTGCGACATGGCTTCATTTATTGCCGCTTCGGCAATCATATATGTGTGGCAGGGCGGGGAAGTGTTGTATTCTTCCCGTTTCCATTTCCATATTGGTTTGTGGTTGTATGCGCTTGCTTGCTCGTTGATTTGGATCTACTGCCTGCATAGTGTTGGCGTGTACCACCGTCATGTGATGGGTGACGGTTACCAGTTGAACGCGCTACTGGTCAAAGGCACGTTTTTCACGGGATTGATGATTTGTGCAATCGACTCTATTCTCAACGTTTATATACCTTTGCTGCATACCGGCTTGGTGTTGCTGTGCGCATTCCTGATTACCATGCTGGAGCGTTTGACTATCCGCCAGTTTGTACTGTCCAGCCGTGAAAAGGGCGCATATTCGTATGGCACCGTGGTGGTTGGTTCCCCTGAGGGCATTGAGCATGCTTTGGCATTCCTGAGCCAGAAGCGTCAACTGAATTATCATGCTATTGCGGTGTGCCCGATTGGTTTGAACAAGCGGACCGGGCTCGTGGAGGCCGTTGTCGCACCTGCTGATTTCAAGGATCGAATCCGCAAGATCAGTGGTAGGGACATCGCCACATTGCCGTATTGCGGGAACTTCGCCGAACGTGCCGCTTCGATGGGCGTGCAGACGGTGATGGTTACGGATGTTATGCAGCGCTTCTCGGATAATTTCAACACGTTCGTGCTGAACATGGAAACCATGAATCTGGAGATTGCGGTGGTCACTTCCGCAGTAGACGTGAGTGGTCATGAGACCAACATCCGTGTGATTCAGGGTACGACGGTGATGACGATCAGCCTTCCGCAGTATTCGCCATGGGATATGTGCAAAAAGCGCGTTTTTGATGTGCTGGTTTCGCTGTTTGCCGTGATTGTTACTGCGATTGTTACCGTTCCTATTGCGATTGCTATCAAGCTTACCGACGGCGGTCCTATTTTCTACACGCAGACTCGTGTTGGGCGCCGTGACAAGCCGTTTAAGATGATCAAGTTCCGTTCTATGGTGGTGGATGCGGACAAGATGAAGGCGGAACTGGCGAAAGAAACCGGTCAGGATGGTCGTTTTATCTTCAAGATGAAGGACGATCCGCGAGTCACCAAGGTGGGCAAGTTTATCCGTAAGTTCTCCATCGACGAGTTCCCGCAGTTCCTGAACGTGCTCAAGGGCGACATGAGCGTGGTGGGCCCGCGCCCGCCGCTGCCCGAGGAAGTGGCACAATACAACCAGACGTATGCCACTCGTATGCTGGTGAAGCCTGGTATTACCGGTCCGTGGCAGGTGTCTGGCAGATCCAACTTGAGTAAGGAAGAATCCGAGTCTTTGGACGTCAGCTATGTGCAGAACTGGTCCATGCTGGGAGACATCGTGCTGCTTTTCCGCACTGTCGGTGCCGTCGTCACTCATAAGGGTGCATACTGATGGAAGGTAAGGCATAACAGTAAGATTTCGTTAAACAATGGCAGTTTTTCTGGTGTTGGGGAGGGGCTGCGGACGTTTTCTTGGAGACCGAACGAAAGGATTTGGTTGCGTTCAGTCCCGAGGAACGCAAGCGGGCGGTGGAACTCTATCTCACGACATCAATGACGACCGCCGAAGTGGTCGAACATCTCGGTTATCCGACCAGGCAGTGACTGGAACGCCGGCTGGCGAAGGATTCCCGTTACGCTGGGCGTATGAGGAGCCCCATCATCCCCTGGAAACCGGGCAGAAGGCGATCGAACTGGTATTGGGCGGCATGCGGCAGAGGCAAGCCGCCCGGCAGCTCGGCTGAGCGTGGGCGCCGTGGCCCATTGGGGCAAGACGTATCGCGGGGGCGGCATGGCCGCGTTGCCGCCCAGGAACAGGAATGCCGCGCGCAGGACGGCGGGGTGCCGTCGGGGCCACGGCGTGGCGACTCCCACGGCGATGACAGTGACGTGGAGGCGCTGCACCGCAGGGTCGGGGAATTGGAGTTGGGGAACGCGTTGGTGCGGGAGGTGCTCGCGTTGATCGACGAGTGCATCCACTGGTGCAACTACGATCGCATCAAGCAATCGCTTGATTGGATGAGCCCGGTACAATACCGGTTGAGCCATGGATTGGCTGCGTGATTAACTCCAAGAAAAAGTCCGCAGCCCCTTACCCGGGTTTATGGGCGTTTTTTGCCTATCGCCCACCACATCCAGCGTTGTATGAAAAGGTTCGCGAGGGTCAGCGGCATGAGCGCAAGAGCGGTGGCCGCGAGGCCCGCGAGAAGCTGTGAAAACCACGGTGTGGACGCCACGTTGATGCCGATGACGCGGAAAAGCCCGATTTTCACGATGTTGAGTGTCAATGCGTTCAGCGCGTAATAGACGAGGCTGTAGCGCCCGATATAGGCCAGCATCCGGCATGACCCCACCGCGATGCACAGCCAGATGACGGCGAACGTGCCAAGGAATGCCGTCGCGACCGATGCGGTCAGCAGCGCCGGATCATCCGGTATGATTCCGGCCACGGCCGGTACCGCCAACGTCAGGAACACTATGGCCGCGCAAGCTGACGATACGCCTGCTCTTCCGCGCGGAATGGCTTTGAGCCATTCCTTCAGCACGTATCCGACGCACATATAGCCAGCTGCCTTGACTCCGGCCACAATCTGGAAGGGTAGTGCAGGCCATCCGGTCTGGGACGAGACGAATGTCGACAGGATGACGAACGCCATTCCAATAGCGGCAAGCACGCGCCCGTTATCAGTCAGGCTGGTCAGCCCGTACATCAGGCATTCGCCCACGAAGAACGCCATGAGGAACCACAGTCCGTTGCCCATGACGAGCACGTCGAGGAACTGGTGCGCAATACCGTAGTCGTGGCTCGTCTGGAAGGCCGCGCGCATGGATGGTATGAGCAGTATCGCAAACGGTTTCGCGAGGAAGTACAGGGAGAACACGTAATACGGCACCAGCAACGTCTTGGCCTTGCGCACCAAGAACGCATTGAACCCGCCCCTCTTACTGAACGTGAGCCCCCCAGTAGGAAGAACAGGGGCATATGGAACAGGTATATCGCGTCGATGGGCGCGTCCAATGCGGGCAGCCACACGCTTTCGCCGTCACCGTTCCTGAGGTGTCCGAAACTGACCAGTACGATGCCGACACCCTTGGCCACGTCGATCCACTCGATACGCTTGGAACCACTCATTCTGCATCCCGTTCCGCTAAGTTCCTGAATTTCATGAACGCGCCGAAGCGCACGATGAAGGTCGTGATGTTGGTGCTGGAGAACACCACGCACACCGTCAACGGCGTGATGTTCCCAGCCAGCCACAGAACCGCGCAGGCCGTAAGATTCACAATCGCGCTGACCATGATCGCCGCGTTCGCCCAGGTCGCCTTCCCGATCGGCGAGAGCGCTGGATAGCCAAACATGAAACTGAAATATCCGAAGAACACGCCGACCATCAGTATCCGTAGGAACCCGCCCGCGCTGGCGTACTGTCCGCCGAGAATCAGCACGCACAACGGCGTTGCCAGCACTTCCACCAGCGCGCACGCGAGGAACCAGAGAATGCCACCCCGCAACACTATGCGGTAGAACAGCCTGTAGTCCTTCTTGTTAACCATCGACGGGTAGAGCGCGTCGCCGAGCGGCGGAATCATCTGCTCTCCGGCGGACGACAATTTGGTCGCGCCGGAGTACAGGCCCATCTCCACGGATTCGGGGCTGTAGCGCATGCCGAGGAAGATGGATCCCAATGATCCGTTGATGCTCACGGATATGCGGGATATGAAGAACCAGAAGCTGTCTTTCAACGCTTCCAGCATTTCCCTCATGGTGGTGCTGGTCGCCTTCAAACCGTCGCGTTTGAGCAGGGAGAACGCCCACAGGAGCGCGATGGTATCGAATACGATCATCGAGACGGGATAGATGATCAGGGTGTCGTCGCCCTTCACGAACAACAGCGTCGCCACCAGGATTCCGGATTTTGCGGACACCGCGCGGATGGTAATGTCCTTCATGCGTTCGATGCCTCTGAAGTAGGCGTCCGGAAGCAGTGCTTTGGCGATCGAGTCCACGAAGAACAGCAGGATGATTATGAAATGGCCGCGGAGCATGTTCACGAACATCGCGCATGCCAGGAACACAACCGACGCGCCGCACGCCAGCAACAGCTTGGTGTACGTCATCGTCGAGATGGTTCGGGACATTTTTGTCTTGTCGTCGCGATGCACGGAGATGGTCGCGGTGGTCGATAGCTGGAAACCGTACTCCACCACCATCTGGAACACCAGGCAGAACGACGTCGCGAATCCGATCACGCCGAACTTCTCCACGCTGAGCACGCGTGACAGGTACGGCAGGAGCAATAGTCCGATCAGATAGTTTGAAAACGTGAGCGCGTATAGGAATAACGCATTCTTAAAAATACGCGAATGTGATTTGTTGTTCGTAGCCTTCATTGTCTTTCGGTTAACTCATCTATCTAATGTTTTAGATTCATGCATAAGAAATCAGCAGTTCCTATTTGATGACTGTCGTGATTTGATTTCCTGTATAACGAACCGATGCACATGTGCGAGTTTCCTCAAGGAAGTTACCGACCTCAATATACATGACTGGCACTTCGTTATCAGGGAGACCGAGAAGTTTACGGGTATCCTTATCTGCTTTTGCCGTGAACATGGTGTTCAGAGGGCAGGAAGCAAGTCCTAAGGATTCAAGTGACAAAAGAAGGGACATACCAAAAAGTCCGCCGTCAGTGAACCCCTCATTCCGTTCATAGGATGTGATGAATGATCGCAGGTCGGAAGTAATGAGAATAAGGGCAGGGGGTGCCGCATATCCTCTCACTCCTCCTTGGATAGCTAAAGCCTTAGTGATGATTTCATGGTTTAGGATCAGATGAATTCGAGTTGGTTGTCTGTTGCAGACGGACGGTGTCCTCATCGCCATGTCAATGGCTTGCTCGATGAGATTAACATCTACTGGCTCATCGGAAAACTCTCGTACCGAATGACGGTGTTCATTAAGTTGAGCGTAAGGTAGGAGCGAGTTGTTAGCTTTTGTTGACCGTCGGATGACGATGCTTCCCCCGCGTGATGGATTTGCGGACTTAATACGATTCCATTGCTCGTTGGTGAAAAGACTTTTTTGCCATGAGATGTCCTTGCCCGCGCGAATATGGCGTTCCATGTACTCGTGTAGCGCTGACATCGACTCTTGAAATACGGTGTTTTCCTCATAGTTGCTGTCGGCTAGCTCTAAGCTTTTGAGCATGGCTGGAAGTTCGAGAAACACTTTGCGTCCAAAACCATATCGAAAATCACTATGGCTGAGTCCTTTTTCTATCTGATGGCTCAGGAACATGATTCGTGTTTCCAACTGTGTGAGCTCGGTAGAGGCAACACGGGAGTAGTTTCGGTTATATCGATGTGCCTGAAGAACGGAGTCTTTGTAAAGATGAAGCGTTTGCCGTAGATTTCGTATTGCTGACGCTATAGGACGCGGGACGCACGCATGAAACACTGCCCTGAGCTTCTCACTCATTTGAATCCTCCAATTAAGTGTGAGTGATGAATAATCATTGTTTGTTTGCGAGTACTGCTTGCTGCATGTGGGCGAGGTATTCGTCAACCCTCGTGCGCTCTGCGTCGAGTATTCGTTCGACCTTGGCGAAGTCCACATGCCGATTAATCACGTCGAAGTCGTCATATCCGTCCACATGGCGCTGCTCGGAGTCCACGAGCTTCAGGAACTCGGAAAGCCTTCCGGAATACTGGCCCGGGTAGATGCAGATTGGCTCGGTTCCCATGTTCATGGAGAATGCGGTCGCGTGGAATGAGTCAGTCAGCACATATTTCGCGTTGTCCACAATGGAAACGAAATCGAGGATTTCAGGCACTACGAGGCTTTTGCCGTTCCGGAATACTTGATCCACGCGGGTGCAGAATCGGTAGATAGGCAGGCCTGTTCTGCGTGACAGTTCATCCGCATATCCGTCGAACTCTTTGCTGCGGTTCAGGTTGTAGATAAGGATGTAGTCGCCTTTAACCCGCGGTCTCGTGGCGATGGAACGCCAGAACGATGCCGGCATCGCCAGCGTGGGGTCGACGATTTGCACAGCGTTGTGGTATCCGTACTGATCATTCAGAATATCAACGCCGCTCTGCTCTCGTACGGAGATCATGTCGAAACGATCAATGTACTTCTTCGACTGGTTGACTTCGTTCTCGTCGAGATGGCTTCGGCCGAAGCTGGACGCATACGCGTACTTGGGTTTTCCGTCAGGGGCAAAGTCCAGATAGAAGCATGGAATGACTCCCTTGTTCCATCCGGAATTCCACACTTGGTCACTGCCGGAAACGTACACGTCAGCGAAATCGTTGAAGTTTTTGAAATCCGATTCGCTGAGATACGTCTTTTCCGTGAGGTTCAGATATTCGCTGCGGAAGCCGTCGAACACTTTCTTCCATAACAAGTAGGTTGGCAGGAACGCCAGGGCCTTCACCGGATTGCCTTTGGCGAAGGAGTCGACCAGGCCCTTACCATACGTATCGGGACGTCGATAGTCGATGAGAACGACGTTGTCGAAATACTGCTTCAGCTTCTCCTGCGTGGCGTATGCCTGAAGCTGTGTGCCATAGTTGTCGACTTGATGGAGCGTGATCACCGCCGCTGTTGTCATGATTGTTCCTTTCCTGTCGTGTCGGGTGTTCCGGTCGGACCGGCCACGGTCCTGTTTCGTTTGGCCTCGTAGTAGCGACTCCAGATGGCGCGATAGCACCAGAAGCCGGGAAGCAGAGCGAGAATGCCGAGCTTGTCGCGCTTCGACGCCCTGCGATCGCACAGCACGGTTGGTGCAACCGAGAGGACCTCCCGGCGCAGTCTTCGGGCGAGGTCCTTGTTATGATGACCAGTGTTAACCATCTGGGAAAGCGTGGAGAGGCGCACGTACGCCCGCTTCTCAGCTGCGGCCGTTTTAAAGTCGGGATAGTGCTCGCACACCCATGCGGCCATCCGGTCGCCGGCGAGCACGAGGTTCAGCTTGCTGTCCTTCCAGGTGGTGCCGTTCGCGATGGACGTGTAGCGCTGCGCGTAGTGGTATTGGGGTGTCATGTCCGCCGCGACCCTGTCGCATTCCTGCGTGATCAGGTATGTAGTGGCGGTGTCTTCATACAAGAACCCCTCCGGATACCGTATCTGCCTGAACAGGTCGAGCCGGTACAGCTTGTTCCATGCGGTCACGTCCCACAGGCCGTTGCGACACAGGCTCTCAACTGCTTGTGCACGGTCGAGCGTCGTGCGCGTGTGGGCGGGGTCCTTGTCGTCCTCGTTGTCCGGCGCGTAGGAGACGAAATGGCCGCACTGCGCCGCGTCCGCGCCGGACGTCTCCAGCGTCTCGAGCATGGACTCGATGTATCCAGGCTCGACCCAGTCGTCGGAGTCCACGAACGCTATGTATCGTCCGCGCGAGGGTTCTTCGATTGAGAACACGTGGTCGATTCCCGTGTTACGGGCAGCTGAGAGCCCGCCATTCGTCCTGTGGAGACTGATGACGCGCGGGTCTTGTTCTGCGTATCGGTCGCATATTGCGGGGCAGTCGTCTGTGGACCCGTCGTCGACTAGGATGATTCGTACATCCTCGTATGTCTGTGCGAGCAGTGAGTCGACGCATCGGGACAGCAGGTCAGCGACGTTGTAGACCGGCACCACGATGTTGACGGGTGATTTATCTTTCATCATGATTCCTCTTTTTATCTCTTTTCCCAAGGAGAATCGTAATTCCAAAAATAAAAAGACTTACGAAGAATTTTGTATTTCCAAGCTGGAAAATCATAAAAGAGCCTATGATGGTTTGCAATATAAGCAGATAGAATATGAACCATATGTCATTAGTTCTAGTTCTTTGTTTTTTATATACATATCCTGATATGAAGCCATAAAGCAATGAAAAAAGAACTATTCCAACAATTCGAAAATCGAGATAAAAAAAGTAAAATAAAGAACAGAAGGCATTGTAGGATCCCGTTGGGAATAAGGTTGATGTCCAGGTTTCTTGTGGTAATCCGACGTAATAGATTAAATTATCCAAAAACAACGTTTTAGCCCCAAAAAAGCTGGCAACAGACGCAAGAACGTAGAATAGAGGATAAAATGTTGCCGCGCCAAAAGATTCAAAATTATTTACATCAATAATTGATGTGTAATATGAAAAAAGACCTACGGGTAATGTGAAATAGGTATATGTCGTCTGTAAGAAATTCTGACTCGTCCTAAGTGATGTTAAGACAAATAGTGCTACAATTCCTACAATTACAGCAATCTTTACAGTTCTCTTTGTTCTAGTGGTAATAGCGCTTTTATAGTATAAAAAAGCTGCTATTAACTGTAAAGCTATGTACATTATTTGAATGCGACCGCCGCTGGAGACAGTATTCATAAGAGCGCATAAAAAAACAATCAGACTAAATTTTCTATGTTGCTTTTTAAAAAGGAAGACGATTGCGACAGGTATGAGCACTGTCATTGCTGGGCCACAAAAGTAAGTAACAAATGATCCGACGATTGGATTCGAAAATGCCTGCTCGTCATTGTATCCTAAACGACTGCCACGCACCTCCATGTAGGAAGCTCCGCTTCTGAACGCGTTTAGTGAGTAAACGAGAGATAGCGCACTACCTACGCAAGCTAGCGCTAATATTACCTCAAGAAATGTGAAGCATAACTGTTGTTGTTGATTGCTATCGTCCGTTTGAAGAGTCTTTCCGCGCAAGTGGGCATACCGTGTTTGTTTGGTGGTCTGCTTGTTTACAAGTGTTGAAGAAAAAGCACCCAAAGAAAAAGCCACGTTGCCGCAGGTAATATAGCCAATTGTTTTTTCTGAATAACCCGTAAATCCATAGAGTCGTAATGATGCGAGGGTGCATATGAACAGCCATAAAGAAGTGAAAACGATCACAGGACTTGATATATCTTTGTGGGCAGAATAGTCCAAATATATAGTGAAGACTGAAATAATAAAGAACAAAATGAACAAGGATCTTTGATTCCTTTCTGATTCGCCGACGCAGATCAGAAGCTCTTCGCGTATTTCCTGCCGGTAAACTTGGCCATGAGGAATCCCGTGCCCTTTTTCCACCAGTCGGTCGGTTCCGGGCTGGTAAGGGGCAATTCGACGACATCCTGTCCGTTTGTTTTGAGCCACACGTCCAGAAGGAGCTCGCTGACCCTACCGGGATAACGTTTCTCGAATGAGGTGTATGCCGAGGCGTCGATCCGTTTAGTCAATTCGTCGATCAGCGGGAAGAGCCATGCGCAGTACGCGTCGAATAGGTCGGCGCGCATGACGAACATGTTGAACATGTGGCCGCCAGTAGAGGCCATGCACTTGTCGAACATGGGAACGTATTCGGGAGCCTTCGACGCGAGAATGTCCCTCATAACGTCCAGATGGGATCCGTCGAGCGTGTGCGCATAGTGCGAGCGCATCGTCTCGATATAGTAGTTTCGCCTACAGGGCACGACTACGCCGGTCTTTTTCAGCGCTTCCCTAATCTCCTTGCCGGATGCGATTCGAACGAACCGGTCTTTTTGCAGTCGGTTCGCGAGACTAGGGGACGCAAACAGCCTGCGGTAGTGGACGAGGCCCTTGTAGTTGGCGTCGCAGTTCCTCCACATCCAGTACAGGGCCGTCAGTTCGGAATAGCTTGCGTTGAGGGACGAGATGTTATCGCCCTCGTCGTCTCCCTGAATGTCGGGTAGCACGTCCGGGTGCAGAGCTGCCCCGACGTGGAGCGGCAGGTAGGCCGGGTCGTCGGGCGTGCGGTACGGCTTGTGCATTGCGACTGCTATGCGGATCGACTCGCTCAAATCCCACAGACCTCCGTAACGGTCTCGGAAAGCGGAGTACAGACGGCGTGCCCGCCAAAGCCGACATAACGGCCGTTATCGGCTCTTCATGGATCGTCTATAGTGGCTGAAAAGC
>ERZ1031278.181-NODE-181-length-17302-cov-6.268974_pt1 | contig 17302 bp, 16 predicted proteins | sample MGYA00518738_ERZ1031278 | MGnify/ENA primary metagenome ERZ1031278 (study PRJEB33719, sample SAMN04261329) | wastewater metagenome | biome: periurban shantytown; feature: human; material: feces | host: Homo sapiens | place: Peru: Lima | collected 2012-07-26 ...
CTGCAGTCAATGCCATGAGTCTTGCAGAGCGCGTCGGTCAGCTCGTCATGGCACCTCTCTACGCGGGATCCGATCCTTCCTCATTGCAGGATCTCATTATGAACCAGCATGTCGGTTCGGTGCTGATCATCGGCAACTGGAATTCTGGAACGGCCGGTGTCGCCGCAGCCACATCCGCATTGCAATCGTATGCGCCGGCCAATAATCGGCTGTTGATGACCACCGATCAGGAAGGTGGTTTGGTGCAGCATCTTCAAGGCTCTGGTTTCGACCAGATGCCTTCCGCCACCGATCAGGGAACGATGTCGACCGATCAGCTTCGTCGGTCGGCGGCCGTATGGGGTTCCCAGCTTAAGTCAGCTGGCATCAATGTCGATTTGGCGCCGGTGGTGGGTACGGTGACGGTGGATCGCGCCACGAACGACCCTGTCGGAGCGTTGGATCGTGATTTTGGATTGGACGCGGACGGTAATGCCGACCATGCCAAAGCGTTCATTCAGGGCATGGCGGATTCGGGTATTGGCAGCGCCATCAAGCATTATCCGGGACTTGGTTCGGTAACCGGCAATACCGATTTCACCGCCGACGGCATTCTTGACACCACCACCACGTTGGACGGTGCGGAAATCAACGCGTTCAATAGCGCGTTGGAGGCGAACCCTTCCATGGTGATGATGTCTTTGGCTACCTATCAGGCCATTGATCCGAACAATCCCGCCGTGTTTTCCAGCACTTTGGTAACGGATTATCTACGTAATACGGTTGGTTTTCAGGGTGTCATCACTTCGGATTCCCTCTCCGCCACTGCCCTGAGCGGTGTTCAGCCGAGTGATTTGGGTGTGCGATTGGTTGAAGCCGGCGGTGATCTTGCCTGTATTGGCGCTTTCGATTATGTTCAGCAGGTTTTGGATGGTTTGAATGCGAAGGCCGCGGCTGATTCTGCTTTTGCGGACAAGGTGAAGCAGTCCGCGATTCGCGTGATGACGCTGAAATACGATATGGAACTCGCCAAATAATCACGGCCCACTGCGACACGGCCGAAAGCCGCGCTGTTACGCAAAAGCTTTCATGAGAATACCAGCTGCACCAACAGCATGTAAGCAGCGGTGCCACCGGCGATCGACAGCAGCATGTTTCTTTTCCATACGTGCAGCAGAACGATCACCATAATCGCAAGCAATTCGGGAATGCCGTGGCTGCCGGACAGCAGATGCACGCCCTTGAGCGAATACACGACGAGCAGACCGGTCATGGCGTATGGCAGCACCGTGCCCAGATAGGTGATGAAACGCGGCGGTTCCTTCGATTCGGGGAATACCAGAAACGGCAGGAAACGGGTCAAAATGGTACCAAGTATCGCCATGATAATAGTGACGACGCCCTGCCAGGTGGTCATGATCATCATGCGCGTGCCTCTTTCTGCATATCGTCGGACGTTACGCTGCCAGCTCCGCCGGCTTCATCCGTCTTGTCGTTTTTCAGATCGTTCAGATACGGCCGCAGCAGAACGAACATGACCAGCATGCCGGCAAGCGAGGGAATCATGAAATTGTCGGCGCCGAAAACTCCCAAACAAATCGCAGGCACGACGATGCCGGTCAACGCCGCCATATGGCTCTTATGTTTCGTAGCCAGCCACTGGTCTGCGAAGATCACGGCGAACATGGCGGTCATAATGAAATCGAGTCCGGAGGTATCGAACGTGATACGTCCGCCGAGAATGCCTCCAACCGTGGCACCAGCCACCCAGGAGAATTGGTTGAGGAATCCCACGAAGAAGTAGAACCAGCCTCGGTTGACGCCTTTGGGAATGACAGTGCCGTTGTCGATGGCGAAAGTCTCATCACACAGGGAGAAGATGAGATACGGTTTTTTCACCCCCATGTTCTTGAACCGGCCAAGCATGGAAATGCCGTAGAACAGATGCCTTGTGCCTAGCATGACGGCAAGCATGAACGTGGCGAACGGATTGAACGCGGACACCAGCAGATTCACCGTCACGAATTCCATGGAACCGGTGAAGATGAACGCGCTCATGCACATGGGCCACAGGAAGGAGAAACCACGCGTGCCCATCAGCACGCCATATGACAAAGCCAGAAGGAAGAAGGTGATACAAACCGGCAACGTTTTGGGCAAAGCGGTTTTGAAGGCTGTGGATGCGACCGCCTTCCTACCTTGTATTCGCGAGACCAAATGCCTTTCCTTTCAATCCTCGTCTCATCTCATGGCATGCCGACACCTACCATCACGCCGGCCATCATACTATCGCGCTCCCCGACAAACGCCCTTGGGTCCATCGGCTCCGGTTATGGCCGATCGCACTCGAAACGTAACGGAAAGGGCTATTATGCTGCATACTGAAAATCGTCGGACAGTTAAAAGGAGTATGCATGAAAACGCTGGTTCTGGTGTTCCATCCGCATCTGGAAAAATCGCAGGTCAACCGCAAGCTTATGGACGCGGCCAACGAAACCGGAGACGTGACCGTGGTCGATGAATACGCCGCATATCCGGATTTCAGAATCAACGTCGAACATGAGCAGAGGCTCATCGAAACGCATGACCGCATCGTGCTGCAGTTCCCGTTCTACTGGTACAGCTCTCCCGCTCTGCTCAAGCAGTGGGAGGATGACGTGATCAAGGCCGGTTGGGCTTATGGCGGCGGGCGCGCCCTTGAAGGCAAGGAGTTCATGCTGTCCGTGTCCACCGGATCTCCAGCCGATTCCTACACCCGTGAAGGCAGCCATGTGCGCACCATGGACGAGCTGCTTTCCCCGTTCGAGACCACGTTCCGTCATACGCATGCGACGTATCTGAAGCCGTTCCTCATCCAAGGCGTTGCCACGTCCACCGAAGAGCAGATCGACGAGGCCGTGTCCAAGTATCCTGCCGCGCTGATCGGCTGATCGACCCATATCGGATCCACTGCCGAATGGGCGGCCAGATTTCGCTTTGCACGAACATGGCCGCCCGTTTGACTTCGAGTGCTTGAGGCTTCTATGCTCTTCCACCGGAGCACATGAAGGAGCATATGATGAACATCCCAAAGACACTTGAATCCAACGCCAATCAAGACATTCCCGAGACCCGTCAGGCACTTCTCACCGGCGAGCGCGCGGAGTTTTTTGCACATGACCGTCATTATGTCGACACGATTTTCGATGATGGCGAGTCGCCGTTGAAGCATGCACATGCTATTGAGCTTGAGTCGAGTTCGTTCAAATGGAAGTATCCGCTGTGGTATTGCTCGGATATTTCGGCGAAGGATTGCACGTGGTTCGAGATGGCACGCGCAGGCGTGTGGTATACAAACAACATTCGCGTCGAGGATTGCACATTTGAAGCGCCGAAGAATTTCCGCCGTTGCCGTGATGTTTCGTTGAGGAACGTTGATTTCGTCAATGCCGAGGAAACATTGTGGGCTTGTTCGAATGTCATGATGAATAATGTAAGTGCGCACGGTGATTATTTAGCAATGAATTGTTCTGACATCAAAGTCGATAATTTGCGTTTGGTTGGCAATTATCCGTTTGATGGCGCGCGTAATATTGAGATTTCGAATTCTCGATTGATTTCCAAGGATTGCTTCTGGAATTGCGAAAATGTGACTGTGCGCGATTCGTTTATTTCCGGCGAATACTTGGCTTGGAACTCGCGTAATGTGACGTTCGAGAACTGCACGATCGAAAGCCTGCAGGGCTTGTGTTATGTGGACAATCTGGTATTGCGTAACTGTCGGCTTATCAATACCACGCTCGCGTTTGAATATTCTTCCGTGGACGCGGACGTGCATGGCGCGATCGACAGCGTGTTCAATCCTGCGTCCGGTACGATCCGCGCCGATGCGATCGGTGAGCTGACGCTTGATCCGAAGAGGATCGATCCGTCAGCAACGACGGTCATCACGGCCGACGTTACGGAGCGGTAGATAGAATCGACCATATGACCTACGATTTCGATACTCCAATCGACCGTTCCGGCACCTATTCGCTCAAATGGGAGGAGGCCGGCGACGCATTGCCCATGTGGGTGGCGGACATGGATTTTAAGACCGCACCCGAGATTCGCGAGGCGTTGCGTCGGCGCGTAGAACATGGCGTTTTCGGCTATTCGATAGTGCCGCCTGAATGGAACCAGGCGTATGTGAATTGGTGGGGGCGTCGCCATGGGCTTGTCATCGACCCTGATTCGCTGGTATTCTGCACTGGCGTGGTGCCTGCCATCTCCAGCATGGTCAGGAAGCTCACCACGCCGAATGAGAATGTGCTTATTCAGACGCCGGTTTACAACATTTTCTTCAATTCGATTCTCAACAATGGTTGCCGGGTACTCGAATCGCCGCTTGCCTATGACGGCGAAGGCCGTTATTCGGTCGATTGGAACGATCTCGAGACGAAGCTTGCTGATCCGCAGACCACGTTGATGATCCTATGCAATCCGCATAATCCAATCGATCGTATCTGGAACCGGGAGACGCTGAATCATATCGGTGAACTGTGTTGGAAGCATCATGTGACAGTGATCAGCGACGAAATCCACTGCGATTTGACCGATCCGGGTTTTGATTATGTACCGTTCGCCTCCGTGAGTGAACATTGCGCGATGAATTCGGTGACCTGCATGGCGCCGACCAAAACCTTCAATATCGCCGGTCTCAATTCCGCTGCCGCGATGATTCCGAATCCCGTGCTACGCCATAAGGTGTGGCGTGCGCTTAACACCGACGAAGTGGCCGAACCGAACGCCTTCGCCATGACTGCCACGCTGACCGCATTCAGGGAAGGCGAACCTTGGCTGAATGAGCTGCGCGCCTATCTGGCGGGTAACAAGGCCACCGCGCGTGCGATGGTTGACGCATACAACGCATCCGTACCGAACGACCGACGCGTCATCATGATCGAAGGCCATGCCACTTATCTGCTGTGGGTCGATTGTTCGGCCATCACGCACGATACAGACGCGCTGTGCGATTATCTTAAGCGCGAACACAAGGTGATGTTCTCCAAAGGTTCCGAATACGGTGGGAACGGACACGATTTTGTACGCATCAATGTGGCATGCCCACGCTCGCGTATGATCGAAGGGCTCGCACGGTTCATCGACGGCCTGCTCGCATACCGCACGAAGACATCTCCGACGGCAGCCGGTTTCTAGATTCGCGATTCGCATATGTCCGTTTCAGCGCGTCTTCAAGTTGGAACAAACGGATTTTGGTCTCCAAATCCTCCCGCATAACCGGTGATACCGCCAAGTGGTGAATCGTAATGGGACTTCCGTGCAACATCCATTTCCATCACATTCCCAATATAATTGTCAACGGACATCAACGAAGGAGTTGGCATGGGATACGTGCTTATCACGGGAGCGTCCGGCGGCATCGGGCGCGAATTGGCGACGTTGTTCGCTGCGGACGGACATAATCTGGTGATTACCGCCCGCAGCCAGGAGCGACTTGATACGGTGAAAGAACGGCTCGAACAGCGTTTCGGCATACATGTGGTGGCATTCGCCATTGACCTGAGCGAATCCGACGCGCCGAAGAAACTCCATGAATTCACCACGTCACAGGGCCTTGTGGTCGACCATCTCGTCAACAACGCGGGTTTCGCAGATTGGACCGGGTTCCTTGACGCCGATTGGAACCGGCAGAATGAGATGATGCAGCTCAACATGCATGCGTCCGCCGAATTGACGTACCGGTATGGCTGTGATATGCGTACCAACGGGCATGGCAGGATTTTGAATATTTCGTCAGTCGCGTCAATGATGGCAGGACCGTATATGGCGATGTACTTCGCCTCGAAAGCGTTCGTGCGCTCGCTGTCGGAGGCTGTGGCCCATGAGCTGCGCGGCACGGGTGTGACGGTGACCTGCGTGTGCCCTGGCCCGACCACCACCGGTTTCGAAAAAGCCGCCAACATGCATGGCCGTAACTTCTTCACTATGACCAAGCCGGCCACCGCACGGCAATTGGCGGTATATGCCTACCGCAAAATGATGCGCGGTTCCGCTCTCGCCTATCATGGTCCGCTCACCAAGGCGGGCGCAATCGCGGAACGCACACTCCCCCGCGCGCTCACCCGCAAAATTGCCGCCTTCATGAATGGCGGGAATCCGAATCGAAGGTCGATTTGTAGAAAGCCATAAAAAAGGACTATGACGTTTTCGATTCTCTCTTGACGTTGGGTGGAGGCTACGCATTAGTATGAAAGGCATGACTGAAACCGTTTCAACCGCATCCAACGCGGCCGGCACGTGGACGAATCCGCTGCGCGATCCGCGCGATCTTCGACTTCCACGTATTGCAGGCCCGTGCAGTATTGTGATTTTCGGCGTGACCGGCGATCTGTCACGCAAGAAGCTGCTTCCTGCCATTTATGATCTGGCTAATCGTGGTCTATTGCCGCCAAGCTTCGGTCTGACGGGGTTCGCTCGTCGTGATTGGACCGAAGAGCACTTCAAGGATTTTGTGAAGGAGAATGTGCAGGCGCACTGCCGTACGCCATTCAAGGAGGCGACATGGAAGCAGCTCGCCGACGGCATTCGTTTCGTGCAAGGCACGTTCGACGATCCGAAGGCGTTCGAACGACTGTCGAACACTGTTGCCGAGCTTGACCGCGATCGTGGCACGCGAGGCAACCATGCGTTCTACATGTCGGTGCCGCCGCGCGCGTTCCCGCAGGTTTCCCGACAGTTGGCCGATTGCGGTTTGGCGAAATCGTCTGAAGGTGCTTGGCGTCGTGTGATCATCGAGAAGCCGTTCGGGCATGATCTGGCAAGCGCCAAGGAGCTGGATCGTGTGGTCTCCGAGGTGTTCGATCCATCGAGTGTGTTCCGTATCGATCATTATCTCGGTAAGGAGACCGTGCAGAACATATTGGCACTTCGTTTCGCGAACGCGATGTATGAGCCGATCTGGAACAATAATTACGTCGACCACGTGCAGATCACGCATGCCGAGGATATCGGCGTGGCGGGTCGTGCCGGCTATTACGACGGTATCGGCGCGGCGCGTGACATCATCCAGAACCATTTGCTGCAGCTTATGGCGTTGACGGCGATGGAGGAGCCTGTTTCGTTCTCCGCTTCCGATCTGACGGCGGAGAAGACGAAGGTGCTGTCCGCAGTGCGCTTGCCGAAGGATCTGGCGGCGCATACGGCGCGCGGCCAGTATGCGGCCGGTTGGCAGGGTTCGCATGAGGTCGTGGGGTATTTGGACGAGAAGGGTATCGATCCGGAGTCGACGACCGAGACGTATGCGGCGATCCGTTTGGATGTCGATACGCGCCGTTGGGCCGGTGTACCGTTCTATCTGCGTACGGGCAAGCGTTTGGGCAAGCGTGTCACGGAGATTGCCGTGGTGTTCAAGCGCGCCCCGCATCTGCCGTTCGAGTCGACCGCGACGAAGGAGCTCGGCAAGAACGCGATCGTGATCCGTGTACAGCCCGATGAGGGTGTGACCATGCGGTTCGGCGCGAAAGTACCGGGCGGCACGTCGATGGAGGTCCGTGACGTGTCGATGGACTTCGGTTACGGCCGTTCGTTCACCGAATCGTCTCCGGAAGCCTATGAACGTCTGATTCTTGACGTATTGCTGGGCGATCCTCCGCTGTTCCCAACCACGCGCGAAGTGGAATTGAGCTGGCAGATCCTTGACCCGATCGAGGAATTCTGGTCCACGCTCGGCCAGCCGCAGCCGTATCGTTCCGGAACGTGGGGCCCTCAGGAAGCCGTTGAAATGCTCGCCCGTGATGGACATCGTTGGAGGATGCCGTGATCATTACCATGAAGAACACCGAAACCCGTGAGATTTCGGCGAAAATCGACGAATTGCACGAGGAGCGTGGCGAAGCGGCTTTGGGTCGCGTGCTCACACTGTTGATCTCCACGAATGAGACGTCGCTGGAGCATGATCTTGCCGTAGCGAACAACGCCAGCCGAGAGCACCCTTGCCGCGTGATCGCAATCGCACCGAATTCACGCAAGGTGGATGCCGTTGTCGATGATGGCAAGCCGCACACCTTCCTCGACGCGGAAGTGCGATTCGGCTCCGATGCCGGCGCAGGAGAGATTATCGTGCTGCGTCCGCTTGGCGGCTTGGTGCATCATCCGGATACGCTGGTGATTCCATTGCTGGTTCCCGATGCGCCGGTGGTAGCTTGGTGGCCGAACGAGGCTCCGGCGAACCTGTCCACCGACCTGTTGGGATCGATGGCCCGCAGCCGTATCACGGATGCGATGCATTCCTCGAATCCGATGCGCACGATGGATGACCTGCGTCGTAATTGGTCGTCGAAGAACGTGGATATGTCGTGGACCAGGCTCACCGTATGGCGCGCCATGCTGGCTTCGATGCTCGACCAGCCTCCACATCTGCCAGTAAGCGGTGTGCGTGTGACCGGCAAGAAGGATTATCTACCGATGGACCTGTTGGCCGCATGGTTGCGTTTGCGCCTCAACGTACCGGTAGTGATAGAAGACGATCCGAACGCAACTGCGGTGACCGGCGTGTATCTGACCCGTTCCGATGGCGTGCTGAGTCTGGAACGCCCTTCCACCGATGATGGCATCGCAGTGCAGAACGTGCCTGGTCAATCACCTCAGACCATTAGCGTGCCCGCACGTACGCTTGAGGAATGTCTGAGCGAGGAACTGGGACGTCTCTATCCGGACGAGATTTATGCCGAAGTGGTGACTCAGGGTTGGGATCTGATCAATCCGAAGCGCTGAACCCGAAAAACCAGTCGCCCTGACCATGACCCGGCGGGGCGACACCGTATAAGGAGCAAATATGGCAGAACGCAAGACCATTGTGTATCCGAATCCTGAAATTCTGGCTCAATCTGTGGCCGCACGCACATTGTTGACCATCATCGACCTGCTGGCCGAACCGGGACGTCGTCGCGTGGACATCGCAGTGACCGGCGGCACCGACGGCAACCGCGTATTCGCCGCGATGAATGCCAGTCCGTTGAACGATGCCGTGGACTGGAACCGCGTGCATGTGTGGTGGGGCGACGAACGCTTCGTGGCGGCCGATGACGACGACCGCAATGCGAAGCAGGCTCGCGAAGCCTGGTACGGTGCGCTTGTGGAAGATGGACGCATGCCTGCCGGGAACGTCCATGCGATGCCTGCCGACACCCGTAGCGCCACCGAAATCGCATCGGCCTCCCCCGAGCAGACCGATGCGGTGCTGGCCGAGGCCGCCGCCGAATACCAGCGTGAGCTGGCTGCGCAGCTGGGAGAAAATCCGGCATTGGATATCGCGATGTTCGGCATGGGGCCGGACGCGCATTTCGCATCCTTGTTCCCCGACCATGGCGAATCCGAGATCGCCGACCCCCACGTGCTGGTGGCGGGCGTGCGCGATTCGCCGAAGCCGCCGCCGCTGCGACTGACGCTGACCGTGCCGATGATCGCCCGTTCGAAGCATACGTGGGTGTTCACATCCGAAACACGCAAGGCCAACGCGGTCAAAACTGCCTTCGCGCAACGCAACAACCCGCATGCCCCAAGCTCCTACGCCGACGGTGAGGAACTGCTTTGGCTCATCGACAGTGGCGCCGCCTCCGAACTGTGATTCTCTAAACAGTTTCCAGCGGCGGAACTCGACTCTGATGGGAAAGCCCCGCAATGCACCATGCATTGCGGGGCTTTCCCATCAGAACGTCACACAGACGGATGATCGTTTCCGTTGCATCCTCTGGCTTGCATCAGGCGGATTTGGTTCCGCAAACTGCCATATCCGCCTAGTCGCCGATGACGATGGTGGAGAACGACCAAGCCGGCGCAGCATAGCCTCCACCGGTTAGATCCACCACGGTTTTGACTGGGCTGGTGGGCGATTCCTCGCCGACCCGGCCGGCATACGGGTCTTCACCCGTCAGAATGGTGGCTGTCGCACCCGCTGCGGACTCCGAGGAGACGTCCAATGCGGCAAGAATCCGGCTGATATCCACTTCGGCCGGTTCAGCCATGGCATTGACCACACGCACATAGGTCTCCCCTCGTTCGCCGCTACGCGATACGGTGATGGTGCGTCTTGGCTCGTCTTTAGTCTCCGTTCCTTCGGCGACAAGCGTTCCATCGATGTACAGCTTCATGGACTGTCCACAATCCGCTATCTCGACGTGCATACGCCATGTAGTGCCCGGCTGCACGTCGTTCATGGACCATTCGGTGCCGCCGAGCGCGTAAGCGGTGCCATCACGTACCACTTTCACTTCATGGCCGCGCCCCAGGGAAGTGACATTATGGTTCTTCCCGTCGATATCCCCGCTGACGAACTGTATGCCCCATTTACCTTCGTAATACACCACCGTCGCATCGATGCAGTACGAATCGGCATGCAGATCGACGGGCAAGTCCATGGCGCTGCCCCGGTACTGCACATCGCCGAGTTCGACCCGCGTCCCAGACGCGGTGGTGACGACGAGATCATTCAAATCGGCTCTTGCACCGCCCTCGACGCGTAGCCTGATGCCGTCCGGCAGGTTGCGGCAGAACGTGGTCGCCCCTTCCACACCGACTGGCCACGCGGTGTCTGCGGTGGTGGCGGCGTACATCTGCTGTACCCAGTAGCTATACGGCAGATAGGTGCGTTCGTTGTCGAAGTAGATGAGATCCGGATCCCAGCTGTGATGACCGTTTTTTGCGAACAACGGGGCATAGGAGGCCATGGCCACCACGTCGCCGTTGAGTTCCATACGGCCCATGAAGGCCGCTTCGGACAGGCCGTTGATGAGCTGCGTACCCCAAGAGCCGTATTCGCCGAGATAGACCTTCGGCCCCTTTCTCTCGATATGGTCGTAGTGGTCGAGATTGTGGAACCACCAGCTGGACGACTGGTAGGAATGCTCGTCCACAATCGGGATGCCGGCTTCACGCGCATACTGCCAGCCCGCTTCATAATCCGGGCCGCTGGGCGCCGTGCCGACGGTGCCGACGACGACGATGTCGGGATAGACGGCTTTGACCGCATCGAAGATCTGCTGGAAACGGTTCTTGAACACATCATCGATGAGGTCCTCATTGCCGATGCCCAGGTATTCGAGTGCGAATGGTTCCGGATGACCCATGGCGGCTCGTTTGGCACCCCATTCGGTGGTTTCGGCGTCTCCGTTGCAGAATTCGATGAGATGCAGTACCTCATCAATGTAGGCGGGCATATCCTCCTGGGCGACTGGCACCGGCCCCTGGCTGGTGTTCTGGCAGCTTACCGCGGCGGGCAGCACCGGCAACGGCTTGGCACCAATGGTCTCGCACAGGCACAGGTATTCGTAGTAGCCGATGCGGAACGATTGATGGTAACCCCACAAGTTGAAGTTGTGCGGCCGATGCTCCACCGGCCCGATGGTGCGATCCCAGTGGTACATGTTATCCATGCCGAGACCGTGGGTGATGCAGCCGCCCGGGAAGCGCATGAACCTCGGGCGCAGATCAGCAAGGGCCTTCACCAGGTCAGGACGGAAGTGCTTGAGCCCCCGGTACGTGGTGCGCGGCTCAAGGGTGACGAAATCGAGATCCACAACGCCTTCGGCCCCGAAGCTCAGTCGCAGAGCACCCTGTCTGGCCACCACCGAACCGGGTTCCGCCCCCGTGCCGTCGCTGTTCGCCGGCACGGTCAGCGACGCTTCGCATTTCGTCCATGCCGCATGTTCAATGTCGATGGTGGTTTCGGCGATGCTGTCGCCGTCATCGTTGCGCAGCGATACGGTCAACGGCACCGCCACACCGGACTGCAGGCGCAGCCAGGCGGAGAAATCATAGGTCTCCCCCGCTCGGAACACCATGCCGTCCCAGCCGGTGTTGTCCAACGCAGCCGGGGCGTGTTCGATCTCGATGCTCGCATAATGCGGGTTTTCGACCGCCACCGGATCGCCGTCACGCACGCAGAAAGCCGCAAACGACCCCTCCGGCACGATCTTGCGCCAGAAGCTGTAGTTGCTCCAATCCACATTGTCAGCACGGCTGTATTCGAAGGCTCCATTCTGCACGAGATCAGCATTGAGACCGCCGTCGCCGGAATAGCTGATGTCTTCGAAGAAGATGCCCCACAGGTCGGTGCTGATGTTGCGTACGCCCGCCTTATCGAGCGTTGCAGTGAGTTTGTCGGTCATGTACTGTCCTTTGCGTTTCCGTATGTTGTTTTGAATACTGTGAATAACCGTCGTGGCGCTATCTGCGGGCCCGAATCGCTTTACGAATCGCATCCTGCTGCGCGGCAACGGCCTTGTTGCGGGCAAGATAGATCGCCAGAGTGACGGAATACAATGCGAGTCCGATCAGATCCATGGTTCCGAGGGAGAAGACCATGACAATCACCAGCCAGATGATCACCCACCGATTGACGGTTCCCGGAGCGAGGCAACGCATGGCCGTGATGAAACTGACGATGCCGATGATCAGCACCAGCAGAGCGTAGATGTTTGTCACCGTCGAGGCGTTGTCCACCGCGGAATAGTCCGTCTGCAGCATGCCGTTGCGTTCCAGCACATCGTATGCCCGCCCCTTGAACCAGCTGCCGAACATGAACAGCGTGACAGACGCCATGATCACGTTATAGGAGGCGGCAACGATCATCAGCACCCGTTCGGCCTTACGTGCCAACGGGGCCGGCAGGCAAACGCCATTGCTTTGCGAATTCATAGTGTTCCTTTCCGTTTGCCGACTTAGCGATACTATCATTTCAACGATGGAAAAGGGAAGGATTGGGACTGCTCGTTTCCGATAGCAGACCCAATCCTTGTGCCATATCCGAAGCGGCTCAGCCCTTCAGACCGGATGTGATGTTCAGCGACTGCAGGAAGTACTTCTGCGCGAACAGGAACAGAAGCAGCGTCGGCAGTATGGCCATGCAGGTGGCTGCCATCAACGAACCCATCTGGTTATACTGTCCCATCTGGTTGCTCAACAGTTGCAGACCTGCGGTGACCGGCATCTTATTGATATCGTTGAACACCAAGGTCGGCCACAGGAAGTCATTCCAAGCGCCGGTGAAGCTGAAAAGGAAGATGACGATCAGAATCGGACGGATGGCCGGTAACATGATGCGGGTGAAGATCTGGAAGTCGGACGCGCCATCGATTTCGGCGGCTTCATCCAGTTCCTTCGGGATGCCCTTCATGAAGTTGCGCACCAAGAAGATGTTCGCCACATTGCCCAGACCCGGCACGATGCAGGCCCAGTAGGTGTTGACCCAGCCCAAGGACGCGATGATGCGGTACTGCGGAATCATGTTGACGACAGCGGGGAACATCGAGATAAGCAGCAGGACGAAGAAGAGCGTATCACGGTACTTGAAATTGAGTCGCGAATAGCCAAAACCCGCAAGGGCCACGATGGCCACGGACAGCACGGCGAACACGGTCGAGATGATCAGCGAGTTGCCGAGCCAGTTCAACACAGGATAGCTGGCAGACGCTTCAACCAACGTCACATAATTATCCAACACCCACTTCGCCGGCAGGAAGTTGAACGCGTTGGAGGTAAATTCGGCGACCGACTTGAACGATGTCGTCACGGTGTAGATCACCGGCAGGAGCCATACGACCGCCAGCACGATGAGCAGCACATAGACCGCGATCAGCGAAGGGCTTACTTTCTTCGTTTTGTTTTCTGGAATTACCGGACGCGAGGCTTGCATTGTTGCAGCGGACATCGTCAGTCCTCCTTGTTCATGAAGATGAGCTGGATTGCGGCAATGGCCATCAGGATGATGCCCAGCAGCAATGCCATTGCGGAAGCCATGCCTGCGGCTGCAGGACCGGCGGGGAATGCGAGGTTTCGAATATCCATCAGCAGCACCTGCGTCTGGTAGTTCGGCCCGCCGTTGGTCAGCATGACCGGCTGGCCCACACGTTGAACGCACCGGTGGTGGTCATGATGGTGGTGTAGAACAGCGGCAGCTTGATCTCCGGCAGAGTGATGGAGAAGAAGATCCTGATAGGACCCGCACCATCCACCTTTGCCGCCTCGTACAGGCTTTCGTCCACACCGGACAGCGCGGAACGGTAGATGACGAGGTTGCCGCCGATGCCAGCCCACAGCACAAGCACGAAGATGGTGATCCATGCGTATGGGTTCTTGCCCAGCCAGTTGATGTCGGTGTGGAAGGTGGTGTTCAGCAGACCGAACTGGGAGTTGAAGACCATGCGCCAGACCAGTGCGCCGGCGGCGATGGAAATCAGACCGGGGATGTAGAAGATTGCTTGGAACAGCCCGGCGCCCTTGAGTCCCTTTTTGCCGAGCGCCACGGCAAGCAGCAGCGGCACGATGATGGTCAGCGGCACGCTGATCAGCACGAAGATCAGGGTATGCCAGAGGTCACGCCAGAAGATCGAGTAGAAGTAGGTGCTGGGATCGAAGATCTTCGCGAAGTTCTGCAGTCCGACGAATTGCGGAGAGCCGACCATGTTCCAACGGGTGAACGCCAGCCCGATGCCGAAGATAATCGGGATGATGCCGAACACCGCGAAGATGATGAAGTGCGGTGCGATGTACGGCAGAGCATGCCAGATGGAGTTTTTGCGCTTCATGGATGATGCTGCGGATCCGATCGTAGATGTTTTGCTCATCACGATTCCTCCTGAATCTCGATTTGGCCTTGGGCCATGAGGTCGAGGGTCTTCAGACCTTCCTCAAGACCGACATTGCCGTAGACGATGTCGTTGTATGTGCCCCAACCGGCGGTCGCGTAGCCGCCATACAGATAGTTGGAGGTCTTGATGGCGTCACGTTCCTTTTTGCCGTTGGTAAAGGATGCCTGGATGAGCTTCTGGTACTCCGGATTGTTCAAATCGCGGTAGGCCGGGGAGATGGAGCCGACTTCCGACCAATCCATCCAGTGCTCGTACACATAGTTGACGAAGTCAGCCGCCGCCGCGGATTTCGCCGCGGAACGATGCGGGTCCTTGAGCTGCATCCAGTTGCACTGGTAGAAGAAGTTCACCGGATTGTCGGCGTCGTATTGCAACGTATTGGCCTCAGCGATCTTGTCGGCGCCCAACGTATCGGACATATTGCCCTGCGCCCAGGTGCCAAGCTGCGCGAACACGGCCTTGCCGGAACCGAACGCCTGCTCGCCGTCGACGTCCATCGGGGCGACCACGCCGGCGTCATACGCGTCCTTGAGTTTTTGCATCGGCTTGCGCCACACATCTTTGGTCAGGTCGTCCATATCGTTCTCGAGCGTGCCGCCAGCACCGTACAGCAGCGACATGAACGCCCATGGAAGGTTGCCGTAGGTCAGCGCATACGTACCTTCGGGCAGTTTGCCCTTGAGGTCCTTGATCTCATCGATGGTCACGTATCCGTCATCCAAGATGTATTGCAGATTGTACTTTTTAACCAGGTCCTTGTTGTAATAGATGGCCATCTGGAACAAATACAGTGGAATGCCGTACGCCTTGCCATTGACGGTCACGCCCTTCCATGTGGCGGGCAGGAAGCTGCTCTCCTTCAGTTCAGGCGCCACCTTCTGCCAATCATCCATGGTGTTGATCAGCCCTTGGGACTGCAGCACGGCAGTTTGGAACTGGTCACCGATGATGATGTCGGGGATGTTCTTGCCGGTCTGCATCACGGAGTAGATCTTCGTGGTCAAATCATTGCCGTTCATAGGCTGGAATACAACTTTGTAATCGCTTTGCCTATTGTATTCCTTAACGATGCGCTGCATGGCCGGACCATCATCGCCGACCAGATTGTTCCAGAAATAAATGGTCTTGTCTTCGCTAGAGGCCGCACCGCAGCCTCCGGCCGCGACCACAAGACCCAACGACGCGCATACTGCAACTGCAGCTTTTGCGAAACGCCGCAGTCCCGCGAAACGTCTTAAGGGGGACATTGTTACCTTCCTTCATTTTTCTCGACGATCCTTCGATGGATAGTCTCACGTTGCGTTTCCGATAGAGCGATTCCTTGGATTCGCTAGGCCTCGCCGCCTATTTGCAACGTTGTAATTTCAATTATACCGTTTTTTCTATCGTTGTACAAATTTGTGACACTCCGACAGCATCGGCGGCTTCTCTTGCAATATTCAGTTATGAGCACCACTCGTCGGCATTGCCTGCCAGGTCAACGCGTCGCAGGTGTCCCGGCAAGCGGGCCGCCATCGGCCGGCAGTACGTCCGTAGTGATGGGAGCCCACAGATCATCAGGTTCCGGCACGCCGAAGTCGGGCCCGTCCGCAGTCCATCGAACCACGCCGACACGTGCGTGGCGGTTCGGGTCGAACAGCGGATCGCCCTTGATTTCCGTATAGTTACGGCAGTGGTAGATCATCAGGTCTTCAGTGCCATCCTCGGACTTGGTGAACGAATTGTGCCCTGGGCCATACTGACCGTTCTCAACGCAGGTCTTGAACACCGGCACCGGGCTCTTGCTCCAGGAAGCCTTGTCCAGCAGATCGCTGCCGCGCTCGGCGGTCAACAGTCCCACGGCATACGGGACGCCGGTGCCGGAGGCGGAATACGTAATGTAGATCTTGTCCCCATGGAGCAGGAAGGCCGGTCCTTCATTGACCAGGAAGTCGATGCATTCCCAGTCGTATTCCGGCTTGGTAAGCATGACGGGCTCGCTTCCCAGCGTCCATGGATTGGCCATCCTGGCGATATACAGGTTGGAGTTGCCTTCGATGGCGGGATCCTTCTGCGCCCATACCAAGTACTGCACGCCGTCGATTACCTCGGTGGTGGCGTCAAGCGCGAAGGAATCGATCGGGGTGACGATCTGGCCTTTCTCCACCCAGTTGTCGGAGGTCGGGTCATCGTCGGCGTTCTCCAGCACGAACATGCGGTGCGTCGGCAGGCCGGACGCTTCGAAATCCGTCGCGGCACCTGCGAAGTAGATGTACCACACGCCGTTGATGCGATGCAGCTCGGGAGCCCAGATGTAGATGCTCGCCGGACCGGATTCGTGCTTACGCCACACCACCGTCTCGGGGGCCTTTTGCAGATCGTTGATGCTTGACGCATGGCGAATGGCGATGTAATTGTATTCCGGATCTGAAGCGGTGAAATAGTATTCGCCGTTTTCCTTGATTACCCAGGGGTCCGCGCGCTGAAGCACGATCGGATTATGGTAAACACCCATGTTCAGTCCTTTCCAATCCGATATTCCAGTATTTACAACGTTGAATATATCATTCTTACAACGTTGTAACAACTCGGCGAGTCATTCTGCAGAATTCATATGGCAGAGCTGCGTATCCTCGCGCAGCGGCATCATAGGCTCATGCCGCTGCGCGAGGATACCAAAGTGGGAGATTCCGCCGGAAACCGCCTTTACGTAATGT
>ERZ1031278.185-NODE-185-length-17046-cov-19.706845_pt1 | contig 17046 bp, 13 predicted proteins | sample MGYA00518738_ERZ1031278 | MGnify/ENA primary metagenome ERZ1031278 (study PRJEB33719, sample SAMN04261329) | wastewater metagenome | biome: periurban shantytown; feature: human; material: feces | host: Homo sapiens | place: Peru: Lima | collected 2012-07-26 ...
CACAGCCAAAAACCCAACTAGTGTAAACACACCCTAGAGCACGAACATGTGGAAGCCGTTGAGCGTTACTAGTTGTTTTGCTTTGTTGTTGCGCTCAGCAGTGCGACGGACGTCCGCCCGCAGTGTAGTGCAGCGCTCCGTGAACCAGCGCCGATGTGAAATGCATGTTGCACATGCCCGCTTCTTCTGCTTCGTGCGTGCAGCCGGCGATGCTGCATAGGTTCATACCCCGAATCATGGTCATACCCCCTCTTTGGGATGGCGTCCGTGCCACCATCTGCCTTCAGAGCATAGCGGACAATTGTTGCATTGCCTAGGCGGTACAACGCTTTCTGTGGCCTGTATCACATCCTTGCCGGCGTTCTGCGGCGTGGTTGGGCGTGTGCATGTGCTCTTGTGCGGTTTAATCCGATCCGGGAATTGCGCCCGACTCGCGTACGATATCAGTATGTTCACCAAAGAAGCAGCGCGGCGGATGTTCTACATAGACCGGGAACTCGATTACAGTTCGGCCATCGACTCCAAACATCGGGAATCATGGGGGTCGCCGGCATGGTACCCGGCGATTGTGCGCTTGCATACGGAACTGCCTGCCCAGGACGTGCCTCTGCATTGGCATCTTGGAGCCGAGCTGGTCTATGCCAAATATGGCGAGGTCGGTATCTTTATCGATGGCGAGACTGTAGTGATACGAGATGGCCAAGTATGTCTGATCAATTCGCGCGCACTGCACGCCATTCGGCCGATGCCGCATGATGACGGTCAAAGCGTGCTGTCGATTACCTTCGATGGCGAGTATCTTTCGCGTATCAGCCCCGGTTTGGCCAATCAACAATTACTTCAAGGCGTTGCGTTCGGCACCGAGCCAGCGGAAGGCGTGGTGGGGGATTCGCGACTCATCGAACTGTGCGATGACGTTATTGCCTGTCTAGCCGATGAATCCAATGTGCAGCTTATTCGTTTGAATGCACTGCTGTACACCGTGCTGTTGCATATACTGCAATCGTGCCGATGTGAGGGCGCATCGGTTACTGAGTCTGGCGACAGACGTGGCATAGACGATGGCGGTGAGGCCCAAGCAAGGACGTCCACTGTGGTTCCTATGCACGATGAGGCTAGCGCTCGCGCCCGAGCCATCACCGATTACATGGAGCGACACTATGATCAGCCGATTACTGTGGCGCAGATCGCGGATCGGTTCAATTATTCGCGAGAATACTTCTCTCGAGCATTCAAACGCGATATCGGCGTAACCCCGGACCGATACCTGACCGAGATTCGCTTGCAATCGGCAATGGATGATTTGTTAAACAGTGACGACCCGATTGCCGATGTTGCGCAACGCAATGGTTTCCCGAGCGCCAAAACGTTCAGTCGGTCGTTCGCCGCGCGGTTTTCGATGACTCCAGCTGCATACCGTCGTCACCGGACTCCAGTGGAACCATAACAGGCAGGTCACAAAATCGACTTTGATGGTCAAATTCTGCGAATTGTCATATTTCTTGGACTTCTAAGCTGAAAGCACCTTACCGAAAAACCGTTCAACGAGGGCGGTTGAGTCTACCGCACCGATGCCGGTGCAGTCGGTAACCGGAGCAGTGAAGGAGCTACCAATGAGTAATACGGTTGCAGGTGCCGCTCAAGCAGGTGCCATATCCGAGAATTCCAAGAATGATCCGCTGACGCAACTGCCGCAGTCGGGGCCGAGGAAAGTCATGCTGAAGGGAGCGATTCTGTCGCTTGCGCTGCTGTTGCAGAGCATTTCCGTGACTGCCGCCGTGGTCTCCAGTCTCAAGCAGGATTTTCCCAATGCGTCCGCGATGGAATTGCAGGGATTCGTTACGGTGCCGGTGCTTGGCAATATCATCGCCACATTGATCGGCGGGCGATTCGCCACCAAAATCGGCAAAAAGAACCTCTGTATCATCGGCACGCTACTGTGCTTCATCGGCGGTTTTCTGCCGTTCTTTATCCCCGTGCTTGATCTGCAAACCGCATTGCGCGTGCTTGCCGGCTTTGGTCTCGGCCTGATTCAGCCGCTGTCGGCGTCGCTTATCGTGGATTGCTTCAAGGGCAAGGAAGCGGATACCTTGATGGGCTTCCAGTCCTCCGCGGTCGGCTTAGGCGCCACGATTGTCTCGTCCGCAATCGCCGGCATCATGACGTTCGACTGGCGCTATTTCTACTTCGTGTACTTCTTCGCACTGATTGTTATGGTCATCGTGCTGTTCTTCATTCCCAACGCCGTCAATGACCTCGGCCGTGAAGAGAAGCCCGCGGATGGTGCGAAGCGTAAGCGCACCACAATGCCATTGTCTGCATACTTCGGCATGGCCCTGCAAATCGTGTTCGCCACCGGTTACGGCTTCTACACCATTAATCTGTCGCTGGCCGCAGAGGAAACCGGTGTCATCACCGCTGTGCAGGCGGCTGCGGTAATCACCGTTATCTCTGTGTCGTCGCTGATTGGCGGTCTGTTCTTTGGCTTGGTCAAAGGCGTTATCGGTATGTGGGTCGGACCGTTAGCAATCGCGATGGAAGGCGCGGCCTTGCTGATCTGGGGCAACTCCACCTCCCTTGCCCTGTGGTATGTTGCCGGCGTGCTGCTCGGCGTGGGGTTCTGCTGGTTCATGCCGTACGTGAACATTCTCGTCAATGAGCACACCGATCCGACGATTTCCGCGCAGGCCACTTCGTACGCATTCTTCGGTAATTCGGTCGGTTCGTTTATCCCGCCGTACGCATTTGCGGCCCTTGGCGCGCTGACTGGCATTACCAGCCCGTGGAAGTCGATGAACATGGGAGCCGCGTTCATGGTGGTGTGCATCATTATGATTCTGGCGTTCAATGCCGCAGACAAACGCAAACGTGCCGCATGAGTCACGCCCATACCAACCAACCCGTTATCGTATTCACAGACGAACAGAAAAGAGTTCATGATGACCGCAATCGACATCGAATCCATGGTGGCGCCACCCTCAGCGCAACCGCTTGACCCAATTCCCACGCCGGTAGATCAGGTTGCCGAGTTTCCCCATGCCGATGAAGTGCCGGAAGGATGCATCGTCATTGACGATATCGATACAGATGACTTCCTCTACTCGACATACGTTACCGAGGAATCATATGTGACGCGCACTCTCGCGAACGGCGACGAAACCACGCTGAACATGACCATCTACACGCCGTTCCACGACGACGGTAATATGCCTGACGGCAAGCCCGCAAACGGCTGGCCGGTAGTGGCGTACATGCGGGGTGCCGCCTTCCATAAGCCCAACATGTCCAGCTTCAACAGCCTATATATGCGACTGTCGGAACAGGGATATGCTGTGGTCGTGCCTGAGTATCGGCCGAGCGACGATGCCCCATTCCCGGCGCAGATGCAGGACTGCAAAACAGCCATTCGCTATGTGCGTGCCAACGCGAAACGACTCGGATTCGACCCCGACCGTATCGCCCTGTTCGGCGATTCCGCCGGTGGCCATACGTCGCTTATGGCAGGATTCACCGGCGACAGCGAGCCGGATACGCCGGAATATGGCGAGATAAGCGCTGCCGTGAGCTGCATCGTCGACTGGTATGGCCCCACCGATTTCGCCATGATGAACTACTATCCGAGCTCGCAGAACCATGCACCGGCACAATGCCCAGAAGGCATGGAGCTTGGTGGTGTGAATGTGCTGGAACATCGTGACCTCAGCCGCATTGCGTCGCCGATGACTTATCTGAGCGCAGAACGGCCAACGCCGCCAACGTTGATCATGCATGGTGGCCGCGATCTGCTGGTGCCGTTCAACCAGAGCTGCCGCTTGTATGCCACGATGAAAGCTCTTGGCAAAGACGTGACCTTCTACAAGCTCGACAATGCGAGCCATGCGGCGTACGGGTTCCGTAGCAACCGCGCGGTTGGTTTAGTGCTCGACTGGTTGCGCAGCCGACTGTAATACAGACACGGCAAACCAGATATGATGGGGCCGAGCGTCACTGTCCACGGTGACGCTCGGCCCCACTTGCTATTGCTGCGATGAGTCATTATCTCCAAAGCCGCTGCGCTCTATGCGACGTTCATCGGTGCGGGTACGGCGCTCGACTTTCTTGATGTCTTCGGCGGCAGGCAGGTTCTCGGGGATAATGAGGTCCTTTCAAACGACCATTTTCCCGACTTCGGAAAAATGGTCAAAGCCAATAATTGCAATGGTTTTGAGGCGTGGGCGCGCTCTGCCCAACTGGTCTGTTTTCGTCCGCCTTCTCGACCAGATGCCTCACGGAGCACAATGCCAACGTCGCTATCGTTGACCCAGCAAATATTCTTAGATGACGCCCCAAAGTGAATATCTATGCGGCTTTCAGAATCTCAAAGAGCTTGGAGTGTGTGCGTTGTGTATTTCTGGAATAGTTTCTAGTAGTGAATTGTTTACGGTGTGAGATATTCTTGGGATGTTTGCGGCGCTCTGCCGTGTAGCGAATGGAAATGGATGGTGCTCTTATGGGATTTGAGCAGGAAGCAGTTAGTGAACTGTATGCCAGCGTGTGGGGTAATCGTTCGACAATGCAGAGGGAATTCACTCGTGGAGCCCATGGTGAGCAGTTCGTGCTCCGGGAGCTGTCCATGAAGGGGACGCAAACGCCATCGCAATTGGCATCGGCGCTGCAAGCAAGCTCCGGACGTATCTCCACCGTGCTGTCGTCTCTGGAGAAGAAGGGCTGGGTCACGCGTGACATTGACCCCAAAGATCGGCGCATCATTCGCGTGAATCTTACTGATTCCGGGCGCGAGCAGTCTCATCGGATGATAGAGGAAATGCGTTCCGCGATTTGCTGGATTTTCTCGCAAATGGGGGAGCGGCGCACGCGCGAATTCGTTGACCTGGTGTCTGAGTTCACCACATATATGTCGATTTGCCATCCGGGACAGCCTCGGCCGACTGCTGAACAGGTGCGTGAGGCATTCGTGGAGCGGGGCAAGCGCGTGGCTGAACACATGGCAGCTAAGCGCGCGGAGAACTAATCGGCAAGGCTAATTGAGGACGCTCACAGCGAACATGCAGAAGTGCGCGTAATATCTCACAGTGTAAGTAATCAAACAATGGAAACTATTAAGACATCGTGAACCGATAATCACCGATAACCCAGCCAACTTAAGAACCAATCGCCAATAACCAATAACCAACCCAACCAACACAAGGGGAAACCAATGTTTCGCATCATGAAATACCTCTCCAAAGCGGAGATCGGTCAGATGCTCATCGCCCTGGTGACCATCGTCGGGCAGGTCTACTTCGACCTGAAACTGCCCGACTATATGTCAGACATCACCACGCTGGTCGAAACGCCGGGCAGCCACATGAAGGACATTTGGATTGCCGGCGGCAAGATGCTGCTCATCTCGCTCGGATCCGTGGCGTGTGCCATCATCACCGGCTACATCGCTGCGCGCGTGGCGGCCTCGTTCACCCAGCGTTTGCGCTCGCTCGAATTCCGCAAGGTCGAGTCCTTCGGCCCGGCCGAAATGAGCAAGTTCTCCACCGCCAGCCTCATCACCCGCTCCACCAACGACGTCACGCAGGTGCAGATGTTCATCACCATGGGCCTGCAGCTCATCGTCAAATCGCCGATTATGGCAGTATGGGCCGTGTGCAAGATCGCCGGCGAAGGCTTCGAATGGACGCTCGCCACCGGAATCGCCGTAGTGATTCTGCTGGTGGCCATCGTCATCATGATGGCCATGGTCATGCCGAAGTTCAAGTCCATGCAGGCCCTGACCGACAACATCAACCTCGTGGCCCGCGAGAACCTCACCGGCCTGCGCGTGGTGCGCGCCTACAACGCCGAGGACTACCAGGAAGCCAAATTCACCAAGGCCAACAAGGACCTCACCGACACCCAGCTGTTCACCAACCGCGTCATGGCGTTCATGATGCCGCTGATGAACACCATCATGAACGGTCTGATGCTCGCCGTCTACTGGATCGGTGCCTACCTGATCGATGCCGCCGGGCTCAAGGACAAGCTCACCGTGTTCTCCAACATGGTGGTGTTCTCCAACTACTCCGTGCAGGTCATCATGAGCTTCCTGCTCATGAGCATGGTGTTCGTGCTCTGGCCGCGCGCCGACGTGTCCGCGCAGCGCATCATGGAGGTACTCGACACCGAGCCGATCGTCGAGAACGGCACCAAAACCGCCGCCGACGTGGCCAAAACCGGCCAGAGGGGCACCGTGGAATTCCGCAACGTCAGCTTCACCTACCCGGATTCGCGCGAGGCGATGCTGGAAGGCATCAACTTCACCGCCGAGCAGGGCCAGACGGTGGCGTTCATCGGCTCCACCGGCTCCGGCAAGTCGTCTCTTATCAATCTCGTGCCGCGCTTCTATGACACCAGCCAAGGCCAGGTGTTGGTCGACGGCGTGGACGTGCGCGACTACGACCTGAAGGCCCTGCGCGACAAGATCGGCTACGTGCCGCAGCAGTCCGTGCTGTTCAAGGGCACCGTGGCCTCCAACGTGAGCTACGGCGATCAGCCGGGCGACCCGGCGGAGGTCGAGATGGCCGATACCTCCACCCCGGCCGGGCGCAAGCGCGAGGCCGCGTTGATCGCCGCTGGCAAGGCTGCGGAAGGTGCCGATATACCGGCCGAGCAGCTGAATCGCGTCAGGGCCGCCGCCGACGTGGCGCAGGCCAGCGAGTTCGTGGCGCGCATGGACGGCGGGTATTCCGCCGCGATCGCCCAAGGCGGATCGAACGTGTCCGGCGGCCAGAAGCAGCGCCTGTCGATTGCGCGCGCGGTGTACCGTCACCCGGAAATCCTGATTTTCGACGACTCGTTCTCCGCGCTCGACTTCAAGACCGACCGCGAAGTGCGCGACGCGCTCGCCCGCGAGGCCAAGGATTCCACCAAGCTCATCGTGGCCCAGCGCATCGGCACCATCATGAACGCCGACCGCATCGTCGTGCTCGACGACGGCAAGGTCGTGGGTCAGGGCACGCACAAGGAACTGCTCGACAACTGCGACGTATACCGCCAGATCGCCGAATCCCAGCTCAGCCAGTCGGAGCTTACGGCGTAGGGGGGGCGGCAGCGGTAGCTCCCCATGTCAGGGGCTGAGCCGTAAAGGGAACAGCCCAGTGGGCTGTTCCCAGGCGAAGACGAGCTGATAAGCGAGCGAATAAAACAGCACAGCTGACTGAGGGGTAGTCGCGTACGGCTTCTCTCCCTCCGGCGCTTCGCGCCACCTCCTTCATCAGAGGGAGGTCAATACGGACTTTTAAGGAGTAAAACAAATGCCAAGAGGACCAATGGGCGGCAGGCGTGCCGTCGAAGAGCCCCATGATTTCGGCAAAGTCATGGGCAAACTCGTGAACTACTGCCGCAACTATCTTCCCGTCATCATCATCGCGCTCATCCTGGGCGCGGCCGGCACCGTCTGCCAGATCGTCGGCCCGGACAAGCTCAAGGACATGACCAACGAGATCGTCAAAGGTCTGCCCGCCATCGTTAACGGCAGACCGGTGATGAACTCGGTAGATTTCGGCACGGTGGGCCACATCGCCTGGACTTTGGTGGCCCTGTACGTGGGCTACGCCGTGCTCGGCTACGTGCAAAGCTGGATGATGGCCAACGTCACCCAGCGCACCGCCCAGCGACTGCGCGAGTCCATCTCGGTCAAAATCAACAAACTGCCGCTCAAATACTTCGACAAGGTTAGCTACGGCGACGTGCTGTCGCGCATAACCAACGATGTGGACGCCATCGGCCAGACGCTGGGCCAGTCGCTCGGCTCGCTGATTACCTCGGTGACGCTGTTCGTGGGCGCGCTGGTGATGATGTTCTACAACAACGTGATCATGACCCTGTGCGCCATCGGTGCCAGCCTCATCGGCCTGATCATCATGATGGCCATCATGAAGTCCTCCCAGAAGTACTTCGCCCGGCAGCAGATGGCGCTGGGTGACGTCAACGGCCACGTGGAGGAGATGTACGCCGGTCACCTCATCGTCAAGGCATACAACGGCGAGGCCGATTCGATTCGTCGCTTCGAGAAGTACAACTCGGACCTCTACGAGTCCGGCTGGAAGTCGCAGTTCCTCTCCGGCCTGATGATGCCGCTCATGAATTTCGTGGGCAACTTCGGCTACGTGGTGGTGTGCGTGGTGGGCGCGGCGCTCGCGCTCGACGGGCAGATCGAGTTCGGCGTGATCGTGGCGTTCATGATGTATGTCCGCCTGTTCACCCAGCCGTTGGCGCAGTTCGCCCAGGCCTTCCAGAACCTGCAGCGTTGCGCGGCGGCCGCCGAACGCGTGTTCGGCTTCCTTGAGGAGCCGGAGATGGAGGACGAATCCGGCAAGTCCGCTTTGCTTGGGACCAACGGCCACGAAGTGAAGGGCGACGTGGAATTCAGCCACGTACAGTTCGGCTACGAACCGGGCAAGCCGATCATCCACGACTTCTCCGCCTCCGTCAAGGCCGGGCAGAAGGTCGCCATCGTCGGCCCGACCGGTGCCGGCAAGACCACCATGGTCAACCTGCTCATGCGCTTCTATGAGATTTCCGGCGGCTCGATCGCGATTGACGGCGTGGACACCAAGTCCGTGCCGCGCTGGAACGTGCACGACCAGTTCTCCATGGTGCTGCAGGATACGTGGGTGTTCCGCGGCACTGTGCGCGAGAACATCGCCTACTCCAAGCCCGGCGTGACCGACAAGCAGATCGAGGATGCGTGCAAGGCTGTGGGCCTCGACCACTTCATCCGCTCGCTGCCGGACGGCTATGACACCGTGCTCGACGACAAGTCGTCGCTCTCCCAGGGCCAGAAGCAGCTGCTCACCATCGCCCGTGCGATGGTGCAGGACGCGCCGATTCTGATTCTCGACGAGGCCACCTCATCGGTCGATACCCGCACCGAAGAGCTGATCCAGAAGGCCATGGACGCGCTGACCGTGGGGCGTACGAGCTTTGTGATCGCGCACCGCCTCTCCACGATTCGCGACGCCGACATGATTCTCGTCATGAACCACGGCGACGTGATCGAGCGCGGCACGCACGACGAGCTGCTGGCGGCGGGCGGCTTCTACGCCGACCTGTACAACAGCCAGTTCGCACTCGCTGACTGACGGATTGTTTCCTGCGTTAGCGGATTAGCGGATTAGCTATACTCGGCTCCCCTCTCCGAGGGGAGCCGTCAGCGTAGCTGACTGAGGGGAGCAACCCATCGGTCCACCCGAGGGATGTGATACTGATGATTTCGTACATTAGTGTGTGAAAAAGCCGCCGGGAAAATTGGGGGATTGGGCGGCGGTGCGGTTGGCGTTGAGAATGGCGCATTCGAAGGGGAAGTGAGCGCGCAGCTGGGTGGCCGGGGTGGTGAACAGGGCGGTGGCGAGGCCGTCGGCCAGTGTGACAGGGACGTGTGCCGCAACGGTGTTCGACGAATCGTCGGTATCGCGGTTTGCCGTTGTCGAGGCATTGCTGCCATGCGTCGATGTCTTCGTGGTTATGGCGCTCGATGGCGGCGTGACGGCCACCCATGTGGCGGCTACATCGTCAACCGGTAGTCCGTCGATGGCGTTGAGCAGATGGTGAAGTTGGTGACCTGCGGCGTCAGACCAGTGGCGGCGGCTGGGGGAGCTCGCGCAGAATGCGCCGTGGCTGATTTCGACCGTACCTACGGCGTTGGCCGGATCGGCAGGATCTTCAAGGGCGATGGTGATTGGTTCGTCCGTGTGCACTAGCAAATCACCCCCGGCGTCGATGACGTATTGAATGGGTTGAGGGTGACCCGCGCCATCACCCAACATCCCCGCAAGCAAATCCACCAAATACCCCTTACCGCACGCGCCGAAATCGAGCGCGACCGGTCCGCGCGTCACCAGTGTTGTGCCATGCCGCTCAACGTCGGCTGACCAAATGGCTCGTCCGTGGATCGCGCCTGCATGTTCAGCGGCATCTGGCGCAGGCGTAAACGAATACGACTCGTCATAGCCAAGCCGAATCAAATCCTCGCCCACGCACGGGTCGGTCGCCCCATCGGTTGCCGCAAACAGGCGGTCGTACAGGCCAAACAGACCCGATGCCCAGTCGGGAAAATCGAACGTGCCGCCATGTGCGGCCGTGCGCATCCGGCCGACGATGGAATCATCGCGGAATCGAGATAATACAACCTCATATTCATGGATGAACGAGCCAATACGATCGCGTATCTCATCGTCCAATACGCTCTCGGTGTGCACCAGTAATCCGGTCCCCAACGCATCAGGAAAAGCGTATACGTATGGCAGTTGCTCGGTCAGACTTGTCATGCCCACTATCGTAGAGCGCATGGTGTGCCGGTGTATACTGGATTTTGACACTGTGTCAATGTTGATTCGGAGGTTGTGAGAATGGGCAATGCGACTACAGCAAGTGTAACGGGTGTGCAAGTTGCACCGGCGAAGTCAGCCATCAGAGATCTCCCCATCGCCAAAGTGTGGGCGTTTGCGGTCGGCCAGTTCGGGTGGGCGCTGCTTTCCGGCATCATCTCCAACTGGCTCGTGTATTTCTACCAACCTGACCAGGAGACCATCTCCCAAGGTCAGACCGTATTCGTGCCGCAGGGCCTGGTCGTTCTCGGCATCGTGACCGTGGTGGGCGGCATCACCGCCTTCGCCCGATTCTTCGACGCGTTCGTGGACCCGGCCGTGGCGTCTCTCTCCGACCGTTGCGACGCCAAATCCGGCCGCCGTATGCCGTTCCTGAAATTCGCCGCCCTGCCGCTCGCGGTGGTCACCGTGCTCGTGTTCTGGAGCCCGATCAACGGCACCAGCTGGGTGAACGCGGCGTTCCTGTTCGTCACCGTGATCGGCTACTACATCGCCCTCACGTTCTACTGCACGCCGTACAACGCGCTCATCGCCGAACTCGGCCACGACTCCAAGCAGCAACTCACCATCTCCACCGCCATCTCCTTCACTTGGGTGGCCGGCACGGCCATCGCGTACGTGGCGCCGGTGATTTGGGGCGCGTTCGTGCCGATGATGGGCCGCATCACCGCCATCCGCGTGACCTTCACCATCATGGCCGCCGTGGCGTTCGTGTGCATGCTGGTGCCGCCGCTGGCCATCCGCGAGAAGGACTATGTCAACTCCCATCCCACCTCCGAATCGACCATCGAATCCCTGAAGCAGACGTTCGGCGACGGCGAATTCCGCAAGTTCGTATGCTCCGACGTGGTCTACTGGGTGGCCATCACCACCTTCCAGACCGGTCTGCCGTTCTTCGTGACCAGCCTGCTCAAGCTGCCGGAAACCACCACGACCATCTACTTCGTGCTCATGACCGGCGTCTCTGTGCTGTTCTATCTGCCGGTCAATATTCTGGCCAATAAGGTCGGCAAGAAGAGGCTGCTGCTGGTTGCCTTCGTGATCTTCACCTGTGCGTTCGCATTTGCCGGCGCCCTTGGTTCGGCCGTGCTCGGCTTCATTCCGGCGATGGCCCAGGGTTTGGTGCTCTCGGTGGTCGGCGCGATTCCGATGGCCGCGTTCGGCATCCTGCCGCAGGCCATCGTGGCGAATATCGCCGACGCCAGTTCCAAGACCACCGGCCAGGACCGTCAGGGCATGTTCTACGCGGCCCGCACCTTTGCGATGAAGATGGGCCAGTCCGTGGCCATGCTGCTGTTCACCGGCGTCTCCACCATCGGCATGGCGTCCGGCGCGGGCTACCGCATCGCCGCCGTGTGCGCGGCCGTGCTGTGCGGTCTGGGCGGCATCGTGTTCGCGTTCTACAACGAAAAGAAGGTGCTGGGCGTGCTGGAGACGTGATGACGTTGCCGGGTGCCGCCGCGGTATCCATGCGGAGCGGTGTGGGTGACTTGCCCCGTCTGCGACACCGAAACGTTACCGTGTCGACACGCGTGCGACACTTCGGCGTCAAATTGCGTTTGACCGCACTCCGTACTATATTGTTGCGAGTTGCTTTGCGGAGCAAAGTAACATCCAAGGGGCTGTAGCTCAGTTGGTAGAGCGCTTCGTTCGCATCGAAGAGGTCGCGGTTTCGACTACCGTCAGCTCCACGAGACCCTCTGCATTCATTCCACCGCAGAGGGTCTTTTTATTTGTCTTCGTTGAAATTCTGCCATCTCGCGTTTCAAGGGGCTGATTTGGGGTTTGCCGGAGGTCTACTTGCGTTTCGAGGGGCTGATGGTCAAGTAGATATGCCGCCAAAATGGCGGAATAGCGTTGCGTCAAAGCCGTTTGTACTGGTGCTTCACCGGATGAGGAGCCCCTTGAAACGGAAGTAGACTTCCGGAACATATGAAATCAGCCCCTGCAAAGGGAAAATGCCTCGATTCCGCCATGGATTGTCGTGGGTTGCTCTGTGGTATGGGCAATACTGGGAGTATGACAAGCGCAGATGAGTTGAATGAGCAGTATGACGCTGACGGTAGCGTGACGCAAGTGCCTGAACGCAATGATGAAGTTCATGCCGGCGAATCCGCCGCCACCCAATCCCGCGAATCGGCCGTGACCATCCCCGCCGGCACCGTGGTGCTCGCCGCAACCCCGATCGGCAACGTTGGCGACGCCTCCGCCCGTCTGGTGGCCCTCTTGGAGCGGGCCGATATCGTGGCCGCCGAAGACACGCGCCGCCTCTACGATCTCGCCCGTCGCCTCGGCGTCTATGTGAACGGTCGCGTCATCGCCTATCACGACCACAACGAGCGCGACAAGGCCGACGGCCTGCTCGACCAGGTCGAAACCGGCGCCACCGTGCTCGTCGTGTCCGATGCCGGCATGCCCACCATCAACGACCCCGGCTTGGCCATCGTGCGCCGTGCCATCGAACGCGGTCTGCCCGTCACCTGCGCGCCCGGCCCCTCCGCTGTGCTCGACGCGCTCGCCCTCTCCGGCCTGCCCACCGACCGCTTCTGCTACGAAGGCTTCCTACCGCGAAAGCATTCCGAGCGCGTGCAGTATCTGCGCACGCTGTTGCCCGAACGCCGCACCATCGTGTTCTACGAGACGCCTCATCGCATTGCCGATTCGATGGACGATCTGCTGGACGCGTTCGGCCCGAATCGCCCGATGGCCCTGTGCCGCGAACTCACCAAGGATTATGAGCAGATTCGTCGCGGCCCGATTGACGAGATTCACCAAAGTGTGATTGATGATCCGCCCCGTGGCGAGATAGTGCTGGTCATCGGCGGCGCGTCCAACGAGGAGGCCGAAGCGGCCGCGCCCAGCACGTTGAGCGTGGATGACATGGCCGTGCTCTCCATCGACCGTGCTTTGGAGGACGGCCTGCGTATCAAGGACGCCATCGCGCAAGTGGTGCAGGAGCATCCACTGGCTGACGGATCGTTGGCCAATCGCAAGCAGGTGTATGCGGCTGTGCTGAAAATCAAGGGATAGCGCAGCAGCCGGCGATTATCTCCCCGTTACGTTTCCATCGACTCGAACAATATTTCCAACGCCTGCCGGACCCCGGGCCCACCACGCTGCGAGACCAATTCCAGCAAAGGTGCGTCGGCTTTGGGATTGGCAACCAGCCATTTACGCAGTTCGGGCACGTGATATGCGATGTGCCAGAGCACGGCAACATCCGTATCGGGCGAACATGCCACCGCGGGCGTAAGTCTGATGGGCGGTTCAGGCGGCGCGGTCATATCCGAGATTGCGCGCGATGCGGATTCGGATGAGTGTGCCGCCGCCGCGTGGCGAGGCAACCGTTGCGCCTGCCGCAAATGCCGTAAACGGTGAGCGGCATGGCGGCCTCTGCGATGGCCTCTGACAATGAACCCCCTCGTCATGCGCATTGCTCCAAAGCCGGTTCGTCCATCTCCTGCTGTACCGATTCAAAAAACATGCGTGCGCGTCCGGCGTACTTGTGATGCCGATGCTCCTTGACGATTTGCAGACAGTCGTTTGGCCGAAACTGGTACGTGGACATCAGCTGACACACCAGTGCGTTGACGGTGGAAGGATCGGGGATGTCTTCAGGACTCATCACCAGGTCGCAAGCCGTACGGGCTGGCGTGGTGACAGGCAGCCCGCCGAGCTTGATGATTTGCTCCGGCAACGTCAATCTTTTGAATACGCGGATACGGCGGCTGACGGATGCCGAGCGGAAGTGCGATGTGGAAATCACGTCTATGGTACTCGGAAAGTCGGGGCCTCCCAGCCATACCCAAGCGGCGGTCATCGAACACACCACAGTGCCAAACGGGGCGACCTCCGCGACGATTTTCGCGCGACCATACAGTGTGCCCGAATGCTCGATCCAGTAGCCGGCGGAATCGTCGAGCTTACGTAACGTGCCGAAGGCGGCCAGACGGTTAAGGCTGAGCGGTCCCGGCAGATCCTTGGTAAACAGTATCGGCGGCACCGCAGGCTGCGCGGTTGCCGGCGAGGCGACTGTTGTGATGTCCGTCATCGGACCTGCTGTGATATCCATGACCGAACAATATGCAGAAATGCGGCTTGCGCGCCACCGGATAGGCGAAAACGGTGGATAAGTGCATAACTTTACTAGGTGTGCAAATGATGTGGATAACTCGGTGGATATTGGCAGGCGGAAGTGTGTGCGGATGTGCGTGGGCGTGCGTACGGATGGGTGCGCGGATACGTGTGCGAATGCGTATGTGGATAAGCGCGCAAGAGGTGTACAGATAAGTATGTGGGGAAGTTGCGGGTGGATAGGTGAGTGGGATGAGGATGGCGGCGCGGCAGCTATCCGGGCGTGTCCCCGCCGCGCCGGATAATCAAGCCTTATGAGTCATGTTTTGGTGAATGTTGCTTGGCCGTATGCAAACGGCCCCCGTCATATCGGCCACGTCGCGGGATTTGGTGTGCCCTCCGACGTCTACGCGCGCTACGAGCGCATGAAGGGCAATGATGTGCTCATGGTGTCCGGCACCGACGAGCACGGCACCCCGATTCTCGTCGAGGCGGAGAAGGAAGGTCTCACTGCCCAGGAACTGGCCAACCGTTACAACCGCGTGATCGCCAAGGATCTGTGCGACCTCGGCCTGAGCTACGACCTGTTCACCCGCACCACCACCGGTAACCACGAGCACGTGGTGCAGGAGATGTTCAAGCAGTGCTTGGAGAACGGCTACATCTACAAGGGCACCCAGCAGGTGGCGATTAGCCCGTCCACCGGCCGCACTCTGCCCGACCGCTACATCGAGGGCGAGTGCCCGATTTGCCACGCCGAAGGTGCGCGTGGCGACCAGTGCGACGCCTGCGGCAACGAGCTCGACCCGGACGAGCTCATCAACCCCGTCTCCAAGATTAACGGCGAAACCCCGCGCTTCGAGCAGACCGAGCACTACTTCCTCGACCTGCCGGCGCTCGCCGAAGCCAACAAGGCATGGCTGGAGACCCGCAAGGGCTGGCGTACCAACGTCATCAACTTCTCGCTCGGCCTGTTCAAGGAGGTCAAGCCGCGCGCCATCACCCGTGACATCGACTGGGGTATCCCGGTGCCGGTGAAGGGCTGGATTGACAACCCGAACAAGAAGCTGTACGTGTGGTTCGACGCCGTGATCGGCTACCTGTCGGCCTCCATCGAATGGGCCCGCCGCCAGGGCGACCCGGAGAAGTGGCGCGAATGGTGGAACGACCCGAGCTGCCCGGCCTACTACTTCATGGGAAAGGACAACATCACCTTCCACTCCCAGATCTGGCCGTCCGAAATGCTGGCGTACAACGGCAAGGGCTCCAAGGGCGGCGAAACCGGCCCGATGGGTCCGCTCAACCTGCCTGAGCAGGTGGTGGCCAGCGAGTTCATGACCATGGAAGGCAAGAAGTTCAGCTCCTCCCGCGGCATCGTGATCTACGTCAAGGACATCCTCGCCCGCTACCCCGTGGATGCCGTGCGCTACTACATTTCCGTGGCCGGCCCCGAATCCTCGGATTCCGACTTCACGTGGGCCGAGTTCGTGCGCCACAACAACGAGGAGCTCGCCTCCTCGTGGGGCAACCTGGTGAACCGCGTGGCCAACCTCATCAACAAGAACTTCGGCGAGATTCCGCCGCTGGACGAGGATTCGATGACCAACGAAGACCGTGGTCTTCTGGAAGAGGCTTCCGCCGCGTTCGACGTGGTCGGCTCCTCCATCGAAACCCACCACCAGAAGCACGCCCTGTCCGAGGCGATGCGTGTGGTCGGCGACATCAACAAGTACATTTCCGCCACCGAACCGTGGAAGATTAAGGACGACCAGGCTCGTCTCGGCACCGTGCTGCACGTGGCCGCTCAGGCCGTGTCTGACGCGAACCACCTGCTCGCGCCGTTCCTGCCGCACTCCGCACAGAAGGTGTGGGAGGCGCTCGGCGGCACCGGCACCTTCTCGCCGCTGCCTGAGCTCAAGGAAGTCGAGGATCTCGACAAGCCCGGCTTCACGTACCCGATCATCACCGGCGATTACGAGCTCGGTGTGAACGTGCACCCGTGGAAGAGCGAGGCAATCGAGGTCGGCGCCATGGTGCCTAAGCCCGCACCGATCTTCGCCAAGATTCCGACCGAGGCCGTGGAAGAGGAGCTGGCTCGCTTCGATGAAGCGTTGGCTGCTCGCCGTGCCGCCGAAGCCGAACGTCTGGCCGCCGAGAAGGCCAAGCTCGCCGCCGAGTGATTCGGCATTGCTAGCTCGTAGCTGACGGGCCACCTCGCACATGAAGTGTTGCGGGGTGGCCCGTTGCCGTATGTGCGGCCTAGCCCCGACAATGCGAGGCCGGTTGTCGGGCGGCGTTACAAACCCGTCACAGTTTGCCAAGACTTTTCTCAGACAAGCACATCGAATCCCCAAGAAAGAGACGGTTATATAGAAGATGTCAACGGAATGAAGTTCATACCGGTGGCGAGGTTCTTCCGAACCCCATAACTGAACCCTTCTTCTCTCTTCTCTCTCACCCGGCGGCCCCCTCCGCCGGGTTTCTTCGTTTTGGGCCGCATCATGCAACGCAAGTTACGCTGCTGTCCAGCTACATCCACGCCGTTCGAAGCCGTGATCCGGGCCTATAGGAACTTTTGTGGTGCTTATAACCGTGGCCCGGCCTTGTGGGAGCA
>ERZ1031278.206-NODE-206-length-16244-cov-5.966459_pt1 | contig 16244 bp, 24 predicted proteins | sample MGYA00518738_ERZ1031278 | MGnify/ENA primary metagenome ERZ1031278 (study PRJEB33719, sample SAMN04261329) | wastewater metagenome | biome: periurban shantytown; feature: human; material: feces | host: Homo sapiens | place: Peru: Lima | collected 2012-07-26 ...
GATTGAAGCACAGGCAAGCGAAGTGCTGACCGAACCTCAAAAAGCCGTCAGAAAGCCCCGCAGAAGCGGATATGAGGATTTCGACTGGTCTGTGTGCGACGAACTGGAAAAGCAGGACTGCATTGACGTGGCAAAGGTGATTGAAAAGTGGATGAAGAAAGAGCATCCTGAAATCAAGCTGCCAAGACGAAGAGAGGCGGTTTACGACACGGTAAAGGCAGCATATAATGACATTTTGTCTTTGGATAGGTCTCCGTTTCCGGACAGACCTGTTGGCTATCTGATTAGAAGCGTAGACAAGGCAGGCGTTGTGGACAAGTATATGCCAGTGTTCTATTCTATCGAAGCGCTTAACAGCAAATAAAGAAAGAGTGATAAAATGGCAAAAATTATAGCGGTCGCCAACCAGAAGGGCGGCACAGGAAAGACCACCACAAGCACCTGTCTGGCTGGTGCGTTGCAGTTGCTTGGCAAGAAAGTCCTGCTGGTGGACTGCGATGCCCAGTGCAACGCAACGGACACTTACGGCGCACAGACAGAGGATGTATGTACCCTGTTTGATGTGATGACCCGGCAGGGTACGGTAGAGGAAGGAATCCAGCACTGTGAAGCTGGTGACATTCTTCCGTCTGATAGCGCATTGAAGGACATCGATGAACAGATGGTTCGGGACATTGGCAAGAACTTCCGGTTGCGAGAAGCCCTTGAAAGCGTATCTGGGCAGTACGATTATATTGTGCTGGACACTCCACCGCAGCTTGGTCTTGCGCTTGTGAACGCGCTGATCGCCGCCAACAGCATTATCGTTCCCATCACAGCAGACCGATATGCGCTGGCTGGTTTGAGCCAGCTTTCGCAGACTATCGGCGATGTTCGCAGATACTTCAATCCGACTTTGAAGATTGAAGGATTGCTCTTGAACCAGTACAAGAGCCGTGAGAACCTGTCCAAAGAGGTTGTGGAGCAGCTTCCGGTGATTGCACAGAGCATGGGAACAAAGCTGCTGGACGTGAAGATTAGACCGTCTATGGGCGTTCGTAAGGCACAGGCAGAGCGTCACAGCCTGTTTAGCAGCGACACGGCAAAGAGTACCAGCGCAGAGGACTTCAAAGCGTTGGCAGAGATGATTGTAGAAGGAGAAGAAAAATGAGCGGTGGACATTGGGATTATCAAAATGACAGCCTTGCAAATGCTGTTTATCAGCACTGCTACCCAGATTATGGCCTTGCAGATGAACGTGTAAAAGAGCTTTCGATTATTGCACGAAAAGAAAATCCGCTTGGAGACAAAGATTTGAGTATGCTTCTGTACGATTTGCTTTGTGTTTTGCATAGCTGTGATTGGTACATAAGTGGCGGCACTGATAAAGAGCAGTATAAGAAGGATGTACAGTATTTCAAGGAAAAATGGTTATGGAGCAAGGAATGGATTAAAGTGAGCGACCACTACCCCGAAATGGTGGATATAAACGGAGAACTTAAAAGCAACCCCGTTTTCGTTGCTTCACCGTTGACAGGAACAGATATTGCACAATGTTACTTCTATCCAAAAGACGGTGGAAAACCTATTTGGAAAACAGAATGGTCTGGTAATCTTGGAGTGACACATTGGATGCCGCTACCAGAAGGTCCATCGTTTGACGATTTGGATTTTGAGGAGGTTGATGTAGAATGAAGTCAACCAGCAAAAAAACATCCGGCTTGTTGGGCGGGTTTGACTTCCAGCCTGTTTTTTCGGAACATACATTAAGCCGAAGTGAGCCAAAGGAAGAAGAAGTAAGCCAAGCGAAGCCGAACGAAGCCGAACAAGCACAGATTAAGCCCAGTGAAGCCACAGACAGCCATGCACAGCCTAATGAAGCACAGTTAAGCAGTATTAAGCCGAAGAAAGCCAAAGACAGCGGAACACAGCCAAACAATGCCGTAGTAAGCGAAAGTAAGCCGAAGAAGCTGGAACAGGCGAAAGAAGTTCAACGCCTTATCGAACAGGGCGATGTGTCCGGCGCACTAGCCAAAGTTGGCTTGACAAAGAAAAAAATCCCGATGCCGGAATCGCATCAGGGCGTTGCAAGCGGTGATGGCAAGCGTTCCAAGCGCATTACCATCCTTATGAGCGAGGAAGAGCGAAAGTACATCAACCGTGAAGCAAGGCGACACGGAATGACGATTGGACAGTTCGTGTATGCTTTGGCGGTTGCAGCAGCAGAGGGGAAGATTGAGTTGGAGGATTTCTTAGATGAATGATAGTGAACGACGTCTTATTCGATTTGTTTGCGATGGCGATATGCGAAACGCGCAAAAAGCCGTTAAAATCATTTTGAATTCTATAATCATCCAAAAAAGATGAGCAGTTCAAAGAAAATATGTTTCGCAAGTTGGAAAGCAAAAGAAAATTTATTGAATTGCCATATAACTTACAGCATCTTTTGATCGCAGAGGATACAGAAGAATTTCCAGAAGCAAGATTCCTTCTTAGAAACGAAGAAAAAAGTATAACGCAGAATATCGTTGCTATTTATCGAGCATCTGAAAAATTGAATGAAATGGGCATTCCTTATTTGCCAGCATTGATGCTTTATGGGCAAAGCGGATGCGGAAAAACCATGCTGGCTAGGTATATCGCGCATAAAGCAAAACTTCCTTTTTTTAAGGATTCAATTTTCAAGTCTAGTTGATTCGCACTTAGGGCAAACACAATCTAACCTTGCAAGAATTTTTGATTATGTGAGAACTGCTCCTTGCGTTCTTTGTTTTGATGAAATAGATGCGGTCGGAATGGCTCGTGGGCAAAAAGATGACGTTGGAGAAATGAACCGTGTGGTTATCGCGATTATGCAGGAAATGGATAGATTGCCGAACAATGTCATTATTATTGGAACGACAAACCGATTTGATAGGCTCGACCCTGCACTTATAAGAAGATTTCTTGGAGGAGTAAATGGTAAGGTTTGAGGACAAAAAATGGAAAGAAAATGGATTAACACATTGACATTTAATTACATTACTAATCCGAAAAACATTTGCAATTTTGGGATTGTAGATTAAAAGGAGATTAAAAAATGAATAACACACGTAGAAAAGCTATTAAGCAAACTATTAACCGTTTTGATTCCATCCGTAAGAAACTGGAAGAGCTTGTGGAAGAGGTCGAAAGCGTAAAGTCCGATGTTGAGGACATTCAGTGGGAAGAAGAAGAGTACCGTGATAATATGCCGGAAAACCTGCAGGGGAGCGAGCGGTATGAAAAAGCAGATGACGCTTGCACAAATCTGTCTGATGCTGTGGATGCTCTGGATGATATGATTGGTGCTCTGGATTTTGACTTTGGTGATGTAACTGCCTCTCTGGAGGAAGCGATGGAATGATTAAGACCACAAACCCATTAAAGAGAAGTGCATGGGCTGTGTTCTTGTACAGAGGCAGGCAAGTTTGTTTGTATCTTTTGCGTAATAGTAATCTTGTGGACAAGGAGCGTATGGTAGAACTTCTGGCACGAAGATACATGACAGAGCCTGAAAGTATTGTTGTAGATGATGACTTTGAAAGTATTTTGAGTGTTGCAGAACAGGCAGGAAAGATGGCTAAAAACGAGTATCCTCATTTAACAAAATTTGAAACGCTGTATATCAAGGAATTGATTAAAAGATAAACGTAAAGTTGTATGGAGGATTGACGTATGATTGTTTATAGACCTCATCGCGGTTCTTTGGAAGATGCCATGAAAGAAGTAAAAACATTCGACAATTGGTATCAGATGACACATTACATTGCAAACAATTGGAACTTGGCGATTGGCAAGAAAGTGATAGACCCTGATGATATTGTTATGGACGATAAACCGGTCAATGATGACCGTGTTGGCTGGAAAGACGTTCACATGGTTTTGGTAACTCGTATTGGGAACGACAATTTTATGGAAGAATACGGAAGCCCGCAGTGTATCGGGTATTGCACTTACGACACCTCAAGCGTCAAAAAATACTTAACATCAAAAGAAGTAGGATGCGAAAACTTCTATTGGGTAAAAATCCAGTACGATGATGACGAAAAATGCAGACACTTTCAAACTCCGTTCGTGTTGTTTGCGAATGACAAGGATGAAGCAAAGGCTAAAATCGAGCGAGAAGTCCCCGGCAAATTCTCCATCGTTGGCATAGTTGAGCTTGATAAGAGCCTTGTATTACATCCGCAAGACTTATTTGACATAAAAGCAAAATCTGTACTTTGGGAATAAAATAGCCCCTGTGTAGCCACAACAACCGCACAGAGAAGAAAGGAAGAATATGATGGAAGTAGAACACTCTAGCGAAACAGATTCATTGGCGTATGAAGAATGGGCTAAAGAACGGCGGGATTCTACAAATGCCAATTATGTTGAAACTGGATGTATAATTTGGCATTCTATCGAAAAAGAAGGACTCCCGCCAGAACAAACTGGCGAAAAATATCTTATTTCCGTTGAGGATGGGCATACAGGGAAAAGTTACGTAAATGCCGCATATTTTATTAGGAAGGGATGGTTCGACAGCGTGTATACGGAAGAAGGGAAAATAATACCAGAACACGATATTGTAACACACTGGGCGAATTTGCCGAAACCGGCACAACTTCCCAAAAGGCCAAGATTCCCATTGGACAATCAAACGCCAGAAGAAAGAGAAGCTGAAGCAAAAGAAAAAGCAAAACAACTGCAAGAAAAAATAATGAAAGCGTTTGGCTATAACGTATAGAAAAATCCCCCTGTGTAGTTTTTAACAGCTACACAGGGGTTTGTTTTACTTATCAGCAATGCAATCCCAGTAGAGATACGCCTTGCCATCTGCGGCATCTGCGTCCTCAAGGAACGCCTTTGCCATGTCAGCGTAGAAGCCCGGAGTGTCAACGGACTGACGCTTTGCGACCTGACAATAATCCGAGTACATCATGTTCATGACTGCCCAGAAATCGTTCGGGTCACAGGTGATATTGCGCTGTTTCGCAACGTCCTGCGTCTGTTCCAGCGTCCAGTGACAGCCCTTTGTGCCGTCAGCGTTCACCATGCTGTCGCACCATTCCTCCGCTTCATCGTGGGTGAGGTGTTGGCGCGGCATCTTGATAGAACGGTTGTCTGCACTGCCACGTTCATACTGCCCAGACCGCTTGTCCCAATCGCCGTTCTGCGAGAAGCCGATTTGCGGCATCTTACGCCCATACTCTACGTCAGGGTAGCGGGGGATAGGGTAGGGGTCGATATAACGGTTCTCCTCTTGCGGATAATAGGGATAGCGGTCGTTGCCGCCTTCCAGCTTGCGCAGACGGCGTTCCATCTCACGCTCCCTGCGGTCACGCTCTTCCTCAAGGCGGTCACGTTCCGGCTCACGATTTTTGTCGTGGTCGCGGAGCATCATCATGCGGCGAAAATTGTTCTTGCCCATAATCTATACCTCCTCAAGAAATGGACGCGGGCGCACCGGCGTGGGAACGGCAGAAGCAGCCAAGATACTTGAACGTGCCGGTGCCGGTCGCAGACGTTGCAACGCGGGTAGCATAGCGGGTGCGGGTGTGGATGCTCTCAGCGGTTGCCTGAGCGCAGTTGCAGTCGGTCAGAGGGTATGCGGTAGTTCCTGCGCCGATGGTGATGACCACAGGGGCGTTGATGGTGGTCGTGTCCGGGATGCTCTGAGCAACCACAATGCAATAGCGCTCTCCGTTCTGGTATGCGCCAGCAGGGATGTTGATGGTCAGCGTGTCATTGGCGAACGTAACAGACTGGCTCAGAACCAGATGGGGGCAGAGTTTGCAGCTTGTTTTGCAAGCCATAATGTTTTCCTCCTAAAAAATCAGGGGCAGAGGTGTCTTACCCCTGCCCCGATGGTTCACCCGGTATTATCGGGGAGTGTGTTAGTTAGCAGCAGCCGCAGCAGTTCACGCCCACGTTGGGGTTTGCCACCTGATAAGCGGGAATCGGACGAGGATTGACCCGGTTCAGGATGGTATCAGTCTGCTGAGACATCACGGTGGTCAGAAGTGCATTCTGCCGATCCTGAGAAGCGGCGAACTTGAGGTTCTGGTTCTCGGCGGTCAGAGTGGCAATCTTATCCTGCGTGAAGTAATCCATCATGCTGCGGAAGTTGGCGTTGCAGTTGTCCACGATGGCGCGGGCATTGTCTGCGATAGCCTGACGGGTAGCACAATCCTCCGTTGCGATGGTATACTTCAGGTCGCCGATGAGCTGCTTGTTCTCGCAGCAGCAAGATGCCAGCTGCGTGGCAAGTGCGGTCTGACCGGCCTGCCGAGCGTTGCCCTCCTGCATGATGGCAAGGCTGATGGCATTGTCGCCGTTGGACACGCTGCGTTCCAGACCGTTCACGAGCTGTGCGTTCTGGTAGCCAAGCTGACAGATGGCGCTGTTCACACCAGCAAAGCCGTTTGCGATGTTGGTGTTGACGCCGTTCATCTGTGCCAGCTGGTCATAGCCCAGAGAGCAGATACCGCTCTGGATGCCCGCCAGAGAGCGGGAGGTATCCTGCTGGTAGAAGCCCTCAGACAGAGCCGCGCGGGTGTCTGCACCGCCCTGACCAGTTGCGCCAGTGCCGACCAGATAGGGGATGTAGCTGTTCATGCCGTTGTCGCCGCCGTTGCGCCCGTTGCCGTAGTTGCCCCAGCCAAAGATGATGGCAAGGATAATAACAGCCCACAGACCTTCGTTGCCGAAAAATCCGCCGTTGTTATTGCCGCCGTCCTGCCCAGCCAGATAGCCAGTTGCAAAATCGTCCATAACAAAACTCCTTTCAGTTTTGCGTTATGCTATCCCACCGCCGTATGCGATGGGCGAAGCCAAACAAAAGCGGTTTTTGTCAAGTCCGCAAAACTGAGAAGCGTTTCGCTTAGAGGGATGCGTTATCGGGGCAGCGTCAAATTCAGGACGCTTGCCAGCTGGTTCAGGTCGATGCCACGCTCTTTGGCGAGGTTCTGTGCCATCGTTCGGAGCTGTGCTTCGTTCTTACCCTGAATCAGGTTCAGTCCCTGCATGATGGGGGCGCTCTGCCCACCCAACTGCTGGATAAGCCCCATCGGGTTCTGCCCCACACGAGCCAGATTTGCAAGCTGCATAATAGGGCTGTGAGTAATCATATCAAACGGAGAGGGCATCGCTTATTCTCCTTTCTTTGCTGCGGCAGTGGGTTTCGAAAAGCTCTTCTGCCATTTTTCCAGTTCATCCAGCCGATGCACAAGGGTGTTATACTCTTCAACAGGCACATACTGCTGTGTCGGTGCAGCGGTCTGCTGTGCCTGTTGCGCTTGCATCTGCCGCCATGCGTCCGGGCTGTAAAACTCTAACACGTCAGATTCACAAGTGTTTGGATTCAGACGTTTGCAGTAGATGACCCCACTACGCAAATCTGGGCAATACGTCCATCTTCCGTACAGATCAGACGGAATCGCCAAAAACTCTTCTCTGCTGGAAACAGGTCTACCGAGCAGCCAACCGCCATCTTGTGCCGACTGCTGAACAGGCTGCTGCCCATTCATCGGCTGCGGACGCTGCGGTTGTGCCTGTTGCATTTGCGTACTCGGTAGGGGAGCGGCAAGCCCTACTGTGCCCATGCCGCCGTAAGGATTGACAGGCTGCTGTGGAACGTAAGGTGCTCCGGGTGTCGGATAATAGCTCATAATACATCCCTCCTGATGCTCCCAGTGTACCGCATCAGCAAAAATCGAAGGACAACGAACGCACAACGAAGGACAAATATAAACTGATACAAGTGCTACAAAATAGACAAAAAAATAAGGCAAAGTCTAGCAACTGTGTTTGTATCACTTGTGGCAGCTTTGTGGTATAATCAGTACAACAAAACCAAGAACATAGTTTTAGGAGGAAACGACTATGGACGCAAAAAACATCCAGAATCTCGGCAAACTGTACCGCCTGCTTGATGAGGCCTGCTCCGACCGCGTGAATCAGGCAGACCTTGATAACGCTACGAGGTTTCCCGTGCGTGGCGTGATGATGAAAATCACGCTGGCGCACAAGCTCCACAAGATGACCCCGGAGCTTGACAATGCCTGCGCTTACGTCCTGAAGGATGTAGACCTCGAGGACGTGGATAACAGCTTTGCGCTCAAAGCATTGCCGTTGCAGCAGCAGGGAATGTTCCAAATCGGATATATGTCACCCGATTATAAGACACTCGGCGTGTCTGCCGTCAAAATCAAAGTCGCCCGAGAGGGTGCTGGTCTGACCATCCGGGCGCTGTCAGAAAAGACCGGGCTGTCCACCGCAACCATCCAACACGCAGAAGCCGGAAAGCCCATTCGGGCGAAAACTCTTGAGAAAATCGCAAGCGGCTGTGACGTGACGATTGCTGATTTGCAAGGGTAAAAGAAAAGCGCGCACACGGAAAAATCCGCATAAGCGCTTAACTGTAAAGAGGCACACATTGGAGTGCGATACTAAAATATCACAATATCCAATATATGGCAATGGCTTCGACAAAACTAGTGTGTATAAAGCAAAAATCCCCCACTTTGCCTACAAAGTACCCGCGTGGCACGCAGGGCTTCGGCAAAGCAGGGGATTTTTACTCAAAAATTTTTGTAATGCCTTTCAGCCGGTAGCCTACCGCCGTCCGGCTGTAATGTGTCTGTGCTGCAATGTCCGGCAGCGGGAGCCGCTCCACGTACCGCAGTAAGGCTATCTTACGGTCTACCCTCCCAAGCGGTGCGTTCTTGATGGCGGCGATCATCTGCTGTCGGTCAAGCCTTTGCAGCGCAGCGGGCAGCACTACGCGAGCCGCCGCCACAGGCAGCACCGAGCCAAAAAGGCTGCGGCAGCTGTCCGGCGTTGCGCACTCGAGCGGTCACGGCACGGGGATGTCCCATTTTGCCGCCGTTGGCAAAATGGTCACACACTGCGGGCCACAAAATCGGATACGCACGCCGATCATAATAATAGCGTGGCGTTTGCTCGTATGTAGTGCTTGCCATAATAATCTCCTTACTGCTTTTCCAGCGCCGCCCGGGCGCGGTCAAAGAAAAATTGAATCACGGTGCCGATGGTCTCGTCGGTGATGGCCCAGCTGATGAGCCTGCCGTATTTGCTGGTACTCAGGGCGGCGCGAAGCATCTTGACGACCCACGCCTTGCGCTCTGCGCCGCGCTTTGTCCCCTGAATCTCCTGCTCTGCTCGCTCGATGAGGTCCAGCACCAGCGGCTTTACCGCTGCGCCATAGCCCAGCCGGACGCAGCCTAGGGCGTAAAAAATAAAGCCGCCCAGCATCAGCACAGCCGCCACCGGGGCGGGAATGACGCCCAAAATGTTATTGATCGTTGCCATGTATTACTCTCCTCTCTCTTTTTCAAGGTCTGCAATGCGGTGGTTTGCCACCTTCATTTGTTCTTCAAGCACCGGGATGCGCTGGGCAAAATCGTTGTGTGTCCGGACTTCCCGGGTCAGCTCGTCCAGCTTAGTGTCGGTAATGGCCTGCTGTTTTTCTAGTTTGGCGTCCATGTTTTGAGCGGCCCTGCTGTTAGAGATAAGCACGCCGATCAAGCTCAGGCCGCCAGTGATGAGTGCTACGATGATCGCGTCGCTCATGCGCCCCCCCGGAGACGGGTCAGGCCCTTCTTTTCGATGATGCGGGGGTAGTTGAGGGTAGTGACGTTGAGGTCTACGTCGCCGGAGATGCCCGGCACGCGGCCCTTGCTGGTGTGCTGGTGGGAGTTGTACTTAAAGGTGACAGCAGGCGGCTTGCCCGTATAGTCGGCCAGCCAAACGTCATAAGGACTCAGCGCCGCGCCGCCCATGTAAAGGCGGGTGTTGGCGAAGCTGGTGTAGGTGTAGAGCTGGGCGTAAAAGCCCATTGCCTCGATACGGGCCAGAGCGTAGGCTGTCAGGTCAGTCAAAGCCTGTCGGCCAAGCTGTTTGAGCTCGTTGTCCTCCACGTCCACAGCCACCGGCAGAGTCAGCTCTTTGCCGCGCAGAGCCTCTGCCAGCAGAGCCAGCTCTTTGTCTGCGCCGGTGTGGCTGATAGCATAGCTGTAGTAGTAGACGCCCACGTCCAGCCCGGCAGCTTTGGCGTTGCGGTAGTTGGTCTCAAAGGTCGGGTCGATATACAGGCCGTCCGACCGCTTGGAGAGTTTGCGGTTGGTGCTCACCGTCTTGAGCATGGCCCCCTTGTAACCCGCCGCTTTGACCTTGCGCCAGCCGTCGAGGGTGATTTTACCCTGATACCGGCTCACGTCGATGTAGCGGTAGGGTGGTGCGCCCTCCCAGCCGGGAGGAGCAGCGCTCTGGGTGTCCACAGTGGACACCGGGTCAGAGGTAGAGACATCTGCCGCTCGGGAGAGGGCAGAAAAGAGGAAGGCGAGGAAGTTGAGGATGGTGTGCAGCATTTTGAGACTCCTTTTGGTTTTTAAGGTTAGATAAAGCTTCCTTTAGTTAATCAATATCCAAATTCTCTGTCTAGTCCTGCGCCAAAACGAACAAGGTTTATTTTTTTGATGGTGGGTCTTACAACAACAACACTAAATGATTGTTCTGTATCAGTGCCCTGTACTCTCTCCGGCGCAACAATGTTGCCATCATACCCTGTAATTGCTCTATATTCGTCTGTATCTAGGTTTGACTGTTCAAATTTTCCGCAGTTAGATGCAATAGAAAGCCAAGGTGTGCTAAAATTGTAATCCGCGTGTGAATGACCAAATAACTGGATTAATGTACCGCCATTGGCAATGAAATTATTTATCTGCTCCTTTACAAAGTCACCGTTGTATACAGTTGTAGCTGCCCAGTTCTGTGTATTGATAGGGGATTCGTGAATGCAAAAAATAACAACGTTGTTAGTGTTAAGTGCGGCATTCTTAAACCAGTTAGCAGATGAATCAGAAATAAACATACTATTTAGATAATTACTATTAAGCGATACAATTCGAATTTTAAGTTCATCATAATCAATATAAAAATCAGTTCCGTTTGAATTAGCATTAATTTTTGCTGTTTTTGGTGTTGCAGAATAAAATGCACCGTATGTCTCACTTATAGTAAATTTAGGTGACGGGCCGTAATTCGTATCGTGATTTCCTAAAGCAAACAAATAAGGTAATCCAATATTTTTGAACGAATTAAGCATATAACGTGCGTCTGATAATACTAATTCTTTATTACTTGAGCCGTTTATGTTATCACCTAAATTTAAAATAAAGTCGAAACTAATATTTTCACGCATTTTTTTGATAATCGTAATAGTATCATTGAAATTTTGCAGAATGGATGAACGTGGGTCATAATGAATGTCTGTGATTAGCGGAAATACAAGACAAGGTTCTGTTTGTAAAGCATTAATTTTTTTAATAGTGTCATTTAGTTCTTCTGCAAAATATGGTTTTAATTCTGTTTTGGGCTTGATTGCATCTAAAAGATTATAATTTTCATAAAGATGCACAACAATGCGAATATCATTTTTTGTAATATTACTTGTCCCATCTGCCATTGCACAGATAACGCTTAAATATTCATCCTCTTCAATTTTTCTAATTTGATTGTCCGTAAACCAATCTGAATACTCAACATTTGTCCAAACATCTTTGTTTTTAGTCCATCTTGCAATAGCATATTTCTGACCATCATATTTTTCAACAGAAATTTCAGCCCCTTTTTGCAAGAAAGTCAGTTCTGCAAATGCTATTCTGTCATTTCTACGAATAAATGTTGGTGTGTAGTTAGGTTTGCTACCTCTGTTCCATGTTCCATTTGCCCAATTATTAAATATTTTTTCAGTTTTCTTTAAATTTTTTACATTAGTTAAATCTTCCTTTAGCTCCCCAATCTTATCTCCCGTTTCTTTTGCATCCGCAGCCATGCCGGAGATGGTGAGGGTAGTATCAGTGCCAGCCAATGCGTTAAGAGTATTGGCGTTCATGGGAGTGCCTTCCACGATGGGCTCATCATTTCGGACAAGAGTGACGACCTCAGACGTGCCGTCTGACTTTTTCATAGTCCAACGGCCCGGGTATTTTGCTTTTCGGTCAATAAACCGCATAGTAAGGTTCACCTCCACAAATTGGCTCGGAGCAGTAAAGCGTATAATCTTTGGCTATACTTTCAATGTCAGAAAGTATCTTTTCGACCTGATTTATCACACCAAATTTCATAGAAAGAGATTTCGGTACATCCGGAGTAGAGCTTGTTCCGCTGCATTTTGAACGGATGGCTTTCACGCTGGCTATCCAACGATTGGCGTCCTCTGTGGTAAGATAGCTGTTCGGCCCCCATTCGGGGGTAGACGTTCCGGCGAAAGTGATTGTTCCAGAAAAAATCATTTTGACGTCATCGCCATAGTAGGCGCTGCCATGTGCAATGTCGATGTAGTCGTTTGCTACGACCCAAGATGGCTCGACAGAGGGCGGGTAGAAGTTGTTGGCAGCGGCGAAATAGAGCTGGTATTCGACGCCCTTTTCCAGCACGATGCTGCCCATGTCCAGCACTACATCGTTATAGCCTTTGACAAGGTCGATGGACTTGTCTACCAGGGCGGTCTCGGTGCCGTACTTGCGCAGGACGGTGCGCATTTTTCCCGGCATATAGCCCTTGACGCGGAATCCCAGCGAGCGGAGCGGCAAGCCCGCTTTCTTAGCAGTCAGCGGCATGAAAAACTCGGACTTGGCGGGATAAGTATCCCATGCAGGGATTTTTCCGGAAGTATTAAGCGCCGTCACGACCGAAATCGGGTCGATAGGAAGTTTCGCTCCGACAATGTCAGCAAGCTCTTTCATGCCTTGTTCGATTCGTGCATAGTCAGTGTAGCTGAGCGCTCCTTTCATGCCGGAGGCCCATTCCTGCTGTTCATCCGTTGTCCATGTGCCGGTTCTGGCTTTGGCTGTTAGCTCTTTTACGCGGTCAACATCCGCCTGTGTGCGGTCTGTAATCCATGTTGCCATATGTTATGCCTCTCAGAAAACTAATTTGCCGTTGGCATCAAGTTGAGTTGTCTCGGGGACAGTAAAAGCAGGATGAGTACAATGGGAAAAATTTGAACCGGTATAGTTATCAACTGGTGTACCCATTCCAATAATGTCGGGAGAACCGGAGGTATTATACATCATAAAATAAATCATTCGCGCTCGATAATTTTTGCGTATATCACTTGGATACCCGGATGCAAATTCCGCACTATAAAGCATAGGAGTGCGTGTAAATACATAATAGCTAAAAGCGGAAGACGTTTCAGAAGGGGTATCGGAAGAAATCATGGTCTGTAATATTTCCGGAGCATTTGAGAGCGTAGTTCCTTCATTATAAGAATAGTCTGGGCTGTTTTTTGTCCAGTTTTGAACGTCATTGCCTTTGCAATCCCATCCAAATTCATGTGCAGACAAAAGAAATGCCGCTCTAGAAAGAACACTTACATTTCTGCTTCCTTCTGAAAAATCAGAAGCAGAAAAACCGGGGGTATAATAAAAAGAAGTGACGCCCATTGCAAGTTTTTGATTATTCGAGAACAATTTAAGATAATCATTATTCAGCCAGGTATCAATACTACTACTTGCATAAGTAGACCAAGAAGAATCCCATTCTCGAATAGCGGCGTAATGCTTGCGAACCAGAAGAGTTCGTCCGGCTCCATTCAACTCGCTCTCGTAGTTATGCTTCGCAACGATGAACTCAACCACGTTGCCGCCCTCGTCCATAAGAACGGTGTCGCCCTCTGCAACATCAAACAGGTTGTACGATGTTGTAATGAAAGAACATTTCGCGGAGACGTTGCCCACAAAGGCAGTGACAACAGCCTTGCCCGGGGAATTCCACTTGACTTGACAAGTGGATTTTCCCTCTGCGTTTGTCAGAACGTGAAGAGAGACGATTCCTTCGGGAGAAGCTGCCCAGTTGATTTTGGGAGAATCAATGGTAGCGGGGGACAGGGTAGCGGAAAGAACAACGGAATCACCCCAGTCAAGCTGTTCGCTGACATGGTCAAGAGACAAAGCCTGAGCATCTGCCATCATGTACCCCTCTACAGTGCCTTTGAAGCACCCATTGAAGGTGTATTTTGCATTAGTCACCAGCAAGACGGCGTCGTAATTGAACTGGTGGTGAATCTTTACCATATCAAGAGCGTCAACGATAGGGCTTGCCCGATAAGTAAGAGAAGCTTTGCGACGATTGGAAAGGACTCCATAAGACTCTGTAAGGGCATTCCTGGATTTTGCAAGGATGTCCTTTGTGAGCATAACATTGTTCAGAGTCTGGCTCACGCCTTTGCCCGAAGGGCTTTCGGGATAAGCGTAGGTAACACCACCTGCGGTAGTCACCACGTTGAGCATATTTTGAGCAAAGGTGATTTCCGGCCAAGAATAATTGTTTAGCACCGGAATATCCAATACCGAATCAGAGGCGACAGAACCGTACACACGGTTAATCTTTATCACGCCATCACGAGTCTGGTACAAAGCCATTCCAGCAGCGTTTGCCGCAAGCTGCAAAATATCGGAATTGTGATAAGCAGACCCATCGCTCGTGATGTCAGTGGAGTAGTCTTTCAGTTCATCAGAGATTTCCGCTGTGATTCCATCTGCTTCGAGCTGCTCCAGTGCATCATAGCACATCTCATAGAGCGTGCCGTATTTTCTTCCGGTGTACTTCGTGCTGGACAGATATAGGAAAGCGTCTCGCGCCTGAAAGGACGCTTCAATGCTGTTGGCAGGAACGCTCCACTCCGACAGGAAGAACATTCCTCCGCTTACCCATTCGGTCTTTCCGTCAACATCCATTCCATAACGAACAGTAACGGGCTGACGTTCATAGATATACTTATAAATTCCTTGAGGGTTCACGGAGTCCCATGTGCGGTCGCTGTTATCCAAACTAAAGGAAATCGACTCCTGAGAAAGCTGCCCGGAGATAGGGTCTCTTGCGGAAGAATGGCTGTAAGACAAAATTTTGGTCTTGTCAAACACCAGATACCTTCCGATTTTCACTTGTTCGACCCTTACTCGGCGGTTAGGGAGACACCACTTCAGCACCTCAATCTCTACGGCATCAAACCCGGAAAGCTCTACATCAACATCAGAACAGACGGATTTGTTTCCGTTTACGGTCACAGTTTTTAACCTGTTAGTCCCAAGATATGCGCTGACCGAAAAATCTATAGCGTATTCTTCAAATACCGTAGACCAGCAAATTGAAACGCCGGGAATCGAGGACTTGCTCTCACTCGGAAGCTCAAGCCGGATAACAGGATGGTTTGAATCGTCAAAAATCTTGGCGCTCAAAAAACCAGTAGTTCCATACGGAGGGGAAGAAGGAACAATGGCGCAACTTCCGTCAAGAACAGTGAGATTAAGCTCTCCTGTGGAATACCTCGAAATGGAAGCGTTATTGGAAAGCGAAATACTGTGAAAGGTGGAGAACGGGGCTGCCGATGACGTGACGATGGTAGCTTTTTTGTTGATACCCGGCTCAGTGATTCCACAGGTAATCTCTACAAAAGATTCCGGGACGAGGGTTTCGTTAAATTTTTCTTTCCACTTATCGGAGACTTCAACCATGTGTCATACCTCCACAAGAGAAAGTTTGCACCCTGTCCATCCCATCACGCCACCGGTCTTCGGCCCTCTACGCCACATGCCGCCGGTGCGGTCGGAGACATACATCTGACGGGTGGTATAACCGGCTGTGGCTTGGTTATAGAATTTAACAGTGCAGTAAAAATTCGTGGTAAAAAGGCTCAAGATGTCGGCCCACTGCCGCGCGGTGAGGTAGTTCCATGACATGGAGACCTTTGCTACATCATGCCGAACGACAGAACCAACAACTTTGCCCTGAACATTTCGGCCAGAGTCCACGATCGTGCTAGTGGTTCCCTCATAAGAGGAGGGTTCCGGCAGCTCTACGCCATTCACCGTAACCAGTGCAGGAATATTGGCCATCTGAACCATCCTTTCTTAGTAAGAGTAAACTTCAGTACCCATAATAGACACACCACGTTCTTTCTGGGTCTTTTCAACAGAAGCGGTGAGCTGCTTGCCATCAAGGTACACTCTTACATCTCTTCCATCAGAGATTTCCTCTCCATACCGCTGCCAGATGTCGAGGAATGCATTGTAGCAGCCGTTGTACACAGCATCTCTCATCTCTTCGGAGTTTCCTCCGGCCGCAGAATAAGTTCCGCTGTAAGAAGAGCTAGACGTCGAGGAATTGTAGCTAGAGCTTCCAACATACTGAGATGTATCGCTGTAACTACCGGTAGAATGGCTACCGCCAAGTTT
>ERZ1031278.211-NODE-211-length-16184-cov-8.202306_pt1 | contig 16184 bp, 10 predicted proteins | sample MGYA00518738_ERZ1031278 | MGnify/ENA primary metagenome ERZ1031278 (study PRJEB33719, sample SAMN04261329) | wastewater metagenome | biome: periurban shantytown; feature: human; material: feces | host: Homo sapiens | place: Peru: Lima | collected 2012-07-26 ...
GAGCTTTTCCTGCAGGTCGTGCTTGTGAATACCATCATGATAATAGAGTCCCGCCTGTGCGCCCCAGCAGATGTGAAACGTGGAATAGACGTGCGTCTTCGTTTCGATCTTCGCCGGCATCAGGGTTCAAAACCAGAATCTGCAGCGGTCGGATGTCCTGTGTCACGGTGCGCGTCTCCTCCTTCACGGAGATGTTTTCGCCGGCAATCCGTTCGGTATTTTGATCGGTATCGGGGTTCCTCCTCATTTTTTCACAGTCAGACAAAGAAAGGCGGTCATGGACAACGCACCCATGACCGCCTTTGGAAATTAGTTCGAGCAGCTCTCAGAACAAATCAAAGACGGTCTTGCACATCATCATAACCATACCGATATTCATGCTGCGCACCGTCCTTTCGTCTGAATTCCTTGGGGATATTGTAACGTATTCTGCAGGACTTGTCGAGAAAAGCGCTTACAGGAGCCGATACGTCCAGCCCATATCATCGGCAACCGTCCCGGTTTGCATGCCGTAGAGCGTATCATAGAGCTTCTGCGCCACAGGACCGACCGTCCCATCCGCGACCTGAACATCCGTGCCCATCACATTTAGCCAGCCGATCGGCGAGATGACCGCTGCGGTGCCGCTGGCGAAGATCTCCTGCAGGCTGCCGTCCTTCGACGCGGCAACGACCTCGTCGATCGAGAGCTTCCGCTCCGAGACCTTCACGCCCCACTTTTTCAGCAGCTGGATGACAGAATCGCGCGTGATGCCGGGCAGGATCGTGCCGGAATCGAGCGGCGCGGTGATAACTTCGTCCGCGATGCGGAAGAAGGCGTTCGACGTGCCGATCTCCTCGACATACTTATGCTCCGCCGCGTCGAGCCACAGCACATCCTTGCAGTTATATTTCATCGCGTCCTGACTGGCGCGCATGCCGCCGCCGTAGTTGCCGCCGACCTTGGCATAGCCCGTGCCACCGTGCGCCGCGCGGATGTATTTGTCCTGCACATAGATGCGCGTCGTGGCCAGGCCACCGTCGTTTGCCGCGTAGTAGGAGCCCGTCGGGCTGAGGATGATCATAAATTTGTAGTGCTTGGCCGGCAGAACCGAGAACGAGACCTCATCGCCGAAGATGAACGGCCGGATATACATCGCAGTGCCCGGCGCGGAGGGAATCCAGTCGCGATCCGCCTCAATCACAGCCTTGACCGCCGCGAGGAACAGGTCTCCCGGCAGCTCCGGGATGCACATGCGCTCATTCGTGCGGGCCATACGCTTGATGTTCATGTCCGGCCGGAAAATCTGGACGCCGCCGTCCGGCGTGCGGTAGGCCTTCATGCCCTCAAACATCATCTGTGCGTAGTGCAGCACGCAGGACGCCGGCTCGATGAGGAACGGCTCGTGCGGCACAACGCGCCCGTCGTGCCAGCCCTGTCCTTCGTCATAGTCCATGACGAACATGTGGTCGGTGAAGTATTTCGCAAAGCCCAGCTTCGTCTCGTCGGCAGGACGGGGCTTGGGGTGCGTAGTCCTTATCACAGGGAAGTTGTATTCCATTTTTCATTCCTCCTGATGTTCATAGTACATATAAAAGCTGTTTGTAGGGGTGGAGCATCGATCAGACCCGATAGAGCTCCGCCCTCCGGTCGCGAAAGACATTGATGGAGCTCCGGATTCCATCCAGCATCTCCAGTTCACAATCCGCGGCCAAAATCTGCTCGTCCTGCCCGCCGGCGGCGAGCAGCTCCCCCCACGGATCAATGATTGCGGACGCGCCGCCGTAATGTGTCTCGCCCGCGTCGCCGCAGGAATTGCAGCAGATGACGAACGCCTGATTCTCAATCGCCCGCGCGACCGTCAGCGCCCGCAGATGTCCGATGCGCGCCGCTGGCCACTGGCTCACGACGAAGAGCATGTCCATCCCCTGCACGGCGAGTGTCCGCGTCAGCTCCGGGAAGCGGATGTCATAGCAGATTACAAGGCCGCAGTCGTGTCCGTCGAGCCGGAAGCGGCAGAGATGATCGCCGGGCGTGAAATACGCATGCTCGCCCATCGGCGTAAACAGGTGCGTCTTATCATACTCTGCGACGCAGTTCCCCGCGCGGTCAAAGACGCACGCCGTGTTATAGACCTTTCCGCCGCGCACATTCGCGACGCTGCCCGCCACAAGATTCACGTCAAGCTCCGCAGCCAGCCCGCCGAGTTCGCGTTTCACCCGCGCGCAGTCCCGCTCGGCCAGCTCGGAAAGACGCTCTTTCGGGAAAAACCCGGTGTTCCATGTTTCCGGCAGGACAACCACGTCCGGTCCGCTCGCCATCGCTTCGCGGATGAGCCGCTTCGCTTTCGCGAAGTTCTCCTCCGGCTGCGCGAAGAGCATGTCCATCTGGATGCAGGCGGTCTTCATCCGGCGAACTCCTTCCCAGCCTGAAGCGCCTGCATGTTGAGGTCGAAAAGGTCGGCCTTGCGCGCCGGGATGACCTTGTGCAGCGCGTCCGCGAGGCTCTCCTCCCGGACACACCCGGTCTTCGAGATCAGCGCGCCGAGCAGGATCATGTTGGCAAGCGTCGGCATTCCCATGTCCATTGCCATCTTCGTGGCCGGGACGTAATAAGCCTCCACATCCGTGCGCGTAACCTTGCGGGCGATGAGCGTGGAGTCGAGGAAAATTTTTCCGCCCGGCTGCACGGCGTTTTCATATTTATCGAGCGAAGGGTTGTTCATAACCATGAGCACGTTCGGCGTGTTTACGATCGGCGAGCCGACCGGGGCGTCCGACAGAATGACGTTGCAGTTTGCCGTGCCGCCGCGCATCTCCGGGCCATAGGACGGCAGCCAGCTGAGCTCCCGCCCTTCGATGAGGCCCGCGTAGGCCAGAACCTTTCCGGAGAACAGCAATCCCTGTCCGCCGAAGCCCGCAATCACGATTTGATGATCTGCCATCTCTCAGCCCTCCTTGTCTCGGTAGACACCCAGCGGATAGTACGGGATCATCTTCTCGTCGATCCACTCCAGCGCCTTCTGCGGCGTCAGGCCCCAGTTCGTCGGACAGGCCGACAGCACCTCGATCAGTGAGAAGCCCTTGCCCTCCACCTGATAACGGAACGCCTTTTCGATCGCTTTTTTTGCGTTTTTCACGTTTTTCACATTGTTCACGGTCACGCGCTCGAGATACGCCGGGGCCTCCAGCGTCGCGAGCATCTCGCAGATCCGGATCGGCCAGCCGCAGGTGTTGACGTCGCGTCCATAGGGCGACGTCTGTGTGATCTGGCCGGGCAGAGATGTCGGGGCCATCTGGCCGCCCGTCATGCCATAAATCGCGTTGTTGACAAAGATGACCGTGATATTTTCGCCGCGCGCCGCGGCGGAGACGGTCTCGCAGAGGCCGATGGACGCGAGGTCGCCGTCGCCCTGATAGGTGAAGACGATGTTGTCCGGCAGCGACCGCTTCACACCCGTCGCGACTGCGGGCGCACGTCCATGCGACGCCTCGACCATGTCACAGGTAAAGTAGTCATAGGCCAGTACGGAACAGCCGACCGGCGCAATGCCGATCGTCCGGCCCTCGATGCCGAGCGTGTCGATCGCCTCGGCGACGAGCCGATGGATGATGCCATGCGTGCAGCCGGGGCAGTAGTGGAATACGGCGTCGGTCAGCGCCTTCGGTTTTTCAAATACAACAGCCATCAGTCGTTCCCTCCTTCGTTTGCCTTGCGGATCGCGTCCAGCACCTCATCCGGCGACGGGATCATGCCACCCACGCGGAAGCAAAGGTCGACCGGCTTTTTGCACGCTACCGCCAGCTGCACATCCTCGCGCATCTGGCCCATGTTGAGCTCCACGCAAACGAACCGCTTCACCTGATCAGCGGCCTTGCGCAGCGGTGCCTTCGGGAACGGCCAGAGCGTGATCGGCCGGATCATGCCGGCCTTGATGCCCTGCTTGCGCGCTTCGACGATCGCGTTGCGCGACACGCGCGCGGTAATACCGCAGGACACGATGCAGACCTCGGCGTCCTCCATCATGAACGCTTCCCACATGCACTCATTCTTCTCGATCTCGGCGTATCGTTCGAAGCGCTCGATGTTCAGCCGCTCGAGCTCTGCCGGGCTGAGGTAGAGGGAGTTGACAACGTGATGCTTCCGCTGGCACTTCGTTCCAGTGACGGCCCAATCCTTTTCAGTTGTGTCCGGGTCACGCGCCTCCGGCAGCTGCACGGGCTCCATCATCTGGCCCATCGTGCCGTCAGCCAGCAGCATTGCCGGCATCCGGTATTTTTCCGCAAGGTCAAACGCCTTTCCGGTCAGGTCGGCCATCTCCTGAACCGACGCCGGAGCCAGTACCAGCACATGGAAGTCGCCGTGGCCGGGTCCGCGCGTCGCGAGGAAGTAGTCGGACTGCGATGGCTGAATGCCGCCGAGGCCGGGCCCGCCGCGCTGCACATTGACAATGACTGCGGGCAGATCTGCGCCCGCCAGGTACGAAATGCCCTCGCACTTGAGCGCGATACCGGGGCTGGAGGACGAGGTCATCGCCCGCTTGCCCGTCGCGGCCACGCCGTAAACCATGTTGATGGCCGCGATCTCGCTCTCGGCCTGCAAAAACGTCCCGCCGATCTTCGGCATTTTCTTCGCCATATAGGCCGCGACCTCGGTCTGCGGCGTGATGGGATAGCCCAGATAGTGGCGGCACCCGGCGAGGATCGCGGCCTCCGCGATGGCCTCGTTGCCCTTCATCAATACTTTTTCCTGCATCTTCCTGCCCTCCTTACTTTTCTACCGTAATGACACAGTCGGGACACATCGTCGCGCAGAACGCACAGCCGACGCACTTGTCCGGCTCCGTCAGCTCCACGGGCGCATGTCCCTTTTGATTCAGCCGCGTCTTCGACAGCGCCAGCAGCCCCTTCGGACAGGCGTTCACACACAGGCCGCAGCCCTTGCAGAGTTCTTCCTGAAATATCAGTTTTGCCATCTTGTGCCTCCATTTATCGTAATTGGTAATATAGCTTCTGGATCTCCATCGGGAACAGGTTTGGAATGCTCCCGCGCAGCGCGTCGCAGAGCCGTGCAGCGCAGCAGGTCATCTTGAGCGGCAGCCCTGCCCGCGCGGCGACCGCTTCCGCATAGGGCATACTTGACAGCACATCCGCCGCCGCCGTCGCCTGCCCGAGATTCGTATTGTTGACGACTGCCGTGAACGGCAGCCCACAGGCGGCCTCGATTTCCCGCAGCACAAGGATCGTATCCGCTACCGTCCTTGTCAGCGGCCGGGCCCGGTTGATGACGAACAGCATCTCATAATCACCCTCCGCCCGGATCTCCGGAACATAGCGCCCCAGTGCCAGCGCTCCGCGGTCGTCTCCGCCGATGTCCAGCACGCCGCATTCTCCCCGCTCCGCAATCAGCGCGTAGGTCTCCTTCGGCATGGCCGGAACATCGAGATTCGAATTTGCAAACGGTGAGACGATCAGTCCGATCCCCTCTTTTTTCAGATCTTCTTCTGAATCCTTCGTCCGGAAATAGGGATTTACAATGTCAAGATCGGCCACAGTCACGGCTTCGCCTTTTCGCCGGAGCCACCGCGCATAATTCAGCGCGATATTCGTCTTTCCACTGCCGTAATGTCCGGCAAAAAGCGTTAGGCGTTTGTGTGTCATGGCCGACTCCTCCTTCAGAGCTTGCTTCTGATGATTTTTCCGCTGGTGGTCTTTGGAAGCGCTTCGCGGAATTCCACAATACGGGGATATTTGTACGGCGCAGTATGCGTCTTGACATAGGTCTGAATTTCTTTTTTCAGCGCGTCCGTGCCCTCGGTGCCCTTGACCAGTACGATGCTGGCCTTGACGACCTGCCCGCGGATCTCATCCGGGGCGGCAGACACACCGCATTCGAGCACATACGGCAGCTCCATGATGACATTTTCGATTTCAAACGGTCCAATGCGGTAGCCAGACGATTTAATGACGTCATCCGCACGGCCGACATACCAGTAGAAGCCGTCCTCGTCACGCCAGGCGAGGTCGCCCGTGTGGTAGAAGCCATCGTGCCACGTTTTTGCCGTGACCTCCGGGCTGTTGTAGTATTCGTAGGCAAGTCCGCAGGGAATGCCGTTTTGAATGTTGATGCAGATCTCCCCCGTGTCGCCGGCCTCCGCTTCATGCCCGCTGCTGTCCAGCAGATGCACATCGTAGAGTGGGACAGGCTTGCCCATAGAGCCGATCTTATGGCTGTCGCCAGCCAGATTGCCGATGATGAGCGTCGATTCAGACTGCCCAAAGCCCTCCATGATGCGCATGCCAGTCGCCTTTTCAAATTGGCGGAAGACCTCAGGATTGAGCGCTTCACCGGCGATAGACGCATGCTGAATAGAAGAAAGATCAAATCGGGACAGGTCCTGCTTGATCAGCATGCGGTACATCGTGGGCGGCGCACAGAATGTCGTGATCTGATACTTCGCAAACATCGGCAGAATTTTTTCTGCATCAAAGCGGTCGAAATCATAAACAAACACAGCCGCCTCACACAGCCACTGACCGTAGAGCTTTCCCCAGAGGCTCTTGGCCCAGCCGGTGTCGGAGATGGTCAGGTGCAGCCCGTCCGGGTTGACCTGATGCCAGTATTTTGCAGTGATAAAATGTCCAAGCGGATATTTATAGTTGTGTGCTGCAATTTTCGGGTATCCGGACGTACCGGAGGTAAAGAACATGAGCATTGGCTCGTCGCCGCAGGGCGCGTCGTCCCTGCGCGTATAGCGGCGGGAAAACAGGCCGTATTCCGCATTGAAATCGTGCCAGCCGTCCCGGCTGCCGCCAACCATGATCTTTGTCAACTTCATCCCGGTGTCGGCCTCTGCAATGTCGACATGGTACGCAGTATCGCCGTCTGCCGTGCAGAGAACTGCACTGACGCCCGCTGCCTGGAAGCGGTAAGAGAAATCATGCTCCACAAGCTGATTGGTAGCCGGAATCGCAATGGCGCCGATCTTGTGCAGACCCAGAATGGCAAACCAGAACTGGTAATGCCGCTTGAGCACGAGCATCACGCGGTCGCCGCGTCGGATGCCGAGCGAGGTAAAGTAATTGGCGGCCTGGCTGGAAGCATCTTTCATGTCCTTGAATGTGAACCGCCGCTCCGTTCCATCCAGAGCCACATGCAGCATGGCGAGCTTTTCAGGCTTTTCACGGCCCAGCGCATCCACAATGTCAAATGCGAAATTGAAGGATTGCTCATTTTTGAAAGCGATGGACTGCAGTTTCCCGTTTGCATCCTCGGGCGCATCGACGAAGCGGGTGTAAATGCGCGCCTCCGGATCCGGACTCTGCGCCGTCTCGATCATGGCAGCGCGGTCGCCGCCGGCCTCCGGGAGGCTCGGCTCCTGTGGGCGGAGCACGATCGCATAGAACAGGCAATCCTGACCGTCCGCAGCAACCATGCCGTGCGGAATGGAGCTGTCATAGTAGATGCAGTCGCCTTCATGCAGAAGCTCGGTATGTCCGCCGACCTGAACTTTCATACTGCCGCGAATGACAAGATCACATTCCTGCCCGACGTGGCTGGTCAGCTCAATGTCCGAATAGAATGCTTCATCAGAGTATTTGTTTTCAACGAACAGCGGGTCTGCAATGCGGTTCTGAAAGCCGGAGGCCATGTTGTAATAGATCATCTCATGGGCCTGCTCGATCTTCTGTCCATTACCCGCGCGTGTCAGCGTATAGGATCGAAGCTTTGGGCTGCTGCCCTCGATGAGATCTGTAACGTCAACGCCAAAAGCCAGCGCGCAGCGGTAGAGAAAAGCGAAGTTGAGGTCGCTCTGCCCGGCCTCACAGCGAAGATATTCTTCTTCGCTCGTGCCTGTTTTCAGCGCCATCGTCTGCGCCGAAAAGCCGGAGATCTCGCGCAGCTCTCGGATGCGTCCCGCCATTTCCTGAATTTTGAAGTCCAGCCCTGTGAGTGTTTTTTTCATGGTGTTACCTCCGTGGATGCAAAAAGCCCGTCTCAAAGAAATGATTCTTTGAGACGGGCTGCATACAGCATACCCGCGGTACCACTCAAATTGCACCTGCCTCACGGCAGATACCACTCATCGACTTCCAGCAAAGTCTAAGCACTGACGCAGCTGACGCGGGAGAGGTCTACTTGCCACTACGGGCGTTCTTCTCTCCGGCTCGGGAGCTACAAATTCTGCGCGTCTGTTACCGGTTCACACCATCCACCGGCTCTCTGAAACAGGACTTGCGCGGAACCCTCTCCGTCGTAGCCTTTATTGTTGTTAAGAATCATAACGAAAAAGTATGCAATTGTCAAGAAAAATTTTCGGTGGTTTTCTGTTGTCATCATCCCTGTCTGCCGGAGCTGCATATTGGGGCAAACCAGCGCAACCCAGAGAACACATATTGAGCGTATGCCGGTCCGGTTCAATCGCCGCATCGTCGAAAGATCCCGGTCATCAGAGCTTGCTTCGGATGATCTTGCCGCTGATGGTCTTCGGGAGCTCTTCTTTGAACTCCACAATTCTCGGATACTTATACGGCGCGGTATGCTGCTTGACGTAGTTCTGGATTTCCTTCTTCAGCTCCTCCGTGCCCTCGGTGCCCTTGACGAGCACGATGCTGGCCTTGACGACCTGCCCGCGCACCTCGTCCGGCGCAGCGGACACGCCGCACTCAAGCACATACGGCAGCTCCATGATGACGTTTTCGATCTCGAACGGCCCGATGCGGTAGCCGGAGGACTTGATGACGTCGTCCGCGCGGCCAACGTACCAGTAGAAGCCGTCCTCATCGCGCCACGCGAGGTCGCCGGTGTGGTAGAGTCCGTCGTGCCAGACGGCCTCAGTGCGCTCCTTGTCCTGATAATAGCCGAGGAACAGCCCGCAGAAGTGCTCTCGTCCCGCGGTATGGATGACGATCTCGCCCGTGTCGCCGTCGGCAGTCGGGGTGCCATCCTGATTGACAAGGTCGATGCCGTAGCCGGGGATGGGCTTGCCCATCGAGCCGGGCTTGAGCGGCTGGCCGACGAGGTTCGCAATGCCGAGCGTCATCTCCGTCTGGCCGAAGCCCTCGGCGATCTGCAGCCCCGTCGCCTTTTCAAACTGATAATAGACCTCCGGGTTCAGCGCCTCGCCCGCGGTCGTCGCGTGCTGGATGGAACTGAGGTCGAAGCGGGACAGATCCTGCTTGATCAGCATCCGGTACATCGTGGGCGGCGCACAGAACGTCGTGATGTTGTATTTGGCGAACATCGGCAGGATCTTCTCGGCGTCGAACCGATCAAAGTCGTAGACGAACACCGCACCCTCGCACAGCCACTGGCCATACAGCTTGCCCCAGAGCGCCTTGCCCCAGCCGGTCTCGGAGATCGTGAAGTGCAGTCCGCCGGGCTGCACCCAGTGCCAGTACCGGGCCGTAACGTAATGGCCCAGCGCATATTTGTAGCTGTGAACAGCGATCTTCGGATAGCCGGTCGTGCCGGACGTGAAGAACATGAGCATCGGATCGTCGCCGCAGGGCGCGTCGTCCTTGCGCGTGTAGCGCCGGGAGAACAGGCCGTATTCCGCGTCAAAGTCGTGCCAGCCCTCGCGCTTGCCGCCGACGAGAACCTTCGTCAGATGCACACCCGCGTCGGCCTCCGCGATGTCGACCTGATGTGCCGTGTCGCCGTCCGCCGTACAGACGATCGCGCTCACGCCCGCCGCCTTGAAGCGATAGGTGAAATCATGCTCCATCAGCTGGTTCGTCGCCGGGATGGCGATCGCGCCCAGCTTATGCAGGCCGAGGATCGCAAACCAGAACTGATAGTGCCGCTTGAGCACCAGCATCACGCGGTCGCCGCGCTTCACGCCGAGTGACGTGAAATAGTTCGCCGCCTGACTCGAAGCGTCCTTCATGTCCTTGAACGTGAACCGCCGCTCAGTCCCGTCGTTTGCGACATGCACCATCGCGAGCTTGTCCGGCTCACGCCGCGCGAGGCCGTCCACAATGTCGAATGCAAAGTTGAACTTGTCCTCGTTGCGGAACTCCAGCCGCTCCAGCGAGCCGTCTTCCTTTTCCACCCCGTGGACAAACTGGTCGCAGAGCAGCTGCTGCTCCGGCGTCTCCTCCAACGCCCGTGTCCGCACGGACAGGTCCTGCTCCTTTTCGCTGCTCGCCATGATCATTGCGAGGAATACACAGTCCTGCCCATCCACGGCGATCATGCCGTGCGGCGTGGAGCTCTTGTAGAAGATGCTGTCGCCCTCGTGGAGGACTTCCTCGTGCTCGCCGACACGCACACGGAGCGTCCCCTTCACGACGAGGTCAAATTCCTGTCCGGCATGCGTCGTGGTGTGGATCGGCTGGCTCTGCAGCTCCTTGGAATACTGATAGGTGACCCAATACGGCGTCGCCAGCTTCTGCCGGAACATTGCCGCCATATTCTGAATGGTGATGCCGTCCTCGCTGGCCGTCACCGGACCCATGCCCCGGCGCGTCACCGTGTAGCTCGAGAGCTTGGCGCTCTGGCCTTCGAGCAGATCCGTCAGCTCCACGCCGAACGCCAGCGCGCACTTGTGCATGAACGTAAACGGGAAATCGACCGTGCCCTGCTCATAGCTGTGATACTGCTCGACGCTGACCTCGGTTTTCTCGGCCATCTCCGCTTCGCTGTAGCCGACGATCTCGCGCATCTCGCGGATACGCTCGGCAATCTCCATCAGCGGGTTGGCAGCCGGCTTCTTGGTTTGCATCATCATAGTGGGTTCCTCCTGTGTTAAACTGTGTAAGTTACTTCGAGCGAAAAAACTCGCCTCAAGGATTCCTAAGAATCTTTGAGGCGAGTTTGTGAATCACAATACCCGTGGTACCACTCAAATTGCAGCTCTGAGAACTGCCGCTTCAGGCTCTGACAAGCCCTATCCCGTAACGTGGGCGGACGAGAGGCGTCTACTTGCGAATGGTGTTCGGGCCTCCAGCTCGGAAGTGATAGGTCACAGGAGTTCGTGCTGCCGGTTTGCACCAACCACCGGCTCTCTGAAAGCAGTCCGTCCGACCGTCTTCGTCACAGCTTTTTTTGATTTGAACTTGCCCCAAATTTAACACAGTCTTTGTAGGCTGTCAAGTATAAATTTTACTAATACCGGCTATCGGTGCTTACCGCTTCACCTGCTCGGCGGTCTGCGCCGTGTCGATCCCGGCCGCGCCCTCCAGGCCGAAGCGCTCCGTCGCCTCCTCGCGCATCTTGTATTTCAGGATTTTTCCGGCTGCGTTCATCGGGAATGCGTCGACAAAATCGATGTATTTCGGCACCTTGTGCCGTGCCATGCTAGCCTTGATATAGTCCAGCATCTCCTCCACGGTCACGCTGCCGGGCTCCTTGAGGATGATGCAGGCCATGGCCTCCTCGCCGTATTTCTTGTCCGGCACGCCGATGACCTGTACGTCCTTGACGGCCGGGTGGGTGTAGATGAATTCCTCGATCTCCTTGGGGTAGATGTTCTCGCCGCCGCGGATGATCATGTCCTTGAGCCGCCCGGTGATGCGGTAGCAGCCGTTTTCGTCCCGGCAGGCCAGATCGCCGGAGTGCAGCCAGCCCTCCTTGTCAACGGTGGCGGCCGTGGCCTCGGGCATCTTGTAGTAGCCTTTCATGGTGTTGTAGCCGCGCGAGCAGAACTCGCCGTTGACGCCGTCCGGCACTTCCTCGCCGGTCTCGGGGTCGATGATCTTGCACTCGATGTGCGGGAAAGCGTAGCCGACCGTGTTGCACCGCAGATCGAGCGGGTCGCCGCAGGCGCTCATGGTGCTGCCGGGGGCGGATTCGGTCTGGCCGTAGACGCTGACGATGTCGCTCATGTGCATCTCGTCCGGCTGGGCAGCCCGGCGCATGAGCTCCGGCGGGCAGCCGGAACCGGCCATGATGCCGGTGCGCATGTAGGAAAAATCGGTCTTTTTGTAGTCCGGATGGTTGAACATGGCGATGAACATCGTCGGCACACCGTTGAAGCAGGTGATGCGCTCCTGGTTGATGCAGGCGAGCGAGACCTTGGCCGAGAAATACGGCATCGGGCAGAGCGTCGCGCCGTGCGTCATGCAGGAGGTCATGGAGAGCACCATGCCGAAGCAGTGGAACATCGGCACCTGAATCATCATCCGGTCGGCCGTGGACAGATCCATCCGGTCGCCGATGCATTTGCCGTCGTTGACGACGTTGTAGTGCGTCAGCATGACGCCCTTCGGGAAGCCCGTTGTGCCGGAAGTGTACTGCATGTTGCACACGTCGTCCGGCCGCACGCCCGCGGCCATGCGCAAAATCTGCTCGCGCGGGACCATATTGGCCCGATCCATCGCCTCGTCGAAGGTCAGGCAGCCCGGCATCCGGAAGCCGACGGTGATGACGTTGCGCAGGAACGGCAGCTTGCGGCAGTGCAGGGCGGAGCCGGGCTTTGCGTCGGCCAGCTCCGGGCAGAGGGTCTGGATGATCTCACGGTAGTTCGAGTCCAGACAGTGGTCGATCATGACGAGCGTGTGCGTGTCGGACTGCCGCAGCAGATATTCCGCCTCGTGGATCTTGTACGCCGTGTTGACCGTGACGAGCACGGCGCCGATTTTCGTCGCGGCCCAGAAGGTGATGAACCACGCGGGCACGTTCGTAGCCCAGATGGCGACCTTGCTGCCCCGGCGCACGCCGAGCGAGACGAGCGCGCGGGCAAAATCGTCCACGTCGTCGCGGAACTGCGCGTAGGTCCGCGTGTAGTCGAGCGTCGTGTATTTGAACGCGTACTGGTCCGGGAATTCCTCGACCATCCGGTCGAGCACCTGCGGGAAGGTCTCGGAGATGAGGCTGTCTTTCTTCCAGACGAACTTGCCGGTATGCGCGGCGTTATCGTAGAGCGTCTTTTTCTTGCCGCGCGGGGAATCGAAGCGGTGCATGTAGTTGACGAAATGTGGGAAGATGACCTCCGGGTCGGTCAGGTCGGGCATCCATTCCGGCTTCCACTCGAGCGAGATGAACCCGTCATAGTCGATGGAGGACAGCGCCTGCATCATATTGCCGACGGGCAGCGTGCCCTCGCCGATGAGGTCATAGCTGCCGTCGTCGTCCGAGTCGCGCAGGTGAACGTGGCGGACGTAGGCACCGAGGTTTTTGATGGTCGTGTCGGCGGATTCGCCGTGGTCCCGGTAGGGATGGTGCATGTCCCAGAGCGCGCCCAGCTGGTCGCAGGCAAACGCATCGAGCAGCGTGCGCAGCCGGGCCGTGTCGGAAAAGACGCCGCTGGTCTTGAGCAGGATCGTGATCCCCTGCGCCTCGGCGGCGGGGAGGAGCGCTTCGAGTGCGGCGGAGATCCGCGCGTCGTCATCGCGCTGCGCAGTCACGGAGACATACGGACACTGCACGTCGTGCGCCAGCTGCATGAGGGCTGTCACGGTCTCGGTGCAGTCCTCGCCCGCGATGTCGCAGGCGGTATCGAAGCACGGGATGCACAGGCCCTTCTGCCAGAGCTCCCGCGCCGTCGCGGCGGCGGTATAGCGGTGCAGCGGGCCGCCGCGGCCGGTCAGCTCCGGCGTTTTGTGGACATTATAGAGCTCGATGCCGCCGAAGCGCATGGTCTCGGCCATCTGCACCTGCTGCTCCCAGGGGATCTGCTGCCAGCCGCGTGTGGAAAACGATACATTCATGTGCTGCTTCCTCCTCAGGCGTTCGCCGCTTCTTCGTAGACGATCTTGTTGATGGCGTTGAGATACGCGTGCACGGACGCGCCGATGATATCGGTCGAGATGCCGCGGCCGGAATAGAGCTTGCCGCCGCTGCGGAGCTTGACGACCGACTCGCCCATGGCCTCGCGGCCCTCGGTAACGGCCTGGATCTGGAAATCATCCAGCTCGTAATGGCGGCCGAGGATCGATTCGATGGCCAGGAAGGCCGCGTCGACTGGGCCGTCGCCCAGGCTCACGCCCGAGAGCGTCTGGCCGTTTTTCGTGAGCTTCATCTGCGCCGAAGCGCTGATGGTGTTGCCGGTGTTGATGACGTAGCTTTCGAGCCGGTACGTCGGCGGCACCTGCAGCGCGGCGGAGGCGATGATGGCGTCGAGCTCCTTCTCGCCCACGGTCTGCTTCTTCGCCGCGATGCGGCAGAAGGCCTCGTAGACCTTCGCCCCGTCCTCCTCCGAAAGATCGTAGCCGAGGGCGGCGGCCATCTTCATGACGGCCTCCTGCGTGTCATGCACGGTCAAAACTGCGCCGGAGGAGGTCTGCACGCCGTTGTCAAACGGCGAGAGCTGGCTGCGGCCCGTCTGACACATCCAGGCGATCTGTGACAGCAGGCGGTTCATCTGCGTGAACTGCAGCGTGCTGACGACGCCGAAGTCCTGGGCTTTGGCCGCCAGCAGCTTCGCCATGTGCGCGAGGTTCGCAGTGTCGACGCAGTAGGCCGCGGCCTTGATCTCGCCGGCCCCGGCGGCGATGGCGCTCACGGCGCACGCGTCCGCCATCGACAGCGCGTCCGAGCAGCTCACGCCGAAGCGCACGTCCTTCGTCTGCGGCACGGCTTCATAGATCCCGCGCACGAAGCTGCCGAACGCGTCCGGCAGCATACTCCCCGCTGCGTCGCAGACGGTCACGCCGGCCGCACCGGCCGCGATCGCGGTCTGCAGCGCCTCAGCGAGGAAGGCGGGATCGGCGCGCGTGGCGTCGTCCGCGAGGAATTCCACGTCCTCGCAGACCGCCCGCGCCGCCGCGACGGTCTGGCGGATCGCCTCGAGCATGGCGGCGGGCTTTTTGCCCGCGAGGTATTCCATCTGCACGGCGCTGACCGGCGCGGGGACCTGGATGCGCGGGTGCTTCGCCTCCCTGAGCGCGGCCCAGACCAGCGATACGCTCGCCGGGTCCAGCGCGACCGGCACGCACACGGCGCTTTCCTTCACCGCAGAGGCGACGGATTTGATGAGCAGACTGTCGATCTTTGGGTTTTCGACCGCGTGCAGCTCAATGACGCTCACGCCCAGCCGGTCGAGGAGCTTGGCAAGCTCGATCTTCTCGCGGAACGAGAGCGTATAGCCCGCGGCCTTGCCCGCCTGGCGGATCGTGGTATCTGTCACGGAAATGTGTTTCATCATAGGTTCCTCCTTTTTTCGGAAAACAAAAAGTCCCTGAAGCCAACTGGCTTCAGGGACGAAATAGCTTCGCGGTACCACCCTGCTTATCCCCCGCCTCACGGCGGACGATCACTCTCGGACTCTGACAAGCCCATAGCCGGTAACGAGGCCAAACGGGCCATGCTACTTGTCGCCGTTCGCAGGGCCTACTCGGGAAGCAGACTGACCGCTGTCTTCGGTACCGGCTCACACCAGCCGCCGGTTCTCTGAGACGCTCCAACAGGGCCATAATTCCGTCATCGTATTTCGTGGTTATCAATACTTGCGGTCATTAAAGCACGATTCCCACCGCTTGTCAAGCACACAGTCCAAGATTCGACATTTTCACAAAACCATGCGCCCTCTCCGCACCGCGTCTTTGTGCAATCGTGCTCTGCGCACCCTTCAACCCAGCCCCACCCAGCGTTCATGCTCCACGGCATCGGCGGCGGCGTGGGCCACGGCCGCCTCCAGAATAAGCAGGAAATATCACACCTGCGCGTCGCGGTTGTCGTCAAAAATCGGCATTCCGAGCTGAAGATCGTCGAGCGACGACAGCGTCCGCCCCAGCAGTCCGTTCAAAATCACCGCCAGCTGCGCGCGCGTCACCGCAGCGTCCCAGCGGCGCTGACTGGCACAATGGCCGCCAGCAGCAGTATGATCAGAAACATGGAAAAGCAGCACTACGAAGAAATTCTCCGCCGGGAGCTTGACGGCCTCGACAATGAATTTGAAACGCTGCGGCTTCTGTCGCAGGAACTGTTCGTGAGTGCAAATGGCCTACGATTTTGGAAAGCGGCTTGACATGGATTTTTGATGGATATACGGCAGCCCCGGCTCGGAATACTCTGGGCCGGGGCATCTGTTTAGTCTCATAGAATGGGAATGTAATTATAAGAGTTATAGATTGGTGCAGTTGCCAGTCTTGTCAGTTTTATGCCTGCATCTCATTGCTGTCGGCATAGCAGCTCTCGTCCGTCTGCGCGGCCAGAAAATCATAAATTTCGGAGAAGGCCGTCCGGCCATAGAAATCGTCCGCGTTGATGACGGCAAACGGGCCGTTTACCACGCCCTTGCAGCAGGCCAGCGCATGGCCGGT
>ERZ1031278.221-NODE-221-length-15825-cov-12.444071_pt1 | contig 15825 bp, 13 predicted proteins | sample MGYA00518738_ERZ1031278 | MGnify/ENA primary metagenome ERZ1031278 (study PRJEB33719, sample SAMN04261329) | wastewater metagenome | biome: periurban shantytown; feature: human; material: feces | host: Homo sapiens | place: Peru: Lima | collected 2012-07-26 ...
CATGCATAGTTCAACTGTAGCTGTTGTTACCGTTGTCCCGAATTCAATTTGTAAGTGCAACGCTCGTCGGGGGGGGGAGGTGACGTTTTGTTGGACTTCGTTGTCTGTATGGTCGTTCGCAACGATAGCACGCGCGTTCAGGCGACGAGCCCGAGTTCGATGCGTTTGTCCATGATGCTCATGCCGTATTCGAGTTTGATGCGCTTGTCCCTGTACCAGACCATGCACTCGTCCAACAACGTGACGAACTCGTCGATCGAGACACCTTGGAAGCTTCGCTTGTGGAAGAACTCCTGCTTGCCTGCCGAAGCCCCCGGCGGCTGCGTTGTCCGGACTGCGGCCCTTCGCGCCCATCGACCGCGTCAGGCCGTGGCTCCCGCAGACGCGGATCCATTATGCACATCTCGGTAGGAACAAAACAACGTCAATGAAGAAACCTGAAGAATCGCTGGTTGTCCTGTCATCTTTAGATGACAGGACAACCAGCGACAAGAGTAATCGCCTCCCGTTGTCTAAATGAAAGTGCAACACCCGTTAGATTGGAGATTGTCCAGATAACCAGTCCGAAGGGATGTCGCACCTATGGGAGAAGTGTATTCGCACCTGTCGGAAGAGGAACGCCAGGTCATCCAGATCGAGATAGGCAACGGCGCCAGCATACGCGGGATCGGCGCGATGCTGGGCCGCAGCCCGTCCAGCATCAGCCGGGAGATCAAGCGCAACACATGGTTCCCGTCCAACGAGAACGAGTCGTACCGCCCGTACCGGCCGAAAAGACTGAAGGCGGGGCCATGGACCGGCCGCTACTACATCGCCGGGCCCGCGCAGCGCAAGGCCGACCGCAGGAGATCCAAGCCACGAAAGCCCTACCGGCTGTCGCACGACCGCCTGTGGGCGCAGGTGGCCGAATGGCTGGGCCGCGGCTGGTCGCCGCTGCCCGTCAGCGGCAGGCCGCGCGTCCTGTGGCCGGACGATGCGCTCATGCGCGTGTGCCCGGAGACCATCTACCGATGGGTCTACTCCAGCAGGCCGCTTCGGGAACGCTGGGCGCGGTGCCTGCCGCGAGGGCACAGGCGGCGCCGCAGGCACGGCGGCAGGAGGACGTCGCGCTTCCCGATCCCCGGCCGAGTGCCCATCTCCGAACGCCCGCCGGAGGCCGACGGCAGGAGCGCGTTCGGCCATTGGGAGGCCGACAGCGTCATCGGAGTGGGATGCAACCTGCACACCGAGGTGGAGAGGAGGACCAGGTTCCTCATGGCCCGCGTCGTTCCGGACAAGACCGCCGGCGAGAGCGTCGGGGCGCAGCTGGACATGTTCTCGCCGCTGCCGGCCGGCGCGCGCGTCGGCGTCACGCACGACAACGGCACCGAGTTCGCCCACCACGAAAGGCTGCGCGACGGGCTGGGCATGGCCACGTACTTCGCCGACCTGTACTCCAGCCGGCGGCGGGGAAGCAACGAGAACCGCAACGGCATGATCCGCCGGTATCTGCCCAAACGCTGCGAGATACGGATGGACATGGCAAAGGAGGTCAGGGAGATCGTCGACGAGATCAACAACCGCCCCCATGCGCGTGCTCGGCTACCGCACGCCCGCCGAGGCGTTCGCCGACGAACTGTTAGAATTGCAGGACCAACAAGGGTGTTGCACTTCTAAATAGACATCGGGGTAGGCTCCGCCCGCAAGTCACAGTGGTACAATTTTCAGGTTTGAGACTGTAGCAAGTTGAGTCGCTTTATCAGTAAGTCTGTATTTGGAGGTATCGATGGCCCATCGTCCGCTTATCGGCGTGGTCCCGTTGTGGGACGACACACTGAATAGCCTGTGGATGCTGCCCGGCTATTTCGACGGCATCATCGAAGCCGGCGGCATCCCGGTGATGCTGCCGCTGACCGACGACGAGACTACAATCGAACAGCTGGTCAGCCAATGCGATGGGTTCCTGGTCACCGGCGACCACGACGTGGATCCAGAACGGTATGGCGAGGCGGCCGGCCCCAAGACGGTCAAACTATGCAAGGCCCGCGACCGGATGGAGGAGTGCCTGATCCCCTCCGTCATCGCGGCGGACAAGCCATTGCTGGGCATCTGCCGCGGCATCCAGAGCCTCAACGTCGCCTTGGGTGGCACGTTGTGGCAGGATCTGCCGGACGAACATCCCAGCCCGGTCGTGCATCATGGCGACAAGCCGCCGTATGACCCGGTGGTCCACGAAGTGTCGATCGCGCCCGATTCGCCGTTGGCCCGCGCGTTGTGGCCGCTGGGAGACAACGGCCCGAGTGAGGCGGAGGCCGATGAGGTCGATTCCTTCGGCAGGCCGTATCATCCGCGCGCCTATACGCTGGGCGTCAACAGTTATCACCATCAGGCGATTCGCACGCTGGGCCAGGGACTGGAACCGATGGCCACTGCGCCGGACAGCATCGTGGAGGCGGTCTGGATGCCGGCCAAGCGTTTCGTCTGGGCCGTCCAATGGCATCCTGAGTTCTCTCACCGCGCCGATAGCAACCAACGTCGCATCCTCAGCGCCTTCATCGACGCCTGCTGACGCAAGCTCCCGCCAATCTCGACGAAACGTCTTCCAAGAAATGGCTTGCCCGCATCCGCAGCCCCCTACCACGACATGAGCGCCCTTGACAACGTCACCCTCGGCATGCGCTTCACCCGTGACAGCAAACAGGTCAGGCAGCGCAAGGCCAAGGCCATGCTCTCCCGGCTCGGACTCGGCCATGTCGCGGGAGACAAGATCATGACCCTCTCCGGCGGTGAACAGCAGCGCGTCGCCCTCGCACGATGCATATTGAAGCCCGGGGATTTAATCCTCGCGGTCGAGCCCACCGGCGCGCTCGACCGCGATCTCGCCCAACATGTCTTCGACGAAATGCTCCGCCTCCAGCACGAATACGGCAAGACCCTCATCATCGTCACCCACGATCTTGGCATCGCCGCACAATGCGACAACACCATCGAGCTACAGGCGGTTTGACGGAGATATTCCGGCAGCTTTGGTCTACCGAAGTCACGTGTTGCCCTTCAATCTCCTCGGAAATCTAGGTGGCCCATTTTTCAAAGAATGCGATCGGACGTAACGCCCCGTAAGGAGACCTGCAATATGAAACGTTGAATCGTCATCTAAAGATGACGTTTTCGTAGATCTTCCGGAATCGCCAGTCATCTGCGATCCGGATATGGCACCGGTCCGGCTCGATCGAGCCCGGACGACCATGGAGAAAACGAACGATCGAATCCGAACGCGGGTAAAGAGCCTGCGCGACACCATTGATAAAGCCAAATTTAAGAAAACAGATCAGTATGCATAAGTTTTACATGCCTTCAGCCTCGTCAACCGGCAGCGGGCCCCAGAATCCAGTCACAGCTAGGCAGAGCGTACAACATACTGCGTAGTACATGGCGCGAATCCCAATGACCACTATCGATTGATGACGGCCACGAATACTCGTACTCAGCCTTACTGCTTTGGCTCATTTCTGTTCACTTCACGCTGGAGTACCGAGACACGTTGAGCGGAAATACCGGTAATTCACGTACGGTTACCGACCATTGGACTGAATGGTACTCAGCATCCGCAGTCACTTGGGGTATGGTCATGACGGAGAGCCATCATGACCGATCTCTCGTTATTCTGGGATGAATCCGGCGAAGCCGGAACTGAATCTAAATATTAAAACGCATGATGCACACGTCGCGGAATTAGTCCACCAGAACTTCGGCATATTCGGCAGGTTCAGCGGGTTCGATGTGTCGGGCACGCATGGCATCGAGTGCGGCAGCCAAGTCGGCCGGGTACTGGGACCGGACCGTGGTCCAGACGCGGGTGCGGGGATGACGGAATTCGAGCTTCATGGCGTGCAGCCACTGCCGGTCAAGTCCCAAGGCCTCAGACAGCACCGGATTGGCACCATACATGGGGTCGCCGCACAGGGGATGCCCAATCGAGGAGAAATGCACGCGAATCTGATGAGTACGTCCGGTCTCCAGATTCACGGATACCAGAGTGGCCTCATGGCCGAAACGCTCCAGCACATCCCAGTGCGTAACGGCCGGTTTGCCGGCCGGAGTCACGCAGAAGCGGAAATCGGACACTTTGGCGCGCCCGATCGGCGCCTCAATGGTTGCTTTGTTCTCTTTAAGACCACCCTGCACGAGCGCATGATAGGTTTTCTTTACCTCATGCTCGGCGAACTGCCGACGCATCTCGGTGTACGCAAGGTCGGACTTGCACACCAACATCAAGCCGGAAGTGCCTACATCAAGGCGAGAAACAATGCCCTCACGCCCGGCCGCACCATAGGAAGTGATATGCACGCCGCGGTCACGCAGTGATCCGAGCACGGTTGGACCGGTCCAGCCAACCGAGGCATGCGCCGCCACGCCTACAGGCTTATCGACTACAACGACATCATCGTCTTCGTAGACAACGGCCATATCAGTTGCGATAGGCTCAGGCTCGGCCTGTTCCTCCGCCAAATCAAATTCGACGGTCTCCCCCGCCTGCAATGTGCTGGACCGCGCAACTTCACGTCCTAAAACGCGCGCCTGCCCGGAGTCAACCAGATCGGCGGCTTTAGATCGTGAAATACCCAGCATTTTGGCCACGGCTACGTCGAAACGCTTACCCACCAATGCATCGGGAGCAGGGACTATTCGACTCATTACTTGGCGTCCGCCTCCGGCTCAGACTGTAGGGATTCGTCGGATTGCTCGATGAGATCCTTGTGTGAGAACGGCTCCCCCATAAGAATCAGAATCACCAGGACCACACCGGCGACTACCAGATAGATATCCGCCACATTGCCAACGGACCAGCCATAGTTAAGGAAATCCACCACTTTGCCGTCGAGGAAGCCGTCAGCGTACATAACACGGTCAATCAGGTTGCCCAGAGCGCCTGCAAACGCGAAAGAAATCGCCACCGACCATTTCATGGAGACAGTGCGCACCCCAGCCACAGCAAGGGCCACGCAAGCCACAACGGCCAACAGACTGATTACCCAAGTAGCGCCTGATCCCATGCCCAAGGACGCGCCCGGATTACGCACCAAGGTGAAGGACAGCAGTCCGGGAATCACGCGAATGGTCTGACCGTTGGATAACGCGGCCATCGCCCAAGCCTTGGTGAGCTGATCGACAATCAGCGCAGCCGCGGCCACACATGCAAAGACGGCCACGCGGGTGCGCAGCCGTCCCTGTTGGTTCGTCATACGACCTGTACCTGCCTACGCTCAGTTGGTCTTGGACGAGGTCTGGTCGACGTAGTTGTTCGACTCGGAAACCTGCGATGCCAGCTGGCCGAGGTACTCGGTGAGGCGGGCGCGGTATTCAGTCTCGAACTGCTTGAGGCTCTGGATGTTGCCCTCGACGACCTTGGACTGAGCCTGAAGGTTGTCGCGCACCTGCTCGGCATACGTATCGGCTGCAGAGCGGGTGTTCTTGTCGTACGCATCAGCCGCGGAACGAGTGTTCTTGTCATACTCGGCGGCACGCTGCTGCACTTCCTTCTCGTAGTTGTCAGCGTCATCGTGCTGAGACTTGGAGTAGTTGTCCGCATCCTGACGAGTCTTGACGGAGTATGCGTCGGCCTCAGAACGGGTGTTCTGGGAGTAGGTCTCGGCATCCGCGTGAGTCTGGTCACGGTAAGCGTCGGCCTCGGAGCGGGTACGATCCGAATAGGTGTCGGCGTCGGAACGAGTACGAGTGGAGTAGTCGTCGGCCTCGGAACGGGTACGCTCGGAGTAGTTGTTGGCCTTGGTGACCAGATCGTTGTACTTGTTCTGGCTGGCCTCGGTGATTTCCTTGGCCTTGTTCTTGCCCTTCTCCACGTACTGATCGTGCAGCTGCATAGCCAGGGTCAGCATGGCGGTGGCGCGCTCGGGCTCGGTGCCCGGCATGGAAGCGGCGCCAGCGATCTTCTGCAGAGAACCGGTCTCGGTGCTCGGCTCGACCTTAGAAACCTGAGCACGAAGCTGGTTTTCACGCTGCTTGGCTTCTTCGAGCTGACGGGACAGCTCAGCGATCTGAGCGGACTGCTGCTGAGCGGCGGAACCCTGCTGCTGAGCAGCGGCGAGCTGACGGGACAGCTCCTCGTTGGCCGCGCGGAACTGATCACGTTCCTGCTGAATGGCGGCGATCTGCTGACCGACAGCCTCCTGGTCACCGGAGGCCTGAGCAGCCTGAGCGGTGAGCTGATCAATTTGAGCGTTCAGCTGATCGACCTGACCCTTGAGCTGCTCATTCTGGGAGGACAGCGCGCGGTTGGATTCCTCGGCTTCGCTGAGCTTGGCAGAGACAAGCTGTGCTGCCTGATCATTGCCAGCCTGAGCGGCCTGCTGGGCCTGAGCCACAGCGTTCTTCAAACCAGCATTCTCCGACTCGAGTTGCTGCACCTGACCGGTAAGATCGGAGATCTTCGCATTAAGGTTGGTCACGTCAGGGCCCAGAGACTGGGTGGCCTGACCGCCGGCTACCGCCTGACGTCCAAGAGCCTCGACGGTTTCCGTGACCTGATCAAGGAAGTCATCGACCTCGTCGACATCATAACCTTCCTTGAATCGAACAGTCTGGAAGGTATGCTCCCTAATATCCTTCGGCGTCAACAGAGCCATAAATCTTGCACCTCGCTTTGGGGCATTGCCCGCGCTTACGTTGGTCTCAAGTCAGAATGCTATCACGACCCCATCGTTTCAGAACATTCGACGTGGGTTTTTATGCCAGATATATGCCTCCGGCGGGTCAAAAACGGCCTCAGAACACTATCAGAACAACACTTTCCAGTACCACCAGCGCAAAATACAGCACAATGAAGCTGACATCAAGATAAATCGAACCGAGCGGCAATGGGCGAATATAGCGACGTAGCCAGCGCAGAGGGGGTTCGGTAATGGAATACACAATATTGATCAGCTGGGCCACCACACCACGTGGATACCAGTTTCGCGCGAGAACGGAGACCCAGTCCAGAATCATGCGCACGAACAGAACCGTGATATACGCGTTGATGAGCCATGCAAGAATGCGGCCGATCAGAGAGAACACTAAGGAAAGCATGCTGACAGACTAACAACCGCGCATGAAAAGTTTGCTCGGAGCACAATAAGAATCGGCCGACTCCTTGCTGGGAGTCGGCCGAATACCGATATAACGTCGAATGCGAAAACTACTGAACCTGTCAGTCAGCGAACAAATCGTGTGCCGAGGCTGGTTTTGTCGGCTCTTCGACCTTGATGTTCACCTGCGCCGGACTCAGGAGGAACACACGTGGAGTGACACGCTCGAGGGAACCACGCACGCCGAACACCACGCCGGCGGAGAAGTCCACGATGCGATATGCCACGGCTTCGGCCACACCGGTGAGATTCAGTACGACCGGAACACCGTCACGCAATGCGCGGCCGACCAGTTGAGCATCCTCATATGACTTCGGATGGATGGTGGTGATTCTGTTCACACGGCCACCGGGGAACGGCTTGGTAGTCGACGATGCGGCAGGCGCGGTGGTTGATGCCAGCGGCGTGACCGTATGGTCGGAATCGAATGCGGACTTCGGAGCCGGCTTCCGCTCCTCGTCCTCCTCGATGTAGTCGTCCTCATCGTCCACAACGTCGCTCATGCCCAGATAGGACATCGCGTTTTTCATGAACCCAGCCATGGATCAGTCCTTTCAGCGCAGGAAGTCAGGGATGTCGAGATCGCCGGCCGGATCGTTCACGGCGATATTCGGATGAGCGGAAGTCGGATCATCAAAAGGCAACGATGCAGAGTCACCGGTAGCCGGTGTGAATGCCGGTTGGGCAGTGGCAGCGGGCTGTGCAGCCGGTGCCGGTGCCGGCTGTGCCACGGGAGTCGCAGGATCGGCGGCGGTTGGCACAACCGGCGTCACCGTGCTCTGAGTGTCGTCATCTTGAGCGGCGACGGGGTCAAAACCAGCAGCAATAACAGTGACACGCACTTCATCGCCATAAGCATCGTCCAGAGCAAGACCCCAAATAATCTGGGCTTCAGGGTGAATGGCCTTGCGCACCAGTTCGGTGGCAGCAGAAGCCTCCTGCAGCTTCAGGTCGGTCGGACCGGCGATGTTGATCAGCGCACCGTGTGCGCCTTCGATGCTTTCCTCAAGCAGCGGAGAGCTGATGGCGATTTCGGCGGCCTGCGTGGCACGATCCTCTCCCCGTGCGGAACCGATACCAAACAGCGCAGTACCAGCACCACGAAGAATGGAGTTCACATCGTTGAAGTCGACGTGAATATAGGAGTTCATCGAAATCAGGTCAGTGATGCCCTGAACACCGGCAAGCAGTGCGGTATCAGCGGTCTTGAATGCCTCAATGATGCCGATGGAACGGTCGGAAAGCTCGAGCAGGCGATCGTTCGGAATGACGATCAGCGCGTCGACTTCCTTGCGCAGGTTGTCGATGCCGTATTCGGCGGAAGCGGAACGCTGAGGGCCTTCGAAGCTGAACGGACGAGTAACAACCGCGATGGTGAGAGCACCCTGTTGATGAGCCGCACGAGCGACGATCGGGCTGGCGCCAGTACCGGTGCCACCGCCCTCACCGCAGGTGACGAACACCATGTCGGCACCCCTAAGCGCCTCTTCGATATCCGACTGGTGGTCCTGGGCCGCCTTGGCTCCACGCTCCGGGTCGGCACCAGCACCGAGACCACGACTGGACTTATCGGAAAGGGAAATCTTGACATCCGCATCAGAGCGCAGAAGATCCTTCGCATCGGTATTTACCGCCACAAATTCAACATTCTGTAATCCCTCGGCAATCATGCGATTGACGGCATTACCGCCGGCACCGCCGACGCCAACAACCTTGATGTTGGTCTTGTCGTTGAACTCATTCTGCGCGATCTCGCTCACGTTTGGCTCCTGTCACTTCACGGTTACACCCAAGAGTAGCGCAAACAGACTACTCTTGGAGGGAAATTCACGCGCAGAATGGCGCGTGTTGCGTGTATTTTCAGTATTTTCTCAGTAACTGGCGTCCATTGGGTCGTCACCGAAGAGCGCCTCACGCTCTTCGTGGGTGGTGGTACGCGATTCCAACCAGCCATACGGCAAGTGCACCTTCTTGGCGAAACGCACGCGGCCGCGCGGTTTGTCGACCACACGTGGCGGGTATTCGATAGTCGGGTCGAGCTTGCCGATCTCGCGGTCCACATCGGCCAGGCTCTCGCATTCCATAAAGGCCTTGCGGGTGGACCCGCCCACCGGGAATCCTTTCAGATACCAGGCGATGTGCTTGCGCAGATCGTGGACGGCCATCATCTCATCGCCCTCATAAAACTCGGTAAGCAGCTCGGCATGACGGTGAATCACCCGGCAGACCTCGCCCAGATTCGGGTTGAGCCGTTCGGGATTGCCCTCAAAGGCGTTTTTGATGTTGGCGAACAGCCACGGCCGGCCCTGGCATCCGCGGCCGATGGCCACACCGTCGCAGCCGGTCTCGCGCACCATTTCGAGCGCATCCTCGGCACCCCAGATATCGCCATTGCCGAATACCGGAATGTTGAGGTGTTCCTTGAGCTCGCCGATGCGGGACCAGTCGGAATGACCGCCATAGTATTCGGCGGTGGTGCGGGCATGCAGGGTTACGGCCTTGCAGCCCTCCTCCTGCGCGATGTGCCCGGCTTCGAGGAAGGTCTCATGGTTATGGTCGATGCCGACGCGGATCTTCGCGGTGACGGGGATGCCCGCCGGCTCGCATACGGCGACCACGCGCTGGATGAGCTCGGTGAAGATGTCGGTTTTCCAAGGCAAGGCCGAACCACCGCCTCGACGAGTGACCTTGGGCACCGGGCAGCCGAAGTTCAGGTCCACATGGTCGGCCATGTTGCCGTCGACCACGATTTTCGCCGCCTGTTCGGTGATGGAGGGGTTCACGCCGTACAACTGCAGTGAACGGATTTTTTCGCTTTTGGCGAAATGACAGAGGCGCAGTGCTTTCGGGTTATGCGCCACGAGGGCTCGAGCGGTGATCATCTCGGCCACGTAGAGTCCATCGGGACCATATTCCTCGCAAATCACGCGGAAGGGCCAGTTGGTCACTCCCGCCATCGGCGAGAGCACCACCGGGGTCGGCACGGTGATGTTGCCGAGTTGGACCGGGGCGATATGCACCGGGGTCCCGGGGCGCGCCGGCGCGTCCGTACGTGGGTCGAGGTTGTCGGTCTCGTGATGCTCGGTGAGCACTGTTTCGGATTCGGATTGTGCCATGTGATTCCTAAGAAAATAAGTAGGGGCTCCCCTGAGAGAGGAGCCCCGGCGTCTATCGCCGCCACTTCGCCTACAAACAGCCCACTGGGATGTCTTCCTTACGGCTCAGCCCACAGAGGGGAGCCCAAGTTGTGCGACTCCGGCTTAGTACAGGCCGCCGGCTTCCTGAACGCCGGACTCAGGCCAAGGCTCACCGCCCATTTCCACAGGCTTCAGGGGCACGCGGGTGCGCTTCTCGCCGATGCGGGCGGCCACGTAATCGGCCACCTTGTCAAGAGCGACGCGCTCCTGGGCCATGGTGTCACGCTCACGGATGGTCACAGCGTGGTCCTCGAGGGTGTCGAAGTCCACGGTGATGCACAGCGGGGTGCCGATCTCGTCCTGACGACGGTAACGACGACCGATGGCACCGGACTCGTCGTAGTCGATCATCCACTCGTTGAAGCGCAGGTCGTCGGCCAGGTTCTGGGCCACGGTCTGCAGTTCAGGCTTCTTGCTCAGCGGCAGCACGGCGGCCTTGACCGGGGCCAGACGCGGGTCGAGACGCAGCACGGTGCGCTTGTCAACGCCGCCCTTGGTGTTCGGGGCCTCGTCCACATCGTAGGCGTCCACGAGGAAGCACATCAGGGAGCGGGTCAGGCCGGCGGCCGGTTCGATGACGTACGGCACGTACTTCTCGCCGGTGGCCTGGTTGAAGTAGCTCAGGTCTTCGCCGGAGTGCTTGGAGTGCGCGCTCAAATCGTAATCGGTACGGTTGGCGATGCCTTCGAGCTCGCCCCAGTCGGAACCCTGGAAGCCGAACTTGTATTCGATGTCCACGGTGCGCTTGGAGTAGTGGGAGAGCTTCTCCTTCGGATGCTCGTAGTGGCGCAGGTTCTCCGGCTTGACGCCGAGGTCGATGTACCAGCGGGTGCGGGCGTCGATCCAGTACTGGTGCCATTCCTCATCGGTGCCGGGCGTGACGAAGAACTCCATCTCCATCTGCTCGAACTCACGGGTGCGGAAGATGAAGTTACCCGGGGTGATCTCGTTACGGAAGGACTTACCCATGTTGGCGATGCCGAACGGCGGCCTGGAACGGGAAGAGGTCATCACGTTCTTGAAGTCCACGAAGATGCCCTGTGCAGTCTCCGGACGCAGGTAGTGCAGGCTGTTCTCGTCCTCGACCGGGCCGAGGTGGGTGCGCAGCATCATGTTGAAGTCGCGCGGTTCGGTCCACTGGCCACGGGTGCCGCAGTTCGGGCAGACGATGTCCTTCATGCCGTTTTCCGGCATCTTGTCGCCGTGCTTCTCGGCGTAGGATTCCTCGAGCTTGTCGGCGCGGTTGCGCTTGTGGCAGTTGAGACACTCGACGAGCGGATCGTTGAACACGCTCACGTGGCCGGACGCCACCCACACTTCGGGCGGCAGAATGATGGAAGTGTCGACACCGACGACATCAGGACGGGTGACGACCATGGAGCGCCACCATTCACGCTTGATATTGTCCTTGAGAGCGACGCCGAGAGGGCCGTAATCCCAAGCGGAACGGGTGCCGCCGTAAATTTCGCCGGCGGGGAACACGAAGCCGCGACGCTTCGCAAGGGATACGACTTCATCGAGTTTGGACTGAGCCACAATGCACCTTCTGGTTTGAACGGTTTGGGGTCTAATAACAACCGCTTCAGGATAGCCGTATATGGTGACAGGTCAGGCGGCATTGTCCGGTATATGTTCCGCGTCTCACGAGCGGCCGTTCGCAGCGATTCCTATATCGCAACACCTCCATATTGTTCCTGTTGTTTTACCCTTCCCGAATTTGTGCCACTGACATCGCGTCAGCGTCACAAATTCGGGAGATGTTGCTCGGCGGAGGCGTCTATGTATCACGAATGGACGGGGACGCGCCAGACCTGACGACACGTATCGAACAAATCCGTCACGATAATGTCCATGTTGGCGCATAGCGTCGGCACTGTAATGCAGGGGAACTCGCATGTGGTTCGCGAGTTGAGAAAGGCCTGAGCCTGACCCTTAGAACCTGTTGGTTAAGACCATCGTAGGGAGCAGTAAATGAGCAATAGTGCATCATCGTTTACCGGCGTGTCCAGCGGTTATACCGCCGGGACTCCGGTTCCAGCCGATTCACCCATCCGTGACAATATCGCCGATGCCGTTCGCCGCGTACGCGAGACGACTCCGTTGGCCCAGTCATTCACCAATTTTGTGACCATCAATTTGGTTGCCAACGCGCAACTGGCGGCCGGCGGCACTGCGGCCATGAGTTTCCTGCCGGACGACGTGATCGAAACCGCGAAAATCGCGGGCGCGAACTACATCAACGTGGGCACGCTGCTGCCGTTCTATAAGGACGCACTGCCCGAAATCGCCCAGCGACTCAACTACTTGGACAAGCCGTGGGTGCTCGACCCGGTGGCCGCCGGCATCGGCCGCACCCGTACCGCCATTCTTCAGGCCTTCAAGGCCGCTCCCCCGACCATGATTCGCGCGAATGCATCCGAGGTAATCGCGCTGGCGAACATGTGGGGGCTCAATACCGAAACCGTGGGGGACGCTTCCGAGCACCGCCCCGCCGGAGTGGAATCCGTCGACGACGTGGAGTCCGCAACCGGCGCGGCGGTGGCGCTGGCACAGTATCTGACCGAACAGCACGCCAAGCATTCCTCCCATGACGCTTCCACCCGCTGCGCCGTGGCCGTGTCCGGCATCGCCGATCTGGTGACCGATGGCGAAACCGTGTACCGACTGCCGGGCGGCAGCGCGATGATGACCAAGATCACCGGTGCCGGCTGCTCGCTGGGCGGCGTGGCTGCCACGTATTTGGCGGTCTCCGATCCGTTGACCGCCGCCCTGTCCGCGTCTCTGCTGTACAACCGCGCGGGAGAGGTGGCCGATACAACTTCGCACGGACCGGGCTCGTTCCAAGTTGCGTTCCTTGACGCGCTGTGGAATGTGACCGCCGAACAGGTGGCGGAATCCGAGATTTTGGTGCAGTAGTTTCAGTTCCCTCTGATGAGGGAGCTCATAACAGTTTTTTCCAATAAGACTTCCACAAGAAACAACAAAAGCAGGAATAATAATGAGTAATGAATACCCATACGCCTCCATGCGCGACAGCTTCGACCTGTCCGCGTACTTCGTGGTGGGGCCGGAGGACTGCAAAGGCCGTCCGCTGACCGACGTGGTGGATCAGGCTCTGCACGGCGGCGCAACCTTCATCCAACTGCGCGCCAAGGAGGCCGATGCCTCTGAGCTGACCGACATGGCTCGCGACATCGCGCAGATCATCGAGGACAATGAGAAGTCCGATTCCGTGGCCTTTGTGATCGACGACCGTGCCGACGTGGTGTGGCAGGCCCGCCGCAAGGGCATCAAGGTGGACGGTGTGCATATCGGCCAGACCGACATGGAGCCGCGAGAAGCCCGCGCCCTGCTCGGCGACGAGGCCATCGTGGGTCTGTCGGCTGAGACCGAAAGCCTCGTTCGGCTCATCAACGAGCTGCCCGACGGCTGCATCGACTACATTGGCGCCGGCCCTCTGCACGTCTCCACCACCAAGCCCGAGGCTTCCGTGGGCGGCAACGACGGCTCCGGCAAGACGCTGGACGCCGCCCAGATCAACACCATCTGCGCTGCCAGCGAATTCCCGGTGGTCGTGGGCGGCGGCGTGACCGCAGCCGATATGGCCATGCTCGCCGGCACCAAGGCCGCCGGCTGGTTCGCGGTCTCCGCCATCGCGGGTGCCGAGAACCCGGAAGAGGCCGCGCGCACCATGGTCGAAGGCTGGAAGGCCGTCCGCGGCGACAAGAAGCACGGCTACGCTCCGCGCGTCGTAACCCACACCCCCGCTACTGACACTCAGGCTGCTCAGGAAGGGGCCGCGAAGCCCGGTTCCGAGGCCACTGAGAAGAAGTTCACCAACGCCAAGGACGCCAAGGATGCCCAGAAGCTTGCCAAGCAGCAGCGCGTGGACATCGCCGCCCGTGGTTCCAAGCAGCGCGACAAGGCGCACATCCGCAAGACCAAGTCCGTACCGTTCACCTATCAGTATGGTTCCTACGACCTGGAAGTGCCGTACACCGAAATCAAGCTGAGCGACACGCCCGGCGTGGGCCCGAACCCGCCGTTCCACGACTACAACACCGAAGGCCCCAAGTGCGACCCGAAGGAAGGCTTGAAGCCCCTGCGTCTCGACTGGATCCGCGACCGCGGCGACATCGAAGACTACGAGGGCCGCCGCCGCAACCTTGAGGACGATGGCAAGCGCGCCATCAAGCGCGGCCGCGCCACCAAGGAATGGCGTGGACGCAAGCATGAGCCGATGCGTGCCAAGGACCACCCGATCACCCAGATGTGGTACGCCCGCCACGGCATCATCACCCCGGAGATGCAGTACGTGGCCACCCGCGAGAACTGCGATGTGGAGCTCGTGCGCTCCGAGCTGGCCGCCGGCCGCGCGGTGATGCCCTGCAACATCAATCACCCCGAGGCCGAGCCGATGATTATCGGATCCGCCTTCCTGACCAAGCTCAACGCCAACATGGGCAACTCGGCCGTCACCTCCTCCATCGATGAGGAAGTGGAGAAGCTGACGTGGGCCACCAAGTGGGGCGCCGATACCGTGATGGACCTGTCCACCGGTAACGACATCCATACCACCCGTGAGTGGATTCTTCGCAACTCCCCCGTGCCGATCGGCACCGTGCCGATGTACCAGGCCCTCGAAAAGGTCGAGGATGATGCCTCCAAGCTGAGCTGGGAACTGTTCCGCGACACCGTAATCGAACAGTGCGAGCAAGGTGTGGATTACATGACCATCCACGCCGGCGTGCTGCTGCGTTACGTGCCGCTGACCGCCAACCGCGTGACCGGCATCGTCTCCCGCGGTGGCTCCATCATGGCCGACTGGTGCCTGCGCCACCACCAGGAGAGCTTCCTGTACACGCACTTCGACGAGCTGTGCGACATCTTCGCCAAGTACGACGTGGCGTTCTCTCTGGGCGATGGCCTGCGCCCCGGCTCCCTAGCCGACGCGAACGACGCCGCGCAGCTTTCCGAGCTCATGACTCTGGGCGAGCTGACCGAGCGCGCCTGGGCCAAGGACGTGCAGGTGATGATCGAGGGCCCGGGCCACGTGCCGTTCGACACCGTACGCATGAACATCGAGCTGGAGAAGGCCGTGTGCCACAACGCCCCGTTCTACACCCTCGGACCGCTGACCACCGATACCGCTCCGGGTTACGATCACATCACCTCCGCTATCGGCGCCACCGAGATCGGTCGTTACGGCACCGCTATGCTGTGCTACGTGACCCCGAAGGAACACCTCGGCCTGCCGAACAAGGATGATGTGAAGCAGGGCGTGATTGCCTACAAGATCGCCTGCCACGCCGCAGACATCGCCAAGCACCACCCGCACGCGATGGATCGCGACAATGCGATTTCCAAGGCTCGCTTCGAGTTCCGTTGGCTCGACCAGTTCAATCTGTCCTACGATCCGGACACCGCCATCGCCTTCCACGACGATACCCTGCCCGCCGAGCCGGCCAAGATGGCGCACTTCTGCTCGATGTGCGGCCCGAAGT
>ERZ1031278.238-NODE-238-length-15319-cov-11.111046_pt1 | contig 15319 bp, 17 predicted proteins | sample MGYA00518738_ERZ1031278 | MGnify/ENA primary metagenome ERZ1031278 (study PRJEB33719, sample SAMN04261329) | wastewater metagenome | biome: periurban shantytown; feature: human; material: feces | host: Homo sapiens | place: Peru: Lima | collected 2012-07-26 ...
AAAGGAACGGTGAGGGTATGAAGTACAAAATTGCGATCTGCGACGACTCCGGTGCGGACAGGCAATATGTTTTGAATATGGTGCGCGCTTGGGCTTCGTCCGCCGGTCACACGGTGCATATCGACGACTTCCCCTCCGCCGAGAGCTTCCTGTTCCGCTACGCAGAAGAAAGCGACTACGACATTCTCCTGCTGGATATCGAAATGGGCGCGATGGACGGCGTCACGATGGCAAAAGAGCTTCGCAAGAGCAACGACACGGTGCAGATCATTTTCATCACCGGCTATTCCGATTATATTTCAGAGGGCTACGAGGTGGCGGCGCTCCACTATCTGATGAAGCCCGTGAAGGAAGAAAAGCTCCGGTCGGTGCTGGACCGCGCCGTGGAAAAGATAACAAAAAACGAACGGGTTTTGCATTTCGAGTCCGGCGGAGAAATGGTGCGTGTGCCGATTTATCAGATTCGATATGCAGATGTGCTGGGCAACTATGTGACCGTCCACGCGCGAACGGATGTGACGGTGAAAATGACATTGGGCGAGCTTGAAAGGCGGCTTGACGAGCGGTTTTACCGCGTGGGGCGCTCTGCACTCGTGAATCTGACGCAGATCAGCCGCGTTACCAAGACGGAGATCCGGCTGAGCGACGGAACCGCCATCCCGCTGCCGAGGGGCGCATATGAGGGCGTCAACCGTGCCATTATCCACATGAGGTAAGGCGTATGGAATTGTTTGCAAAGAAAATCGAAAAGCAGCTCGCCTCCTATCAGCAGGAGCTGATCGAAACGCATTATCGCGAAGTAGACAATATGTACCGCCAGATCCGCGGCTGGCGGCATGACTACCGCAACCATATCCAGACCATGAAGGCTTACGCTGCCGCGGGAGATTGGGACGCCATCCGAAACTACCTCGACCTGCTGGACACCGATCTGCAAACCGTGGACACGGTCATCAAGACCGGCAATCCCATGACCGACGCCATCCTCAACTCCAAGATCTCCCTTGCAAAGGCAAAGGGCATCGAGGTCATGGCCGATGCCCACATTCCCGTCCGGCTGAAGTCCTCGGAGATCGATCTCTGCTGCATCCTCGGCAATCTCTTCGACAACGCCATTGAGGCCAGCATGAAGCTGCCGGAGGACAAGCGCCTCATCCGGGTCTATATGGATATGAAAAATACCCAGCTCTACATTTCCTTCACCAATTTTACCGCCGGGAAGAAAATGCAGAAGGAGGGAGGGCTGTTCCGCAGCACCAAGGGCGAGGGGCATGGCTTTGGCCTTGTCCGCATCGACGCCATCGTGGAGCGGCTGGACGGGTACATCAGCCGCAACAGCGAGGACGGCGCGTTCACCACTGAAATACTGCTTCCGCAGGAGTGAGAGCTGCAATTCATCCCCCGGAAAAAGCGATTCGTCCCCGGAATCAACCGGGGACGATTTTTTCTGCTATGCTATGCGTGTGAGGTGAAACGACATGAAACACAGAGAAAAACCGAAGTACAGCGTCCGGCAAAATGTCTGCTTTATGGTGCGGACCGCTTGGGAGAAGCGCAGGAGAGTGCTGCTCCTTTGCGTTGTGGTCGCGGCCATCAAAGTGGCGTTGGATTTGGCGCAGCTCTATGTCACACCGGAAATTCTTACGAGGGTGGAGCAGGGCGTTCCCGTGGGGGAGTTGCTGACAACTATCGGATTTTTCACAGCGGCACTTCTTCTCTTACAGGGGGCTGCGGCGTATTGCGATGCCATCCGGATGCCCGGTGAGATCGATGTTCGCTGTGCCATCATCCGCATGATCTCCCGGAAAAGCGGCGAGACCTCCTACCCAAATGTCCACGACTCCAAAATTCTGAAGCTGGAGGAGCAGGCGCAGCGGGCCACCAGCGGCAACGACGATGCGGCGGAGCATATTTGGCGAACGCTGACGGAGCTGCTGGCAAATCTCGGCGGCTTTGCCGTATATCTGCTGCTGTTCTCCCGCTTGAGCCGCTTTTTGATCCTGCTGGTGGTGCTGACCGCCGCAGCAGACTTCTTCGTTTCCCACTACATCAGTGAGTGGGAGTACCGCCACCGGGATGAACGGGAACAGTATGACAAGGAACTGCACTATTTTCTGACGCAGCCTCGGCAGATACAGCTTGCCAAGGACATCCGCGTCTTTGGTTTAGCCCCTTGGCTGCGGGAATTGCGGGAAAAATTCATGAAGGCACTCTCCGCCTTCATCGCCCGCCGGGAAAGGACTTATCTCTGGGCTAATGTGGCTGACGTGGCGCTGACGCTTCTTCGCAACGGCATCGCGTATGCGTATCTGATTCGGCAAACTCTGGTACATGGCTGGCCTGCATCGACATTTTTGCTCTACTTTACCGCCGTCAGCGGCGCTGCATCGTGGGTGACCGGCATCCTGACCCAGTGCAGCCAACTGCATAAGGAGAGCATCGACCTGTCCAAAATACAGGAATATCTGAACATTCCGGAGCCGTTTCGGTTTGAGGGCGGAGTGCAGCCGCCCGCAGCCGACGGGTATGAGCTGCGGCTGGAGAACGTGTCCTTCCACTATCCGGGCACGGAGAGGGATATTCTCAGACACATAGACCTGACCATCCATCCCGGCGAAAAGCTGGCGGTGGTGGGCTTGAACGGTGCGGGCAAGACCACCATGGTGATGCTGCTTTGCGGCTTCTACGACCCCACCGAGGGGCGCGTGCTGCTAAACGGGCAGGATATTCGTGAATTTGACCGCAGCGCGTATTACCGCCTGTTTTCCGCTGTATTTCAGGGGTTTTCCATTTTGGATACCACCATTGCGGAATGTGTTGCCCAGACCACCGAGCATATCGACAGAGTAAAAGTCGATCACTGCCTTGCACAGGCCGGCTTGACAGAGGCTATTGCCAAATTCCCCCAAGGGGTGGATACCCACTTTGGCCGGGAGGTGTATCTGGACGGCGTACAGCTCTCCGGTGGCCAGACCCAGCGGCTGATGCTGGCGAGAGCGCTTTATAAGAACGGGCCCATCCTCATTCTGGACGAGCCTACGGCGGCGCTGGATCCCATTGCGGAAAACGATATTTACCAAAAGTACAGCGATATGACGGCGGGTAAGACCTCCGTGTTCATCTCCCACCGGCTGGCGTCTACCCGCTTCTGTGACCGCATCCTCTTTATAGCAGACGGCGGCATCGCCGAGGAGGGCACCCACAAGGAGTTACTGGCAAAGGGCGGTGCTTATGCGGAGCTATTTGCCGTGCAGAGCCGCTATTATCAGGAAGGAGGTGTGCAGGATGAAGAAGAAAGCTGAGGGCATGAGCCTGCGGGAGACCTTTGCCATCCACCGCCGGGCGGCACGAGATATGCGCCGGATCGCACCGGGCTGCTTTACGCCGTTTATCCTCTGTGCTGTTGTGGAGGCAGCATCGCCCTATGCGGTCATCTGGCTCTCCGCCCGGCTTGTCGATGAACTATCCACCCTTCGCAGACCGGAGATTCTGGCCAAATGGGTCCTTTGGATCGTAGCGGTCAGTGCTGCGGCAGAGCTGCTCAAGGCCGTGCTGGAGAGGTGGAAAAATGTCCGGAGCGAACTGCTTGACAGACAGAAAGAAGTTCTGTATACCGAGAAATTTCTGCGGATGGATTATGCCGACTGTGACAGGCAGGAAACACGTGATCTGTTCTCTCAGATCCGGCAGAATGCCGACTGGTCCGGTTGGGGCTTTGCCCATCTCAAGCTGTACTATACGCAGGCAGTCCAAGGCATCACCGGCATTTTAGGGGCTGCCGCCTTGACGGTGAGCCTGTTCACCCGGCAAGTCCCGATCTCGGCGGGAAAATTGACCGCTCTCAATCACCCGCTTTTCCTTGTGGGCATCCTTCTGCTGATTGCCGCCGTTACCTGCCTTGGTCCGGCGCTGGCCGGCAGAGCCTATTCTGCCTGGAACACGCTGGCAGAGCAGGTATGCTTCGGCAATCGCGTGTTCAGCCACTTCGTTTTCATGCAGCCGGGGGACAAGGAAAAAGACATGGATCGCAGGATGTACCGCCAGAGCGAACTGGCGGAGCATTATGTCCGCACAGTGAATATCTTCGGCGTCGGCTCTCCCGTGGCAAAGGCGTCCCAAACCACTGTGGGACTGAGCAAGGCGCTGGCCGCCTCTCTATCCGCTGTTCTCTCCGGCGTTGTGTATGTGTTCGTATGCTTGAAGGCGCTGGGCGGTGCCTTCGGCATCGGCAGCGTGACCCAGTATGTCAGCGCTGTGACCACATTTTCCGGCAACGCCGCCCTGCTACTGAGCACCGTCAGTCATATGCGGGCCAATGCTGAGTTCCTCAAGGCCATCTATACGTTTCTCGACATTCCCAATTCCATGTATCAGGGGAGTCTCACCACCGAAAAGAGGTCGGATCGTCAGTATGACGTGGAGTTTCGGGATGTATCCTTCCGTTATCCCGGCTCGGACATCTGGGCGCTGCGCCATGTGAATATGAGGTTCAAGGTCGGAAAAAGGCTTGCCATCGTGGGCGAAAACGGCAGCGGCAAGACCACCTTCATCAAGCTCCTGTGCCGCCTGTACGACCCGCAGGAGGGGCAGATTTTGCTCAACGGCATCGACATCCGCAAGTACCGCTATGACGATTACATGGGAATATTTTCCGTGGTATTTCAGGATTTCCAGCTCATCTGCCAGCCTTTGGGCGCGAATGTGGCGGGCAGCATGGAATATGACCGTGACCGGGCAAAGAAGGCTCTGATCGATGCAGGCTTCGCAGACCGTCTTGCAGCGATGGAAAAGGGTCTGGACACCATGCTTTACAAAAATCTCTCCGAGGACGGTGTCGAGGTTTCCGGCGGCGAGGCGCAGAAGATCGCCATTGCCCGCGCACTCTATAAGGACGCGCCCTTCATCATCCTCGACGAGCCAACGGCGGCGCTGGACCCCATCGCCGAGGCAGAGATCTACAGTAAGTTCGATGAGATCGCAGGCAATAAGACTGCCATCTATATCTCCCACCGCCTGTCCTCCTGCAAATTCTGCGACGAGATCGCCGTGTTCCACGAGGGCGCGGTCATTCAGCAGGGCAGCCACGCCGAATTGCTCGCCGATCGGGGCGGCAAATATTACGCGCTCTGGAACGCACAGGCGCAGTATTATACGGAGTGAAGCTGCTCTGTGCGTCAGAAAGAAACCGCTGTAATTCCCATACCGTGCAGGATGGAAATTACAGCGGTTTTGCATTTTCAGAGCAGGCAATGCAAGCTGCCTTTTGCAGTTTGTATATGCGCCTGCGAAGAAAATGAGGGATTGCAAAGGGAGGTCTCGCCTGTCGGCTCGGTCAGCGCTTCAAAGCGTTTCACGCTTTGAGGTCTCCACCGGAGACCCGCGCCCCTTTGCCGCGGGGTTTCCAATAGGGGCGCGAGCCGCCCTGTTGGCACACGATTTTGCTTCGCAAAGCCTAGTGTGTTATACCTTTTGCGACCGCTGACGCTGGAAAGGGGCTGTCCCACGCCAGGCAGACACTTTTCGGCGGCAGTATAAGTGACGCTCGAAATCTTTGATTTCGCCAGCGGAACTTATGCAGAGCTGGACAGGCGGATTTTGTGACACCAAGGTGACACAAACGCAGGATTTTTGAGAAGCAAAATCCGACTGGCCGGAAAAGGAAGTGAAGGTATATACATCAATCGAAGCATCACTCAAATGCAGCTCATGCAGAGCTGTGTTTGGGTGATTTTTTGTTTCCGTCCGCCCCATCAGATAGTCAGAAGAAACGCCATAGTAGTCCGCCAACATCGAAATGCTGTACGGGCTGATGTCCTTGCCATTATCCGATTCATATTTGCCAAGCGCGGATTTCGAGATGCCCACCTCAGTGGAAAGCTGCTCCAAGGTCAGCTTTTTCGCCACTCGTAAATCCTTCAAACGCTCTCCGATTGTCAGCTTAACCTGCATACATCCACCTCTATTTCAGCTTTTTTGTATGATATCACACTTTTTCACTTTTGTCTAAAAGCGTGGAAACATCCGCCTTCTACCCTGCTTTTCCTTCCTCTCGGATATACGGGAAAGTGGGTGTTTTCTTACTAAAATTTAGACATAAACCACGCAGCACCTTGAAAACTTCATGACCGTCCGATGGGATATGTTTTCCGGCGAAGTACCGCATTCCGCTATCAAGGAAGCGACAACGCCGGAGTAAAACTCGGGCAGGAACGGCACCGGGCAGAACGGCAGCACTCAAAACATTTGGTAGATGAATGGAGCGGCTTCGCCGCTTTGCTGGCAAATTTGATTGAAAAGTATGCCGTGGTTCTGGATCTTGATGCGCTGCCCGATCTCGTCATAGAGGAAGCCGTGCCTGAAAAAGACGGGGCAGATGAGATGATTCACGAAAACGATATTGAGCCCGCGAAAGTGGCATGATGTAATTATCATGAAATAAGTGTCCAAACCGCCATTGCAGGAGCAAAAGCTCCTGCAATGGCAGAAAACGAGGTGAAGTGACCATGGAACGCTGGGAGAATGAGCAGAATAATTCTGAAATGATGATTTATACCACAGAGGATGGCTTGACAAAGATTGAAACGACCTTCGATGGCGATACGGTTTGGCTGTCCATTGACCAGATGGCGGAGCTGTTTCAGCGTGACAAATCTACCATTTCCAGACATATCAAGAACATTTTCACTGAGGGCGAATTGAAGCGGGAAGCAGTTGTTGCAAATTTTGCAACAACTGCCGCTGACGGCAAAACCTATCAGGTGGATTACTATAATCTCGATGTCATCATTTCCGTCGGCTACCGTGTGAAATCCCAGCGCGGCGTGCAGTTCCGTATCTGGGCAACGGGGATTTTGAAGGAGTATATGCGAAAAGGCTTTGCGCTGGACGATGAGCGTCTGAAAAATCTGGGCGGCGGTGGCTACTTCAAGGAGCTGCTGGAGCGTATCCGCGACATCCGTGCTTCCGAAAAGGTGTTTTACCGTCAGGTACTTGAAATCTATGCAACCAGCATTGATTATGATCCGAAAGCAGAAATCTCCATTCAGTTTTTCAAAAAAGTCCAGAACAAAATCCGCTATGCCATTCACGGGCAGACGGCGGCGGAGGCCATTTACACACGCGCCGACGCAGAGAAGGAATTCATGGGGCTGACTACTTTTTCGGGCAGCCAACCCACGCTGAAAGAGGCGGTAGTTGCCAAGAACTATCTGAACAAGAAAGAGCTTCGGGCGATGGGACAGCTTGTGTCCGGCTATCTGGATTTTGCGGAACGTCAGGCGGAACGGGAACAGGCTATGACTATGCAGAACGCCGCCGCGCGGATATGACGCGCCGTCTGAATGACCTCTATGACCAGATTTATAAGGCGGAGGATCTGCTGCAAGAGGGCCTGATGAAAAAGGCAACTCTGGAAAGCGAGCAGATGTCTGTGCAATCTATGATCGGAATCCTCTCGTCTTTTGACGCAATCTCTGATAGAATGAATGCGGCAGAGCGGCGCGACCTTGTGAAATACCTGATTTCCGAGGTTGAGTTGTTCCCGCGTGAGGAGCAAAAGACGCAGAAACGCTTTGTAAAGGCGATTGCGTACAAGTTTCCCATTGAGCAAAAGGTGCTCACGCAATTTGACGAATGCGGGGCATCTATCGAGACGGTGGTTCTGCTTTCCAAGGACATGCTCTGAATAAACAAGCCGAGGCTTCTTCGGAAGTCTCGGCTTGTTTATGGTATGGGCAGCTGCCGGGAGGGGCGCTTACTCCTTCTCGCAGATCACGTTGCTCTCATAGGGGCGCTGGCCGGAGAGAATTTCGTCATAGAAATTCTGCTTCCAGTCGATATAGGCCACGCTGTCCTCCAGCTCCCGGATGGAGCGGCGCAGCTCCTCCTGCTTCCGGGCCAGCATCTCCTTGCGCTGGGGGATCGTTGACTCTCCCATCAGGCACAGGGACAGATATTCCTTCATCTCCTGAATGCTCATGCCGCACTTTTTCAGGCAGATCAGGCTGCTGATCCAGGCGATGTCCCGGTCATCAAACACCCGGCGGTTGTTTTTGTCCCGCTTGACGTTGGGGACAAGCCCCTGGTTGCAGTAATATTTCAGGGCCTGATAGGTCATGTTGGTCTCCTTGCAGGCCTGCATCATGGTGTGCAGCATAACAGACTCCCTCGCAATTTACAGAATGTTCAAATGTTTTCACATGAAAGCTCTTGACCGGTTGCAGCAACCGGTTATTATAATCGACGGTATCAACCGGAAGGAACAACCGGATCATAGCACAGGACTCCCTCCTGCGCAACCGGAAAAATTCAGAAAGGACGATACCATGAAAAAACTGACCGCTTTACTTCTGAGCCTGACGCTGGTGCTGGGCCTTGCCGCCTGCGGCAGCACTACCCCGGAGGTCCACAAGGACGATCCCCAGACCCCGGCCGAAACTCCCGTCCAGGACCCCGCCGCGCCGGAGGAGTCCCAGACCGGCAAGACCCTGGTGGTTTACTATTCCGCCAGCGGCCACACCCGGCAGGTGGCCCAGGCCATCGCCCAGGCCGCGGAGCTGAACAAGGGAGTCTAAAGATCCGGGCAAAAAAATTTATCGCCGAAACCCCAGTAAAATGGGCAATGGTTACCTCCGGGTACCCTTGGTTACCGAAAAGTCACTGCTACAATTGGATCATCAAGAGGAAACACCCCTTCGAAAAAATCACCCTGGAGGTAAATATCATGAACAAAGTCGTTGCATTTCTGAACGCCAATCCCGTGCAGTATCTGGCCACTGTGGGCCGGGACGGCAAGGCCAAGTGCCGTCCCTTTATGTTCGCCGGCGAGCTGGAGGGCAAGCTCTGGTTCTGCACCAACAACCAGAAGGACGTGTACAAGGACATGCAGGCCGATCCCGAGATCGAGATCTCCGTCTCCAGCCCGGAGTACGCCTGGATCCGGCTCCACGGCAAGGCTGTCTTTGAGAACAACATGGCCGCCAAGGAGATGTGCATCCGGAACCCCATCGTGAAGGGTCAGTACCAGACCGCCGCCAACCCCATCTTTGAGGTGTTCTATCTGGACGCCCCCCACGGCGTCATCGCCGACTTCTCCGGCAATCCCCCCTATCAGTTCTGAAATCTGCCCCCGGCAGGTGATCGAAAGGAGGGGCTGACCATGACCCAAAGCGAAAAGCGGCTGTTTCTTATCCAATCGCTGCTGAAGGAGCGGCCGGAGTACCGGCAGGTGGAGACGCCCCGGGACCCGGAGGGCCAGCGGCAGCTACTGCGGGGCCTGATGAACGTCCGGCCGCCCCAGGCGGCGGACCCGGACTTCCTGCGGGTGCAGGACGCGTATCTGCAAGCGGAGCGGTATGAAAGCTTTCTCCGCACCCGTCAGGGGCAGAAGCTCCTCTTTCTGGAGCTGGGGGTGGGGTACAACACCCCGGTGATCATCAAGTATCCCTTCTGGCGGATGACCGCCGCCAACCCCCGGGCGGTGTATGCCTGCCTGAACCTGGGCCAGGCCGCCGCCCCCCGGGAGATTCAAAGGCAGTCCATCTGCATCGACGGGGACATCGGAGCCGTGCTGGCCGCCCTGAAAGACTGAACGCACGGCAAAAAGCGCCCGGAGCCAAGTGCTCCGAGCGCTTTTCTGCCTTATTTTCCCGTTTCCGGCAGGGGGAACAGGGTCCAGGGCCAGGCCGCCGGGGGCTGGTGGGTGAACACCATATCCCGGCCCGTCTCCGGATGGGTGAAGGCCAGCCGCCAGGCCCACAGAGCCAGGGTCTCGCCGTCTCCGGCCCCGCCGTATTTCCGGTCCCCCACCAGGGGGAAGCCCCGCCCGGCGAACTGCACCCGGATCTGGTGGGTGCGGCCGGTGTGCAGGGTCACCCGCACCAGGGACAGCCCCTCCCGGACGGCCAGCGTCTCATAGGACAGCTCCGCCGGGCGAACGTCCTTCCCCGGCTCCCGGGCGATATATGTCACCCGGCGTACCGGGTCTCTCCCAAGCATGTCCCGCCATATCCCGCCTTGTCCCGGGTCACCCAGGACCACCGCCAGATAGATTTTCCGGAACCGGTGGTCCCGAACCTGGCCGGACAGGATGGAGGCCGCGGCGGCGGACCGGGCAAACACCATGACCCCGCCGGTGGCGGCGTCCAGCCGGTGCACCGTCCGGATGCAGGGGGTGCCCAGCTGGGCCCGCAGCAGCTCCGGCATGCCGCCGGGCTCGTCGGTGCTGAGGACCCCCGGAGGCTTCACCGCCACGGCGATGCGCTTATCTGCGTACAGAAGTTCCATATCACTGGGCGCCTTCACCGGTGCAGACGCTTTCGCCCACGGTTCCGTCCCAGGCGTCCAGGCTCTCGCTGTACTCCACCCGGCCGATGGAGCAGCCCTCGCCGATGCGGACCCGGCGGCCCCGGACCACGTCGGCCTGGGTGTATTCCAGGTCCACGTCGTCGCCCTCGATGTCCCCCACCTGGGCGCAGGAGACGCTGCCGTGGAACAGGCCCAGCAGGGAGACCTGGGTGGGCTTATAGATGCGGATGCTGCTGCCGCCGATGCTGCCGATCCGGATGCCCCGGCTGGCGGAGATCTCCACGGTTTCGGCGTTCAGCAGGCCCTGGATCACGGCGCTGCCGGTGAGATGGACGCTTTCGGCCTCCACGCCGCCGTACACCCTGGCCCCGCCGGAGCAGTGCAGTCGTCCGCAGTGGATCTCTCCCGCCTCCAGGCCGCCGGACACGTCTACCTCGCTGCCCTCCAGGCTGCCGTCCAACTTCAGCGCGCCGGAGCTGTGGACCCGGCCGTTGGCCCGGAGACTGCCCTCGCACCGGGTGGAGCCGGAGCAGCCCAGCTCCTGGCAGGTGATGTCGCCGGTGACCCGGCTGCTGCCGCTGCACCGGATCTCCCCGGCGCAGTCCACGTCCCCCTGGACCTTGGCGCTGCCGGAGCAGCGCAGGCTCTCGCAGCGCAGACTGCCCTGGACCTTGCCCGATCCGCTGATGGAAACCGTGCGGTATTCGCCGCCGGGCATGGCGCTGCTGCCGGAAATTTTCATATCCATGATGTCGTTCATAATGTGATCTCCTTTAATAATTGCAGTATGTCCTCTTGGTGCGTCCCCTCCGCCACCACGGCGCTGCGGACCTCCTCCAGGGGAAATTCCCTGCGGCCATAGGCCGTTTCGATGATGAGCTTTCGCCGGGCCAGCACCGTCTGGCCCTTTTCCGCCAGGCTGGCCGCCAGCTCATCCAGCGTCTGGTGCTCCTTGTTATCCAGGATCAGCCGGATCCGCTGGCAGATCTGGTCCCGGCGGAAAAATGTCTCCTGTCCGGTGGAAGTGGAGCGGCGCAGAAACCACGCCTCCGGGATCAGTCCCATCCGCTTCCACCGATACAGGGCCCCGTAGGAGATGCCGAACGTCTCCAGCAGCTCCTTCTTGGAAATCAACTCCTCGTCCATACCCTTCCTCCCTGCCATAATAGGATTATCGTGCGGCGTTGCGTAACAATGTTCCGTAACACTGTTACGATAATAGCATAACAGTGTTACGTTGTCAATAGGGGCAGGAAAAATTTTTGAAAAGACCAAAAAATCCCGGTGCCGAAGCACCGGGATTTTTCGTTATAGCAAGCCCCTTCGGGCATTTTCACTTTACCGCTCCATAATGGGATAGCCCTGGGCACGCAGAGTCTCATATATCTGCTGCACATGAAGGGCGTCCCGAGTCTCCACCAGCAGGTGCACCACGCAGGAGCCCACCGGGGCCTTCAGGTTGCCCCGCTCGTGGTTCACCTCCAGCACGTTCACGCCCATGTCGGACATGATGTTCAGCAGAGTGGCCAGGGTTTTGGGCTGATCCGGCAGCACCGTGGCGAAGTTGGCGGTGCGCCCGGCCTTGGCCAGGCCCCGGGTGATGATCCGCTCCAGCATGGTCACATCCACATTGCCGCCGGACAGCAGGGCGCACACGGTCTTGCCCCGCAGGTCCACCTTGCCGTACATGGCGGCGGCGATGCCCACGGCGCCTGCGCCCTCGGCCACCAGCTTCTGCTTCTCCAGCACCGACAGGATGGCCCCGGCGATCTCGTTTTCGCTGACGGCCACCACCTTGTCCACATACTGGCGGCACATCTCAAAGGTCAGGTCCCCGGGGGTCTTGACCTGGATGCCATCGGCAATGGTGTGCACGCTGGGCAGGGTCAGGATATGCCCGGCCTCCAGGGAGTCCACCATGCTGGCGGCTCCGGCGGCCTGTACGCCGATGACCTGGCAGGAGGGCTTCAGATGCTTCACGGCATAGGCCAGACCCGAGATCAGTCCGCCGCCGCCGATGGGCACCAGGATCACGTCCACGTCCGGCAGCTGCTCCAGAATCTCCAGACCGATGGTGCCCTGACCGGCCATGACCCGATAGTCGTCGAAGGGATGGATAAAGGTCAACCCCTGCTCATCCCGCAGGCGCACGGCCTCGGCATAGGCGTCGTCATACACGCCGTCCACCAGCACCACGTTGGCCCCATAGCTGCGGGTGGCCTGGATCTTGGAGATAGGAGCCCCGGCGGGGATGCAGATGGTGGCGGGGATCTTCATATCCCGGGAGGCAAAGCCCACGCCCTGGGCATGGTTGCCTGCGGAGCAGGCGATAACGCCCCGGCGTTTCTCCTCGTCGGACAGGGTGGCGATCTTATAGTACGCGCCCCGCAGCTTGAAGGCCCCCGTCTTCTGCAGGCAGTCCGCCTTCAGATAAAAGTCGCAGTCCGGCACCAGGCCCGGCGCGTGCAGCACAGGGGTCTGGTTGATAACGGGGGACAGCACCCGGCGTGCGTCCTGGAGCATTTCCATAGAGATCATATTGTTGCCTCCTTGATTCTGTTCTATATACAAAATCCTATTTTTTGTTCCTATGCCATGTACTACCATGATACCCTCTCCCGCCGCGATTGTCAATTCCTCTTTGGGCAGAGAGCCGTTTTTTTCGCAATATAGACGGAAAAAAGTGACCCGTCCGGGCCTCCAGCAGGGCCTTGCCCTCCTGCTCCACGGTCTGATACGCCGCCAGGGCCTCCCCGAAGCTCTTTTCCGCCGCCAGCCGCTCCACGAAACCCCGCAGCAGCTCCGCCCGGGGGTCCGACAGAGTGTACACCGCGTGGCCCAGGCCATAGATCAGGCCCTGACCATCGAAGGCCCGGCCCGTGGCGTCCCGCAGTCCCCGCTTCACATCATATTTTTCATAGAGCTGCCGGTCAATGTGAGCGTTTTTGCAATTCTAACACGATAAACTTGCAAAACCAATACGCAGAATGAAAATATTTCTACCAATATGCAGGATTCAATGAGCAATTATGCAAAAATTCCGCGGCAGAGGCCCTCCCCTGCCGCGGAATTGAAAACCGGGCAAAGCTGTGCTATACTATATTACAACTGTGCGAATATCTCGCCGATGGGGCCGTCGATGGTCAGGTCCGCTCCCACGCCGCTGCCGGTCTGGCCCTTGTTCACCACCACCAGGTGGCGGCCCCGGAAATACTGCACCAGCCCCGCTGCCGGATACACCACCAGGGACGTGCCGCCGATGATCATCAGGTCCGCCTGGCGGATATAGTGGACGGCCCTGGCCAGCACGTCCTGGTCCAGGCTCTCCTCATACAGCACCACATCGGGCTTGATGTCCCCGCCGCAGGCGGGGCACCTGGGGACGCCGGTGGTAGAGAGGATGGTGTCCAGGCCGTAAAAGGCCCCGCATTTTTCGCAGTAGTTCCGCAGAACGCTGCCGTGCAGCTCCAGCACCTCCCGGCTTCCCGCCTTCTGGTGCAGGCCGTCGATGTTCTGGGTGATCACGGCCTTCAGCTTCCCCTCCTGTTCCCACTGGGCCAGCTTCCGGTGGGCGGCGTTGGGCTGGGCCCAGGGGGCCAGCATCTTGGCCCGGTAAAAGTCGTAAAACTCCGCCTTGTGGCGGACATAGAAGCTGTGGCTGAGGATGGTTTCCGGCGGGTATTGGAACTTCTGGTGATACAGGCCGTCCACACTGCGGAAATCCGGGATTCCGGACTCCGTGGACACTCCGGCCCCGCCGAAAAACACCATGTTGTCCGATTCCGCCACCCACTGCCGCAGCTTTTCGATCCATTCCGTCATCCGTAAGACCTCCATTTCTTGAATTTATAAGGAGTATGCCATGAACATTCAGATTTTCGGGGCCCGCAAGTCCTTCGACACCAAGAAGGCGGAGCGCTGGTTCAAGGAGCGCCGCATCAAATACCAGTACATCGACCTGGACAGCAAGGGCCTGTCCCCCGGGGAGTACCGCAGCATCCGGGCCGCCGTGGGCTATGACGCCCTGGTGGACCGGGACAGCCCCGACTACCGGGAGCTGGGGATTGACTATCTTCTGCCCCAGGCGGCGGCGGAGAAGCTGCTGGAAAACCCCTGGCTGTTCCGGGCGCCCATCGTCCGCAACGGCCGCCAGGCCACCGTGGGCTACTGCCCCGACGTGTGGAAAACCTGGGAATAGGGGCATTATACCACAAAAATCTGCTGGGGGACAGCCCCGGCGGAAAAATGCGCAAAAAAACAGGTCCGCTCCAGCGGACCTGTTTTTTTTATGGAGTGAGGCGATTACTTGTTGGCCAGAGCCTTGTCGGCAGCAGCCATTTCCTGGAAGATGCCCTGGTGCTTCTTGGCGGTGACAGCCTTGATCACCAGCAGGGTGCCGATCATCAGGACGATGGCGATGATCATGCAGACCACGACGTTCTGCACCAGACCGGCGATGATGAAGCTGACGAAGGACACGGCAGCCACGGTGACGCCATAGGGGATCTGGGTGGCCACATGGTTCAGGTGGAAGCAGTGGGCACCGGCGGAAGCCATGATGGTGGTGTCGGAGATGGGGGACAGGTGGTCGCCGCACACACCGCCGGCGCAGGAGGCAGCCAGGCCGATGGACAGCAGGGTGGACTGATCATACCAGTCAAACACGGCGCAGACCAGGGGGACCATGATGCCGATGGTACCCCAGGAGGTACCGGTGGCGAAGCCGATGAAGCAGGCCACGATGAAGATCACGGCAGGCAGGAACTTGGCCAGGCTGCCGGTGCCTTCCATAATGCCGCCGACGAAGTCGCCCACCATCAGGCCATTGTCACGGCACAGACCGCACAGGGTCCAGGCAAAGCACAGGATCAGAATGGGGGAGATCATCTGGATGAAGCCGTTGGGGATGGACTCCATGGACTTGGTGAAGCCGATGAGGCCCCGCAGCCAGTAATAGATGAAGGTGAACACCAGGGCCACGATGGAGCCCAGGCACAGGCCGGGACCGGCGGAA
>ERZ1031278.245-NODE-245-length-15163-cov-7.448107_pt1 | contig 15163 bp, 9 predicted proteins | sample MGYA00518738_ERZ1031278 | MGnify/ENA primary metagenome ERZ1031278 (study PRJEB33719, sample SAMN04261329) | wastewater metagenome | biome: periurban shantytown; feature: human; material: feces | host: Homo sapiens | place: Peru: Lima | collected 2012-07-26 ...
CCGCCGAGTCGCCGTTTGATCCCCTGAATGAGAAATGCCCATGCTTCCAGCGTGAGGGAACATGGGCATGAAGTCCAGCCGAATCGGCCTATGTGGTCGAAGGCTCGGGAGTTATCCACATTTTCGGCGTGTCGCCGGCGGAATCACTCGGCGGGGACGATGGAGACGATCTTCGGGGCCTTGACGATCACCTTGTGCGGCGTCTTGCCGCCCAACCGGTCGGCGACCGCCTCAAGCGCCTGCTTTTCGAGGTCGGCCGGGTCGATGTCAACCGGCACCTCAAGCTTGGCACGCACCTTGCCCTTGATCTGCACCACGGCGGTGACGGTGTCATGGCCGACGTACTTCTCGTCGGCGACGGGCCACGGCTCGGCGGACAGGGATTCGTCATGCCCGAGCTTGGACCACATCTCCTCGCAGATGTGCGGCGCGATCGGTGCGAGCATGAGGATCAGAGGCTCGACGGCGGCGCGCGGCACAGCGGGCAGTGAGGTCAGGTGGTTGTTGAGCACGATGAGCTTGGCGATGGCGGTGTTCGGACGCATGCCCTCCATCTCCACGGTCACCTCGGCGATCGTGTTGTTGAGCAGCTTCAGGGTCTTGACATCCGGGGTGTCCTCGGTCACGTGCGCCTCGCCGGAGGTCTCGTCGACCACGTTGCGCCACAGTCGCTGCAGGAAGCGCATGCCGCCGACCACGTTGCGCGTGTTCCACGGGCGGGACTCGTCCAGCGGGCCCATGCTCATCTCGTACAGGCGGAACGTGTCCGCACCGTAGTTCTCGTACATGTAGTCCGGGGTGACGATGTTCTTCAGGCTCTTGCCCATCTTGCCGAACTCGCGGTTGGCGTGCTCGCCGTTCCACGTGAACGTCGGCTCGCCGTCAGCCCCGGCGGGGCCTTCCACGACCTCGTCGGCCGGCACGTACTGGCCACGGTCATCGGTGTAGGCGTACGCCTGGATCATGCCCTGGTTGAACAGCTTGTGGAACGGCTCGGCCGAATCCACGTAGCCGAGGTCGAAGAGCACCTTGTGCCAGAAGCGGGAGTAGAGCAGGTGGAGCACGGCGTGCTCGACGCCGCCGATGTACAGGTCCACGCCGCCCTCGTCGCCCGAGTACTTGTTGTGGTTCGGGCCCATCCAGTAGTCGAACTCGTCCTTCTCGACCATGTGCTCGGTGTCGGACGGGTCGATGTAGCGCATGTAGTACCAGCAGGAGCCGGCCCAGTTCGGCATGGTGTTGGTGTCGCGATAGTAGGTCTTCTTGCCGTCGCCCAAGTCGAGCTCGACCTTGACCCAGTCCTCGTTGCGGCTCAACGGTGCCTCCGGGTTGGACTCGGCGTCCATCGGATCGAAGGTGCGCGGCTCATAGTCGGGCACGTCGGGCAGGTTGATCGGCAATGCGGAATCCGGCAGCAGGTGCGGGGTGCCGTCTTCGTCGTAGACGATCGGGAAGGGCTCGCCCCAGTAGCGCTGGCGGGAGAACAGCCAGTCGCGCAGACGGTAGCTTACGGTGCCCTTGCCCACGCCGGCGGATTCGAGCCAGGCGTTGACCTTGGCGATGGCGTCATCGACGCGCAGGCCGTTAAGGCTCAGCGCGTCGCCCTTGGCGGCGGTGGCCTCGACGGAGGAGTTGATCACGATGCCGTCGTGGGAGACGAACGGGGCCTTGCCTTCGTAATTGGCCAGGTCGTCGCCGGATTCGGGCAGGGGCTTGACGGTGTAGATGACCGGCAGACCGAACTTGACGGCGAAATCGTAATCGCGCTGGTCGCCGCCCGGCACGGCCATGATGGCGCCGGTGCCGTAATCCATGAGCACGTAGTCGGCGGTGAACAGCGGCAGCTTGGCTCCGGTAATCGGGTTGGTGGCGTACAGGCCGGTGAACAGGCCGGTCTTCTCGCCGCCCTCATCCACACGATCCTTGGCGGTCTTGGCCTCGGCAGCGAGCCTGTAGGCCTTCACTGCCTCGACCGGGGTGGCATAGCCGCCCTTCCAATCCTCGGGAACGTCGGCCGGCCATTCGGCGGGCACGTTCTCCAGCAGGTGATGCTCCGGGGAGACGACGGCGAACGTGGTGCCGAACAGGGTGTCGGGACGGGTGGTGTAGATCTCCATGTCCTTGCTGCCGTCGGCGGTGTCCACGGTGAAGTGCACGGAGGCGCCGTGGGATTCGCCGATCCAGTTGCGCTGCATGAGCTTGACCTTCTCGGGCCAGTCGATGCCGTCAAGGTCCTCGATGAGGCGGTGGCCGTACTTGGTGATGCGCATCGACCACTGGCGCAGCTCGCGCTGGAAGACCGGGAAGTTGCCGCGTTCGGACTTGCCTTCGGCGGTGACCTCCTCGTTGGCGAGCACGGTGCCCAGCCCCGGGCACCAGTTGACCGGGGACTTGGAGATGTAGGCGAGGCGGAAGTCGTTGAGGATGTCCTGCTGTTCGGCCTGGTCGAGGTCGGCCCATGCCTTGCCGTCGGACTCATGGCCGGGGATGGCCTTCTCGCCGGATTCGAACTTGGCGACGAGCTCGCTGACCGGGCGGGCGGAGCCCTTGGAGCCGGAGGGGTTCACGGCGTCCTCGTCGTACCAGGAATCGTAGATGCGCGAGAAGATCCACTGGGTCCAGCGCACATAGCCGGGGTCAATCGTCGCGAAGGAGCGACGGTCATCGAAACTCAGTCCCATGCGGTGCAGCTGGCGGGACATGTTGGCGATGTTGGCAAGCGTGGTGACGCGCGGGTGCTGCCCGGTCTGCACGGCGTACTGTTCCGCGGGCAGGCCGAAGGCGTCATAACCCATGGCGTGCAGCACGTTCTCGCCCTTCATGCGGTGGTAGCGGGAGACTACGTCGGAGGCGAGGTAGCCCAGCGGGTGGCCCACGTGCAGGCCCTTGCCTGACGGGTATGGGAACATGTCCATCGCGAAGTATGCCGGGCGGCCGTCTGCATTGCGGCCCTTGCCGTCCTTGAGGTCGCCGTTGACGTTGGCGGCCCAGAACGTGCCCTTGTCATCCCAGATCTTCTGCCATTTGCCTTCGATGTCCTGCGCGAGTGCCGCGTTGTAACGGTATGCGGGTTCGGTGGAATCGGTGGACGCGGGTTGCGTGGTCTTCTCGTTGTCACTCATAGACAAGGATTATCGCCACGCAACTGGACACCATCCTCACGCAGGTCATGGCATGCCGCGCATCCGGTCGATAATCGACGTGCGACGCCGACGGGGCGAGCCGCGCGCAGCCCGCCGGCCTTCATCATTCGTCGCCCTGCTCCGGGTCCGATGACGCCGTGTCCGACGATGCCGCGGGATCCGGCGGATTGAGCTTGGAGTCGACAGTGTAGCCGATCTGCCGGCGCATGCCCCGCACGGCCTGCCGCCACGTGCCGTCGTCGATCATGTCGCTCAGTATGTCACCGATGCTGTCGGCGAGCTGCGTGTTCCCGTGCTTGACCGCGATGCCGTATCGCTCCTCGCCGAACGGAGCCCCGACCACCTGCACGTACCCGTTGCCTTTCACGGTCGCGAGGCCGGTGAGGATGGCGTCGCCCGCGGCTACGGCGTCGACGTCACCGATGAGCAGCGACGTCAAGCATTGCCCGTAGTCGTCACGCTCCTCGATGGACGCCTTGGGCGCCTGGCTGCGCACGGCGTCGGTCACGTCGCTGCCGGCAACCACGCACGCCTTGCGCCCGTTCATGTCCTTGATGCCGGTGATGTCGCCCGCGTCGGCGGCCCTCACCAGCAGATCCTGCCGGACGATTAGATACGGGCCGGTCATCGTCACCGCCGACTCATGCCGTTCGGTGATGCCGAAGCTGGACACCACCATGTCGACCTGCGCGCTTTCCAGCATGGAGACGCGGGAACGGGGCGTCACCGGCTTGAAGACGATCTGCTTGTCCGCGTATCCCAGCGCCTTGGCGACGTAACGGGCCACGTCCACGTCGAAGCCCGAATACCCGCCGTTGTGCCATACGCCCAGACCGGGCTGGTCGGAGGCGACGCCGATCGACACCGTGGGCCCCTCCGGCTGCCGTATCGACACGCCGTTCGCATCATTCCGGGAACTCGAGGAGCCGCAGGCGGTCAGGGATCCCGCGGTCCACAGCACCGCAGCCAGCGCCGCCGAAAAGCGACGCATGATGCGCCGGCGCCCCGCCTTCGTGTGTTGCAGCCCTGTCATGCCGTTCCCGTCATTTGAACATGCGCGATCGGGTCAGGAACCACGCGACGACGGCGGAGAGCACGACGGATATCACGATGATCAGCGTGAAGCCCCATGTCTTGCCGGTGAACGGCATGCCCAGCTGCCCCGGCACGAAGTTCATGCCGTACATGGAGAAGATCAGCGTCGGGATCGACAGCGTGATGGAGATGATCGTGAAGATGCGCATCACGTTGTTCAGGTTGTTGGAGACGATCGAGGCGAAGGCGTCGGTCATGTTCGCGAGAACGCCGCTGTAGATGTTCGCCATCTCGATGGCCTGCTTGTTCTCGATGATGACGTCGTCGAGCAGGTCCTCGTCGTCCGGGTACTGCTGGATGCGCGCGAGCGTGGTCAGCTTCTCCATGACGATCTCGTTCGATTTGAGCGACGTGGTGAAATAGACCAAGGTCTTGCTCAGCTCAAGCAGCATCATGATCTCGCGGTTCTGCATGGCGTGACGCAGCTTGAATTCGAGCTTGTCGCTTTCGCGGTCGATGATGCGCAGGTACCTCAGGTATGTGCTGGCGTTGCGGTAGAGGATCTGGAGGATGAAGCGCGAACGCATGAACGTGTTGAACCCTCGGATCGTTCCCTCCATGAACGGGTGCAGCACCGGCGTGTCCTGCATGCATACGGTGATGATGAGGTCTTCGGTGACGATGATCGACAGAGGGATGGTCTCGTACCAGTCACGGCCCCCGCGCTCCTCGACGGTCGGGATGTCCACGATGATCATCGTGTAATCGTCCTCGACGTCGATGCGCGAACGTTCCTCGTCATCCAACGGGGCGCGCAGGTCGGCGAGGTCGACGCCGGTCTGTTGGGAGACCGTGGCGAGCTCCACGTCGGTGGGTTCGGACAGACACAGCCAGGAGCCGTTCTCAGGTTTTTCGATCTGCTCCACTTGGCCGTTAATCGTGCTGAACATCCTCAACATGTAGTCTCACCCACCTCTCATAACCGAACACTACCGAACATGACCGGGCACAGTCGAACATGACCGGACCGCGGGCGGCATGCCACGTCGTCTGGAAGCCTCAACAAGGATAGCCCCTATGCCACGACTTGCAAATCCGCCGCGGCCGGCCCCGCCGCCGGTCTCATCCCTCGATCGGCTTCCACATCGGCATGTGCGGGCCGTGCAGGGACTGCGGGCCGTTCTCCCAATCGCACAGAGCAGCGACCGCCGGCCCCTGGTTGAACGCCGTCATCATCCATTCGACGCCGCCCGAAGGCCGGTATACCGGTCTGAGCGTCGACCAGAACGCGTTGCGCATGCCATCCAGGTTGCTCAGGTTGTCGGGGTCCATGCCGAGCAGGGTCTCGATCGTGGCCACATGCCATGAGCCGTGCCCGACGAGCATCAGGGTGGTCGGCTCATCGGCATGCTCCGCGTTGATGCCGCGCACCAGGTCGAGCACCGCATCGGCGCCGCGCAGTCCTGTGGCGATGCGGCTCTCCACGCCGAACGCGAGCTCGCCGCCGGTGTGGATCCGCCACGAATCATAGGCGTCGGCATGCTCCGCTCGAATCTCGTCGCGGGTCATGCCCTCCCACTGCCCGAAGCTGCGTTCGCGCAGGCGCGCGTCCGCGGTCACGTCCAGTCCCAGCATATCGGCGAACGCGTGCGCGGTCTGCAACGCACGGAACAGGTCGGACGAGACGACGACCATGCGTCGCGAGGATGCGGGGACCTGCCGGTAGTCCTCGATGTCGCTGGATTTCGCCGCCCCCGGCCCCGGCTGGGCCAGCGTATCCGGATGCCGGGCGATGTTGGCCACCTTCGCCCAGTAGTAGCGTCGCGCAAGCTCCGACGCGCTCTGGTCGGCCTGCCACTGGCCGATGACGTCGAGGGGCACGTCGATCTGCCCCTGCAACCGCCTCGCCACATTGAAGGCGGTCCGTCCGTGCCGCAGAAACACCACTTCGTCAATCATGTTCGTCCTTACCGTCGCCGCATGAATCCGTGCCATCACACATCCTACAGGCATCGACCTATATCCGATCGGCTGTAACACCGATGGCGGAATGCGTCCGGCGTCACGATGCACCCGCGACTACAGGGATATCGACGGGACCACGGCCGCCGGGCGCTCGTCGATCGCGGACAGTCCGCTCACATCGGACGCGTAGAACCGCGTGAGGTCGGCGGTGAACTTGGCGAGGCTCGCCTCGCTGCTGTAGAGCATGTGCCCGGCCGGGTAGTAGGCGAAGGCCACGTTGCGGCGCAGCGGCTTCGGCAGCATCAGGTGATCGATGTCGTATTCGGTCTGGAAGAACGGCGTGCACAGGTCGTAGACGCCGTTGCCGAGCAGCACCTTCATGGTCGGCTGGTGCGCGATGGCCGCGGCCAGATCGGGCAGCACGTTCGGTTGGGTCATGACCCAGCCCGATTCGCCGGGCATCCGGTGCCACCACATCCAGCCCTTGCCCGGCTCGGTGGCGTTCCAGTCGAAGTCGGCGAAGCCCTTGCGCTCCGGCACGCGGTCCCAGCCGAGCTCGTCGCGCAGATAGGCGTTGCACAGGCTCGAATACGCGGGGTCGAGCCAGGCGTCGTCGACGACGAACGTCTCCTCGTCGTTCATGCGGTCGAGGTCGTAGCCGGCGACGCGGCCATCGTAGCGTCCGACGATCTTGTCCTCGTCATGCAGCAGCGCCTTGCGGAACCTCGGGTCGGACACGCGCAGATTGGAGTCGTAGACATACCGCTCGTCCAGTCCGGTCAGCTCGGCGTATCGGCGTGCGACCTTATGCCGGGTCTCGTCGTCAAGCGAGTCCCCGGCGGCCAGGGCGAGACGCAGCGGCCCCGCGGCGAAGGCACGGGCGGCCTTCAGATGCTCGTCGAGCTTGACGTCCGACGCGGCTCGGCCGTGATATTTCGCCACGGACGCATAGGACGGGAAATATCCGACGTAGAATTCGTCGATCAGGTCGGACGTGAACGTGTAGTCGAGCACGTTGGAGATGAGCGTCAGTCCGTTCAGCGCCACACCGTCCTGCTGCAGCCGGTATGCGAGCGCCGCGCCGCGCGTGGTGCCGTAGGATTCGCCGAGCACGTATTTGGGCGAGTTCCAGCGGTGGTGTTTGCTCAGGTACGCCCTGATGAACGCGCTGAAGCCGGCGACGTCGCCGTCCACCGACCACAGTTCCGGCTTGGCCGCGTCGAGGATCTCGGAGAATCCGGCGCCGGCCGCGTCGATGAACACGAGGTCGGAGACGGGCAGCAGCGTGTGCGCGTTGTCCACGAGCGCGTAGGGGGCGGCCGGCACCGGAGCGGCGTCGGGGACGTTGATGCGCTTCGGGGCGATCGAACCCATGAGCAGGAACGTGGTGGATGAGCCCGGGCCTCCGTTGAAGATGAACGTGACCGGTCGGGCCGGGTCTGTCTTGCCTTCGCCGTTTACGAGGTCGAACGCGGTGAAGAAGATGCTCGCGGCCTTGGTTACCTTCGGCGTGTCGATGAGTATCGTGCCGACGGTCGCCGCATAGTCGAGTTCGCCGCCATTGACGGTGATGCTGTGTCTGGTGGTGTGCTCGCATGCCTCCGGCAGCTGCTTGCCCTGGGCGGGTGCCGCCGCGACGGGTCCGGCGTTGCCGGCGTTCTGGGTGTTCTGGGTGTTCGTGTCGCTCATATCTGTCGCTCCTTGGATGTCGGTGCAACTATACGCCGGCCGGGCAGGCCGTCCTGGATCCTGGCCATGGTTTGCCGCGTCATCGGCGCCGCCTATTCGGCGGCGTCATCCGACTCGACGGTACCTTCCGGCTCATCTGCGCCGTCCATCTCATCGATGCCGTCCAGTCTGGCTTCGTGCAGCGTGGTGTAGCCGGTGTCGGGGTCCTTGCGGGTCACGTATGCCTTGGTGGAGACCTCCAGCATCTCGCCCGTCTTGCTTTCAGGGGCGGAGACGATGACCTGGAAACCCAGTCTCGGCAGTACAGACAGCGCACGCCGCGTATACCGGCCGTCGGCCTTGATGAGCGCCTCGTCAAGGAAGAGCGTCGTGTAGGAAGGCTTGAGCTTGTTGTCCATGCCGCCGCCGAGCAGGTAGATCAGCGCCGCGCCGTACACGAACGAGGTCAGCTCCTGCAGGGCGCCGCCGGACCGTCCGCCGGTCGAGGTGATGCGTTCGACCTGCCCGTCCGAGTGGCGCACGAGCGCGTAGAACGAGGATCGGCACCGCGGGTCGAGGTTGCGGGCGCCGTAGCTTTTCACGCCGTTGATGTCCCTGATCTGCCCGATCTCGCGGCGCAGCATGTCGATCATCGCGGCGCAGGACGCGAACGCGCACCGGGCCCCGTCAAGATCGTCGTCCGTCTGTGCCGCCTTGCGGTCGTTGAGGGTGCCGATCACGCGGGTCAGGGCCGACCAGAACGCGCGCTCGGGGCGCCGCACGTCCGCGTGCAGGGACAGGCTGCCGTGGCGCGGGCCGAACTGCTGGCCGTCCAGCATCGCGTTGATGCGTTCCAGCTGGTCGTGGATGTCTCCGGCGTCGGTGTCTATCGCGCGTTTGATGGTCAGGAAGCTCATCAGCAGCTTGTCGAGGCAGTTGTGGTACTCGACGGCGGTGGCTTCGACGGTGGCGAGCTTCGAAAGGCTTTCCAACTCGTCCTGGTAATACCGGTAGTCGTCCACGCTGGCGGCGATCGTATCGTCACCGCCCGCATACATCTCGATATAGGCGCCCATCCGCGCCTCGACGGCGGTGCGGGCCGACGCCGCACGACCTTCGAGCATGGAGACGCGCGCCTCCAGGTCCTTGCCGATGCCGGCGATGACACGGTCGGCGAAGGTATTCCCCTGAGCCATACGCTGCGGCGCCCCCGCGCCGATGATCATGTGGGCGCGGGTCGTCGCATCCCCCAGACCGGAGAGACGCTGCTCATATGATTCGGCGAGCGCCGCCTCCACCTCGTCCGTCAGGAGAGTCCGTCCGTTCGTGACGGCTTTTGGCGAAACGTCCGCCGCTTCCCCGTCGAGCGGCCGCGTCTGCGGTTGCGGCTGCGGCTGCGCGGCATGCTCGTCGAGCCATGCCTGCGCTGCGTTCACCGCCTGATCGGCGAGCTCGGCCTGCCGTTCGATGTCGATGCGCTGGCGCTGCGAGCGGTCGAGCTCCTTGGACAGCGACTCCTGCAACGTGTCGAGTTCGGCGAGCTTGGGATTGTTCCTGACCGAGGCGATGGTGCGTTCGATGTCGGCGATCGCCGCCTTCGCGCTGTTCTCGTCGATCTTCTCCCATGCGGTGTATGCGAGCTGGTCGGCGAGTTCGCGCTCTCGCTGCAGGCGGTCGGCCTGTTCCTTCGCGCTCGCGTACGATTGCGCGGTCTCGTCGCATTGGCGTTGCGCGTCCTGGATGCGCGTGCGCAGTTGCGCCAAATAGCTTTCGTTGACGAATCCGATGACCTGCTGACGGTCCTTGATGCCATGCTGGCCGCGTTTGCCGGATTTGATCTGCCCGTCGGCCTGCACCTGCCGCGCGGCATGGTCGGAGTCGTCGATGCCGTCGACGCACAGGGCGTCGAGACGCTCGGAGCTGGTCTGCTCGCGCAGCCAGCCGGCGAACGGGGAATCCTCGCGGTAGCGCAGCTTCGAGGACAGCCACACCTCTCCGTCCGTCCCGCCGGTCGCACCCGTGTTCGCGCCGCCGGGCCCATTCCCGGCTCCCCCGCGTTCGGTGTCGACGAACTGCCAGGTGCGCCGCGCCATGGCGTGCGGGTCGATGGCGCTGACCTTGGCTGCGAATCCACGCTCATGGCGCTTGTCGACGAGGATGGTCTGGGCCATGGATCCGTATGCGGCGTTCATGGCGAGGCGCCAATGCTCCTGATCCTCGCGCACGTCCATGAGCTCCGCGACGTACGGCAGTTCGCTCGGGCCCAGCCCGGTGGCCCGGCACAGCATGGCGCGGGTCTCGTCCATCTGGCGGGAGATGCGGGTGCGCTGCGATTTCTGGCGTTCATAATCGTCGTTCAGCCGCTGCAGCGTCTGCTTGACGGACGCGTGCGCGGCGTACGTCTGGTTGCGCATGTCGTCCAGCAGTCCCTTGCGCTGCTCATATGAGCGCATGAACGTCACGGCCTCGATGCGCCGCTCGTCCCACGCGTGCTCGTCTTTGGGGAACTCCTCGCCGGCCGCCTCGAACATGCGCCCGATGCGCTGTCTGCCGGCGGTGATGTCCGCCAGCGCGCGTTCCGCCTGCCGCATTTCCGCGTCGAGCCGTGTCAGGTCGCCGCCGTCGAGGCCTCGCATGCGCTCGCGCACCGCGTCGATGCGGGTGCGCAGGCTTTCGATGCGCTTGCCGGCAGCCCGCGCCTCACTGCGTCGCTCGTCACGCAGACGCCTGTCGAGCGGCTGCCGTTCGTTGACCTCGCCGATCATGCGGCGGATCGCCCATGCTCGGATCGTCGCCGAGCCGGACTTCGTGGCCGGGTTCACCGCGTCGAACGAGTGGACCGCGTCACGGGCCGACTCGTAGTCGCCATAGCTGGCGGTGATGGCACGCAACTTGCCCATGCGTCTGGTCTTTTCCTCCATGCTTCGGAAGTTCGCGTCGTAACGCTCGTAATCCTCCACGGTCGCACGGGCCAGGTCCAGCGCCTCGGGCACGCCCAGCACGCCCTGTTTGAAGATGTCGTCAAGGCGGGAGGGGGCGTCGGCCGACTGGATGCGGGCCAGCAGACGGCATGCCTCCGCGCTCAGGCCCATGACATCCCAAATGTGGGTGTGGAACGCCTCGGCGTTCGGGAAGGTGACGCACCCCGGATACGTGGATTTCAGCTGCGTGGGCGTGAACGGCGACTCGCGGAACACGTCCATGCGGCGCGGGTCGATCGGCTTGTCCCATGCCAGGTACAGCCGTCGGACGTCGCCGCGCCCGTCGCCGGGCATCAGATAGAGGAACTTGCCGCAGGACAGTATCTGACCGGTGGTGAAGTTGCGGTAGGTGTCGACGATCGCGCCCCATATGGACCGGGGCGCGCCGGACTCGTCCCGGCCGCGCAGGTACATCGGTTCGTCGACGCCGTCGGAGCCTCCCACGCCGATCATGCCGCGCAGGTAGGTGTAGTCGCTTCGTTCCGAACGCCCCGAATTCGACGCCTTGTTGAAGGGCGTGCCGGTCGGGTAGAGCAGCGATATCTGCGCGTCGACCAGCGTCGACTTGCCGGATTCGCTCGCGCCGGCGAGCAACGTCACCGGCAGTTGCGAGTCCGTGGAGGGACGGAACTCATGGTAGCCCTCATAGGATCCCCAGTTGACGAGCCTCCTGCTTTCCATCATCCATCGGTCGGCGATCATCTGCATGTCCTTGCCGCTCATCGTCACTCCCCTTCCCGTGCAGTGCCGCCGTCCGAGGCGGTCTCGTCGTCAATGCCGCTGTCGTTCGCGCCATTGGCATCATCGGCGCCCCTGATGTCCTCGGCGGCGTCCGCATCGGCGGCGTCCGCATCGGCGTCATCATCGAACAGCGGAGCCTCGAACAGTTCGGCGTCGGGTCCCGCATCGTCCGAATCGCCATCGTCATCGGCGCCGCTCGCATCGGCGTTCGACGTATCGCCGGCTGCAGACCGCGAGCCGGCCGGGGCCATGTCACCGGCCGGCTCGTCATCGTCGTCCCGGTCCGCGACTGCGAGCCAGCTGTCCGCCAGCTGACGGTCCAGCACCACCGGCACCAGCGGCGTGATGCGGTACATCGTCTCGTCATCGTCGAGCTGCCTGAGATAGCCGTACGTGCACATGACGGACACGATCGCACCCACCTGCCTGAGCACGCCCTCCTCGTCGTTGCGCGAGGCGAGGTACCCGGCGCCGGTGGCGAGCGCCGCTCGGATCTCCTCGAAGCTGACCAGCCATTCGTCCGGCGCGACGTGGGCGTTCTCGTATTCGAGCACGCGGATGCGCAGGAACGCCAGCAGCGCCGCCTCCTCACGTTTGAGGCTCGCACGGGTCTTGAGCGCGCGCAGCGTCATGTCCGGCCCGCTCACCGCGGTGGCGTACATGACGCGGTAGTGCTCGTTGACGACCAGATCGAGCAGGTCGTTGTTGAGCGAACGGATGACCGCCGCGCGGTTGTCGAGCGCCAGGTCATAGAAACGTCCGCTGATGTAGCGCTCGCGTTTGAGCATGATCGCCACCATGCGCGCGTCGGCGGTCATGTCGCCCGTGTCGCCCTCGAACAGGGCGTATGGGTTGACCGCGCCTTCCGCGTCCGCGCCATCGTATTCGACGTCCACCGCACCCATGTCATCCGCGCCGGTACTGGCACTGTCGGTATCGGCACTGTCGGTGCCGGTCATGTCGTCGTCAATCATGTCCATGTCCGCGTCCGGCTGGGCGGTGTCGTTCGTCAGGTCACTCATGTCAGTCCTCCTTCACGATGTCGTGCAATTCATCCTCTTGTGCGAGCACTGGACCGGTGATCCAGTCCCTCGGGCTTCCGTCTGCCGATATGCAATGCCATGCGACGCCGGCTCCGTCCCCGCAGCCGAGCTCTCCCAGGAAACCGACGAGCTCGCTTTCCTTCCGCTCGGCTTTCGGCAGCCCGTTGAAGCTGGCGACGATGTCGATGGCGCCGTTCCCGTCGTCCGCGTAGACGGGCGATTCGAGGATGAGCGCGGCCATGCGCCGCAGCCGCGGTCCCCCGTTGTCGATCATCGAACGCAGGTCGGGCGCGGTCGCATCGCCCGGTGTCTGCGGTACGGACAATCCCGGGGTGGTCGTTCGTACCATCGGGCGCGCGGGGCGCGACGGCAGCGGAGGGAACCTGCCGGCCGCGGTATCGGTCCGGTACGGTCTCGCATCGTCGCCCTGATGCGCCTTCGCGTCGGCGTTGACGTGGGCATACAGACGGTTGAGCTTGCCGAGCATCGTGCGGTATCGGGTATCGGTCTGCTGTCGCACCAGACGGCTGATCGCCTCGTCGGATACGCGCATCTGGCGACGCACCGCCTCGATGCCGTCATAGATGCGCGAAAGCTCGGCACGCACCTGATCGAGCAGGACGCCGGACTCGCCGGCCAGATACGGCGTGTGGGCGATGTCGCGCAGGGCCGCGTCGATCTGCTGCCGTCCCTCGTCGGTGATGATCACCTGAAACGCGTCCTCGAAGCGTCTTCCGCTGTCGGACTCGCTGAAGGACCTGCGGTATTCGTCGTGGTACGAGGTCAGGATGTCGTCGACGCTCATGTCGCCCGCCTGCATGCGGCGGCGGAGCGCGTCACCGTTGTCCCGTTCGGTCAGCACGAGTTCACGCAGGTCTATGGGCACGCCGCGCAGCGTGTTGTGAATCACTGCAATCACGTCCTCGACCTGCGATTCGGTGAGCGCCGCCTGCCGCTGACCGTGGCGTATCTGACGTATCTCGTGTTTGCGCGCCTTGATCTCCCGGTTGAGCAACGCCACGCGCTCGCCGGGGTCGGCGGTAAGCTGCATGCGCGCATGCTCGATCTCCATGATGATCGAGTTCGCCTGCGCGCCCGACAGCGTGCGGGAGTCATCCTCAAGCCGCGACAGCGCCTCGATCGCACGATGGGCGCGGGCGGTGAGACGGTACAGGAACCGGTGCGACGCGGCGTCATGCGAGTTGGCGAGCCATGCGTAATCGTCATCGCCCTCACGGGTCAGGTCGGCGAGGATACGCCGGGAGGCGTCCGCGATGGTCTGATCCTCCCTGAGCTGGTATTCGCCGGAGTCGACGAGCCGGGACAGGCTTTGCGAGAAGCTTTCCTCCAGGGTCTCACGGGGCAGCTCGCCGGTCAACGGGTCGAAGGCCGCGCGGAGCAGCGCCACGTACATCATCGAATTCTGACGGAGCAGCAGTCTCAGCACGCCGGTTTCATAGACCGGCCTCAGCCGTTCCATCTCCCGTCGGATATCACCCACGAAAGGCCTCGCTTTCCACTCGTCCTGGCTCGGCGCGCGTCACGTTCGCCGGACAAACCACGCTAGCACAAGACGGCGCTATCGGCGTCTCCCGTCGCGTCACCGCCACGGAGAACGCGGCCGCGGCCACTGGTACGCTCACTGCACGAGACCGCGCAGCAGGGCGATCTCCTCGCGATGCGTGGTCTCGGTCAGTTCCTTGGTTTCGAGGATCATCGGCAACCGTGACAGACGCGGGTCGTTGACCATTCTGGCGAAGAACGGGATGCCGAGGCGGCCGTCGCCGATGTTGGCGTGGCGGTCCTTGTGCGATGACAGGCCGAACTGGGAGTCGTTGACGTGCACCGCCTTGACGCGTTCGAGTCCGATGACGTCGTCCAGCTGCCGCATCACGCCGTCGAAGTCGTTCACCAGATCATAACCGGCGTCCAGCACATGGCACGTGTCGACGGTGACGCCCACGTTCGCCTTGTCATCGACGCCGTCGATGATGGTCGCCAGCTCCTCGAAGTTTCGCCCGCATTCGGTGCCCTTGCCCGCCATCGTCTCCAGCAGCACCATGATGCCCGGCTCCAGCCCGAACACGCGGTTGAGGCCGTCGCTGATCAGAGAGCATCCGCGATCGGGCCCTTGCCCCACGTGCGCGCCGGGATGGATGTTGATGTATATCTCCTGCCCGGTCTCACGGATCGGCGTCAGCAGTCGGATGTCCTCGGCGAGCGCCCGTATGGCGAACTCGCGCTTGTCGGGATCCTTGCCGGCGAGGTTGTAGACGTAGGGAGCGTGGACGACGAGCGGGCCGTAATGCTCGGCCGTCAACTGCCGCGCGAATGCGACGGCCCCGGACGGGTTGAGCGCCTTGGATGGCCGCCCGTACGGTGAGCGCGGGAAGAACGCGAATGTGGTGCCGTGTTCCTCATGCGAGCGTTTCAGCAGCGCGCTCCACCCGCCTGCCGTGGACAGGTGCGATCCGATATACAGTTCCTTCATCCGTGTTGTCCCTTCATTCGTATCGTTTCCCGGCGATGGTTCCCGGCTGTCACGCTACAAGATCGGAAGAGCGGTTCAGCAGGAATGCCGAGACCG
>ERZ1031278.247-NODE-247-length-15107-cov-8.171206_pt1 | contig 15107 bp, 8 predicted proteins | sample MGYA00518738_ERZ1031278 | MGnify/ENA primary metagenome ERZ1031278 (study PRJEB33719, sample SAMN04261329) | wastewater metagenome | biome: periurban shantytown; feature: human; material: feces | host: Homo sapiens | place: Peru: Lima | collected 2012-07-26 ...
TGTCATCACCGCGCACGTGGAGACACGCGAGTACACCGACCGCAACGGCAACCACCAGTCCCGCAACCGCGCCGTGCTCGATGTGATTGGCGACGAGCTCGCAGGCAAGGCGCTGACGATGCTGGATGCCGCGCGAGGCACCATGCCGCTGCTCGCCATCACCGATCAGGACGCCGTCAACCTGCGGTACGGCCGGCGTATCCCCTATGACATCCACGGTACGGCCGCCGCGTATCTGCCGCAGAGCGGGGAAGTGGTGGCGCTCGTCGAGCGCGCCAAGCGTGGCGAGGCCAAGCCGGCCACCGTATTTGGCGCGTAATGCGTCACTGTGTGCGAGGTGCGTCACGCTGTGCGTCCACGCACACAGTGACGGCGCCCGCACACAGTGACGGCATCGGGACGGCATGATGCAAATCAGTTCATCATTCGGTGGCGCAGCCGCATTGGTGGCGGGTATCATGGAAGGCCGGAACCATGCCCACAAGCCGCATATACGGCGCAACACGTGAAGGAACACCATCACCCATGAAAATCACGATTCTTGCCCCGGACGCCTCCGGGCTGGTCGAATGGCCGACGCTGAGTGCCAACAGGAAATCCGTGGTCACGGTCGGCGTGTTCGACGGCATGCACCGCGGCCATCAGGCGGTCATCCGCCGAGCGGTGGAACTCGCCAAGGCCGACAAGGCGTTTTCCGTGGTGGTGATGTTCGACCCGCGTCCCGGTGTCGTGCACGCGTACGCGGCCGCCCATGACGGGCAGGAACCGGGCGACGGCTTCCGCGACTCCATGGCGCTGACCAGCGTCGACCAGCGGCTGCGGACGCTGGAGAACCTTGGCGTGGACCATGTGCTGATCGTGCGCTATACGCTGGCGTTCGCCACGAAATCATATCGGTTCTTCCTCGGCCAGATGGTCGGCAAACTGGGCATGCGCACGCTGGTGCTGGGAACGGATGCGGCGATGGGCGCCAACCGCGCTGGCGATGTGAAGGCCATCGGAGTCCTCGCGCAGGCCACCGGCGTGTTCGAGCTTGAGATCGTCGACGACCGCGGCCCAGGTCATGTGCGTGTGCCGGCCGACGTCACCCCGCAGATGCCGAGCGAGCCTGGGGAGCCTGTGGATCCGACCGAAGGCATGACCAAGGCGCAGCTGCGCGCGTGGAGCAAGAAGCATCAGGGGCGCGAAGTGCGCGTGTGGAGCTCGACGAACGTGCGATACCTGCTCGCACATGGTCGTATCAAGGCCGCCGACGAGATCCTCGGCCATGCGCACGCCATCGAGGGAACGGTGGTGCACGGCGAGGAGCGCGGCCGCACAATCGGTTTCCCGACGGCGAACCTGGGGAGCATGATTGACGGTTATATTCCGGTGGATGGCGTGTATGCCGGCTGGCTGATCGATTTGGGCGCGGCGGGAGCGACCGCCGGCTCCGACGAGAACGCCTCCGACGACAACAGCGGCAGCGGCAATGCCTCGGTGATTCCGCGCGTGTATGATTCTGGCTCATCCAAGGCCAGGCTCGCCGCCGAATCACCCTACCGGTGGCCGGCAGCGATCTCCATCGGCACGAAGCCGACCTTCAACGAAGAGACCGGTCTCAATGAGCGGGTGGTCGAGGCGTACGCGGTCACCGACGAATGGCTGGACCTGTATGGTCACGATGTGCGCGTCGAATTCGCGGGATTCCTGCGCCCGCAGGTGAAATTCGACAGTGCCGATGCGCTCAAGGACGAATTGACGCGCAATGTCCAGGAGACCAGGGAACTGACCTCCGCGCGTTGAGCGCGGCAGGAGCGCCCGACAGACGCCGGTCTCTCCACCTGCGTCCGAACGGTATCGGCATAGGCTCGCATGCGCTGAATCGCGCCGCTATCGTGCCTCGCGTATCTTGCGCGTGCCGTGTCGCCACCGTCACCGTCACTGTCAGACGACGCCCAGAGACTCCAGCGCGTCGCGCAGATGCGTCACCTCTACGATGCGCAGCCCCTCGATGGTGACACGCTTGCGCATCGGTGGCACCACCGCCGTGGCGAACCCGAGCCGCGCGGCCTCGCGCAGCCGGTGCTCCAGCCGCGGCACCGGCCTAATCTGCCCGGTCAGGGAGATCTCGCCGATGGCGCACGTGTCTCGCGCGATTGGCTTCGACCTGGCCGCACTGGCCAGCGCCGCCACAATCGCCAGATCACAGGCTGGTTCCTTCGCCAGTCCTCCCGCGATCGTCGATACATACAGGTCGTTCGCCAGCAGGTTCACCTTGCCATGTCGGTACAGCACGGCGGTGAGCATAGCGATGCGGTTCGTCTCGACCCCCACCACCGCCCGTCGCGGTGTCGGCAGCACGGAACTGGTCACCAGCGCCTGAATCTCAATGGGCAGGCTGCGATGGCCGTCCAGCGTGAACGTCACGCACGTGCCCTCCACACGTTCGTCGGCGGACGACAGGAACAGTCCCGAGGGATCGCTGACCTCCTCGATGCCCTCGCCACTCATATCGAAACACCCGACCTCATCCGTAGGCCCGAACCGGTTCTTCACCGCCCGCAGCATACGCAGCGCCGTTTCCGGATCGCCCTCGAACTGGCATACCACATCCACCAGATGCTCCAACGTGCGCGGGCCGGCGATGGACCCGTCCTTGGTGACATGCCCGACCAGGAGCACGGGGATGTTCAGCGTCTTCGCCGTGTCGATCAGCGCGCTCGCCACCTCGCGCACCTGCGTGGAGCCGCCGGAGATGCCATCAACGTCTTGCGAGACGATGGTCTGCGCCGAATCCACGATCGCCAGTGTCGGCCGCGTCCGCTCGATCAGCCCCAGCACGGTGGCGAGATCGGTGGTGGACGCCAGCAGCAGGTTCTGCTCCATCGCATTGACCCGCGACGCCCGCAGCCGCACCTGCGCCTGCGATTCCTCGCCGGAGACGTACAGCACCGAGCCGTTGGGCTGGCCTGCGGCGATGTTGCCGGCGATCTCCAGCAGCAGTGTCGACTTGCCGATGCCGGGTTCGCCCGCGATCAGCACGACCGAGCCGGGCACGATGCCGCCGCCGAGCACACGGTCGAACTCGCCGAAACCCGTGGACAGCCGTGACGCCGTGGACGTGTCTATCTGGGTGATGGGCGTCGCCGCGCTGACGATGGACGCGGCCGCCTGCGTGCGTGAGGTGCGGCCCGGCGCCGCGGTGCGCGACGACGATGCGGCGGGACGGGCCTCGTGGAATTCCTCCACGGTGCCCCACTGCCCGCACTGCGGGCAGCGGCCCACCCATTTGAGACCATCCCAACCACATTCGCTGCATACATATCGCGTCGCCGACTTCACCATACCGCAGACCTTAGCACAAAGCGGCACGCCGACGTCGCCGGCGAAACGATGCCGTTGCGTCGTATGCGCGTGAGAGAATCACAGCATGGCAAAGACTCAATCCCCTTCCTATCCGCACGGTAGTTCCGCATCGCGCGGCAAGCTGATCGTCGTGATGATCGTCGCCGCGCTGGTCGTCGTGCTTGCGCTGCTGTCCGCGTTCGTATGGCCCGGTTGGGCATTGAACAAGACGGACGAAGTGACGAAGGTGCAGCAGCAGACCGCCGCCGAGCCTACCAAGCCGAGCATCAAGGCCACCGCGCTGCCGGATGACGCATCCGAACTGCTCAAGGCGATGCCGGACAGCGTGCTCAACTACGCGCGCACCAAGGCGGGCGCCAGCGAGACCTGGAAGTCCGCGTCGCCGCTGGAGGAGTACACGCTCACGTACTCCACGGGCAAGTCGGCGAAGGACGTGACCGTCATCGTCGCGCAATGGTCGGACTCCGACACCGTGAAGAAGCAGTACGACGAGCTGGCGAAGAACCTGACCGGCAAGGAGCTGAAGTCCGGGGACGTCAAGGTGTCGGGCAAGAGTACCGGCAGCTACACGGTGAGGGCCGACAGTGAGGACGGCAAGACCGCGACGGCGTTGTGGCAGAACGATACCGCCGTGTTCGAGGTGACTGGCTCCAAGGAATCCGTGCTGCGGTTCTATGAGCCGTTCCCGCTGTGATTTCGTGATAATTCGGGGTGATTTGCGGATTCATGGCGGAAATGGAACGCGCGGATGCGTAAGTCCCTCAATACGTGTACTATTGGGCAAGTTGCAATCTTTAACGTACTAAGGGAGGCTGACGATGGGTTCGGTCATCAAGAAGCGCCGCAAGCGGATGAGCAAGAAGAAGCACCGCAAGATGCTGCGTAAGACTCGCCACCAGCGCAAGTAGTCGTTCGCTTGCAAGAGCGCACACAAAGCCCCGCGACCCTGTCGGCCGCGGGGCTTTTACATTCTCGTCCCCGCTGGCGGAAGCGAACTGGATATGACAGCGCCGGCAGACTCCGATGGGGGGGGGCTGCCGGCGCCGGGATTGAGGCGGCGATTCGCCGCGTTAGGTCACTTGTTGCCGTTGGTCATTACGCGTGGGCCGTTGGGGTCGCCGACGATGACCTTGTCGACCATGTTGAGGAACAGGCCGTGCTCGACGACGCCGACCGTGTTGATCAGGTCCTCGGCGAGATCCTGCGGGTGGTCGATGCGCTCAAGATGCAGGTCCACGACGAAGTTGTTCTCGTCGGTGCGCACTTCCTTGCCGTCGGCGTCGAGGCGCAGCACCGGCTTGTAGTTCTTGGCCTCGAACTGCTTGATGACGTGGCCGGCGCCGAACGGAATCACCTCGACCGGCAGCGGGAACTTGCCGATGGTGTCGACGACCTTGGACTCGTCCACGATCCACACGATTTTGTTGGAGTTCGTGGCCACGATCTTCTCCCACAGCAGTGCGGCGCCGCCGCCCTTGATGCCGTTGAAGTTCTTGTCCACCTCGTCGGCGCCGTCGATGGTGATGTCGATATGATCCACATCATCGATGTCCACGATCTTGATGCCGTAACCTTCGGCCTGCTCCTGCGTGCGACGGGAGGTCGTCACGCCGGTGAACTGCAGGCCCTCCTCCTTGACGCGGCGGCCGAGCTCATCGACCAGGAAACGCACGGTCGAACCGGTTCCGAGACCGGCGATCATGCCGTTCTCGATCAGCTTGGCGGCTTCGATGCCGGCCGCCTTCTTCAGTGCATCCTGCTGTGCCTTGTCCATCATGTACTCCTTGAAATGTCCGTGCATTCCCCTTGGAGGGAAACATGCTTCAAACTTTGGGATTGAAGTCCACCTCTATAGTATCCGGTTCGTGGAACGTCACCGCCGTTCGTCCGGGTTTTGGGAGGAGAACCGTCGCCATTCGGCTGCTATCCCTGCTTGTCCGTATAGAACGCGGCATTGTCGAGGGTGATGGTGCCGTCGCCGTTCACATATCCGTCCACGCGAACCAGTCCGTGGATGATGCGCGGCCGTCCGTCATATGTCGGGCTGGTGGATGGCGGGGGAGTAAAGCGCAGCGTGCCCGACGCGGTGAGGGCGGTCGGTGAGAGCCGCGGCGCCGCAGGTTCGGCCACAGAGCGTGTGGAGCTGCCGGACTGTGTGTCCTCGGCCTGTGCCGAATTCGATGACAGTGCGACGGTCGCGTCCGATTCGGTCGTTATGGGAACAGTAGGAACTGACATCGCAGTGGTGGATGATGTGTCCGACTGGATCTCGCCGTAGCCGGGCACGCCTTCGGGTTCGGCAAGCAGCTCCGCCAACGATGGCTTGCGGATTCGCTTTGCGACGTTGTCGCCGTCCGATTCGTGCTCGGCTCCCGCTTCACCCGATTCCCCGCCTCGCCCGAGATGGTACTCCTGCGTGGAAATCTTGCCGTCCAGCAGCATCTGCGCATCCTCCGGCACGTCGGTTCCCTTGGCATACTCCGAAGCCAGCAGCGACTGCCATCCCTCCTTCGGCAGATATCCCTCCTGCACGCCGCTGCGGCAGTCGCCGGCATACGTGCGGGCCAGGTCGTCCACCTTCTCGTTGCCGGCGTTGCCCGCGTGCCCCTTGACCCACACGAACTTCACCGAGCCGGCGCGGCGCGACAGCTCGGCGTCGATCGCCCTGATGAGCGCCGCATTCTTCACAGGCTTCTTCTGCGAGTTCTTCCAGCCGTTCTTCTTCCACCCGTGCACCCACTTGGTGGAACAGTTGATGGCGTACTGCGAGTCGGTCTCGATGACCAGCGGCTCCGCGCCGGGATGTGCGCGCAGCGCCTCCAGCACTGCGCACAATTCGCCGATCTGATTCGTGCCGTTCGTGGCGCCGCCGGCATCGCAGTCGCCGCCGTGCTCATGGCCGCCGGAATGTGCCATGTTGAGTTCGTGGTCGGCCCAGGCCCAGCCCATTGGGCCGTTCGGATTGCCCAGGGCGCTTCCGTCTGTCGATACGGTGATGGTCATGACAACAACAGTAACGCACGCCGTGTCGCGGCCATGAATCGCCGGTGGGCTGCGACACGACCGAAAACGTCGCGATATTTTGTTAATTATATATACTGAATACTGACCAATGATGAACTCACACGAGTCCCCGTCGTCACGATGATGCAAAGCAGCATGGTGACGAATAATTCAATGATGAGAGATTCAGCCGGCGCGTCCCCAGTGCCGGACAAGGAAAGGAACCCCAGTATGCGCAGTAAGGCATTAGGAGGCCTGCTTGCCGCGGCTCTGTCGTTGAGCCCGGCAGTGGCCATCGGCGTGCAGACGGCGTACGCGGCAGGCGGCGATACGGCGGCGACCGAATACACGCTGTACCCCAAGCCGCATTCGATCCGTTATGACAGCGGACAGTACATTCTTCGCGACATCAACGTCATCTATGACGATGACATCGATGAAGCCACCCAGGACCGACTGGACGAAGTGGCGGCGCTCAAGAACCTGAACGTCACCGAATCCGACGCCGCAGTCAGCGGCAAGACCAACGTCTATGTGGGCGTGAACGGTTCCGATGGCAAGGCCGAGACTGCCATCGAAAGCAAGTACAGCCCGGATTCCGCCATCTTCGACAAGACCGACTCATACTTCCTCAAGTCCGACAACGGCACGATCTCCGTGCTCGGCAAAGACACCGACGCCAGCTTCTACGGCCTGACCACCCTGTACCAGGTGCTCGGCCAGATCGATAGCCTGACGATCCGCAACTTCACCGTCACCGACTACGCCGACGTGGTCAGCCGCGGTTTCATCGAAGGCTACTACGGCAACCCGTGGAGCACTCAGGACCGCATCAACCTGATGAAGTGGGGCGGCTACTACAAGCTCAACTCGTACTTCTACGCCCCCAAGGACGATCCGAAGCACAACTCGCAGTGGCGTACGCTGTACACGCAGGACGAGCTCGACACCAAGATCAAGCCGCTCGCCGATGCCGGCAACGCCTCCAAGACGCGTTTCGTGTTCGCTCTGCACCCGTTCATGAACAACGCGATTCGGTTCAACTCTGAGGCGAACTATCAGGCCGATCTGAAGGTGCTGCAGGACAAGTTCGCGCAGACCATCGGGGTCGGCGTGCGCCAGATCGCCATCCTGGCCGATGACGCGGCGAACGTGGGCGGTAACAATTACACCAAGCTGCTCACCGATATGGTCGCGTGGCTCAAGGAAATGAAGAAGACCTACCCGGACCTCAAGACCACGCTGCCGTTCGTCACGCAGGAATACATGGGCAACGGCATGAGCTACTTCGCCAACTTCCCCAAGGAAGTGCAGATCGTCATGACCGGCGGACGCGTCTGGGGCGAGGTCTCGCAGAACTTCACCGACACGTTCACCTCGAACGTCGGCCGCGGCCCCTACATGTGGATCAACTGGCCGTGCTCCGACAACTCGAAGAGCCACCTGATCATGGGCGGCTACGACACGTTCCTGCATCCGGGCGTCGACCCGTCGAAGATCCAGGGCATCGTGCTCAACCCGATGCAGCAGTCCGAGCCGAGCAAGGTCGGCATCTTCGGCAACGCCACCTACTCGTGGAACATCTGGCGGAGCAAGAGCGAGGCCGACCAGGCATGGCAGGATTCGTTCTCGTTCGTCGACCACAACTCCGCCGTGCCGACCGCCGCGTCGAACGCGCTGCGTGAGCTGTCCAAGCACACCATCAACCAGAACATGGATTCGCGCGTCACCGCGCTGCAGGAGTCCGTGGACCTGGCTCCCGCACTGACCGCCGCCAAGGCGAAGCTGGCTGACGGCACCATCACCGCCCACGATCTGACCGACATCAAGGCCGCGTTCGTCACGCTGCAGAAGGCAGCCAAGACCTACCGCGCCAAGGGCGATGCGAAGATGCTCGGCGACATCGGCAAGGACTACACCGGGCAGGACGCCAACGAGCAGATCGCCCCGTGGATCGACTGCTGGGATGACACCACCAAGGCCGCGCTCGCCTACATCGCGGGCATCGAGGCCGCGCTGAACGGCGACACGTCCTCGACGCTCAAGGAGTACTCCGACGCGCAGTCCGCGTTCGCCGCGTCCAAGAAGCACGGCTTCTACTACGTGAACCACACCGAGTACGCCGAGGTCGGCGTGCAGCACATCGTGCCGTTCATCAAGGCGATGGACTCCTACCTGTCCAACAAGGTGCAGCAGGAGGCCGACCCGAACGTCGTGACCAAGACGTACATCAGCGACGTGTTCACCACGCCGACCTCCGGCTCGATCGAAGACATCTTCGATGGCAAAGACAGCACGGTCACGGTGTTCCAGAACCCGAACTACCTGCACAAGGGCAACTACGTCGGCGTGAAGTTCAGCAAGGCCACCACGCTCAAGAGCATCCGCTTCGCGTTCAACGGCGGCAAGAACCACTTCTACCACTCCAAGCTGCAGACCACCACGGATGGCGAGAACTGGACCGACGTGCCGGATGCGACGTTCGAGCGCCCGAAGGGCTCCGAGGAGCCGATCAAAGTCACCGGTCTGAACATCACCGGCGTCACCGGCGTGCGACTGATCGCCACCGCCGACAACGGCGATGACCTGTGGCTCGGCATCAAGGGCATCGACGTCAACAAGGTCGAGAAGGAGACTCTCGCTCCGTACACGGCGACCGGCGTGCAGCTGGAGAACCTCAACGCCACCTACAGCAGCACCAAGGAGCAGATGATCGACGGCAACCCGTCCACGATCACCTACCTCAAGGACCCGAACGGCAACAAGATCGCGGCCGGCGCGGCCGTGATCGTCGATCTGGGCTCCAGCAAGCCGATCGGCGAGGTCACGATTACCGGTCATGCCTCCAGCCCCGACGACCGTCCGAGCCAGGGCGTCGTCGAGGTCAGCGATGACAAGGCCACCTGGACCAAGCTCGGCGACCTGAGCGACGACGTCACCTCCACGGTGAGCGGCAACGTGACCGGGCGCTACGTACGCATCCGCAACACCGCCGCCAAGAACGTGTGGTGGCGCGTGGCCGAGATCACCGTGACCCCGCCCGAGACCGCCGATCCGCTCAAGTCGGTGTACACGAACAAGACGCAGCACGGGTACACCGCCACGCTGGGCGCCAATACGGCGGAGCTGTTCGACAAATCGCACACGATGCTTGACGGCGGCCAGTACGCCGGACTCGATCTGCTGGCGATCCGTGATCTGACCGACGTCGAGCTGAACACCGGCAACGCGAACCCCAGCCTGCAGATCTCCGACAACGGACTCGTCTGGACCACTGTCGAGCCGGGCAACCTCACGGGCAAGACCGCCCGCTACGTGCGCGTGATCAATGACACCGACGGAGCGGCCTTCTCGGTCGACAAGCTCAAGGTCGGCTTTTCCACGGTCGGCAAGTTCGGCAAGCTGGTCTCGTCCGACATCCAGAAGCGCACCGATTGGGGAACCGACACCCGCGAAAGCGGCAACGCGTTCGACGGCGATATGACCACGGTCATCAAGTTCGCCGGCCAGCCGCGACAGGGCAACACCGCGGTGTTCGATCTCGGTCAGCCGATCGACATCACCTCGCTGCGCATCTACACGCAGGACACGCAGTACGACTACATCCGCGACACCAAGGTGCAGATGTCCGTCGATGGCAAGACCTGGGTTGACGCGTTCGAGATTGGCGACGGTGTGTCCGACACCGACACCACGACCGCGTTCGGCGACATAAGCGACACGAACAAGAAGACCGATTCCAACTACCCGAACGTCTTCTACTACGGCAAGGACGACATCGCCAACGGCACCGGCATGCGCTACCTGCGTCTGCTGACCACCGCCGACTACCCGCAGCGTGCACTCGCGTTCAACGAGTTCATGGTGAATCAGGGCGCCTACGTCTCCACCGAGGCGAACGCGGCGTTCTCCGCCACCAAGGTCGAGGAGCGCGGCCACGCGCCGAGCAACATGATCGACGGCGACCTGACCACCACGTACAAGCCGAGTGCGGCCAATGGCTCCCTGACCTACAAGATCGATGACCCGAGCGACATCAAGTCGTTCCGCATCGTGCAGTCGGGTGCCGCCAGTGGCGCGACCGTCACCGGTACGGTGTACGACGCGGCGACCGGAACCACTTCCGGTGTGACGGCTCGTACAGCCGCCCGCTCCACCTCCGAGGTGACGTTCGGAACGCTGGAACAGGCGATCAACGAGTTCAAGGTGCCGGACGGCAAGCAGCTGCTCAGCGTCAAGATCGCGTGGGGCGACGCCATCCCCGAGATCTCCGAGTTCATCACGCTCGACTCGGCCGACACCGACGCCGACATCACCACGGCCAAGGCGGCGCTCAAGGCGAAGATCGACGCGACCGTCGACACTTCCGCCTGGACCGCGAACGCCAAGACCGCGTATGACGAGGCCAAGGCCACCGCCCAGGCTGTGTACGGCAGCCCGCTGGTCGGCAAGGCTTCGATCGACGCCGCAGCCAGCGCCGTGCAAAGCGCCATCGACGCCGCGCAGACCAAGGCTGACGCCGCCGCGGTCGCCGCGCTGCGCAAGCTCGTGGACGAAGCCGTCACCAACGACGGCCACTTCTACACGACAGTGACGTTCACCGCGTACACCGACGCGCTCGACGAGGTCAAGGAAGCGCTGAAGGACACGAACAACCTGTCCACAGCAGACGCCGCAAGCCTCAAGAAGGCCGTCGATGACGCTCTCGCCGCGCTGAAGGACTCCACCTACCAGCGTGAGCTCGCGACGATCGCCGTCGACAGCTTCGCCACGATCGACGAGGCCGACTACACCACGAACTCCTACGCGGCTTTCAAGGCCGCTAAGGAGGCGCTCGACGCCCTGATCGCCGCTGACGGAACCAAGCCGGCCGCGTTCAAGACCAAGACCGCCGACTACACCACCGCCAAGACCGCGCTGGTGAACGTCGCCGCCCTCAAGGCCCAGATCGCGCACGAGAGCAACTACGTGGAGGCGAACTACACCGCCGACTCGTGGAAGGCGTACTCCGACGCGCTCAAGGCAGCAAAGGCGAAGCTGGTCAACGGCACCACCGATTCGGTGGCCGCCGCGCTGACCGCGCTGACCGCCGCCGAGAACGCGCTGGTGCGCACCACGACGCCGCCCGACACCACCGTGCTCGACGAGACCATCGCCGACATGGAAAAGGTTAACGGCAGCGAGTACACCACCGACAGCTACAAGGCCCTGACCGACGCCATCGCCAAGGCGAAGAGCGACAAGGTCAAGGGGGATGCCGGCCTCAACCAGCAGAACATCGACGCCATGAAGGCGGCGAAGGAGGCCCTGGTCTCCACCGTCGAACTCAAGGCGAAGGTCGCCGAAGCCGGCAAGGTTGACTCGTCCAAGTACACCACGGCCAGCTACGGGGTGCTCTCCAAGCTGCTCGCCGCGAAGGACGACACCACCTCCGACCCGGTCGTCAAGGGTCTCGACACGCTGTACAAGTCCGGCACCGTCAAGGAGCTCGCCGAGCGCGTCGCCGCCATCGACGCTGCGGTCGCCAAGCTGGATGCCCGCGCCACCGGCGTCAAGGACTACGTGGACGGCATCAAGCTCAAGGACAACGACAAGGGCTACTACACCGACGCCAGCTACAAGGCCTACTCCGACGCCTACAAGGCGCTGAAGAAGCTGGCCGCCGCCGGTGAAGGCGAAGTCGGGATTGCCGAGTTCACCGAAGCCAAGGAGGCGTTCGAAGCCGCCGAGGCCAAGCTTGCCTACAAGTCCGCGGACTACGGCAAGATCGATGACCTGCTCGCCAAGGTCCCCTCGGACCTGAGCGGCTACACCGCCGACTCGGTGGCGAAGTTCGAGGCGGCCAAGAAGGCCGTGAAGCGCGGACTGACCATCGACCAGCAGAGCAAGGTCGACGCGATGGCCGACGCGCTTGAAGCCGCCATCAAGGGCCTGACTCTCAAGTCGCAGGCACCCGGTGGCAACAAGGGCGACGGAACCCAGAGCGGCACTCATAAGGGTGACGACATCTCCAAGACCGGCGCCGACGTGCAGGTGTTCGCGATCATCATCGCGCTCGCCACGTGTGCTGGCCTGGGCGCCATGGCCTACGCCCGTCGCCGCCGCGAGGCGTGACGGCAGGCTGACTAGCCGATAACCCAAGGGGCTCCCCTCCAATCCAAGGAGGGGAGCCCCGATTTGTTGGACGCTGTGCAAATGTATCGCGGACAAGCGCGATCCGCGACCGTTACGCGAACAGGTCGTTCAGCGCTTCGGCCATGGTCGGATGCGTGAACATCATGTCGCGCAGCGTACTGGCCGGCGCGTCGAGATCCATCGCCAGCTTGACGATGTTGATCACCTCGTGCGATTCGGCGGCGAGCAGCATCGCGCCGAGAATGCGGTCGGTGCCGTTCTCGACGAGCGCCTTCATCATGCCCTCCGGTCGACGCATCACCTGGGCCTTGGGCACCGTGGCCACCGGCAGTCGCTTGACCACGTAATCCAGTCCCGCCGCCTTCGCCTCGCGCTCGTTCAGGCCCACACGCGAATACGGCGTGTGCAGGAACGTGCTTGACGGCACGTTGCGACGGTCGCTCAGCGTGTACGGGCGCGCGGAACCGTTCAGTTGAGACCATACTACGCGGTAGTCGTCCAGCGAGATGTACGTGTGCTGCGGGCCGCCGTTCACGTCGCCCAAAGCCCAGATGCCGTCGGCGGTGGTACGCAGCAGGTCGTCGACCTTCACGGCGCCGCGTTCGGTGAGTTCCACGCCTGCCGCCTCGAGATTCAGGCCCTCGACGTTCGGCGTGCGTCCGGTGGCCACCAACACCGCGTCGGTGGACAGGCACAGACGCGCTTCGGAGCCGACGTCCGACGTGCCCCTCATCGAGACGGACAGCCTGATGCCGTCATCCGCCGATGTGATCGCCTTGGTGTCCGCGCCGAACAGGAACCTGACCCCCTGCGATTCCAGCTGTGCACGGATCGCGGCCGCCACATCCTCGTCCTCGCGTGGCAGGAACTCGTCGCTGTGCTGCAGCACGGTGACCGCCGTGCCGAAATCGGCGAACATCGAAGCGAACTCAAGTCCGATGAATCCGGCGCCGATGATCACCAGCCGTTGCGGAAGCTCGTCGACGTCCATCAGACCGGTGCTGGTGTATACGCCCGGCGTGGTGCGAATGCCGGGAATGTCCGGAATGTGCGGCGTGGCACCGGTGTTGATGAACATCATGTCCGCGGCCACGGCGACCGGTCCGTCGGCGGTGGTGATTTCCGCACTGTGGGTGCCGGTGAAGCGCGCGCGGCCGGTGATCACGGTGATGTTGCCCTGGTCGGCCAGCTTATGGTAGTTCCGGTCGCGCAACATCGCGGTGATGCGCCGCTTCTCCCTGATGGCGGCTTCGAATGCCGCTTCGCGGGTTTCGGCGGTACGGTTCGCGCCCTCTCGCCGCGCCCGATCGGCGGAGAGGATCAGTGATTTGGACGGCAGGCATCCGATATTGATGCAGGTGCCGCCGTACATGTCGGCGTTCGCTTCGGCCACGACGACAGTTCGGCCCGTTGAAGCGAGCTTTGCGGCCAATGTCTTGCCTCCCTTGCCGAATCCGATGATGAGGGCGTCCGCGGAAATCGCGGATGGAACGTCGGTGCTGCTGGTGCTGGTCATGGTGATGTCCTTACTTATGCGGATGGTGGTGCGCCCAAACCGAGTGTATCCGTCTTTCGTCCCCTTCCTTGGCGACGATGGGACCGGTCGACGCGAGCGGGCGCACCACTGTACGCGCGCGCCGAAGTCGGAGCCGTAGTCCTGTCCTATGCAGCTACGATACCGTCATCATATCAGATGCGGTGGGCGGAGCGAAGCGTGAATCGGACTTATCCACATGGTTATCCACATCCGAGGTGGGGCCGGTCGCGGCGTTCATCCAGACGGCCCATGGGTGTAATGCGAAGGCCCTTCGCGGAAGCTGATCCGCAAAGGGCCTCGGGGTCGGTCGTTTGGTGGCTAACGGGCCGCCAGCCCGGCCATGCGTTGCGTGGATCTCATTCGCTCAATGCCTTGTCGACGACGAGCTTGGCCTCGTCGAGCACCTTGTCGAGCGCCTCGGGGGAGACGAAGGATTCGGCGTACACCTTGTAGATGTTCTCGGTGCCGGAAGGACGCGCCGCGAACCAGTTATCCTTGGTGGTGACCTTCAGGCCGCCGATCTTGGCGTGGTTGCCCGGCGCCTCGGTCAGCTTGGCGGTGATGTCCTCGCCGGCCAGCTGCGTGGCGGCCACGTCATCGCCGGTGAGCTTGGCGAACTTGGCCTTCTGTTCCAGCGTGGTCGGGGTGTCGACGCGCTTGTACCAGCTCTCGCCGAAGCGAGCCACCTGATCCTGATGCAGCTGCGCGGGGTTCTTGCCGGTCTTGGCGGTGATCTCGGCGGCCAGCAGGTCGGGGATCAGACCATCCTTGTCGGTGGTCCACACGCGGCCGTCGCGGCGCAGGAAGCTCATGCCGGAGCTCTCCTCGCCGCCGAACGCGACCTCGCCGCTGAACAGCGGATCCACGAACCACTTGAAGCCGACCGGAACCTCGACGAGCTTCGCGTTGATGGACGAGGCCACGCGGTCGATCAGGGAGGAGGAGACCAGGGTCTTGCCGATGCCGGTGCCTTCCGGCCAGCCCGGACGGTTGCCGCCGAACAGGTACTCGACGCACACGGCGATGTAATGGTTCGGGTTCATCACGCCCCAGTTCGGGCAGACGATGCCGTGACGGTCGGCGT